>Ga0209724_1000113_pt1 | contig 106689 bp, 105 predicted proteins | sample grotaG_FD_184143 | JGI IMG/M metagenome (GOLD analysis project Ga0209724, IMG submission 184143) | Glacier valley bacterial and archeal communities from Borup Fiord, Nunavut, Canada, to study Microbial Dark Matter (Phase II) -... | ecosystem: Environmental > Aquatic > Freshwater > Ice >...
AGGGTTTTCGCGCGCTCGTCCAGCATGCTATCGATTGTAGTTGGCGGAACTTCCACGACACGATCAAGCGGCGCCCACACAGGCGGCGCGCGCAAGTCGCTGTGGTGTAATTCTTCGCATGACCAGCCGCTTTCGCCACGCCGCACTCGTCGGCAAGTACGAGGCCCTGGGCATGCGCGGCGTGCTCGAAGAGATCGCGCAGTTCCTGCTGCGCCAGGGCCTGGCGGTGTCTCTCGAAGCGCAGACAGCGCTGAACACCGGCCTGACCGAACACGGCGCGCTCAACGTCGATGAACTCGGCGGGCAGTGCGACATCGCGGTCGTCGTCGGTGGCGACGGCACCATGCTCGGCATCGCGCGCCAGCTCTCGCGTTTCAGTACGCCGCTGGTGGGCATCAACACCGGCCGACTGGGCTTCATCACCGACGTGACCGTGGGCCAGTACGCCGAAGCGCTGGCGCCGATGCTGGCCGGCGACTATGAGGAAGAACACCGCACCATGCTGGCGGGCCGGGTGTGGCGTGACGGCCATGAGGTCTTCGACGGCTTCGCGATGAACGACGTGGTGGTGAGCCGGGGCGCATCGGCCAGCATGGTCGAGTTGCGCGTGTCCATCGGCGACGAGTTCGTGGCGAACATCCGCGCTGACGGCCTGATCATCGGCTCGCCGACGGGTTCGACCGCCTACGCGCTGTCGGCTGGCGGGCCCATCCTGCACCCGGGCATTGCGGGCTGGGTGCTGGTGCCCATCGCGCCGCACGACTTGTCGAACCGGCCCATCGTGCTGCCCGACACCGGTGACATCCATATCGAGGTGGTCGCCGGTCGCGACGCGAACGTGAGCTTCGACATGCAGTCGCTCGCCTCGCTGATGCGCGGCGACCGTGTCAGCGTGCGGCGCTCGGCCGACACCGTGCGCTTCCTGCACCCGCGGGGCTGGAGCTACTACGCCACGCTGCGGCGCAAGCTCCACTGGAACTCGGGCTCGGGCACGCCCACCGGAGGCGCCTGACCATGTGGTTGCGCCTGTCGCTGCGCGACTTCGTCATCGTCAGTTCGCTCGACGTGGACCTGGCTGCCGGCTTCTCGGTGCTGACCGGCGAGACCGGTGCGGGCAAGTCGATCCTGATCGACGCATTGCAGCTCGTGCTCGGCAGCCGGGGCGACGCCGGCGTGGTGCGCGAAGGTGCGGCGCGCGCGGAGATCAGCGCCGAGTTCGATGCGCCGGCCAGCCTGGCCGCATGGCTCGACGAAGCCGGCTTCGCAAGAGGCGACACGCTGCTGCTGCGCCGCACGATCGACGCGCAAGGCAAGAGCCGCGCTTGGGTGAACGGCAGCGCCGCGACGATTGCGCAGCTGCGCGAAGCGGCCGACCACCTGGTCGACATTCACGGCCAGCACGCGTGGCAGAGCCTGACACGTGGCCCCGCCGTGCGCGCGTTGCTCGACGCGCATGCCGGGCTCGACACCGCTGCGCTCGCGGCGCGCTGGGCCGAATGGAAACACGCTGCGCAAGCGCTCGATGCGGCCGGCTCGAAGCAGGCCGATGTTGAGCGCGAGCGCGAGCGCCTGGCCTGGCAGATCGGTGAGCTGGACAAGCTCGCACCGATTGAAGACGAATGGGCCGAGCTGGACGCCGAGCACAAGCGGCTGGCCAATGCTCAGACCCTGATCGAGGCCGTGCGCAGCGCGCTCGACGCTGTCTCCGAGGCCGACGACAACGCCGACGCGCTGGCCGGGCGGGCCGTGCATGCGCTGGAAGAAGTGGCGGCTTTCGATGCGCAGCTCGCGTCAACGATCGAGGTGCTGCAAGGCGCGCAAGCGCAGTTGCAGGACGCCGCGCACACGCTAGCCAGCTACCTGCACCACACCGAGCCCGAGCCCGACCGGTTGCAAGCATTGGATGAGCGCCTGTCGGCGTGGGTGAGCCTGGCGCGCCGTTACCGCCGGCCGCCGGCCGAATTGCCGGCGCTGCTGGCGCAGTGGCGCGGCGAGCTGCGCGCCATCGACGCGGCGGCCGACATCGACGGCCTTCGGCTGGCGCTGGGCCAGGCGCTAGCGGGGTTCGGCGCCGAGGCGAAGCGCGTGTCCGCTGCACGCCGCAGCGCGGCGCCCAAGCTGGCCGCCGCTGTCACGCAGGCGATGCAGCAACTCGGCATGGCCGGTGGCCGCTTCGAGGTGGCGCTGCTCGCGCAGGACACACCGCAATCGTTCGGGCTGGAGTCGGCCGAGTTCCTGGTGGCCGGCCACGCCGGCAGCACGCCGCGGCCGCTGGGCAAGGTGGCGTCGGGCGGCGAGCTGTCGCGCATCGCGCTGGCCATTGCGGTCACGACGAGCCAGCTGCGCTCGGTCGATGTGCGAGCGAATGCGCAAGAGAGCTCGCAAGAGAGCGCGCAAGAGAATGCGCCAGCCGCCGGCACCTTGATCTTCGACGAGATCGATGCCGGTATCGGCGGCGCCGTGGCGGAGACTGTGGGCCGCTTGATGAAACAGCTCGGCCGCGACCGGCAGGTGCTGGCCGTGACGCACTTGCCACAGGTGGCGGCGTGTGCCGACCACCACTTCGTCGTCTCGAAGCAGTTGCGCGACGGCCTGACGCTGAGCGACGTGCAGGCCGCCAGCGGCGAGGCGCGCGTGGCCGAAGTGGCGCGCATGCTGGGCGGCGAACGGCTGTCGAACACCAGCCTCGCACATGCGCAGGAGATGCTCGCCGTCAGCGCCGTTGAAGCGACTGCGGCGCGCGGAAAGAAGCGGACATGAATGACGGCAATGCGGCGCCAGGCTTGTCCCCGGTCATGAGCACATTGAAAGAGCTGGTGCTCGTCACCGGCATCTCCGGCTCGGGCAAGTCGGTGGCCTTGCACGCACTCGAAGACGCCGGCTTCTTCTGCGTCGACAACCTGCCGCCCGAGTTGCTGCGCGGCTTCCTGCAGATCGAAAACGAACGCGTGGACCGCCGCGTGGCCATTGCGGTGGACGTGCGCAGCGCCGGCTCGCTGCCGCACCTGCTGCCGCTGCTGCGCGAGTTGCGCGGCGAAGGCGTGTCGATCCAGGTGGTGTTTCTCGACGCGAGCACCGACGCGCTGGTGCGCCGCTTCTCGGAAACGCGGCGCCCGCACCCGCTGTCGGGCGAGCCGCCGCAGGATGTGTCGGCCACGCGCCGCGAAGACAGCGCGCCCGACACGCGCCGCGCGCTCGTCGATGCGATCGAACTCGAACGCGAACTGCTGGCCGAGCTGCGCGAAATATCGACCGTGATCGACACCAGCCAGCTGCGCGCAGCCCAGTTGCGCATCTGGATGCGTGACCTGGTGCGCGCCGGCAGCAACCGCCTGACGCTCGTGTTCGAGAGCTTCGCGTTCAAGCACGGCGTGCCGCTCGATGCCGACTACGTGTTCGACGTGCGCGTGTTGCCCAACCCGCACTACGTCGGCGAGCTCAAGCCACTGACGGGGCGCGACGAGCCGGTCGCCGCGTACCTTCGCGCGCAGCCCGAAGTGGGCGAGATGCTGGGCCAGATCGAAGCGTTCATCGCGCGCTGGCTGCCGGCCTTCGAGGCCGACCAACGCAGCTACCTGACCGTTGCCATCGGCTGCACCGGTGGGCAGCACCGCTCGGTGTACTTCGTGCAGACGCTGGCTGAGCGCTTTCGTGTGCGCGCGGCCACGCTGGTGCGGCACCGCGAGCTGGATGCCCGCTTCTGACACGGCGTGCCTGCACCCCGCTCGCATCACCCTTTCCGCATCACCCTGCCCGACATGAAACCGACCGAGATCCCGCTCTTCCCGCTGGGCACCGTGCTATTCCCCGGCGGGCTGTTGCCGCTGAAGGTGTTCGAGGCGCGCTATGTCGACCTTGTCAGCGGCTGCCTGCGCGAGCGCCGGCCCTTCGGCGTGGTGGCCCTGCTCGGCGGGCGTGAGGTACGCACCAGTGAGCCGGCCGTCCGCGAGGCCGTGCGCTTCGAGCCCATCGGCACGCTGGCCGAGTTGATCGACGTCGACAGCGCGCAACAAGGCATCCTGACCGTGCGTTGCCGGGGTACGCACCGCTTCGAATTGAGCGCCTCGCGCCAACAGGCCGACGGGCTGTGGCTGGGTGATGCGCAAGTGCTGGCCGACGACGCTACGCTGGCCCCGGAGCCGGCGCTGCTGGAATCGGCGCGCAGCCTCGCCACCGCCATCGAGGCACTGAGGCAGCAAGACGTTGAACCCTTCTTCGAGCCGCACCGGCTCGACGATGCGGGCTGGGTCGCGAACCGGTGGTGCGAGATCCTGCCGATACCGCAGGCGGCCAAACAAAAGCTGATGGCCCTGCCCGACCCGATGCTGCGCTTGCGGCTGGTGGACGACTACTTGCGCAGCAATGGCCTGGCATTGCAGCCGGGCTGATCAAGGGCTGCCGAGCAAGAGCTTGCGCAGCGGCGCCGGCAAGCCGGCCGCCAGCGCTTGATCCCGGTCGAACCAGCGGCCGGTGGGCCAACGCTGCACGATGGCCGCCACCCGCTGGTCGCCAGTGCGCTCGGGCAGCGTCCAACGCAGCGGGTGAAGCCGCCAGTCGAGGTGCGTGAGCACGTGGGTGAAGCTGGGCAATGCCTCGGCCGCGCCGGGCCACCCCATTGCGGCAGCATCGAACAGGGCCGGTGAATCGAATTCGGGCAGGCCCCACAGCCCGGCCCACACGCCGGTGTCGGGCCGCTGGACCAGCCAGACCTGGCCGCGCCATCGCAGCCACAGCCAGATGTGCTCGCGCGTGCCGCGCTTGAGCTTGCGCGTTTTGACCGGGTAGGCGTTCTGCGTTTGGGTGCGCGCCGCCACGCACAGGTTTGCCACCGGGCACAGCAGGCACGCTGGCGAGCGTGTGGTGCAGACCGTGGCACCGAGGTCCATCACACCCTGCGTGTAGCGCTCGACGCCCTCGTGCGGCAGCAACTCGGTGGCGCGTGCCCAGAGCGCGCGCTCTGGTGCGGCTTCGGCCAGGTCACCGCCGAAGCCGAGCACGCGCGTGAGCACGCGCTTCACGTTGCCGTCCAGAATCGCCACGCGCTCGCCGAAGCAGAACGCGGCGATGGCGGCCGCGGTGGAGCGGCCGATGCCCGGCAGTGCCATCAGCACCGCGCTCGTGCTCGGAAAGCGCCCGCCGTGCTGCTGCACCACCGCCTGCGCGCAGCCGTGCATGTTGCGCGCGCGGCTGTAGTAGCCCAGGCCGCTCCACAGCGCGAGCACGTCGTCCAGCGGCGCTGCCGCCAGGGCCGCCACGTCGGGAAAGCGCATCAGGAAGCGCTCGTAGTAACCCAGCACGGTGGCTACCTGGGTTTGCTGCAGCATGATCTCGGAGAGCCACACACGGTAGGGATCGCGCGTGTTCTGCCAGGGCAAGGCGTTGCGGCCGTGAGTGCGCTGCCAGGCGATCACCAGATGAGCAAACGATGCGTCTGGCGCGCCTTCGCGCGATGGCGCCGGGGCCACGGCCCGCGCAGGCAAGTCAGGCCTGCCGCAATTCGGGCAGGTCGAGCGTGAGCAGCTCGCCGCCGCCTTGCGGCCCGGCACAGGCCTGCTCGCGCAGCGCTTCGATCAGCCCGCGCGCACCGCGCATCAGGCCTTGCAGGCGCTCGTCTTGCGACTCGATTTCACCGATGCGCGACTCGAGTTCGTTCGCCGCCACATGCACGCGTTCAAGCGATTCGCGCCGGCGCCGGAAGCTGCGGCGGCGCTCGCGCAGCTGCGAATCGACCTGTGCGGAGATCGACTTGTTCCACAGCTCCAGTTCGCCACTTGCGTTCTCGAACACGACGCGCAGCTTGGAAACCAGCATGCGCCGGAACTGCTCCATGAACTTGGGTTGCGACAGGCGCAGCGCCTGCGTGAGGCCGAGGTACTGCACATAGCTGCGTTCGATGAGGCCCAGCTCATCGGTGAACCGCTCGAGGTCGGGGCCTTTGGTCAGCGCGAGGCTGAAGCCGAACTCGCCGTTCAGGCGTGTGAACGACGCGCCGAGCATGTCGCGAATCTCGGCGCCGCGCTTTTGAGCATCGCCGAGCAGCAAGCGCAGCCGGGCACACAAGGCGATGAATGACTTGCGCGCGCCCAGGTTCAGCAGCGACGCGTTCATCTCGGCCTGCATCTGCACCACCTCTTCGCGCAGGCGGTCGGACGACAAGCCGACCAGCGCGTCTTTCAGCATGCGGCTGTGGACCACGCGCAAGGCCTGTAGGCGCACGGTGCATTGCTCGAACTCGGCCGTCTCGGCGTCGATGCGGGTGAGCATCAGCGCCAGCCGCGAGCCGCTCTTGCCGCGCAGGCCGCGAAGCTCCAGCATCTGTTCCGCGACCTGGCGGCGCGTGTTGCCGATGCGGCGTGCCACATGGGTTTCGAGCTGCTCGGCGCCGTCGAGCACGGTCTGCTCGAGCACGTGCCGGCGCTGCGGCAGCAACTGCGCGCCAAGCGCGGCTTCAAGCGCGGGCAGGCGGCTGCGCTGCAGCGCCACGGCGTCGCCTTCGACTCGTGCGGCCAGCGCGTCGCGCGCCGAGAGCGGAAACACACGCTCGATGCCGATGCCCAGCGTGCGCGCGGTCTCTGCGCACTGCGAAGCGATCTGCGCATCGACCTGCCCGGGTGTGGCCAGCGGGTCGAGCAGCGCGTCGATCTTGTTGAGCACGACGAAGCGCGTCAGCGCGTGGGTGCCGAGGTGGTCGCGCCACACGCCGAGGTCGGACTTGGTCACGCCCGTGTCGGCGCCGAGGATGAACACGGTCGCATGCGCCGTGGGCAGCAGGCTCAGCGTGAGCTCGGGCTCGGCGCCGATGGCGTTCAGGCCCGGTGTGTCGAGCACCACCAGCCCCTGCTTGAGCAAAGGGTGCGGGTAGTTGATGAGCGCATGGCGCCACGCCGGCACCTCCACCAGGCCGGCGTCGTTGACGGGCGGGTTGTCGTCGGGCGTGTCGTCGCTCCAGAAGCCGAGTGCGCGCGCGTCGTCGTTCGAGACCCACTTGGTGCGTGTCACTTCCTGCAGGCCGCGCGCCAGTTGATCGGCATCCCTGATGTGCAGCGGCACGAGCTTCCAGGCGCGGCGCTGCGGGCGCAGTTCGGCAAGCGACAGCCCGTCGAGCCGCGTCTCGATGGGCAACAGCGCGAGCGCCGGTTCTTCGTCCGCATGCCAGGCCAGCTCGACCGGGCACATGGTGGTGCGGCCGGGCGTGGCGGGCAGCACGCGCCGGCCGGTGTCGGCGAAGAAGATGGCGTTGATCAACTCTGACTTGCCGCGCGAAAACTCGGCGACGAAAGCGACCACCAGCTTCTCGTTGGCCAGGCGTTCGCGCAATGCCGTCAGTTGGGCGCTTGCCGGCGCATCGATCAGTTCGTGTTCGCCGAGGAAGCGCGCCAAGGAGTCCAGGCGCGCCGATAGCGTCGTTCGCCAGCCGCTCAAGGCATCCAGGCTGGTGGCGAATGAAGGCGTCATGGGGTGAATGTCGGCCGTGGGCCACGGCGGCGGAAGATCAAGAAACATCGTATCGCAACGAACTGCGCGCAACGCCTGCGAAACATCTGCTCACAGCAAGCTGAACGCCGTTTCGCGGACGAATACCGGAATGCCGCGCGCGCGGGTGCCGCCCGTTCACGTGCTGCCCGTTCCTCAGCGCCGCTGGCAGCCGCCGCAGAAGAACGTGGCACGCTGGCCTTGCACGATGCGCCGCACCGTGCCGCCGCAGCGTGCGCAGCCCTGCCCAGCGCGGCCGTACACATGGGCCTGCAGCTGGAACTCGCCGGGCATGCCGTGCGCATCGCGAAAGTTGCGCAGCGTCGAGCCCCCGAGTTCGAGTGCGCGTGCCAGCGTGCTGCGAACCGCCGCGGCCAGGCGGTCGCAGCGCGGGCGGCTGATGCGGTCACTGCGCATGCGCGGGTCGATGCCGGCCTCGAACAATGCTTCGCACGCGTAGATGTTTCCGGCGCCGACGACGATGGCGCCGCCCAGCAGCGCCTGCTTGATGGCCACGCGCCGGCCGCGCAGCGCGGCGTGCAGGTGCGCGCCGTTGAATTCGGGGTCGAACGGCTCCAGCCCGAGGCCCGCGAGCAACTTCGCAGCCGGCCCAGCGTCGATGCCTTCCGACCACACCACGGCACCGAAGCGGCGCGGGTCGGTCAGGCGGAGCGTGCCGCGCTCGGTGACCAGATCGAAGTGGTCGTGCGGGCCAGGTGCGGCCGAGGGCGCCGAGGCTGCACTGAACGCAAGCGAGCCCGACATGCCCAGGTGCATCAACAGCCCGCCGCCATCCAGCGCAACCCACAGGTACTTGCCGCGCCGCGTGACCTCGCCGACCGCGCGGTGCAGCAGCGAATCGGGCTCGCAGCCCAGCGGCCAGCGCAGCGGCTTGCCCACGCGCACCTGCGCGATGCGCGCACCGCGAATGCGCTCGGCGAAACTCTGGCGCGTGACCTCGACTTCGGGCAATTCGGGCATGCGGGGAATTATCAGCTCGCCCCGAGGTCGCACCCCACGGTCATAGAATGAAACGCAGCACCAGGAGCAAGCCCATGCCGACCCCCTTCACCCGAACGCAGGGCACGAACGCGCCCTGGCGTCCCCTGTGGCGTGCTCCCTTGCGCCCGCTGATCGCGCTGCTGGCCGCTGCCTCGCTGGTCACCACGGCATGGGCTCAACGCGCCGAGGCGCCTTCACCGGTGGCCAACTCTGCGCTCGACGCGCCGCTCTTCTACCAGCTGCTGATCGGCGAAATCGAGCTTCGTTCTGGTGAGCTTGGCGAGGCCTATCAGATCATTCTCGAAGCGGCCCGGCGCAACAAGGACGAGCAACTGTTCCTGCGCGCCACCGAAGTCGCGCTACAGGGCCGCGCCGGCGACCAGGCGCTGACGGCAGTGAAGGCGTGGCGGCAGGCGCTGCCCGAATCGACCGAGGCCTTGCGCTTTCAGGTGCAGTTGCTGGTTCAGTTGAACCGCACGCCCGAAACCTACGAACCACTGCAACTGCTCATCAAGCTCACGCCCGATGCCCAGCGCGCCGGGCTCATCGGTGCGTTGCCGCGCTTCTATGCCCGCAGCACCGACCGGGCGTTGTCAGCCGCGCTGATCGAGCAAGTGCTGCAGCCCTACATCGATGCGCCCGACACGCGCACGGCCGCTCGCGTGGCGGCCGGCCGCGGCTGGCTGATCGCACTCGACGGCGCCAAGGCGCTCGGTTTCGCGCAGCGAGCGCATGCCCAAGACCCCACCTCGGAAGGTCCGGCGGCACTGGCCCTCGAAATGCTGCCGGGCACGCCTGCGGCCGACGCGGTGGTGCTGGGCCATCTGGCCGCCAAGCCCGACAGCAACGCCGTGCGGCTGCTGTACGTTCGTTCGCTGCTCGGCTCGCAGCACTATGCCGATGCCACCGCGCAGCTCGAAACGCTGACGCAAAGGGCCCCGCAAATGCCCCAGGCGTGGCTCACGCTCGGCGCGCTGCACCTGCAATTGCGCGAGCCGGCGCCGGCCACCGTGGCACTGCAGAAGTACATCGATGTGGTGCAGGCCGGCGAGCCTGCGGCCGACAGCGTCACCAACGCTGCGGCCGCCGCCACATTGGGCGACGACGATGCACCCGCGTCGAAGGAAGAAGCCCTCACGCGCGGCTGGCTGCTGCTGTCGCAGGCCGCCGATCTGCAGGGCGATTTCAAGGGCGCAGAAGCCTGGCTCGCGAAGATCGACAACCCGCAGCGCGCGCTTGAAGTGCAGACGCGCCGCGCCTCGTTGCTGGCCCGCGAGGGCAAGGTGGCGCAAGCGCGCGAGCTGATTCGCCGTGTGCCCGAGCGCGAGCCCGGTGACGCGCGCGCCAAGGTGCTGGCCGAAGCGCAGATCCTGCGCGATGCCCAGCAGTGGGCCGATGCCAGCACCATGCTCGCGCAGGCGAGCCTGAAGTTCCCCGACGACGTGGACCTGATCTACGAACAGTCGATGATGTTCGAGAAGCTGAACCGCCTGACCGACATGGAGCGGCTGCTGCGCCGCGTGATCGAGCTGAAGCCCGACCACCAGCACGCGTACAACGCGCTCGGCTATTCGCTTGCCGAGCGCAACGTGCGCCTGCCCGAGGCGCGAACGCTGATTCGCAAAGCGCTCGAACTGAGCCCGGGCGAGCCGTCGATCACCGACAGCCTGGGCTGGGTCGAGTACCGGCTGGGCAACCGCGACGAGGCCATCCGCCTGCTGCGCGACGCCTACCGTGGCCAGCCCGACGCCGAGATCGCCGCGCACCTGGGCGAGGCGCTCTGGGTCAGCGGCAAGGTCGACGAAGCCCGCCGCGTGTGGCGCGAGGCGCGCGCGCGCGACGCGAAGAACGAAGTCCTGCGCGAAACGCTTGCCCGGCTTCGCGTGGACTTGTGAGGCGCTGCGTTCGCCGCACCACGTGGGTACTGGGCCTGGCGGCAACGCTCGCGCTCGCGATCGGTGGGTGCGCGGTGGCGCCGCGCGCTGCCGATGTGCCGGGTGACATGCTGGCGGGCCGCTTGGCGGTGCGCGTCGAGGGAATCGATGGCGGCGCCGCGCGATCAGTCAGCGCCGCCTTCGAGCTGCAAGGCAACGCCGAGTCGGGCCGCCTGAACTTGTCCACACCGCTGGGCAGCACGCTTGCACAGGCCCGCTGGTCGCCCGGCAGCGTGCTGCTCGTCACGCCGCAAGGCGAGCGCCGCTTCGCCGACCTCGACGCGCTGACACGCGAGGTACTCGGTGAGGCGCTGCCCGTCGCAGCCCTGTTCGACTGGCTGCGCGGACGCCCCTGGCCCGGCGCACCGAGCCAAGCCCAGGCCACACCCGGTGAGACAGTGTTCGCGCAACTCGGCTGGACGGTCGATCTCGCGCGCATCGGTGATTCGTGGGTGACGGCACGGCGCGATAGCCCGCCTGTCGTCACCGTGCGAGCCAAGATCGACGCGCCATGAGCATTGCGAAACTTCACGATGTGGCCGCGCCAGCCAAGCTGAACCTCTTCTTGCACGTGGTTGGCCGGCGCGCCGACGGCTACCACCTGCTGCAGTCGCTGTTCGTGCTGATCGACTGGTGCGACACCTTGCACTTCGAGCGCCGCAGCGACGGCCGGCTGACGCGCCATGACCTCGGCCCGACGCTGCCCGCAGACGACCTGTGCCTGCGCGCGGCGCGCCTGCTGCAGGTCGAGAGCGGCTCCACGCTCGGGGCCGACATCTCGATCGACAAGCAGGTGCCCTGGGGTGCGGGGATGGGTGGCGGCAGTTCCGACGCAGCCTCGACGCTGCTCGCCCTGAACCACCTGTGGGGTCTGCGCTGGCCGTTTTCCCGCCTGCTGCCGCTGGCGCTTGCGCTCGGGGCGGACGTTCCGTTCTTCCTGGGTGGACGCAATGCGTTCGTCGAGGGCATCGGCGAGCGACTCACGCCGTTGCTGGTTGGCCCGATGCAGTTCGCGGTGGTCAAGCCGGCCACCGGTATCGAAACCCGTGCACTCTTCGCCAGCCCGTTGCTCGCACGCGATACCGAGCCTGTTACACTCGCGGGCTCATCTGCAAACGTTGACTCGCTTCTTTCCGGGTTTGGCCGCAATGACCTGCAAAACGCTGCCCAGGCAGCGTGCCCCGAGGTGGCAGAAGCTGCGGCGCTGTTGAATGCAGCGTACGGCAACGGTCGCATGACGGGATCCGGCAGCGCGGTATTTGCGCGTGTGGACGAGCGGATTCATTCGGACGGGAGTGTTGGGCGGTCCGGTGCGGCCCTCCTGGCGGGTTTGCCGGCAGGTTGGCAGGGCAAAATGTGCCGCAGCCTGCACGAGCACCCGCTTGTCGGGTGGGCACGGGAGTGATACGCGGAGAAGTCGGTACAGGAACAGCGGCGCAGAAGGCTTAGTGCGCACAGAGTTTGCGGCCTGCAGTTGCAAGACTGCAGGCACGTGTAGGGGAGTCGCCAAGTTGGTTAAGGCATCGGATTTTGATTCCGACATGCGAAGGTTCGAATCCTTCTTCCCCTGCCAGATTGTTTGACCCGGCGGCCTGACTTGGCCGGGCTTCAGGCGCGAATGCTGCTATGCATCCGCTCCATATCGGCGGGCCGCTTCCTGCGCCCCGATTTGTACGCCAAGTACCCCCGGCGGAGGAAACGTGCTCTTCAACACCTTGCTGTTCACCGGGAATGCCAACCCTGCCCTGGCGCAGGAAATTGCCACCCATCTCGGCGTGGAACTCGGCAAGGCGCGCGTGGGCCGATTTTCCGATGGTGAAGTCGACATCGAGATCCACCAGAACGTGCGTGCACGCGACATCTTCGTGGTGCAGCCGACTTGCGCGCCCACGAACGAGAACCTGATGGAACTCTGCATCATGGTCGACGCACTGAAGCGCGCCTCGGCCCGCCGGGTGACGGCCGTGATCCCGTACTTCGGTTATGCCCGGCAGGACCGCCGCCCGCGCTCCACGCGCGTGCCGATCAGCGCCAAGGTGGTGGCCAACATGCTCGAAGCCGTCGGCGTCGAACGGCTGCTGACGATGGACCTGCACGCCGACCAGATCCAGGGCTTCTTCAACATCCCCGTCGACAACATCTATGCCTCGCCGGTGCTTCTGTCGGACCTGCAGAGCAAGCGCTACGAAGACCTCGTGGTCGTGTCGCCCGACGTCGGCGGCGTGGTGCGCGCGCGGGCGCTGGCCAAGCAGCTGAACTGCGACCTGGCGATCATCGACAAGCGCCGACCGCGTGCGAATGTGTCCGAGGTGATGCACGTGATCGGCGAGATCGACAACCGCACCTGCGTCATCATGGACGACATGACCGACACGGCCGGCACGCTGGTCAAGGCGGCCGAAGTGCTGAAGGAACGCGGTGCGAAGAAAGTTTTCGCGTACTGCACGCATGCCGTGTTCTCGGGCCCGGCGCTGGAGCGCATTCGCGGCTCGCAGCTCGACGAGGTCGTGGTCACCAACACCATTCCGCAAAGCGACGACGTCAGGAAGTGCGAGAAGGTGCGGCAGTTGTCGGTGGCGTTCTTGTTCGCCGAGACCATTCGCCGCATCTCTGATGGCGAATCGGTCACGTCGCTCTTCGCCGAGCAGAACAGTAACTTTTGAGAATCGAGAGCGGGGCTGCCGTCGGCAGCCGCGTCTTCGCTGCGGGCCTTGCGGCTCGTTTCAACCGAAGGACCTGGTCGCGGGCCTTCACCATTTGGAGTCAACATGAAATTCACAGCTTTCGAGCGCACGCTGCAGGGGACCGGAGCGAGCCGCCGCCTGCGCATTGCGCAAAAGGTACCTGGCATCGTCTACGGCGCGGGCACGCCGGCCATGATCGAACTCGATCACAACGCCCTGTTCTTCGCGCTCAAGAAGGAAGCCTTTCACTCGTCCATTCTCGAGATGGACCTGGCTGGCAAGACTGAGCAAGTGCTGCTGCGCGACTACCAGATGCATCCGTTCCGCCCGATCGTGCTGCACATCGACTTCCAACGGGTCGATGCCACCACCAAGATCGTGAAGAAGGTGCCGCTGCACTTCATCAACGAAGAGAACTCGCCTGCGGTCAAGACCGACAGCTGCGTCGTGAACCACGTGGTCACCGAGCTGCGCATCTCGTGCCTGGCATCGCAGCTGCCGGAGTTCCTGACCGTCGATCTGGGCAATCTGGCCAAAGGCCAGACGCTGCACGTGAAGGACATCCAGCTTGCCGACGGCATCAAGGTCATGACGCAGGGCAAGCCGAACCCGGTGATCGTGTCGGTCTCGGCACAAGCTGCTGAAGAAGAAGTCGTGGCACCGGTGGTCGTTGCAGCTCCGGCCGACAAGACCAAGGCCAAGAAGACCGAGAAGCAGAACAAGAAGTAAGGTCGGCATCCCACCCGCATGGGGGGGTGCGAAGCGAAGCGAAGCCCCACCTCGGTGGGGCTTTTTCTTGGGCGCGATGTTTCGATAATCTCCCACATGATTCGACTCCTTGTCGGCCTGGGCAACCCAGGCCCCGAATACGAAGCCACGCGGCACAACGCCGGGTTCTGGTTCATCGACGCGGTGGCGCGCGAGTGGCGTACGCCGCTCGCGCCCGAGCGCGCCTACTTCGGTCTGGTGGCGCGCGCAACGCGGCCCACCGGCCCGGTGTGGCTGCTGGAGCCGATGACCTTCATGAACCTGTCCGGCAAGTCGGTCGCCGCACTGGCGCGCTTCTTCAAGATCGCCCCCGGCGAGATCCTGGTTGCGCACGATGAACTCGACCTGCTGCCGGGCCAGGTGAAGATGAAGCTGGGTGGCAGCCACGCCGGGCACAACGGGCTGAAAGACATCCAGGCCCAGTTGGGCAGCGCCGACTTCTGGCGCCTGCGGCTCGGCGTCGGCCACCCGGGCGTGAAGGCCGATGTAGTGAACTATGTACTTCGCAAGCCGCCGGCCGAACAAGCGGAAGCCATCGACAAGTGCATCGTGCAATCGCTCGGTGCGCTCGACCTGATGCTCACGGGCGACATGGAACGCGCGCTGATGAAGGTCCACGCGAAACCGCCCCGTCCCAAGCCTGCCCCTGCCCCTTCCTCTCCCCCTTCGACTTCAATCCATCCAACGCCGAAAGAGCCCACGCCATGACTGCACGAACGACCCTTGCCGCCCTCGCGCTATTCATGGCCGCCGGCGCCAATGCCCAGGCGGTCTACCGCTGCGGCGATGCTTACTCGCAAACGCCCTGCCCGCAGGCGCGGCGCGTGGACGTGACAGACACACGCAGTGCGGGGCAACTGGCCGAGGCGAAGCTTCTGGCCGCGAACGACCGCGAGCAAGCAGACGACATGGCAAGCCAACGCCTGGCCGCGCGCAACGCTTCGATCAAGGCAGAACACAAGTCAGGCAAGTCAGGCAAGTCAGGCAACGCCAAGCATGCGGCGCAGCAGGCGCAAAGCCCGCAAGCCGGTCGGCGAAAGGCATCGAGCAAGCCGCCAGCGACCAAAGACTTCGTTGCCCAGGTGCCGGGAAGCCACAACAAACGCGGCCGGGTCTGACAGGTTCAGCTCGGGCTGGGTACGGGCTGCGCGGCCGCCTGCAACCGCCGGTACTTGGCCCACAGCGCCTCGTTCGACTCGACATGACCCGGGTGGACCGGAATGCAGCTCACCGGGCACACCTGCACGCACTGCGGCTCATCGAAGTGGCCGACGCACTCGGTACATTTGGCCGGGTCGATCTCGTAGATGTCCACGCCCATCGAGATCGCCTGGTTCGGGCACTCGGGCTCGCAGACATCGCAGTTGATGCATTCATCCGTGATCAGGAGTGCCATGGGCCAATTCTTCAGTTGTCGTTCGGCTTGATTCGCTGGCTCAGCCTATCCAGCACCAAGGGTGCCACGAACTTGGAAACATCACCGCCGAGGCTGGCAATCTCGCGCACGAAGGTGCCGGAGACGAACTGAAACTGGTCGCTCGGTGTCATGAACACGGTTTCGACATCCGGCATCAACTGGCGGTTCATGCCGGCCATCTGGAACTCGTATTCGAAGTCGCTTACCGCGCGCAGGCCGCGAACCACGACCTTGCCGCCATGTTCGACCACAAAGTCACGCAACAACCCGCGAAACGCCAGCACCTCGACGTTCGGGTACTTTGCCGCCAGTTCGGTGGCGATGTCCAGCCGCTCGGCGATGGTGAACATGGTGCGCTTGTGGTGGCCCGCCGCCACTGCGATGATCAGGCGCTCGAACAGCCGGCTGGCGCGGCGCACGAGGTCTTCGTGCCCGAGCGTCATCGGGTCGAAAGTGCCGGGGTAGACAGCGGTGAGTTTGGTCACGGAGGTCACGGCGCACTCCTGAGCGTGGTTGGACGGGCGCAGTGTAGCCGGCCGAACAAGCCGCCTGCATCAAGCCGGATCGGCGCGCTGCAACAGACAAAAATGCACCGAGCCCGCACGCGCCTGGCGATGCACTCGCAGCCCGCGCTCGGCCATTGCCGCGACCGGCACGAGGTGCTCGGACTCGAGGTACACGTACCCGGACGGCACCACCAGCCGCACGGCAGCGTCCAGCGCGGGCACCAGCAGTTCCGACTCGAACGGCGGGTCGATGAAGATCAGTTCGAAGCTAGCGTGCGCGCAGCGCGCCATCCACGACAGCGCATCCGCGCACTCGACGCGCAGTGCGTCGGCCTTCAGGCGAAGCCTGGCGTCGTTCAGCGCACCCGCGACGCGGCGCTCGCGCTCGACCAGCACCACTTGATCGGCGCCACGCGACGCGGCCTCGAAGCCGAGTGCGCCCGAGCCGGCGAAGGCGTCCAGGCAGCGCCAGCCCGCAAGGTCCTGGCCCAGCCAGTTGAAGAGCGTTTCGCGCACGCGGTCGGGCGTGGGCCGCAGGCCGTCGTGGGCCGCCACCGCCAGCTTGGTTCGCTTCCATTGCCCGCCGATGATGCGCACCTCTCGCGGCAGGTCGCGGCGCGGAGCTTGTACCGCCTTGGCGGGCTTTGCGGCCGCCGTCACAGGCGCACCGGGATGCCGTCGCGCGCCAGCAGCGCCTTGGCCTGCCCGACGGTGAATTCGCCGTAGTGGAAGATGCTGGCAGCCAGCACCGCGTCGGCGCCGCCGATGCGGATGCCATCCGACAGATGCTCCAGCGCGCCGACCCCGCCCGACGCGATCACCGGCACGCTGACGGCGTCGCTCACGGCGCGGGTGAGTTCGAGATTGAAGCCGATCTTCGTGCCGTCGCGGTCCATGCTGGTCAGCAGGATCTCGCCAGCACCCATCTCGGTCATCCGGCGCGCCCACGCCACGGCGTCCAGGCCGGTGTTGTGGCGCCCGCCGTGGGTGTACACATCCCAGCCCGAACGATCGGCACGCGCCTTCGCGTCGATGGCGACCACGATGCACTGCGCGCCGTACTTGGCCGAGGCATCGGCGATGACCTGCGGGTTCGACACGGCCGCCGAATTGAAGCTCACCTTGTCGGCTCCGGCGTTCAGCAGGCGGCGCACATCGTCGACGCTGCGCACCCCGCCGCCCACCGTCAGCGGAATGAACACCTGCGAGGCCACCGCCTCGATGATGTGCAGGATCAGGTCGCGGTCATCGCTGGTGGCGGTGATGTCGAGGAAGGTGAGCTCGTCGGCGCCCTGATCGTTGTAGCGCGCGGCGATCTCGACCGGGTCACCGGCGTCGCGCAGCGCAACGAAGTTGACGCCCTTGACGACGCGGCCGCCGGTCACATCGAGGCAGGGAATGATTCGTTTGGCAAGCATCGGGAAGTGGCAGGGCTATCCGAGCGTGTTCAACTCGTCGGCGCGGGCTTGCGCGAGCGCGAAGTCGAGGTCGCCGCTGTAGATGGCACGGCCGCAGATCACACCCTCGATGCCCTGGTCTTCGACGGCGCACAGGCGTTCGATGTCAGCGATGTTGGACAGGCCGCCCGACGCGATGACCGGGATCGTCAAAGCTTGCGCGAGCTTCACGGTGGCCTCGATGTTGATGCCGGTCAGCATGCCGTCGCGGCCGATGTCGGTGTAGATCACGCCCTCGACGCCGTAGTCCTGGAACTTCTTCGCCAGGTCGACCACTTCGTGGCCGGTGAGCTTGCTCCAGCCGTCGGTGGCGACCTTGCCCTCCTTCGCGTCGAGCCCGACGATGATGTGGCCGCCGAACGCCGAGCACGCATCGCGCAGGAAGCCGGGGTTCTTGACCGCCGCCGTGCCGATGATGATGAAACTCAGGCCGTCGTCGAGGTAGCGCTCGATGGTGTCGAGGTCGCGTATGCCGCCGCCCAGTTGCACCGGGATCTCGTCACCCACCTCGGCCAGGATGGCCTTGATCGCCGCTTCGTTCACCGGCTTGCCGGCGAAGGCCCCGTTCAGGTCGACGAGGTGCAGGCGGCGTGCGCCCGCATCGACCCAGCGGCGAGCCATCTCGGCCGGGTCTTCCCCGAAGGTGGTGGAGGCATTCATGTCGCCTTGCTTGAGGCGCACACAGTGACCGTCTTTCAGGTCGATCGCGGGAATGAGCAGCATGACCGGGCGAGGCGTGAGCCCCTCAAGGGTTCCAGTGGAGGAAGTTGCGATAAAGCGCCAAGCCATGCTCGGCACTTTTTTCGGGGTGAAACTGAGTCGCGAAAATGTTATCGCGTGCCAGTGCACAGGTAAAGCGGCTTCCGTAGTCGGCTTCACCGGCGCTGTGGCGCGCGTCGGACAGGCGGGCGTAGAAGCTGTGGACGAAGTAGAAGTACGCCTCGTCGGGCACACCGTGCCAGATCGGGTGCGGCGCGGTTTGAAACACCTGGTTCCAGCCCATTTGCGGCACCTTGAAACGGCTGCCGTCGGGCTGCAGGCGGCCGGCGAGCTGGAAACGGAGCACGTCGCCTTCGATCAGGCCGAGGCCCGCGGTCGGGCCCTCTTCGCTGCACGACAAGAGCATCTGCATGCCCACGCACACGCCCAGCAACGGCTTGTTGGCAGCGGCGTGCAGGACGGCCTCTTGCAGCCCCGACTCACGCAGCTCCCGCATGCAATCGGGCATCGCACCCTGGCCCGGCAGCACGATGCGCTCGGCCGCGAACACTTCATCGGGCTTCGAAGTGACGATCACGTCGACACCCGAGCCGCGCGCCACGTGCATGACCGCCTGCGACACCGAGCGCAGGTTGCCCATGCCGTAGTCGACCACGGCCACGGTTCTACTCATGTCAGAGGCTGCCTTTGGTGGACGGAATCACGCCGGCTGCACGCGGGTCGATCTCGAGCGCCATGCGCAGCGCCCGCGCGAACGCCTTGAAGATGGTCTCGCACTGGTGATGCGCGTTGTCGCCATGCAGGTTGTCGATGTGCAGCGTCACGCCGGCGTGGTTCGAGAAGCCCTGAAAGAACTCATACACGAGTTGCGTGTCGAGCGCGCCGATCATGCCGCTCTTGAAGTCGACCCGCATGTGCAGGCCGGGGCGGCCGGAGAAGTCGATCACCACGCGCGACAGCGCTTCATCGAGCGGCACGTAGGCGTGGCCGTAGCGCCGCAGGCCCTTCTTGTCGCCCACGGCCTGCGCCATGGCCTGGCCGAGCGTGATGCCCACGTCTTCGACGGTGTGGTGGCCGTCGATGTGCAGGTCGCCCTGGGCTTCGATGTCGAGATCGATCAGGCCGTGCCGCGCGATCTGGTCGAGCATGTGGTCAAAGAAGCCGATGCCGGTGGCGAGTTGGGCCTTGCCAATACCGTCGAGGTTCAAGGCGACGCGAATCTGCGTCTCGTTGGTGTTGCGCGTGACGTCGGCCCGTCGGGCAGCGGGCATCACAAGGTCGGGGGCATTCATCACAGGCTCGCTTTCAAGGCATCGATCATCTGCGTATTTTCCTCGGGTGTGCCCACTGTCAGACGAATGCAGTTGGCGAGCAACGGGTGCATGGCCGACACGTTCTTGACGAGCACGCCGCGCGACCGCATGCCCGCAAAGCAGGCGGCCGCGTCGGGCACGCGCACCAGGATCATGTTCGCTTCGCTCGGGAAGGCGCGCACCGGGCCGATCACTTGCAGCGCCGCTTGCAGGCGGCCGCGCTCGGTGCGCAGCAGTGCGGCCTGCGCGGCATATTCGTCGGCGTGTTCAAGGGCGAAGAGCGCGGCCTCGGCATTCAGCGCGCTGACGTTGTACGGCGGGCGCACCTTGTCGATTTCGTCGATCAACGCGGCCGCGCCGACCATGTAACCCAGGCGCACGCCGGCCAGGCCGAACTTGCTGAGCGTGCGCATCACGAGCACGTGGTCGTGCTGCGCCACGCGGCCCATCCACGTGGCTGACGAGAACGGTTGATAGGCCTCGTCGAACACCACCAGCCCGCCCTGCTCGGCGACTGCGGCGACGATGCGCTCGACCACCGCCGCATCGAACAGGTTGGCCGTCGGGTTGTTCGGGTAGGCAATGTAGGTGATGGCGGGGCGGTGCTCGGCAATGGCGGCGAGCATGGCGGGCTCATTCAGCTCGAACGTGGCCGTCGTGGGCACGCCGACGAACTTCAGCCCCTGCAGGCGCGCAGACATCTCGTACATCACGAAGCCGGGAAGCGGCGCCAGGATGGTGGCGCCAGGCACGTCGCACGCAAGCGCCAGCAACGAGATCAGCTCGTCGGAGCCATTGCCCAGCATCAGCTTGCAGCCCGCCGGCAACGCAGCGTAAGCCGACAGCGCCGCGATCAACTCGACCACGCCCGCCGCCGGGTAACGGTTGATCGCCACGCGGCCAAGGCGTTCGCCGAGTGCACGTTGCAGGTGCTCGGGCAACCGGAACGGGTTCTCCATCGCGTCGAGCTTGACGAGCCCCGCGCTGGGCTGCACGGCATAGCTGTGCATGGACTGCACGTCTTGCCGGATCACCCGGCTCATGCGGTCGCGCAAGGTGATCATGGTGTGGCGAGGTCGAGCACGTCGGGCCCGACCAGAAAGGGGTTGAGGATCTGCACGCTGTCGATGGTTTGCTCGTGTTGCAGGTCTTCGGTGAGCAGGTAGCGACAGCCCTGCGCCTTGGCGGCAGCAACGATCAGCGAGTCCCAGTAGCTGAAGCCGAAGCGGCTTTCCACCGCCCATGCGGTCTCAACCGTTGCGTGATCCAACACCCAGGGCTGCCACCGCTGATAGCGCCGTACTTCTGCGCGGGCATCCCCGGCCTGCATGGCGGGCTTCAACTTCTTGGTGGCGTTCGTGTAGAACTCGTTCAACACCTGCGTGCTCAAGCGCCCGACTCGCCTTGTCCACAGTGCTTGCAACCACTCGATGGCACGGGCCTGCTTCGCTTTGTCGGCGCCATCTTCGCTGTAGAGCAGGACGTTGGTGTCAACGAAGACTGCGGTCATGGGTCTGTTCCCGGTTCGGGTATGCGCTGCCGTCCGACTGCCACGTGCGGTCGCGTGTGAGCCATTCGTTCATGGCGCGCTCGTAAGCATCGTCATGCCGCATCTTCTCTGCCAGCATTTCACCCACCAGACGCGATACGCTGGTGTTGCGGCGAGCGGCTTCGATGCGCGCCCAATCGGCAACACCGTCTTCCATGGTGACCGTGACGTTCTTCATGTGCGGTGCTCCAAGTATCACGAACGTTGAGAGCCACTATTCTCGTGTAACACGAACTTCGTGTCAACGTCCGTCGCGTTTCGCCAGCCGCATCTCCGCCGCCCGCGCATGCGCCTGCAGCCCTTCGCCGTAGGCCAGCTCGGCCGCAATCGGCCCGAGCTTGTGAGCGCCCGCTTCGCTGATATCGATTATGCTGCTTCGCTTTTGAAAGTCGTACACACCCAGCGGCGACGAGAAACGAGCTGTCCCGGACGTGGGCAGCACGTGGTTCGGCCCGGCGCAATAGTCGCCCAGGCTTTCGCTCGTGAACGCGCCGAGAAAGATGGCGCCGGCGTGCCTCAGCAGCGGCTCCCAGCGGTGCGGGTCGGCGGAGCTGACCTCCAGGTGCTCGGGCGCGATGCGGTTGCTGATCTCGCAAGCCTCTTCCATGCTGCGCGTGTGGATCAGCGCACCGCGCCCTTCGAGGGAGGCGCGTATCACCGCCGCGCGCGGCATACCGGGCAGCAGGCGGTCGATGGCTTCTTTCACGCGGGCGATGTAGGCCGCATCTGGGCACAGCAGGATGCTCTGCGCGAGCTCGTCGTGCTCGGCCTGGCTGAACAGGTCCATCGCCACCCAGTCGGGCGGCGTGCTGCCGTCGGCCAGCACCAGGATCTCGCTCGGCCCGGCGATCATGTCGATGCCCACCTGCCCGAACACGCGCCGCTTGGCGCTGGCCACATACGCATTGCCGGGCCCAGTGATCTTGTGGACGGCCGGAACCGTGGTCGTGCCATACGCGAGCGCGCCCACGGCCTGCGCGCCGCCGAGCGTGAACGCCCGATCGACACCGGCAATCGCGGCGGCCGCCAACACCATCGCGTTGCGCTCGCCGCCCGGCGTGGGCACGACCATGATGATCTCGCCCACACCGGCCACCTTCGCCGGCAGCGCGTTCATCAGCACGCTGCTCGGGTAGGTGGCCTTTCCGCCCGGCACGTAGATGCCGACGCGGTCGATGGGCGTGACCTTCTGCCCGAGAAGGCTGCCGTGCTCGTCGCGGTAACTCCACGAGCGGCCGCAGGCGTCGAGCTGGCGCTCGTGATAGCTGCGCACGCGCTGGGCTGCGGCCTCGAGGGCGCTGCGCTGCGCCGGGGAAATGAGCTCGAGTGCTGCTAGCAGGTCGCGGCGCGGTATCTCCAGCGCCGCCACCGACGCGGCCCTCACACCGTCGAAGCGCGCCGTGTACTCGAGCAAGGCCGCGTCGCCACGGGCGCGCACGTCGGCCAGGATGGACGCCACGCGCTCCTCGATGGCGTGGTCGGTCTCGGCCGACCAGTGCAGCACGCGCTGGAACTCGGCCTCGAAGTCAGCTGCCGTGGTCGCCAGTTGCCGCATGTTGGCCGTCATGCTCGCGCCTCCGCGAGCGCTGCGAACGCGTCGATGATGCCGCGGACCGCTTCGCGCTTGAGCTTGAGCGCGGCCTGGTTGACGATCAGTCGCGACGAGATCGCCATGATCTGCTCGACCTCGACCAGGTGGTTCGCGCGCAATGTGTTGCCGGTGGACACGAGGTCGACGATGGCATCGGCCAGGCCCGTCAGCGGCGCGAGTTCCATCGAGCCGTAGAGCTTGATCAGGTCGACGTGCACGCCCTTGTTCGCGAAGTGATCGCGTGCGATCTGCGTGTACTTGGTGGCCACGCGAATGCGCGAGCCCTGCTTGACGGCGCCGGCGTAGTCGAAGTCGGCGCGAGTGGCCACACTCATGCGGCACTTCGCGATGTTCAGGTCGAGCGGCTGGTACAGGCCTTCGCCGCTGTGTTCGAGCAGCGTGTCCTTGCCCACCACGCCGATGTCGGCCCCGCCGTGCTGCACATAGGTGGGCACGTCGGAGGCGCGCACCAGCACCAGCCGAACGTCGGCGCGGTTCGTCTCGATGATGAGCTTGCGGCTCGTCTCCGGGTCTTCGAGCGCCTCGATGCCGGCCGCCTTGAGCAGCGGCGCGATCTCGTCGAAGATGCGGCCTTTGGGCAAAGCAAACGTGATCACGTTTGCGCTCCGGTTGACTCGAAAGTAATCATTTGACCCGCTCGATGTCAGCCCCGATCGCGCGCAGCTTCGCTTCCATCTGGTCGTAGCCCCGGTCGAGGTGATAGATGCGGTCCACCACGGTTTCACCGTCGGCCACCAGGCCCGCAATCACCAGGCTGGCCGACGCGCGCAAGTCGGTCGCCATCACGGTGGCACCCTGCAGCTTCGGCACGCCATGCACCACCGCCGTGTGGCCATCGACGTCGATCCTGGCACCCAGGCGCACCAGTTCATTGACGTGCATGAAGCGGTTCTCGAAGATCGTTTCGGTGACCACCGCCGTGCCGTCGGCGATGCAGTTGAGCATCATGAACTGCGCCTGCATGTCGGTCGGAAATGCCGGGTACTCGCTGGTGCGAAAGCTCACCGAACGCGGGCGCTGGCGGTTCTTCACGCGGATCCAGTCGTCGCCCGATTCGATGTTCACGCCCGCCTCGCGCAGCTTCTCGATCACGGTGTCGAGGTGGCGCGCATTCGCGCCCTTCAGCAGCACGTCGCCCCCGGCCGCCGCCACCGCGCACAAGAAGGTGCCGGTCTCGATGCGGTCGGGCACGGTGCGGTGCGCAGCACCTTGCAGGCGCGCCACGCCCTCGATGCGGAGGCGGCTCGTGCCTTGCCCTTCGATCCTGGCCCCCATCGCGATCAGCATCTCGGCCAGGTCGCGAACCTCGGGCTCCTGCGCGGCGTTCTCGAGCACCGTCTCGCCAGCCGCCAGCGTGGCGGCCATCAGCAAGTTCTCGGTGCCTGTCACCGTGACCATGTCGGTCGTGATGCGGGCGCCCTTCAAGCCACCTCTGGCACGGTCGGCCTTGGCCACGATGTAGCCATGATCCACCGTGATCTCGGCGCCCATGGCCTGCAGGCCCTTGATGTGCTGATCGACCGGCCGCGAACCGATGGCACAGCCGCCGGGCAGCGACACCCGCGCCTGGCCGAAGCGCGCGAGCAGCGGCCCGAGCACGAGGATGGACGCCCGCATCGTCTTCACCAGGTCATAGGGCGCCTCCGGGGTGTGCACGTCACCCGCGTTCAGCAACACCGCATCGGGCTCGGTCTGGCTGCGGTCCGCCACAACGCCCATGTTGCGCAGCAACTTCAGCGTGGTGCTCACGTCCTGCAGGCGCGGCACGTTGCGCAGAATCACCGGCTCGGCGGTCAGCAGCGCCGCGCACAGTTCGGGCAGGGCGGCGTTCTTCGCACCCGAGATGGTGACGTCGCCGTTGAGCGGGCGGCCGCCGCGAATCAGAAGTTTGTCCATGGTGTTCTTTGCCATCCCAGCCCCGCCACGGCCACCGACCCCGCTTGCGCAGGCCCGCTGGCCGCAGCGGGCGCTGCGGCGAGGTTCAGTTGGGGTGGGTTCCGGCTGCCACGGGCTGCGCGGCCCACTCGGCAGGCGTGAGCGTCTTCATCGACAAGGCGTGGATCTGCTCGCGCATCCGGTCGCCAAGAGCTTGATAGACGCGCTGGTGGCGGCGCACGCGCAGCAAGCCTTCGAACTCGGCCGACACGATGGTCGCGAAGAAGTGGCGGCCGTCGCCTTCCACGTCGAGGTGATCGCAGGCCAAGCCTGCGGCAATGAAGGCTTCGACGTCGGCGGCGGTGGGGTCAGTCATGATGAAAGTCATTTTAAGCGGCAACGCTGCCTGTGCTCTTGGTGGGCAGATCAGTGGCGAGTTCAGTCGCGAGTTCAGTGGCGAATCTTGTAGCCGGTGCGCAGCAGGTTCACGCTCACCGCGCACACCACCGCGAGGCTCGTGGCGACCACCGCCAGGCTGATCCAGGGCGACACGTCGCTTGCGCCAAAGAAGCCGCTGCGAAAGCCATCGATCATGTAAAAAAACGGGTTCAGGTGGCTCACGGCCAGCGCCAGCGGCGGCAGCGACTTGACCGAATAGAACACGCCCGAGAGGAACGTCATCGGCATGATGATGAAGTTCTGGAACGCGGCGATCTGGTCGAACTTCTCGGCCCACAAGCCGGCAATCAGCCCGAGCGCGCCCATCAGCGCAGCGCCCATCAGCGCGAACACGATGATCCACAGCGGGTTGGCCACGTGCAGCGGCGCGAACCACACGGTCACCAGCAGCACGCCCGCGCCCACCGTCACGCCGCGCACCACCGCCGCGCCCACATAGGCCAGGAACCAGGCCCAGTGCGACAGCGGCGCCACCAGCACGAACACTAGGTTGCCGGTGATCTTGCTCTGGATCAGCGAACTGCTGCTGTTGGCGAACGCGTTCTGCAGCACGCTCATCATCACGAGGCCCGGGATCAGGAAGCTGGTGTAGCCGATGCTCCCGAAGACCTTCACGTGCTCTTCGAGAACGTGTCCGAAGATCATCAGGTACAGCACCGCCGTGAGCACCGGCGCGGCCACGGTCTGGACGCTGACCTTCCAGAAGCGCAGCACTTCCTTGTAAAGCAGCGTTCGCGTGCCCGACAACGCGTCGAAGGCCGTCATGCCACCACCTGCCCGGGCTTTCGCTCGGGCTCGGGCTCGGGCTCGGGCTCGCCCTGCATGATTTCCAGGAACACGTCTTCCAGGTCGGCGCGGCCGATCTCCAGGTCTTCGGGCTGGCAGCCGGCCTCGCGGAGCACGCCCAGCACCGACTCGACCTCGCGTGCATCGCGCGCCTTGATCTGCACGATGCGCCCGGTGACGCGCGACTGCGCGGCCAGCGCTGCCGGCACCGGTGTGTCCATCTTGAAGCGCAGCATCGTGCTGGCGCGGCCCGCCAGCAGCGCCGAGGTGCGATCGAGTGCCACGACTCGGCCCTGCTTCAGCATTGCCAGGCGCCCGCACAGCGCTTCGGCCTCTTCGAGATAGTGGGTCGTCAGCAGCACCGTGTGGCCCTGCTTGTTGAGCTTGGCAACGAACTGCCACAGCGTCTGGCGCAACTCCACGTCGACACCGGCGGTAGGCTCGTCGAGCACGATCACCGGGGGCTTGTGCACCAGCGCCTGCGCCACCAGCACGCGGCGCTTCATGCCGCCGGAAAGCTGGCGCATGTTGGCGTCGGCCTTGTCGGTGAGGCCCAGGTTCGCGAGCAACTCGTCGATCCAGGCGTCGTTGGCCCTCGGGTCGGCTCGAACGCCGAAGTAGCCGCCTTGCAGCCGCAGCGCCTCGCGCACCGTGAAGAACGGGTCGAACACCAGTTCCTGCGGCACGATGCCCAGGCTGCGGCGGGCCTGGGCGAAGTCGGTGACCACGTCGTGCCCGAGCACACGGACCTTGCCGCTGCTGGCCCGCGCCAGGCCGGCGAGGATGCTGATCAGCGTGGTCTTGCCCGCGCCGTTCGGCCCGAGCAGGCCAAAGAACTCGCCCTGCGCGATGTCGAAGGTGACGCCGTTCAGTGCCGTCACGCTGCCACGGGCGCTGCTGTACGTCTTGCCGACGTTCTGGAATGAAATGGCTGGCATGGGGCAGCGATTGTAGGCAGGCAGCCGACGCGGTCGTTGCCTCATCGGCGACACGGCGCTGCGGGCCGATGCCGATGCTGTGCGCGCGTGCTTGGTGCTAGATTGCCCGGCAACAAACCGCACCCGATGGCCACCCCACCGAAGAAGCCGCGCCGCACTGCCGAGCGCATCCTCGAAGTCACGCTGGAGCTGTTCAACCGCTTCGGCGAGCCGAACGTGTCCACCACGTTGATCTCGGCCGAGCTCGGCATCAGCCCGGGCAACCTTTACTACCACTACCCGGCAAAAGACGAGCTGATCAACAGCCTGTTCGACCGCTACGAACGCGCCCTGACCGAACTGCTGCGTGCGGCCGACGAGGTCAGCAACGTCGAAGACGCGTGGCTCTTCTTCCACATGCTGTTCGAGCTGATCTGGCAGTACCGCTTTCTCTACCGCGACCTGAACGATCTGCTCTCGAAGAACCGGCGCCTGGAAACGCACTTCCAGTTCGTGCTAAAGAACAAGAGCAAGGCCGTGCAAGAGGTGCTGGCCGGCCTGGGCAGAAGCAACGCGGTGCAGATCGACCGGCGTCACGTGGAGCCGGTGGCCACGTCGATGGTGGTGGTGCTGACCTACTGGCTCAGCTTCGAGTACGTGCGCGACCCGCGCCGCGCGCTGGAACCTGAAAGCGCGTCGGCCGCGTTGCTGCGCGGCGCCTTCCACGTGCTCAGCCTGCTGCTGCCCTACCTTGCCACCGAGCAGCGCGAACACCTGCTGTCGCTGGTCGGAAACTACGACAAAACCTGAGGAGACCCTTTTATGCCCAAATGGACCGCCTTCCCGCACGACAGCGCCGCCTACACCTTCGACGCCGCCGCGCTCAAGAAGAAGTGGGCGCGGCTGCACGCCGGTGACGCCGAGCCCTTGCCCGCTGACGCCAAGGTTCTGGCCGCGTGGGCACTGTTCCATGCGGGCGAATTCCAGAAGGCAGTCGAGGCGGGCCTGAAGGCCGGTGGTGGTGGCATCACAGTTGCCAACAAGGCGCAAGCCATCTACGCCAACTACGTGGAGACGAGCGAGAAAGCCAAGCTTGCACTCTTGATGGAGGTGGCCGAGCGTGCGGAAGCGCAGATCGCCGCCGAGCCCAAGAATGCCAACGCCTACTACTTCATGGCCTACGCGCTGGGCCGCTACAGCCAGGGCATCAGCATCGCCAAGGCGCTGGCGCAGGGCTTGGGCAGCAAGGTCAAGTCGGCACTCGAAACGTCGATCAGGCTCGCACCGCAACATGCCGATGCGCACATCGCTCTCGGCGCATTTCACGCCGAGGTGATCGACAAGGTCGGCTCGCTGCTCGGCCGCACCCAGGGCGCCAGCAAGGACGCCGGCTTGTCGATGTTCAAGACCGCGCTGAAGCTGAACCCGACCTCACCGATCGCGATGGTCGAGTACGCGAACGGCCTGGTCATGCTCGAAGGCGAGAAGAAGATGAAAGAGGCGACGAAGCTGTACGAAGACGCCGCTGCCGCCACGCCGCTGGACGCGATGGAGCGGCTCGATGTCGAGATGGCGAAGGCCGAACTGGAGGACTGAGAAGAAGAGCGCAAACAGCAACTCCTCCTCATGTTTTGGGATGCGCGGTCGTCCCACGTTCCCTATCCCTGCGAGCATTCGAGCCCGCCAGCGCTGACATTGCCAGCGGCCACTCGCGGTGGCTCATTCAACTGGACAAAGTCAATACAGGGAACCCCGTGAAGTACCGTCTCGATCACATCGGCCTCGCCTGCGCCACGCTCGTTGCACTCAGCGCTTGCGGCGGTGGCATCAGCGACCACACGGTCACGCCGCCGTCATCGACGGCGCGATCAAGAACGCGCTGGTGTGCATCGACAAGAACAGCAACGGCCAATGCGATGCCGGCGAAACCCAGGGCACGACCGACGCAGCCGGCAAGGTGACGCTGGCGGTCCCTAGCGGCGACGTCGGCAAGTACCCGATCCTCGCCGTCGTGGGCACCAACGCGGTCGATGCCGACAACGGCCCGGTGACCACCGCCTACACGATGTCGGCACCGGCCGATCAGGTGGCCGTGGTCAGCCCGCTCACGACCCTCGTGCAGCAAGCCGTGGCCAGTTCCGGCGCCACCACAGCGCAGGCTGCCAAGAGCGTGCAAGACGCGACCGGCCTGACCGGCTCGCCCTTCGCCAACTTCACCAAGGCTGCCGCGCCGACCGATGGCAGCGTGAACCGCTCGACCATGGCGCGCATGATCGTGGTCACCACCCAGCAGCAGGTCGCCACCATCGCCAGCGCGCTGGGCACCAACGCCGCCGACGGCACCAAGATCACCCAAGCCGACCTCGACAAGGCGATCCAGAAGATGCTGCTCGAACTGCTGCCCGCGCTGGTCACGTCACTGAGCGAACCGTCTGTGGCCAGCGTCTACGCCAACCCCAACGCCACCGCCGACCAAAAAGCCGCCGCGCTGCTGGCCGCAGCGACGAACCTGGTCAGCACCTCGGGCCTGTCGGCCGCAGCGGTGGCCACGGTCGTGGCCATCAACACCCAGAACGCCAACCCGCCGACCGTGGTGACCGCCGCACCGGCCGCCGGCTTGAACCTGGACACATTGAACTTCACCGACACCAAGAATTACTTTGTTCGCACGCTGGGGTCGTCGACCGCGCAGAACACACCCGACAGCAACAACCTCACCCGATTCGTCGAGCGGCGCACCCGCGCGAACAACGGCCAGGTGGCACGCTGGGGCTCGGGCAGCGACCCGTGGCGCAATGCCGACCAGAGCTGGAACGGTACGGCTTGGGTCGCCTGCCCGATCAACACCGAGAACACCAGCACGGTGCGCGACGCGCAAGGTAACAGCCAGTACACCTACTGCGGCCGCGAAACCGGCAAGTCGCAGCGCGCCACGTTCGACATCGCCGGCAAGAGCATGGCTGACGTGTACGCCAGCGTCATCGCTGCCGGCTACACGAACCTGCGCATCGCGACACCGGCGGTGCTGGGCACGGCCACCTTCCCGGCCGACTCGAAACTGGTTTACATCACCAACACGCCGCTCACCGAGGCCGTGAGCTACTACCCTGCGGGCGCCAACAGCGCGGCGGGCTTCAGCAACGTCGTCTCGCAATACAGCGCGGCCATTGCCGCAGGCGGCGTAGCAGCGGCTCAGGCGCAAGGGGCCGGCTGCAATGCCCCCGAAGCCCAAGGCAACGGAGCCAGCAGCACCACGCTCGAAGGCGCCATGGCAGCGAAGCAGGGCACGCCGTGCATCTACGCGCAACGCTGCATCACCTACAACGGCGCCACCTACCAGAGCGATGCCTCGAACGACTGGTGGGGCAACAGCACCGTCAACCTGGGCTCGGTGGGCACGGCGCCGACTGCGCCGAGCGCCAGTTCGACCGGCTACTACACCGGCAACACCCTGCTGCGCGCTGCGTTCACCGGCACGGGCACGAACCCCGTCACGTACTACGCCTGCAAGCAGCGCTACGTGAGCGGCTCGGTGCGCAACTGCACCCCCATCGGCACCGGCAGCTACACCATCACCACACTGGGTGACGGCCGGGCACCGTCGTTCAACAACCTGCCTTTGCAGACCGCACCGCTCACCTACAACCGGGTGCTCGTCGAGCGCGGCGGCTTCGTGTACCTGGGCTACCAGAACAAGCCCAATGTCAGCAACCGGGCCCGCTTGAACCTGGTCGCCACTGGCGCCTTGTTCGCGCAACTCGGCCTGACGGCGGACGACCCGAGCGTGCCGCACACCTTGGCGAACGGCGCATACCAGGGAACCTGGGACGTTCGCAGCACCACGGACGCCATCAGCCCGACCATCGGCACCACGCTGTTCATCAACGGCAACGGCACCATCTCGTGCCAGGACCGCAGCAACAGTGCGTTCTTCCCCTGCACGCTGTTCATCACCGACGCCGCCACCGGCGCGTTCACGTACGTCGGCAATGGCGGCTCAACGGCGAGTGGCAAGCTCGACTTCATGGCGGGCAGCGCCAGCGGCACCTACTTCGACCCGACCTCGAACCCGCCGAACGGCAGCTTCGTGGGCGCACGAAGGTAACGCTTCAATCCACTGAATCGGCCCGCCTCGCGCGGGCCGTTTTTATTCAGCCCAGGGCAGCATCATCGCGACCAGCAGCAGCTTCTCGAACTCCGGCTCGAAGCGATCGATGATGGCCTGCGGGTCGGGGCACAGGCGCTTGTCGGTGATCAGGCCGAACTGCACACCGCCACCGTACGAGAGGATGCTCACGCCCACGCCGATGTCGCCCGACGCGGGCACCCAGAACATGTTCTGCCGCAACGTGGAGCCGCAGAACTTCAGCGGCGCGGCCGGGCCGGGCACGTTGGTCATCACCAAAGTGGCCTTCTTCGCGAACAGGCCCAGCAGGCCGTCTTGCACCGGCTTGATGAGCGCTCCCGCCACCGACAGCACGGTGAACGCCAGCAGTGGCTGGTAGCTCTCCTTCAACTGGGTCATGCGGGTGCGCACGGCGTAGACGCGCTCGATCGGGTTGTCGATGCCGATCGGCAGTGTCAGCGGCGCCAGACCGAAGCAGTTGCCGAGTTGCCAGGCTTTCTCGAGCGGGCGCAGGTTCACCGGCACCATGGCGCGGATCTCCTGGCCGCTGGTGTCGTCGCCCTTGTCGCGCAGGTACTGGCCGATGGCGCCGGCCACGCACGCGAGCAGCACGTCGTTGATCGAGCAGTTCAGCCCCTTGCCTACCGCCTTGACGGGGTCCAGCGGCATCGGCTCGCTCCAGGCCACGATCTTCTGGCCAATGGGCTTGCCCTTCAGGCGCGTGGGCGAGTCGTCGGGCATCAACGCGAGCGCGGCCACATCGCCCAACACCTTGGCGCCGGTGCGCGCCATGTCGAGCGAGCCGAGCAAACCCTGCTGCGGGTTCGACAGCACGGCCATCGACTTGGCCATGCTGCTGCCATACATGCCGATGGCCTTGCTGGTCAGGTCGGTCAACGGCTTCATCACGGCGTCGGTGAACCAGTCGTTGCCCTCACCGTCGACTGCCGCGCGGCGCTTGCGCTTGGGCGGGTCCATGCCGCCATCGGTGATGGCCAGCATCACCGAGTTCAGCGCGATGCCGTCGCCGATGCAGTGGTGAATGCGGACGATGAGCGCACTGCCGCCCTCGTAGGCATCGATCAGGTGGAACTGCCAAAGCGGGTGGTCGGGGTCGAGCGGCATGTTCGCAAGTTCACCCACGTGCGCCTGCAGGGCCTGCCGTTGGGTCTGGCCCTTGTGGTGTGCGAGCTTCTCGCTCAGCACGTGGCGGTCGAGCTCGAATTCGGGGTCGGGCACCCAGCTGGCACCCATCGCGTCTTGCACGACCTTCTGGCGGAAGCGGTCGTACTTCAGCAGCTTGTCTTCGATGCGTTCGCACAGCGCCGCGCGCGTGATGCCGGGTGCCAGTAACCACACGCCGACGATCATCATCAGGTTCACGTCGTTGTCCATCCGCAGCCACGCGGTGTCCACGCGCGACATGCGCTGCGGGGTGTCGGGCATCGGGCCGGGCATCGGATCGGGCATCGGGTTACTCCTTGAGATGCTGTGCTGATCGAGGGCCACGATGCTGGGTAACATGGGCTGGCGTCAATGCCCATTCTCACTGATAGGAGTCGCTTCATGACCGACCTGAAAGCCTCGTTCGACGCTGCCGTCGCCGCGTCCAAGAGCCTGCCCGACAAGCCCGACAACATGACGCTGCTGAAGGTCTACGCGCTGTACAAACAGGCGAGCAGCGGCGACGTGGACGGCAAGCGCCCCGGCTTCACCGACATGGTGGGCCGCGCCAAGTGGGACGCCTGGAACGAGGCCAAGGGCAAGAGCAGCGAGGCGGCGATGCAGGAGTACGTGGACCTGATCGAGTCGCTGAAGTAAGCCCCGCGGCCTGCCGCGAAGCGCTACTTCTTTGCAGGCCTCGCGGGCTTCGCGGCCGCCTTCTTGGCAGACGGCTTCGCAACCGGTTTCGCAGGCGGTTCGCTGCTGGCCAGCAGGGAGTCGAGGTTCTTCTCGATCTCCGACTCGATGGTTTTGCTGAACGCGCCCAGCAAGAAGCCGAGCTTGGCGTCGAGCCTGAATTGATGGGCTTCGACGATCAGTTCGCCGTTCACGCCCGCACGGGTGAACCCGACGGTGTCGCTGGTCTCGCCTTCGAGAATCGTGCACGCCATGCCGAAGTTCCTCTCGACCTCTTCGGCCCATTGCAGCGCCACCCTGCGGGCCCGGTCGAGGCCCAGCGTGTGGGTGCGGTGGATGTGGATGTCGGCCATTGATCGGTCTCCTCGGTTCGGGTCGGTTGGGGTCGGTTTGGGTCGATTCGGGTCAAGGCAGCCGTGCGCGGCGCTGTTCTTGCGGCAGCGCCGCGATGCGTTTGACTTCGGCATAGAAGCGCGCGAAGTCGCGGCCCTCGCGTTCGAACAAGCGCTCGAAGTTCGGGGCCAGATCGAAGTAGGCCGAGAGCACGCCGAGCGACGCATTGTTGGCGCGCGCGAACCAGCCGTCGTAACCGGAATACCCGCCCCACTGCTCGCGTTTCAAGGTGGCGTAGTCGGCACGCAGGCCGTCCATCAGCGCAAGCTTTGCCACGCGTTTGGCTGCGTCGGGCTGATCGGACTTGTACAGCGCGTCGAGCAACGCGCGGTAGCGTGAGGTCAGTTCGCGAAAGCCCAGGCGCCGCGCTTCAAGGCGCTCATAGTCATCGAGCGCGGCAGCCCCGGCCTGCTCGGCCAGCCACTTCGCACCGCCCAGGCGCTCGACGGCGGTCGCAAACGATTCGTTGAACTCGGTGTCGCCCGGCGCATACGCGATCTGGTGCGCGAGTTCGTGGAACACCAGGCGCGCGAGTTCGCCCTCGGGGTAGTCGATGAATGTATTCAGCAGGGGGTCGGCGAAGGCCGCGCCGGGGAGCTTGCCGAGCGTCGAATACGCCGGCACGCCGTAGACGCTGGCCTCCAGCTCCTGCGCCCGCAGGCCCTCGGCGAACGCATCGGCCCCGGCCTGCGTGTAGTAGCCGCGGTAGCCCACGCAGCCGACCACCGGGAAGCACCAGGTTTGCAGCGTCAGGCCGAGCTCGGGCGCGGCCACCACGTTCCAGACCGCGGCGCCGCGCTTCAAGTCGGCATAGCGGCGGTAGCTGGCGTTGTCGGGTTCACCGAGTTCGCGCACCGCGAAGTCGCGGATGCGCTGGCTCAGTTGCAGCCGCGCCTTCAATGCGGCCGGGGTGGCGTCGTCGGCCAGCCACTCCGGCACGGGCCGCGCGGCGCGCACGATGGCCAGGTGGCCCCCGAGCGACTGCGCGTAGTAGCCGACCGTGCTGCACCCGCTCGTCAGGCAGACCGTGGCCGCCGCAGCCAGCACGACGCCCACCACACCGCTGATGGACCCGCCCGTCACGAGCAACGCCTTGCGGTTCACGTGGCCGCGGTGTGCAGCGGCCGCACCTCGACCAGGCAGTCGTAGAAAGCGGCAGCACGCCCGATGTCGGTGAGGTGCTGGTGCGTCACCTCGTTCACGTTCGTGCCCTGTGCGCCGAGCTTGCGCCACCAGATGCCCAGGCCGTTCACCACGCCCCGGCGTGCCCGTGCGCTCACCACCACCTTGCACACATAGCTGCCGCGCTCGTTGAACACGGCAACGAACTCGCCCGACCCGAGGCCGCGCGCGGCGGCATCGTCGGCGTGCATCTCCAGCACCGGCTCGCCTTCGATGTCGCGCAGGCTTTTCACGTTGACGAAGCTGGAGTTGAGGAAGTTGCGCGCCGGCGGCGAGATCATGGCCAGCGGGAAGCGCCGCGCGAGCGCCGGCGTGCGCGCGGCCGACTCGTGGTTGTCCAGGTGATCCGGCACACCGTGCTCCGCCGAATCGATGATGCAGCGGCCATCGGCACTCGGGAACCCGCCTTGCGCGAACGGCGCATCGGGCAGGGGCAGCAGCGCCCAGCCGCGCTCGCGCAGGGCATCGAAGTCGACACTGTCGGCCAGCGCCGTGCGGGCGAGTTGCTCGTCGCTCTCAGTGAAGCAAGCGTCGGTGAACCCCATGCACGCCGCCAGCTCGCGAAAGATCTGCGTGTTCGCCTTGGCTTCGCCGACCGGTGCGATGGCCGGCTCGTTGAACACCAGATACGTGTGGCCGTAGCTCGTGTGCACGTCCAGGTGTTCGAGTTGCGTGGTGGCCGGCAGCACGTAGTCGGCCTGGTCGGCGGTGTCAGTCATGAAGTGTTCGAGCACGACGGTGAAGAGGTCGTCGCGCCGGAAGCCGCGCACGACCTTGGCCGACTCGGGTGCCACCGCCACGGGGTTGCTGTTGTAGACGATGAGCGCTCCGATCTTCGGGCCGAACGCAGGCGACGCTTCGCGCAGCAGGTCGTCGCCGATGGTGCTCATGTTGATGGTGCGTGGCGCCGGCGTGGGCAGCAGGTCGGGCCGCTGCAGGGCGGTGTCGTTCCGGAACGGCTTGAACCAGCCCGAACTCGACAGCAACAGCCCGCCCGCGCGGTGGCGCCACGCGCCGGTCAGGCAGGGCAGGATCGCGATCAGGCGCACCGCGTTGCCGCCGCCGCGCACGCGCTGCATGCCGTAGTTCAGGCGGATGGCCGCCGGTTTGGCCGTTGCATAGTCGCGCGCCAGTTGCCGCACTTCAGCGGCGCTGATGCCGCAGGTCTGCGCCACGCGCTCGGGCGGCCACTGCAAGGCCCGCTCACGCAGTGCGGGCCAGCCGGCGCCGACATGGCGCGCGATGTAGTCGTGGTCGAGCCAGTCGTTCGCGATCAACTCATGCATCAACCCGAGCGCCAGAGCGCCATCGGTGCCGGGCATCAGCGCGATGTGCCGGTGGCACTTGTCGGCCGTTTCGGTGCGGCGCGGGTCGATGCACACGAGCTTGGCGCCTTCGCGCTTGGCGGCCTGCGCGAAGGTCCAGAAGTGCAGGTTCGAGGCAATCGAGTTGCTGCCCCAGATGACGATAAGCTTGCTCTCGGCGAAGAACGGCAGGTGCATGCCGACCTTGGCGCCGTAGGTGGCAGCCAGCGCCTCGCCGCCGGCGCTGGAGCAGATCGTGCGGTCCAGCAGCGACGCGCCCAGGCGGTTGAAGAAGCGTGCCGCCATGCTCTCGCCCTGCACCAGCCCCATGGTGCCGGCGTAGCTGTACGGCACGATGGCCTGCGGGTCGCGCGCGGCGATGGTCGCAAGCTTCGCGGCGATGTCGGCCAGCGCCTCGGCCCAGGTCACGCGCACGAACTGGCCACTTCCTTTGGGGCCGCTGCGCTTCATCGGGTGCAGCACGCGCGCGGGGTGATAGGTGCGCTCGGGGTAGCGTGAGACCTTGGTGCACAGCGCGCCGTGCGTGGGCGGGTGATCGGGGTCGCCCTGCACCTTGATCGCCACACCGTCCTGCACCGTGACGCGCATGGCGCAGGTGTCCGGGCAATCGTGCGGGCACGCCGCTCGTACGGTCGTTGTCGTCATCGATGAACTATTGCACACGGGCCCGGCGCGCGCCGGTCACAGCCGGTTGCCAACCACAGAGACGACGCAGCGACACCTTCCGCATGCGCGTTGCAACTGGCCCCACGAGAGCGCGCATTTCCACACGCGCATTCGTCGCAAGCCCCCGCGCTCGCGGGGTGCGCGGCCGAGGGTGGGCCTGAAGAATCGATCCTGTCGAACGCAAACCAGTGCACTCCATCAGCATCGGCCCCTGCAGATCGAAGCCTTCAGGAACCACAACATGATCAAGCGCTACGTTTCGGCAAGTCTCTTCGGCGCCGTGATCGCCACGTCCGCCCAGGCCGCAGGCGGCTTCACGTCGGTCGGCTTCGCCAGCCCGAGCCTGGCGGCTGGCTCCTACCGCATGAGCGGGTATGACTCGCAGAACATGCGCGTCGCGGGCGACGGCTCCAGCGGCGTGATGGCCCGGACTGACTCCAGCGGCGTGCACACCCTCAACCAGAGCGCCGCCGTGCAGGCCAACACGGCCGCTGACGTACCGGAATCCAAACCCTATGCGCTGATGCTCGCCGGCCTGCTGGCCATCGGCACCCTGGTGCGCCGCCGCTCGGCCGCCGCTGCCGCCTGATCGGCCTTTCTGCCGCTTCGAATGGCCCCTCGCGGGGCCGTTTCTCATGGTGCGCGGGTAAACTGGTTTGACCTTGCAACGACTGCCCCGCGAAGACCGCTTCAGCACGCGCCCGCGGAAGCCGGTGCACGCGCTGTTTGACCTGGAGCCCACACCATGCGCCTGATCGAATCCATCCTCGCCGACGCGGCCGCCATCGCCGCCGTGCGCCGCGACATTCACGCCCACCCCGAGCTGTGCTTCCAGGAACAGCGCACCTCCGATGTCATCGCCAGGCAGCTCACCGACTGGGGCATCCCGATCCACCGCGGCCTGGGCAAGACCGGTGTGGTGGCGATCCTCAAGAACGGCACCAGCCCCCGCGCGGTGGGACTGCGCGCCGACATCGACGCCCTGCCGATGACCGAGCACAACACCTTCGCGCACGCGAGCGTCCACCCCGGCAAGATGCACGCTTGCGGGCACGACGGCCACACCGCCATGCTGCTCGGTGCGGCCAAGCACCTGAGCCAACACCGCAACTACGACGGCACCGTGTACCTCGTGTTCCAGCCTGCCGAAGAAGGCGGCGGTGGCGCGCGCGAGATGATCAAGGACGGCCTGTTCGAGAAGTTCCCGATGGAGGCCATGTTCGGCGCGCACAACTGGCCTGGCATGGCGGTGGGGCAGTTCGCGCTGAAGAGCGGGCCGGCGTTCGCGAGCAGCAACGAGTTCAAGATCACCATCCACGGCAAGGGCTCGCACGCCGCCATGCCGCACAACGGCATCGACCCGGTGCCCGTGGCCTGCCAGCTGGTGCAGGCCTTCCAGACCATCATCACGCGCAACAAGCGGCCGATCGACGCGGGTGTGATCTCGGTGACGATGATCCACACCGGCGAGGCCACCAACGTGGTGCCCGACAGTTGCGAGATCCAGGGCACGGTGCGTACCTTCACGCTCGACGTGCTCGACCTCATCGAGCGCCGCATGAAGGAGCTCACCGAGCACACCTGTGCCGCGTTCGAGACGACCTGCGACTTCGCGTTCAAGCGCAACTACCCGCCCACCATCAACCACCCGGCCGAGACCGCGTTTGCGGCGCAGGTGATGACCGAACTCGTCGGCGCGGAGAACGTGCAGGAGTTCGAGCCGACGATGGGCGCCGAAGACTTCAGCTACTTCCTCCAGGCCAAGCCCGGTTGCTACTTCCTGATCGGCAACGGCGACGGCAGCCACCGCATCGGCGGCCACGGCATGGGCCCGTGCATGCTGCACAACCCGAGCTACGACTTCAACGACGAGCTGATTCCGCTGGGCGCAACACTGTGGGTGAACATCGCCGAGAAGTGGCTGGCCGAAGCTCGCTGAAACGCGCTAAAACGTGCTGAACCAGACCCGATCCATGAGCATCAGCGGCAACTTTTCTCAGACCTACGCGCAAGCCCGGGCCAAGTTTCTGGGCGCCGCCGAGGCCTCGCGGCTCGACGTTGAAAGCCACCCGCACCCGCTGCTCGGCCGCGAAGGCGAAGCCCTGGCCATGGACGTGGTGCGCGATGGCCCGAAAGACGCGCGCTCGCTGCTCGTCATCAGCAGCGCCTGCCACGGCGTCGAGGGCTTCTGCGGCTCGGGCGTGCAGACACTCCTGCTGCGCGATGCGGCCTGGCGCGATGCTGTGCACGCAAGCGGCGTGGCCGTGCTCTATATCCACGCGCTCAACCCTCACGGCTTTTCATGGTGGCGGCGCACCACGCACGAGAACGTCGACCTGAACCGCAACTTCCACGACTTCAGCCAGCCCCCGCCCGCGAACCCGGGCTACGACGAACTCGCCGCCGTGCTCGTGCCGACCACCTGGCCGCCTTCGGCCGAGGCCGACGCGGTGGTGGAGCGCTTCGTGCAGGCGCATGGCGAGGCAGCGCTGCAGGCCGCCATTTCGGGCGGGCAGTACAGCCACCCGCAAGGCCTGTTCTACGGTGGCCGCAACCCGACGTGGAGCCAGGTCACGCTCCGCCACGTGCTGCAAGAGCACGGCACGCGTTGCGTGCGTCTGGGCTGGATCGACCTGCACACCGGCCTCGGCCCGAGCGGCGTAGGCGAACGCATCTTCGCCTGCCGCGACGAAGCCGTGGCCCTGCAACGCGCTCGCGCTTGGTGGGGCGATCACGTCACGAGCATCTACGACGGCACCTCGACCTCCGCGCCGCTCAAGGGCCTGATGTGGGAGGGCGCTTACCAGGAATGCCCGCAGGCCGAGTACACCGCCATCGCGCTCGAATACGGCACGCTGCCGATCATGGACATGATGAACGCGCTGCGCGCCGACCAATGGGCCGAGATGCACCCCGACGCGCCGGCCGCGCAGCTCGCCGCCATCAAGCGCCAGACGCGCGACGCGTTCTACACCGACACCGACGTATGGAAGCAGCGCGTCGCCGAACAAGCGCTCGATGCCGGGCTGGGCGCGTTGCGCGGGCTCTCTGCGCCGTAGACGCGGGCAGCGCAGGCCGCGCCTAGGCCTGCGGGGGGTCGACCTGGGGTGCGGCGGCCTGGGGTTCGGCGGCCTGCGCTGCCGCCAGCGCCGCGTCTTTCTCGCGCGCACGCAGCACGGCCGGGCGGCGGCCCACGCGCTCGATGTAGGCGGTGATCACCGGCAGCTCGGGCACGAGCTTGAACATCGTCGTCCAGCGCAGCGCGGTGCCCCATAGAACATCGGCAGCGGTGAATCGGTCCCCCAGCAGGTACGTCCCCTTTTCGAGCTGCGCAACGAGGGTTGCGAGCATCGTGTCGTAGTCGCCGTACGGGGCCATCGACGCGGGCGGCGCACTGTTGCGCGACTTGTCGATCAGCGCCGGCTCGAAGCTCGACCCGTAGTACGCCATCCAGCGCAGGTACGGGCCGCGCAGCGGGTCGCCGATGGCCGGCGTGAGGCCCGCCTGCGGGAACAGATCGGCCAGGTACAGGAACACCGCCACCTGCTCGGTCACGAGCGCGCCGCGGTCGGTGATGGCCGGCACCTTGCCCATCGGGTTGACGGCCAGGTAGGCGCTCTGGCGCTGCTCGCCCGCCTTCATGTCGAGCACGTGCAGGCGGTACGGCGCACCCAGCTCTTCGAGCAGGATCAGCGCGCCGGTGGATCGGGTGTTGGGCGAGTGGTAGAGGGTGACGTCGGGATCACTCATGGCGGTTGCACTCCGGGCTGTTGGGTGTAGTGAAGGCAGTGGTCCAGGGTCGATCAAAGCAGGCCGCGCTCGTGCAGCGCAGCTTCGCACTGCGCCGGGCTTTCGAAATGCAAGGCCTGCCAGCCGGCGGCCCGTGCGGCGGCGGCGTTGTGCGCCATGTCATCGATGAACAGCGTGTTCGCGGGGTCGATGCCGAACGCGGCCTGCGCGTGCGCGTAGATCGCCGGCTCGGGCTTGACGAGCTTGACGCGCGCCGAGTAGACGCCGGCCCTGAACACGCCGAGGAACGCGTGCGTCGCGTCCAGGTGGTCGGCGTAGGGCGCGGGCATGTTCGACAGGAAGTACAGCGCGTGGCCGCGCTCGTCGAGCCGCTGCAGCAAGGCCACGGTGGCGGGAATCGGCTGCAGCTCGTGGGGCACGCTCGCGATGACGAGCGCCGCCTCGTCCACGTGCAGCCCGGTGCGCTCGGCGATGCGCTGCGCCAGCGGGCCGGGGGCGATGGTGCCCCGATCGAACTCGCTCCACGCGCCGCCGTAGCCCTGGAATACCTCCCCCACCAGCGCGTGGGCCGAGGCTGCATCGGGTGCGTGCGCCGGCAGCAGCCGGGCCATGAACTCGTGCGGCCGCCAGTCGAACAGCACGCCACCGAAGTCAAAGACGATGTTCATGCGGGCCGGCCCGGGGAGGGAATGGAATGAGGTCGTCGCCATCACCGCGCCTCAACCCCGCAGCCGCGCCATCAACCCTGCGGTGGATCCATCGAGCCCGCTCGCGTCCCCCGAGCCCAGGCGCGGCAGCAAGTCGTTGCACAGCGCCTTGCCCAGCTCCACGCCCCACTGGTCGAAGCTGTTGATGCCCCACACCGCGCCGCTGGTGAACACGCGGTGCTCGTACAGCGCGACCAGCGCGCCGAGCGAGCGCGGCGTGAGCTGGTCGAGCATCAGCGTGGTGCTCGGCCGGTTGCCGGGGAAGGTGCGGTGCCTGGCGAGCGTCAGCGCGTCGAGCGTCTTCGACGCGGTCGGCGCCTTGTCAGTCATCGCGGCATCGGTGGTCTTGCCGAGCATCAAAGCCTGCGATTGCGCCAGGCCGTTGGCGAGCAGCATGGCGTGCTGGCGCTCCAGTTGCGCGAGCAGCGGCCCGTGCAGGTTGGCGAGCGCGTGCGTCGGGTTCTTGACGAGGATGAACTCGACCGGGATCACGTCGGTCCCCTGGTGCAGCATCTGGAAGTACGCATGCTGGCCATTCGTGCCGGGCTCGCCCCACACCACCGGGCTGGTGGCATAGGGCAGCGGGTCGCCGCTCCGGTCGACGCGCTTGCCGTTGCTCTCCATCTCGAGCTGCTGCAGGTAAGCCGGCAGGCGCTTCAGGCCCTGGTGGTAGGGCGCCACGCTGCGGCTCGTGAAGCCGTGGAAGTTGCGGTACCAAACGTCGACGAGGCCGAGCAGCATCGGCAGGTTCTGCGCCAACGGGGCGGTGGCGAAGTGCTCGTCCATCGCGTGCGCGCCGGCGAGCAGCGCGCGGAAGTGGTCGGCGCCGATGGCCAGCGCGATCGGCAGGCCGATGGCCGACCACAGCGAGTAGCGCCCGCCCACCCAGTCCCAGAAGCCGAAGGTGGTGGTGATGCCGAAGGCCGCCGCCGCCTCGGTGTGGGTGGTGGTGGCGACGAAGTGCTTCGCGGTATCGGTGCCGCCGTTCGCGGTGAACCAGGCCTTCGCGGCCTGCGCGTTGGCCATCGTCTCCTGCGTGGTGAAAGTCTTGCTGGCGATGATGAACAGCGTCTCGGCGGGCTTCAACTTGCGCAGCACCGGGGCGATGTCGTGGCCGTCGACGTTGGAGACGAAGTGCAGCGTGAGGCCCGGGTGCGCGAAGGCGTCGAGCGCCGGCACCACCATCTGCGGCCCGAGGTCGCTGCCGCCGATGCCGATGTTGACGATGTGCCTGATGCCGCTGGCGGCCGTGTCGCGCACCGTCTCGACATACGCGAGCATCGCACTGAGCACTTGCTGCACATCGGCCACGGCGGCTGCGGTACCGAAGGTCGATCCGGCCGGCGAGCGCAGCGCGACGTGCAGCACGGCGCGGTCTTCGGTGGTGTTGATCGGCGCGCCGTTGAACATGGCGTCGCGCAGCGCCGGCACGCCGCACTCGTTCGCCAGGTCGACGAGGAAGTGCAGCGTCGCGGTGTCGATCAGGTTCTTCGACAGGTCGGCAAACACTTCCGGCGCCTGCACACCGAAAGCATGGAAGCGCGAAGCATCGCGCTCGAACGCATCGCGCAGGTCGAGCGCACGGCCATGCGCTTCCAAGTGGCCTTGCAGTGCGGCCCAGGCGGGGGTTTTGTCACAGCGTGTCATTTCGGTTCGCTTTCAAGGCCGAGTACGAAGCAGGCATAGGTCGAGCGGGATCAGACCGCCGGGGTTCTCTGTTCCGCGAATGCCCGGTGCACGGCCCCGGGCGTGCGCCAGGCAAAAGCAGTCCACTGGACTGTTTGTGTCCGGGCTTACTCCCCCGTGCCGGAGTACCGGCCCTCCTCCTTGACTTCGCTCCACAGAACACCCCACCGGCCTGATCGAACAACGGTCGGGCGCTTGCCGATCCGAAGTTCTTTCGTTGGGATCGCGCCGACGGTTCAGCAAAGGCATGCCCGGGCGGGTGGCAGCGCGCCTGTGAGGCGCTGAGGAGCACAGGGCTTTCGGCCGCGCGCGCAGCGCGCTTCGTAAACTGACTGTCGCCGACTGTTTGAACGCAGCGAACGCAGTGAGCGCAGTGAGTTCGGCGACGGCCGAGAGACCGAGCACCGGAAGGGAGTCGGCGTACCCGCCGACCGCCGAACCGAAGCGCTGACGCCCGCCCGGGCATGCCTTTGCCGCACACGCCTTTGCGGCGCAAATTCACCGGAGTTCCTCAATGAGACCGTCCAGCTTGCCCGCATCAGCAGCGAACGCGCGAATCCCCTCGGCAAGCTTGTCGTTCGCCATCGCATCGGCATTCAGCGCATAGCGGAAGCTCCCCTCGTTGAACGTGGCGGCGTGGATGTCTGCGGATTGCGCCGCAGCAGGGTCGAGCGCGCGGGGTAACGGCGCGTCGCTGGCCTGTAGCGCGGCCAGCAGGTCGGGACTGATCGTCAGCAAGTCGCAGCCGGCGAGTGCTGCGATCTGGCCGATGTTGCGGAAGCTCGCGCCCATCACCTCGGTCACGACGCCGAACTTCTTGTAGTAGGTGTAGATCTGCGCCACCGACTGCACGCCCGGGTCGGCCGCGCCCGCGTGGTCAGCCTCGACCCATGCGCTGCCGGCCGACTTCTTGTGCCAGTCGTAGATGCGGCCGACGAACGGCGAGATCAGCGTCACGCCCGCGTCGCCGCAGGCCACCGCCTGGCAGAACGCGAACAGAAGCGTCAGGTTGCAGTGAATGCCTTCGTGTTCGAGGATGCGCGCGGCCTGGATGCCTTCCCACGTCGACGCCACCTTGATGAGCACCCGCTCGCGGCCGATGCCCGCCGCCTCGTACAGCGCGATGATGCGGTGCGCTCGCGCCACCATCGCGGCGGTATCGAAGCTCAGCCGCGCATCGACCTCGGTGGACACGCGGCCCGGCACGACCTTCAATATTTCCAGCCCGAAGCGCACGAGCACCTGGTCGACGACGGCGTCGAGCGGCTTGCGCTTGTGGGCGGCCACCGTCTCGGCCAGCAGCGGCGCGTAGGCCGGCTGCTGCACCGCCTTCAGGATGAGCGAGGGGTTGGTGGTGGCGTCGCGCGGCGCGAACTGCGCCAGCTCGCGGAAGTTGCCGGTGTCGGCGACGACGGTGGTGTATTGCTTGAGTTGGTCGAGCTGGTTCATGGTCGTGCTTCGGAGTGCGAAGACTGGCATTAGAACCCGCCCCGGTGACCCTTTGCGCGTGCTGGCGCGGTTCGTTCCGCGAAAGTAACCGTCAGGCCGCGCGGCCGAAACGGGCTTCGGTCTGGCGCCGGAACTCTTTCGGCGTCATGACCTTGACCTGCAGGAAGCGGCGGTTGAAGTTGGCCACGTTGTTGAAGCCCACGTCGCAGCAGACGTTGGTGATGTAACGGTCGGTTTCCATCAGCAGCTGGCAGGCCTTGTTGATGCGCAGGCGATTCACGAAGTCGGTGAACGTGTTGCCGGTGGCGCGCCGGAAGTAGCGCGAGAAGCTGCGAAGAACTCGATGCCATGGCGCGCGCGCTCGAGCAGTGGCAGCACCTCGGCCAGCTCGGGGATCAGCGCGGCCGAACCGCGCAGCGGCGCGTCGGCGAACTGCAGCACCACGTCACGCAGCGCCACGCCTTCATCGGGCACGCCGTCGGTCGAGATCCAGTTGTGCGGCAGGCGCGGGCCGGTCAGCATCAGGTGGCCGGGCTCGAACTGGCCGATGTAGTCGCCCACGAACACCTTGCCGCGCGAGGCCACGATCAGGTGCAGCTCGTATTCCTCGTGGTAGTGCCAGCGCACCAGCGGGTTCCGGTAGCCGTGCTCCAGGCAGCGCACGCAGCCACAGCTGCCCGGCGGCTCGTAGCCCAGGCTCGGGTTGCGCCCGGCGTCGGTTCGAGCTTGGGGCCGCGTACGCGTTGGCTGGACATGTGTCGTCGCGCAGGCGCGGTTGTTCAGCTCATCACGTTACCCAAGAGGCCGGCGATCACGGTGAGGTGTGCCTTCAGGCGCATGGGGTGTCTCCTGCTTGTGGTGGACTCGTTCGCGGCCGAGGCCACGACGGCAGGAGGAATTCAGCGGCGCCTGATTCGCGCTTTGATACTGCGGACGCAATCTTCTGTACTTTGTTGCGCCGAGAGCTAGTGTTTTCCCGAGCCGCGCGCAATTAACCGTTGTTCGACGTTGCGCGACACCAAGCAGCCGCTTACTTGGCGGCCGGCGTGTTCGCCTGCATGAACTTGTCGAAGCGCGTGTAGAACTCGATCACGGTTTTCGGGTTGCGGTAGCCGTGCGCCTCTTCACGCTCGAACATCCACTCGTAAGGCTTCTTCGCGCTGTCGAATGCCGAGCGGATGGTGCGGCCGTTGGCGAAGTCGACGTTGCGGTCCTGCCCCGCATAGGCATGGAACACGGGCGCACTGATGCGGTCGACGAAGCGTGCCGGTGACTGCGCCTCGAAAAGCGCCTTGTCGGCACGTTGGTCGCCGTTGATGACCTTGGCCAGCTCGGTGAAGTCGTCGTAGAGCTGCGCGTATTGCGTGTCTTGGTGAACCGTCATGTCAGTCACTCCGACGTAGTTGATGCCCCACTTGAACATCTCGGGCTGGCGCACCATGGCCATCAACGTGGCGTAGCCGCCGTAGCTCGCGCCGTACACGGCCACGCGGCCGGGGTCCGCGTAACCTTCCTTGACGGCCCAGGCAACGCCGTCGAGCATGTCGTCGATCATCGTGTCGCCCCAGTGCTTGTAGCTCAGGCGCAGGTGCTGCGCGCCGTAGCCGGTGGAGCCACGGAAGTTGGGTTGCAGCACCGCATAGCCACGGTTCGCCATGAACTGCACTTCGATGTTGAATTCCCAGTTGTCCTTCGCCCAGGGACCGCCGTGCGGGTGAAGGATCAGCGGCACCGGCTTGCCGGGCGCGTAGCCGAGCGGCAGCGTCAGGTAGCCGTCGATGCGCACGCCGTCGCGCGCCGTCCAGCTCACCGGGCGCATCGGCGCCATCAGCTTCGAGTCGATGCTGGGACGCCGCTTCACGCCGGTCTCCTCGATCTGGCGCTTGTCACGGTCGAACAGGTACCACTCGCCGGGGTTCACGTCGGAGCGCGACACGACCAGTACACGCCGCTTGCTCATGTTGAAGGCGTTATCGTTGCCGGGCAGCGCCTGGTCAACCAGCGCCTGGGTCTTCTTCGCGTCCTCGTCGAACCACACCTGGCGCGGCTTGTCGGCCTGGTAGCGCAGCCCGATCAACTTGCCCGGTGCGTCTTTGTCGCCCCCGAAGATCAGGTTTCCGCCCTCGCCGAGGGCACTGCCGATCACCAGGAACGAGGCCACGTCGTAGCGGTCGTCGGCGTACACCAGCTCACCGAGCTCGCCGGTCTTCATGTTGAACTTGAAGTAGGCCAGCGTGTCGCGGCCCACGTTGCTCGCCACATAGAGCGTGTTGCTGTCGAGTGGGTCCACATCCACCGGGATGATCACGTTCTTCAGTTGTTCGTCCCACTGCGCCATCAACTTCCACTCGGTCCCGTCGAGGTACGACGACCACCAGCGTTTCTTGGGCCCGTCGATGCTGAGGGTGGCGCGGGGCTGGCTGTCGGAATCGACCGTCCATTCCCTCACGAGCCGGGGTGCGCTCACGTTCACGAGCGTCTTGCGCCCGCTGTTCACGTTCATGCGGTACAGGTCGACGCTGTCGGGGCTGCGGTCGTTCGCGGTCACCAGCACCTCTTCGTCGGTGCCTTTGATGCCACCGACGATGTTCGTGTGGCGCCATGTGCGCGAGTTCAGGATCGGCGCGAACAGCGTACGCGCCATCTTCGCGTCGCGGTTGATCGCGAACAGCCCCCCATCACCGCGGTACTCCAGCCCTTGCTGGTCGCCAGTGGTGTAAGCGAGGCGCTCGTTGTTGACCCAACGAACGCGGCCTACGTCGGTCTCGACGAAGTTGGTCAGCAGCACGCCGGTTCGCTTTTCGACGTCGATGACGGCGAGGTTCATCCGGCCGTTGCGCGGCGTGATCGCCGCCATGTACTTCTGGTCAGGGGAAAGCACCAGGCTGCGCGTTCCTTCGGACTTGAACAGGGTCTCAACCGGTATCACCGGGGCTGCCTGCGCAAGCACTGTTGCCGGCACCACGAACGCCAACCAAGCTGCCGCTGCCGCCGCACTGCGAACCATCCAACGTTGCAACTTCATCACCATTCGAATCCTAGGCCTGGATGGTGGAATGCTATCGCCAAGGCGATGGCCTCACGCGGCCACGACCGACAGCCCATGCCCCTCGAACCGCAGGCCGACCGAATCCCCCGGCTTCCATGCACGCTCGAGATCGGGAGAGACGACGAAGATGGGTCCGAGCTCGGTGTTGATGGTGTACTCGCGCACGCTGCCCAGGTAGGCGCTCTTCTCGACCGTGCCCCCCAGCTCGCCTTGCCCCGCCGGAAGCACCTGCCAGGCCTCGGGCCGCACCGCGACCTTGACCTTGCCCGCCGCCATGGACCGCGCGCGAGGGATGTTGATCGGCCCGAGCTGCACCGAGCCATCGGCAAGCGACATGCCGTCGAACAGCATCGCCTCGCCCATGAACCCGGCCACGAACTCGCTGCCCGGGCGCTCGTACAGGTCGTGCGGCGTGCCGGCCTGGGCGATCACGCCGTGGTCCATCACGATGATCTGGTCGCTCACGGCAAGCGCCTCGGCCTGGTCGTGCGTGACGTACGCAACGGTCAGGCCCAGGCGCTGCTGCAGCGTGCGAATCTCTTCGCGCATCGAGCGGCGCAGGCGCGCGTCGAGGTTGCTCAAGGGCTCGTCGAACAGCAGCACCGAGGGCTCGAGCACCAGCGAGCGCGCCACCGCCACGCGTTGCTGCTGCCCGCCAGACAGTTCGCTGGGCAGCCGCGTGTCGAACCCGGTGAGGCCCACGCCCGCCATCGCCACGTGCGCGCGCTGCACCGCCTCGTCCTTGGCCACGCCCGACACGTTCAGCCCGTACGACACGTTGGCCAGCACGTTCATGTGCGGGAACAGTGCATAGCTCTGGAACACCATGCTGACGTTGCGCTCGGCCGGCCCGAGCGTCGTGACCTCGCGCCCGTCGATGAAGATCTGCCCCGAACTCGGCGCCTCGAGCCCGGCGATCATGCGCAACGTGGTCGTCTTGCCGCAGCCGCTCGGCCCGAGGATCGTGGTCAGCGTGCCCTTCGGCACCGTGAAGCTGATGCCCTTGACGACGAGCGGCGCACCCGCGTCGTTGCCGTAGCGCTTCGTGATGTTCCTGAATTCGATGCTCATTCAATGCATTCCCACGGCCCGGCGGCCGAGCTTGCGTTCACCGACCAGCGCGTTGATGAGCGCGATGGCCAGCGACATCAGCACGATCAGCACCGTGCAGTACGCCAGCGCCACGCCGTAGTCGCCGTTGCCGACGCGGCCGATGATGTAGGTCGTCGCGAGTTCGTTCTCGGCCGTGACGAGGAACACCACCGCCGACACGGTGGTCATCGAGCGCACGAAGCTGTACACGAGTGCGGCCACCAGCGCCGGTTTCAGCAGCGGCAGCACGACGCGCCGCAGCGTCGTGGCGGTCGAGGCGCGCAGCATGATCGAGGCCTCGTCGAGCGACTTGTCGAGCTGCTTGAACGCCGCCGTGCCGGCCCGCACGCCCACCGGCAGGTTCCGGAACACGAAGCACAGCACGATGATGATGCCGGTGCCCGTCAGTTCGAACGGCGGCACGTTGAACGCGAGGATGTAGCTCACCCCGAGCACCGTGCCGGGAATGGCGAACGCGAGCAGTGCGCCGAACTCGAACGCGCCCTGCCCGCGGAAGCTGGTGCGTGCGAGCAGCCAGGCGATCAGCAGGCCGAGCCCCGCGCACACCGGCGCCGCAATGGCCGACAGCTTCAGCGTGGTGAAGAGCGAGTTCCACGCGGTGCCGGCCCACACCAGACCGAACTCGCCCCACTGCACATCGAACGCGGTGACGAAGTGCTTCAGCGTCGGCGTGTAGTCGCGCCCCCAGGTCTGCACGAAGCCACCCGCGAATGCGAACAGGTAGACGACCAGCGTGAACATCAGCCACGGCACCGTCACGCCCACGATGATGCGGCGCAGGCCGTCGGGCAGCGGCATCGGCACGCCGGCGTCGCCCTTGCCCGAGACGGTGGTGAAGCTCGTCGTGCCGAGCAGCCGGCGCTGCACCGCGAACACCGCCAGCGCGAACGCGGTCAGGATCAGCGCCAGCGATGCGGCGCGCCCCTGGTCGTACTGTGCGCCGACGATGGCGAAGAAGATGTCGGTCGAGAGCACCGCGAACTGCCCGCCCACGACGATGGGGTTGCCGAAGTCGGCCATGCTCTCGATGAAGCCCACCAGAAACGCGTTCGCCAGGCCCGGCTTCAGGAGCGGCAGAGTCACGGTGAAGAAGGTGGTGCGGCGGTCGGCGCGCAGCGTTTGCGCGGCCTCTTCGAGCGACGGGCTGATGCCGGCCACCACGCCGCGCAGGATCATGAACGCGATCGGCGTGAACGCGAACAGCTGCGCCAGGAACACGCCGAACGCACCGTAGAACCAGCGCGTCGGCGCGATGCCGAAGGCCACCTCCAAGAACTGGTTGACGAGCCCGGCGCGCCCGAACAGCAGGATCAGCCCGAGCCCGACCACGAACGGCGGCGTGATGATGGGCAGCAGCGCCAGGATGTTCAGCGGCTTCTTGATGCGCGCCGGCCCGCGCTCGGCCAGCAACGCGATCATCAGCCCGAGCGCCGTGGTGCCGCCGGCCGTGGCGAGGGCGAGGAACAGCGTGTTCCACGCCACGCCGCAGCGCGAGCCGCCGGCCAGGCATGCGAGCCCCCAGGTGCGCTCGTTGCCGATGCGCTCCCACACCGCGCCGAGCGCGAACGCGCCGTCTTCGTTGAAGAACGCGCCGGCCAGCGCGCGCAGCACCGGCAGCGCAACGAACAGCAGCAGCAGCGCGCCGCACAGCAGCACCGCGCTCGCCACGAACACGTCGCCGCGGAACGCGCCGAGCCGCGCTAGGCCCGCGCCGAGCAACATGATGAACGCCAGCAGCGTCAGCACGCCCCCGAGCCCGATGCCGAACTGCGTGGCCGCGAGCGCGCCGAAGCTCGTGTTCAACCATTCGAAGGCCCAGCCCTTGGCGCCGATGGCGAAGCCGCTCGCCAGCAGGCCCGCCAGGCCGATGCCGCCACCGAGCGCCAGCAAGCGGCCCTGCGCGCGACCGGCCGGCAGGCGCCAGCCGAGGAGCGCGACGAGCAGCGCCAGCGGCACGAGCCACAGCCACGGCTTGCCGAAGCGCGCCGCCTGGACCGCGCCGCTGGCGCTGTCGGCCACGCTCCACACACCGGCCAGCGACCGCAGCAGCGTCTTGTCCGCCGGGAAGTACCAGGGCAGCAGCGCGAACGCGGCCCCGCCGAACAGCAGCCAGCCGCCGATGACCCGGTGCGCACGGCGTGCGGGGAGACGAACCGTCACGAAGGCGCTGCGCCGCCGGCCGCACCGAAGCCGGCTTCTTCGGCCGTGGCGGTGCTGGTGGTGCGGCCGGGGTAGCTGAGCCAAGTCATCGCAACGTTGAGGTCGTCGATCATGGCCGCCGCCTCGACGCGCGTGCCGTTGCCGAGCACCAGCGGCTCGGTCGTGTGCGCGTCTTTCACAAGGGTCAGGTCGTAGCCGCGTTCGAGCGCGGCGTAGGCGGTGGCGCGCATGCACCAGTTCGTCTGCGCGCCGGCCAGCGTGATGTGGCTCGCGCCGAGCGCGGCGAGTTCGGCTTCGAGCGGGGTCGCCTCGAACGACGAGGGGTGACGCTTGTGCACCCGCAACTCGCCCGGTGCCGGCACCAGTTCGGGCACCCAGTTCCAGGCGGCGCTGCCTTCGGGCAACTCGTCGCTCGAATGCTGCACCCACACCACCGGCACGTTCTGCGCGCGCGCTCGACCGTGCGCGCCACCCTGCCGATCACACGCGCGCGGCGCGTCCCACGAATCGCGCATCACGCCGACCTGCACGTCGACGACGACGAGCACGCCCTTGTTGCCCTCACGCACGGTGGCCATGGTTCACCTCGGCAACGAGTTCACGTCTTTCTCCCAGCGCGCGATCAAGCGCTTGCGCTCGGCGCTGGCACCGTACTTCGCGTAGTCGTAGTTGATGAGCTTGATCTTCTTGAAGTCGGGCACGTTGGCGTCCACCACGGTCGCCTTGTTCGACGGCAGCTGGTACTGCTTGGCCGCAGCGCCGAACTGCTGCGCGCCCGGCGTGAGCGCCCATTCGTAGAACTTCTTCGCCTGCTCCAGGTTGCGCGCCCCCTTGACGATGCTCATCGAGCCGATCTCGGCGCCGGTGCCTTCGCTCGGCGTGATCGTGGCCACCGGGAAGCCCTGCTGCTTCTCGCCCGGGCCGTCGTGCACGAAGCTGATCGACACCGCCGTCTCGCCGCGCGCCACCGCCTTGATCGGCCCGGTGCCGCTGCGCGTGTAGGTGCTGACGTTCCTGTGCAGCGCCTTCAGGTAGTCGAAGGCCTTGTCCTCGCCCATCAGCTGCACGAGCGTGGCGATCATCGTGTAGGCGGTGCCGCTGCTGGCCGGGTTCGCGACCTGGATCTCGCCCTTGTATTCGGGCTTGAGCAGGTCGGCCCAGCTCTTCGGCACATCGAGCTTCTTCTTCGCGACGAGTTCGGTGTTGTAGCCGAAGCCCAGCGGCCCGGAGTAGATGCCCACGGTCTTGAAGCCCGACTGCTGCGCCTGCTGCTGCGCCCACGGGTGCAGCTGGGCCAGGCTCGCGCTCTTGTACTCGATGGTCAGGTCGCTCTCGGCCGCTTGCAGGTGCGGGTCGCCGGTGCCGCCGAACCACACATCGGTCTTCGGGTTGGCGCGCTCCGCGATGAGCTGCGCGAGCGCTTCGCCCGAGCCCTTGAGCGACATGTTGACCTTGATGCCGGTGCTCTTGGTGAACACCGTCTGGATCAGGTTGCACCAGTCGGCCTGCACCGAGCAGATCACGTTGACCTGGCCGTTCTGCGCCATCGCGGCAGGGGCCAACGCGCAGGCGGTTGCGGCGGCGAGCGCCAGGGTCCATCGCTTCATCGGTGTCTTTCGCGGGCGCGCAGTGTGCACTGCAAGGTGCCGCCATCGTAGCCCGCTGACCTGCGCATTCGCTGCGGGCACCGCTCAGGGCTAACCCGGCACAACGCCAGCACAGCGCGCCCATGCCGGGCGCCGCCGATCCATTCACTTAAGGATGCCGGCGGCGCAGCGCGAGGCCTAAGCTGCGCAGCCCGACGACCCACCGCAGGAGACTGCCATGACGATCAACTTCATCCCCAACGACCCGCGTGCCGGAGCTACCGCACCCGCCATGCGGGGGCAACCGCGCCGCGCCACGCGCCCGGCCGGCCGCTCGGGTTTCATCTACAGCAACACCAGCCCCGAAGGCGTGGCCTTGCCGGGCACGCCCAAGTTCCTGTTCTGGCAAGCGCGTGAAGCGGCCATTGCGGCCGTGCAGGCCTGGGAAGCGTCGGCCGGGCCGCACAAGCTGTGGCAGGGCAGCCGAAAGAAGCTGCCGCTGCTGCAGGACGCCGGCGAAGACCTGAACGCGTTCTACGACCGCGACACGTTCTCGTTCTTTCACCAGGCCGTCGGCAGCACCACGTTCTTCTCGGGCGCCAGTACCGACGTGGTCGCGCACGAGGTCGGCCACGGCCTGCTCGACTCGGTGCGGCCCGACTTCTTCGACGTGAACTTCCTGGAAGTGGGCGCCTTTCACGAGGCCTTCGGCGACTGCATGGCCATGCTCACCGCGATCGGCGACCTGCAGACGCGGCAGAAGCTGCGGGCCACCGCGCCCGATCTGCGCCGCCGCAATTTCGTCGAGAGCACGGCCGAAGACCTGTCGCGCGGCATCGGCCTGGCCTTCCCCGGCCACAACGCAGCCGAGCCACGCCATGCGTTCAACAGCTTCAAGTTCCAGATCCCCAGCACGCTGCCCAGCAACGGCGGCCCCGGCGCGCTGATCAACGAAGTGCACAGCTTCGGCATGGTGTTCACGGGCTGCTTCTGGGACTTGATCGCGAACCTGTACGCCGCCCAGGCGCAGCACACCGAGGCCACGCTGCTGACCGCCGCGCGGCTGGCCGGCGAGTTGCTGATTGCCGGCGCCAAGGCGGCCGTGGTGACACCGCGCTTCATGCAGTCGGTGGGCCGCGCCATGACGCTGGCCGACGGTTCGCTGCACGCCGGCGTGAACCGCGTGGCCATTCGCGATGCGTTCGGGCGCCACAACATCCTGCTCGGCTCGAACACGATGCTCGCGCCGTCGATGGCGCTGGCGGGTGCGGCGCCGAAGAAGGCCAGCATCGATGCATCGACCCGCAAGGACCTGCTGCTGCGCATGGGCGCGGTGCGTGGCGCCACGCTGAGCCTGTCGGCCGGCGACGTGTTCGGAACCAAGGTGGTGAACGCCGTCCAGACGCGCACGGTCGATCTGGGCAAGCTGAGCGCGAAACTCAAGGGCGTGGTCGCGATGGCACAAGACCCGGTGATGGTGGGCGCATCGGGCGGGCGGGCAGCCGTGATGGGCGCAGTGCCGCACAACGCCGACACCGACAGCGAGGTGCAGGCCTTCGTCGAGTCGTTGCTGGTGCACCGGCGCATCGCGTTCGAGAAGCCGGCCAAGGCCGCGCGAGGCGCGAAAGGCGCCGTCGCCCAAAGCGGTCACCTGAGCCACACCACCCACGCGATCAAGACGGTGGCCGGCAAGAAGGTGCTGCAGCGCACGCGCTTCCAGTGCATGTGCCGCGTGTGCCTGTAGCGCACGCGCAGCCAAGTCGCAGCACACGGCACCGCGCCGCGCTGCGGCGCACGCTTCGACACTACACCGCGCTGAACCGCTTGCGCACCAGCCGGCGCTGGCCGCCGGCGTCGGTGGTGATCTCGTGCGTGGCGCCGGCAGCGCGCGTGGCGCCGGGCAGGCCGATCTGCTTGTTCGCCGCCAGGCTCGTGGCAAAGGCCGTGGCCTCGGTCACCTGATCGCGGGCCGGCGGGTTCACCTTCGCATGCACCTCGCCGGCCGGCCCGAGCGACACGTCGGCATCGACCGGCACGGTCATGTGAACGTGCTGCAAGCCCGGCTCGCCCGCCACCGAAACAGGGTGCCATGCGTGCCCGTAGGCCTTCAGGTGGCCCTTCTTCGCGCCGGCCTCCAGGGCGGTCACGGTCATGCCCTGGGCTGCAAGATAAGCCGTGACGGCGGCGTGCGTGTTGGCCGCATGTGCCGCGCCGGCGTGGTCGGGGGCGATCAGGTGCGCAATCAACGCCGGGGCCTGTGACCAGTCGCTGAAGTCGACGCCGGCTGCGCCCGCCGGCCCGAACTGCAGCGCCTTCATGTGCAGCGTGCTGCGCGCCGCCTTCACGTGCGCGGCGTTCTCGGTGATGAACACGCATTCAGCCAGCGTCGCCTTGACCTGCAGGCGCCGCAGAGCGGTCTCGAAGACCACGCGCTCCGGCTTGAACGCACCGGCCTGCGTCGACAAGGTGATGCAGCGCTGCACCGGTTCGAAGAACGGCCGCAAGCCGCTCGGCGCCAGCAGTGCCAGGTAATCGGTGAACAACGTCCGTGCCTTCTGCGCAGCGTTCGGCGGCTCGGCCATCGTGAAGTCGGAGACGAGGCAGGTGCGCAGCCGCTTGCCGTCTGCGGCCTTCAACGCCTTGATGGTGGCCAGCGCCTCGGCCACGTGCGCGAACGGCTTGTCGTGCGCATCGATCAGCGTCAGGCCGAGGTCGAACATGACGACTCGGATCATCGTGAGCCCTCCAGTGTCGGGTGCCATCATACGAACTCCGCCCTGGAAAACCCATGACCCGCCTGCCCGCCTTGCTGACCGGACCCGTCACTGCCGCGTTGATCCCCCTCTTCGCGCTCTTCACCCACAGCCTCGCCAGCGCGCAGGCCTGGCCCGACAAGCCAGTGCGGATGCTCGTGCCGGCGCCGCCCGGCAGCTCGCTCGACGTGATCGTGCGCCTGCTCGGCGAGAAGCTGAAAGACCGCTGGAAGCAGCCCGTTGTCGTCGACAACAAGGCCGGTGCCGGCGGCATGCTGGGCATGGACGTGGTGGCCAAGGCCGCACCCGATGGCTACACCCTGGGCATCGGCTTCAACGGGCCGGTGGCCTTCGCGCCCTACATGGTCAAGAAGATGCCGTACGACCCCGCCAGGCAGCTGCTGCCCATCGTGCTGACCACCTCGCAGCCCAACGTGCTGGCGGTGCAGGCCGGCAACCCAGCGAAGACGCTGCCCGAGTTCGTGGCCTGGGCGAAGCAGCAAGGCAACAGGCTCAGCTACGGCTCGGTGGGCAACGGCAGCTCGTCGCACCTGACGATGGAACTCTTCAAGAGCGTGGCCGGCATCGACGCGGTGCACGTTCCGTATGCCGGCTCGCCGCCGGCGGCCACATCGCTCGCGGCCGGGGAAACGCAGGCCTTGTTCGCGGTCGAGCCGGCCTTGCTGCCGCTGGTGCAGGGTGGGCGCATTCGCCTCATCGCCACCACGAGCCTGAAGCGCAGCGAGGCCACCCAAGATCTGCCCACGGTCCATGAATCGGGTGTGCCGGGCACAGCCGGCTTCGAGGCGCTGGCCTGGAACGGACTGTTCGCACCGGCCGGCACACCGCCCGAGGTGGTCGAGCGCATCAACGCCGACGTGAACGCCGTGATGAAGGAGTCGGCCGTGCGCGACGCACTGGCCCGACAAGGGCTGATCGTGGGAGGCGGCACGCCGGCGGAGTTCAAGGCCTTCATCGACAGCGAAGGCAAGAAGTGGGGCGCGATCATCCGCAAGGTCGGCATCACGGTCGAGTGATGCCGGCCCGCCCGGCGGCGCGCCGCCGGGCGGGCCGCACATTGACCTGACGAAGAAACTTCGGCATCATCGAAGGTGAAACAAAGTTACATCGCCGCCTGACGGTGCGGCGTCATTGCACATGTCATTCGACCTCGTCTTCTTCGGTGGCACCGGCGACCTGACCTGGCGCAAGCTGATGCCCGCCTTGTTCCAGGCCTGGCGCCACGGCAAGCTGCCTGAAGGCGGGCGCATTCTGTCGGTGGCGCGTGACGAGCGCAGCGACGACGAGTACCGCGCCTTCATCAAGGAGCGCTTCATCGAGGTCGAGCCCGCCAAGCGCCCGACCGACGATGAATTCGCGCGCTTCGCGGAGCTGATGCATTACCGGCGCATGGACCTCTCGCTGCCCGAGCACTATGCGGGCCTGAAAGCGTGGGTCGAGCAGCCCACCGCCGAGCAAGGGCGCAGCGGCGGCCCGGCCGACACCGTGGTTCTGTTCCTCGCGACCAGCCCGCACCTCTTTCCGCAGATCTGCGAGCAGCTCGGCAAGGTCGGCCTGAACGGGCCGAACGTGCGCGTGGTTCTGGAGAAGCCGCTCGGCCACGACCTGGCCAGCGCACAGGCAATCAACCGCGCGGTGCGCGGCGCATTCCGCGAAGACCAGGCGCTGCGCATCGATCATTACCTGGGCAAGTCTGCGGTGCAGAACCTGATGGCGCTGCGCTTCGGCAATGCCCTCTTCGAGCCGCTGTGGCGGCGCGAAAGCATTGCCAACGTGCAGATCACCATTGCCGAAAGCCTGGGCGTGGGCACGCGCGGTGACTTCTACGACCGGACCGGCGCCTTGCGCGACATGATCCAGAACCATGCGCTGCAACTGTTGACGATGGTCGCGATGGAGCCACCGAGCCGCAACGACGCCGACGCCATTCGCGACGAGAAGCTGAAGGTGCTGCGCTCGCTGAAGCCCTTCACCGAAGATAGCGTGGCGCGCGACGTGGTGCGCGGCCAGTACCGCGCCGGCAACTGCGATGGCGACCGCGCGCCGGGCTACCTCGAAGAAGTGAAGGTGCCCGAAGGCAGCACGACCGAAACCTTCGTGGCGCTGCGCACCGAGGTGCAGAACTGGCGCTGGGCCGGCGTGCCGTTCTACCTGCGCACCGGCAAACGCCTGGCCGCGCGCGACGCGCAGATCGTCATCAACTTCCGGCCCACGCCGCACAGCATCTTCCCGGGCATGAACCAGCCCAACAAGCTGGTCATCAAACTGCAGCCCGACGACGGGCTGGAGCTGCACCTGCTCGCGGCCAAGGGCTCGGGGCAGACCGAGGCGCTGTCGCCGGTGTTCCTGGACCTGGACTTCGACAAGGCGTTCGCCGCCAACCGCGTGGGCGCCTACGAACGCCTGCTGATGGACGCACTCGCCGGCCGCTTGAACCTGTTCGTGCGCAGCGACGAGCAAGAGCAGGCCTGGCGCTGGGTCGAGCCGGTGCTCAACGCCTGGGCCGCCGACCCGATCGGCCCGCGTCCCTATGCGGCGGGTACCTGGGGTCCGGCCGCAGCCAGTGCGCTGGTGGCGCGTGACGGGTTTGCCTGGTCCGAAGAACAGTGATGACCACCCCTCGCCCCATGACTACAGGGGTCGACCCCCCGAGGGGATCGGGCCTTGCCTGCGGCGGCCCGGCGCGGCGGCCCGCCTCGCTTGGGACGCGCCATGCTTGACCGCATCCGCGCCTCCATTCCTGCGCTGCCGCCGGCAGAGCAGCGCGTGGCCAGGCTGGTGCTGGCCGACCCGCGGGCGTTCGCGAGCCTGCCGGTGGTGGAACTGGCTGAACGCTCGCATGTGAGCAAGCCCACCGTCGTGCGCTTTTGCCGCAGCGTCGGCTACGACGGCCTGACCGACTTCAAGCGCAAGCTCGCCGGCAGCGTCAACGAGGGTGTGCCGTTCGTGCACCGCTCGGTCGATGAAGACGACAAGAGCGGCGACATCATCGTGAAGGTGATCGACAACGCCGTGAGCGCGCTGCTGAAGTACCGCAACGCGGCAGCCAACCACGCGTTCGAGCGCGCCATCACGGCGCTGGCAGAAGCCGGCCTCACCGGCCACCGCATCGAGTTCTACGGCGTGGGCAACTCCGGCATCGTGGCGCAGGACGCGCAGCACAAGTTCTTCCGCCTCGGCGTGCGCGCGCAGGCCGTGAGCGACGGCCACGTGCAGGTGATGAGCGCCACCATGCTGCGCCCCGGCGACTGCGCGGTGATCATCAGCAACTCGGGCCACAGCCGCGACCTGCTCGACTCCGCCGAGATCGCCCGCAAGAAGGGCGCGACGCTGATCGTGATCACCGCCAGCGACTCGCCGCTCGCCAAGTTCACCCAGAGCGCGAACCAGATCCTGCTGGCGGTGGACCACCCGGAAGACTTCGAGCGGTACAGCCCGATGGTGTCGCGCCTGCTGCACCTGATGGTGATCGACATCCTCACCACCGCCGTCGCCCTGCGCCTGCCGGGCGAGCTGCGCGGCACGCTGCAGGAGATCAAGAAGAACCTGCGCGCGAAGCGCTACATGCGCATTGACTGATGCGCAGGCCGCCCGTTCAGTGCCGCTTGAAGGCCCTGCGCCAGGTCGACTGACGCGGTCTTGACGGCGCAGCCCACGGCCCAGCCGTTGCGCGGTGCGCGCCGGCTCGCGCGTGGAACCGGCGCCTCGGCGCGCCCGCCGGGCCGCACGTCTGATGCGATCGAATGCGATCGAACGCGAACCGGCATCAAGACGAGAAATCAGACGAGAAGGCAAGACACACAGTCGACCAAAACCGTCGTCTCGGTTGCATCCGCTCACCTCCAACGCGCATCTCGTGTCAGGCATGAACGGGTCGTGACGCCCGCCGTTGTTACGGCGTGAAAGGCCATCGCGGATTGCCAACTCTTACCGCTCGCAGAGCGGTGACTGCCGTGAAGATGCGCCCGCCGAACGGGTTGTGTGCAATCTACCCGGCGGGGCCTTGAAGCCTTGCGGCGAACCTAACGCATCAGGAGCGCCGCTTGTCCCTTCGCTTGGCCAGTCACCGCAGCCCGCAAGGCCTTCGCGCCGCTGCGCCGAGCATGGCGCGCGCAATTTTGGCGGCGCCTTCGCAGGCTGGCTGGTTCAGCCGTGACGAGGCGATCATGGGCACCGCCATCCACGTGGAACTGTGGGCCGCGAGCCGGGCTCAGGGCAATGCGGCCATGGCGGCCGTGATGGGCGAGATGCACCGCATCGACGCGGCGATGAGCCCGCACAAGCCCACGTCGGAGCTGTCGCGCATCAACCGCGACGCGGGCTCGCAGGCCGTACCGCTCAGTGCTGAAATGTTCGCGTTGATCGCACGCTCGGTCGCTTTCTCCGAGTTGTCGAACGGCGCGTTCGACATCACGTTCGCCAGTGTCGGCAACCTGTTCGACTACCGCGCCGGCACCGCGCCCGATGCCACCGCACTGGCGCGCGGCCGCGCTGCCATCGGCTACCGGCACCTGCTGCTGGACACGCATGCGCGCACGCTTCGCTTCGGGCTCGCGGGCATGCGCATCGACCTCGGCGGCTTCGCCAAGGGCCATGCGGTGGACGGCAGCATCGCACTCCTCGAACGCCTCGGCATCCGCCACGCCATCGTCTCGGCCGGTGGCGACAGCCGCGTGCTCGGCGACAAGCTCGGCCAGCCCTGGATGGTGGCGATCCGCGACCCGCGCCGTGCCGACGCCGTGGTGGCGGTGCTGCCGCTCGAAGACGTGGCCCTCTCCACCTCGGGCGACTACGAGCGCTTTTTCGAACACGAAGGGGTGCGCTGCCATCACCTGATCGACCCGGCCACCGGCGCATCACCCACCGGCGTGCGCAGCGTGACCATCCTGGCCGACGACGGCCTGACGAGCGAGGCCCTGTCGAAGAGCGTGTTCGTGCTCGGCGTGGCGCGCGGCCTGGCACTCGTGGAAGCGCAAGCCGGATGCGACGCGGTCGTGGTCGATGCGCAGGGCGCGCTCCACTTCTCTGCCGGGCTGTCTGCGGGGCTGACCGGCCAAAAAACAAGCAAGGAGAGGCGACCATGAACAGGCTCACTCGAACCCGAACCCAACTCGGCGCGACGGCGGCGATCACCTGCGCCCTGATCGCGACCCTGGCCGGTTGCGGCAGCGACACCGCGAGCGACGCGACCACCGTGACGGTGTCGGGCGACGTGCCCATCGCGTACGTGAAGCGCGCGAACACGATGCGCATGAACCCGACCAACGGCGCGCCCAGCGCACCGGGCGGTGACCTGCTGATCCGCGAGAAGTCGTCCCCCAGCGCGCCCGAGCACAACGTGACGGCGCGCTTCACGCAGGGCGTGGGCGATGCGTCCGACCCCGAGGTGTCGTACGACGGCAAGAAGATCATCTTCTCGATGCGCTGCCCGACCACCAACACGGCAACCATCGATGGCCAGCCGGCGTGCACCGGCCGCTGGAACATCTGGGAATACGACATGACAGGCACCGGCTTCGCCGACGGCAAGTTCCGCCGCCTGACAGCCACCACGGACGACGACGATGTGGACCCGGCCTACCTGCCCGCCGGGCGCGGCTTCGTGTTCTCGTCGAACCGGCAGACGACGTCGAAGACGAAGCAGGCGCTCGGGCAAACCTACTTCATGCTGGACGAATACGAGCGCGAGCGCGTCTTCAACCTCCACACGATGGACGCCACCGGCCAGGCCATCACGCAGATCAGCTTCAACCAGAGCCACGACCGCAACCCGGTCGTGCGGCCGAACGGCGACATCATGTTCTCGCGCTGGGAACACGTGGGCCCGCGCAACCGCTTCGCGATCTTCCGCACCAAGCCCGACGGCACCGACATGTTCGTGCTCTACGGCGCGCACAGCCCCGGCAACAGCTTCCTGCACCCGCGCGACATGGACCCGAACGGCAAGTACCGGGGCTTCGTGTCGTCGTCCCTGATGTCGCTGTCGGGCACGCAGGAAGGCGGCGCGATGATGTTCATCGACGCGGCCCAGTACTCCGAGCAAGACACGCCGGCCAACAGCACCGTACCGGCGCAGGGCGGGCAGGCCGAGGTGACCGACAAGGCGCTCGGCATGGGCCGCGGCCTGTCGCTGAACGGCCGCATCACCACGCCTTACCCGCTGTGGGACGGCACGAACCGCGTGCTCGTGAGCTTCCGGCCCTGCGAGGTGACTCGGGCCGGCGTGGTGGTGTCGTGCCTCACGCTCACCGACGCCGAGAAGGCCCGCCTGGGTGATGACAACAGGGCGATGGACGCTGTCGCGTCGGACGAAGTGCAGGACAACGTGCCCGCGCCGTACGCCATCTACATGTTCGACCCGGCCAAGCAGACCTGGCTCAACGTGGCCTCGCCGCCGGCCGGCTTCATGTACACCGACCCGATCGCGCTGCAGGCTCGGGCCGAGCCGAACGCCACGCTGCCGACCTCCGTCGACGCCACGCTCGCCGCGCAAGGCCTGGCGCTGATCGAAGTGCGCAGCGTCTACGACACCGACGGCCTGGAGCGCATGGGCGAGCCCGCACTCGCCGCCGCCGACCTGCCCGCCGGCTGCAGTGTCGGCATTGCCAAGACCGCACCGACCGACACGCTGGACACCCGCTCGCGCGTGGCCGACCTGGCGCGCATCAAGGACCCGGCCGATGCGGCCTACGGCTGCGCGCCGGCCCGCTTCGTCCGCGCGATCCGCGCGGTGGCGCCACCTTCGAACGTGATGGGCCTGCGCTCGGCCATCGGCGAGACCGACTTCGAGCAGCAGCAGATCCTGGGATACGCGCCGGTCGAACCCGACGGCTCGTTCAAGCTGCAGGTGCCGGCCGACACGCCGCTGGCGCTGGCCATCGTCGATGCGCAGGGGCGCGGCTTCCAGACGCACCTGAACTGGATCCAGGTGCGCCCCGGCGAGCGCCGCACCTGCGACGGCTGCCACAGCCCGCGCCGTGGCGCCGCGTTGAACTCGGGCACGGTCGTCAACGCGATGCCGGCGGCGCTCGACCCGTCGATGGCCGGCGCACACCAGTCGGGCGAAACGATGGCCTCGACCCGCACGCGGCTGAACCCGCTGGCGCTCAATCTCAATGCCGACATGGTCTACACCGATGTGTGGGCCGACGCGAACAACGCCGCCGCCAAGCCGCGCAGCGCCATCACGATGCGCTACGTCGGCAACACCAACCCGGCCGACGACCTGACGACTGCTGCGCCGACCAACGGCATCATCAACTACCCCACGCACATCCAGCCGATCTGGAGCCGCGTGCGCGGTGTGAACGGCGCGAACACCTGCACCGCGTGCCATGCCGACACCACCAAGCTCGACCTGCGCGGCACCACCAGCGGCACCGGCCGCGTCACCTCGTACGAAGAGCTGCTGGTCGGCGACCCGGTGATCGACCCCATCACCGGCCTGCCCAAGACCAAACTCGAAGAAGGCGTGCCGATGCTGGTGCGCGGGCCGGCCCTGGTGGAAACGATGTCGAGCAACGCCGGGGGCATGGCGCGCGCCAGCCGCCTGACCGAGATCATGTTCGGTGACGTGCTGAAGGCGAGCGCCGACGCACGCACCGCGCACCCCGCGCCACCGGGCACCGCGCCGAACCATGCGCTGCTGCTCAACGCGGCCGAGAAGCGCCTGATCGCGGAGTGGATGGACCTGGGCGGCCAGTACTACAACAACCCGTTCGACGGCGGCGTGCAGAAGGTGCAGACGCTGAACCAGAAGACGTTCGAGGCGCAGGTGCTGCCGGTGCTGCGCGCGAGCTGCTCATCGGGTTGCCATCTCGCCATCGGCAGTTCGGGTGCGGCCACGGGCACGTCGTTCCGGCAGAACCGCTTCGTGCTGACGGGCGATGCCGAAGGCGACTTCGGCACCACGCTGTCGATGATCTCCGACACCTGCACGCCGGCTGCCAACTACCTGCTCAAGCGGCCGTCGACCGTGCCGCACCCTGCCGGTGCGACCACGCAGACGAAGGCGGTGTTACCGGTGGCTAGCGCGGGCTATGCCGCGATTGCGGCTTGGATCAACAGCGGGTGCGCAACGCCATGAAGTTGATGGAACGAACCCCCGTGCTGCACGTGGCTGCGGCCTGCGCAGCCATTGCGGCGCTCGCGTCATGCGGCGGCAGCGGCAACCCGCTGGGCAACCCGCCGCTGGTCGACAACCCGGCCGGCACCTCGGGCCAGAAGCTCTCGTTCGTGTACTTCCAGAAGTGCATCGACCCGATCTTCAAGGCCCCGCTGCAGATCAACGTGAACGGCGTGGTGTCGACCAACACCTGCGCCGCCTCGGGCTGCCACGACAACGTGTCGGGCACCGGCGGCGCACTGCGCGTGACGGGCGCCGCCGCACCGGTCGACCTGAGCGCCGCCGGCAACACGCCCGACGCGGTGCGCACGACCGACATGTACAGGAACTACTACTCCGCGCTCGGCTCCACGGTGCCCGGCGCGCCCTTGCAAAGCCGCCTGCTCGCGAAGCCGCTGGTGCAGGGCGTGCTGCACGGCGGCGGCCTGATCTTCGCGAGCGACCAGGACCCGAACGCGAAGCTGATGCGCTACTGGATCAACCGCCCCGCACCGCAAGGTCAGGACGAGTTCAGCGCCTCGGCCGACGCCATGTTCACCCCGAACGACCCGAAGACCGGCACATGCAATACCGATTGATCCCTGCGCTGCGCTGCATCGCCTCGCTATGCATTGCGTTGGGCGCGCTGGCCGCGCTGCCCGCGCACGCTGTCGATGCGCCCGAAGAGCGCGTGCAGGTGGCCGATGCGTTCATCGAGCTTCACACCGGCCCAGGGCGCGGCTACCCGGTGTTCCATGTGGCGGCGCGCGACGAGTGGGTTGCGATCACGCTACGCCGCACCGACTGGTTCAAGGTGCGCACCGCCAGCGGCAAGGAAGGCTGGGTGCAGCGCGAGCAGATGGAGCGCACGCTGACCGACGCCGGCAGCAGCAAGACCTTCCGCGACGTGGCGGTCGACGACTACCTGCGCCGCCGCGTCGAGCTGGGCGCGGCCTTGGGCGCATTCAAATCCGAGCCGATGCTGAAGGCCTGGACGGCCTGGCGCTTCAGCGATTCGCTCAACGTGGAGGCCACCGTCGGGCAGGTGCAGGGCGTGTTCTCGGGCACGACGCTGTGGCACGTCAACCTCAACGCCGAGCCCTGGTCGGACCAGCGCATCTCGCCGTTCTTCGGCGTCGGCCTGGGCAAGTTCAAGAACGTGCCGAACACCAGCCTCGTGGGCGCCGTGACCACCCACGCCAACCTCGCCAACGCCGTGCTCGGGGTGCGCTGCTACCTGAGCGAGCGCTTCGTGCTGCGTGCCGACTACACGATCTACACCGCCCTGCTGAACGACGCCAAGAGCACCGAGTACCGCGCGTTCAGCGCGGGCTTGTCGTTCTTCTTCTGACCGCCGACGAACCCACCACTTGAGCCGAACACCCCCATGCGCCACACCCTGATCGCAGCCGCCTTCCTGACCTTCATCGCGCCGTTCGTGAGCGCCGCCGACGCGCCAGCGCAGACCGACCAGGTCGTCGTGCCCAAGGTCGAGCGGCGTGACGTGAACGTGCCGAAGATCCCGTCGAACGACTTCGAACTCGGCGCCTTCGCCGGCACCTATGCGACGCAGAACTTCGGCACCAGCGCGGTCGGCGGCGTGCGGCTGGGCTACCACATCACCGAAGACTTTTTCGTCGAAGGCGTGTACGCGCAGACCAAGATCAGCGACGCGGCCTACCGCAACATCCTGCCCGGCGGCATCTTCCCGACCGAGCGGGTTTCGCTCAAGTATTACAACCTGTCGGCCGGCGTGAACGTGCTGCCCGGCGAGGTGTTCATCGGCCGCAACCGCGCGCTGGCGTCGGCCGTGTACCTGATCGGCGGCGTGGGCACGACCAAGTTCTACGACCAGAGCCACCAGACCTTCAACCTCGGCCTGGGCGTGCGCGTGTTCGCGAAAGACTGGGGCGCGCTGCAGGTGGACATGCGCGACCACATCTACTCGGTCGACCTGCTCGGCAAGCGCCAGAGCACGCAGAACCTGGAGCTGACAGCCGGGCTCACGTTCTTCTTCTGACGCGTTTGCAGCAACCGGGGCCTCGCCATGCACCAACCGACTCGACCGCTTCGTCGACTGATTCGCGCCACACGGCACGTGCTCGTGGCCGCCGGCGCGGTGGCGATGAGCGTCTGCGCCTTTGCCATCGCCCCGGCCACCGTGGCGCCCGACTTCACGCTGCGCACCACCGACGGCCCCAACCTGCGCTTGCAAGAACAGCGCGGCCGCGTCGTCATGGTGAACTTCTGGGCGACCTGGTGCGGCCCGTGCCGCAAGGAGATGCCGCAGCTCAACCGCCTGTACGAAAAGTACAGGAGCTCGGGCTTCGTGCTGCTCGGCGTGAACGTCGACGAAGACACGCGCAACGCGGTGGCGGTGGCCGCGAAGCTCGGCGTCAAGTTCCCGGTGCTGCTGGACACCGACAAGAAGACGAGCCAGGCCTACGACCTGAACGCCATGCCGTCGACCGTGCTGATCGACCGCGACGGTCGCGTGCGCCACGTGCACAGGGGCTATGTGGACGGCACCGAAGACACGTACGAAGCGCAGATCCGCGCGCTGCTGAAGGAATGAGCATGACCCGCCTCTCCACCCCGCGCGTTGCGGTCCTGGCCACGCTGTTGATCGCAGCCTGCCTCGGCGGCTGCGCCATCAAGCCCATCGAGCCCTGGGTCAAGCCCTTCGAGCGCGAGCGCCTGGCCGACCCGATGATGAAGTTCTCGCGCAACGCGCTGGCCGACAAGCACCGCGAGCACGTGTTCGACGTGCGCGAAGGCGCACGCGGCGCGACTGGTGTGCAGGGGGGCGGCTGTGGCTGCAATTGACTGCGCTGCGGCTGGCATCACCAGCACCGCGTTGGCGCGCCGCCTCGGCGCCGTGCTGGCGGGCCTGCTCGGCGGGGTGTTCGCCGCACCCATGGCCCATGCCGTGGACTTGCCGGAAGACCGCGCCGAGGCGATGTACCACGTGTATGACGGCGGCGGCACCAAGGCCACCGGCCCGGCGTTGCTGGTGCGCAAGAAGATCGCCGACAAGGTGTCGCTCACCGGCTCGTACTACATCGACATGGTGAGCAATGCGTCGATCGACGTGGTCACCCAGGCCAGCGCGTACAAGGAGAACCGTTCCGAGTACGCGCTGGGCCTGGACTACGCCTACCGCGATTCGCTGATCACGCTGTCGGCCGGTGCGAGCCGCGAGCCCGACTACACCGCCAACCGCATCAACCTCGACATCTCGCAAGAGGTGTTCGGCGGCATGACCACGGTGGCGCTCGGCTACACGCGCGGCGCCGACAAGGTGGGCAAGAAGGGCGTGGGCTTCTTCGACGACGCGCAGCACTGGCAGTACCGTTTCGGGATCACGCAGATCCTCACGCCGCGCGTGATTGCGGCCGCGAACTTCGAGGCCATCTCCGACAGCGGCTACCTCGGCAGCCCCTACCGCTCGGCCCGCGTGTTCGGCGCCTATGTGCACGAAGAAGACCCGCGCACCCGCACCAGCCGCGCGATGAAATTCCGCCTGATCGGGGACGTGGGCGGCCTGGGCGGTGACCTTCTGGGCCGCACCAGCCTGCGCGCCGAGTACCGCTACTTCTGGGACACCTGGGCCATCAAGGCGCACACGCTGGAACTGGGCGCGAGCCACTACTTCGGCGACGCGTGGCTGGCCGATGCGGGCCTGCGCTACTACACGCAGCAGCACGCGCTCTTCTACAGCGACAACGCCCCGACCGAGACGCGCTACTTCTCGCGCAACCGCCAGCTCAGCACCTTCAACAGCGTGGGCCTTAGCGCGAAGCTCGCGTACACGGTCAAGCAGGTGCCGGGGCAGTACGACATCAAGCTCAACGGCGCCTACGAGCGCGTGCGCTTCAAGTACGCCGACTTCACCGACGTGCGCACCGGCGCGGCGTATGCGTTCGACGCGAACGTGCTGCAGCTGTTCGTGTCGGCCACCTTCTGAAAGACCATCGCATGTTCAAACACAACGCGTTGACTTCACTCCTGTTCGCCGTCGCGATGTCGATGCACGCAGGGCATGCAGCCGAGGTGGCTCCCGCCGCTGCGGCAGCAACGACCGTGGCCGTTGCAGCGCCGACCCCGCCGGCCGCTGCCGCAAGCGCGCCCGCGGCTCCCCCTGCCTCGCTCGACGCCCGCATCCAGGAGGTCAAGGGCGACGTGATCCGCCTCAACCGCGACCTGCTGGTGCTCGAAGAGGAACTGCTGTTCCCGGCCAACACGCAGGTGGCGCTGTTCGTGTCGATGGACGTGGGCAAGTTGTTCTCGCTCGACTCGGTGCAGATCAAACTCGACGACAAGCCCGTCACCAACTACCTCTACACGCCGGCCGAAGTGAGCGCCTTGCACCGGGGCGGCGTGCAGCGCGTGTTCGTGGGCAACCTGAAGTCGGGCGAGCACACCATCGTGGCCTTCTTCACCGGCGGCGGCCCGCACGAGCGCGACTACAAGCGCGGCACCACGATCAAGTTCGACAAGGGCATCGAAGCCAAGTACATCGAGCTGCAGATCAAGGACTCGATGGCCAAGCTGCAGCCCGAGTTCGACGTCAAGGTCTGGCAGTAAGCGCTGCCCTCACCACCGATGAACGTGCGCCCTTTCACCTTGACACTGCTGCGGCAAATGGCCGTGGCCGCCGCGTGCGCGGGTGCCATCGCGGCTCACGCCGCCGCGCCGGCAGCGCCCTTGGCAGATGCCCCCGCGAGCCCCGTCAAGGACCCGCACTACGGCGACGCGCTGTTCCACTTCTACCAGCCGCACTACTTCACTGCGCTGACCACGCTGATGGCCTCGCAGCAGCTCGCCCGCGTGGCGCGGCATGCCGATGAAGCCGAGGTGCTGCGCGGTGGCCTGCTGCTGTCGTACGGCATGCACGTGGAGGCCGGGCAGCTCTTCACGCAACTCATCGACAAGGGCGCGCCGCCTTCGGTGCGCGACCGGGCGTGGTACTTCCTCGCGAAGATCCGCTACCAGCGCGGCCTGCCGGCCGATGCACTCGCGGCCCTCGCGCGCATCGAAGCCCCCCTGCCGGCCGAGCTGGAAGGCGACCGCCACCTGCTGCATGCCAACCTGCTGATGGGCAACGGTGACTACGCGGGCGCCGCCACGGTGCTGGGCGCGATGACGGCGAACCAGGGCGAGTCGAACACCGGCTACCTCGGCTTCGGCAGGCGCGACGCGAACACCCCGGAGAAGACTGCCGCCCGCCAGTACGCCCGCTTCAACCTTGGTGTGTCGCTCATCAAGACCGGTGACCTCACTGGCGGCACCGCCCTGCTCGACGAACTCGGCCGTGCCCCAGCTGCGTTCGAGGAGGCGCGCAGCCTGCGCGACCGGGCCAACGTGGCGCTGGGCTTCGCAGCGCTGCAAGCCAACAAGCCCGAACAGGCGCGTACCTACCTCGAACGCGTGCGCCTCGCTGGCCCGCAGTCGAACAAGGCCTTGCTCGGCTTCGGCTGGGCGGCCGCGAGCATGAAGAACGCGAAGCTCGCACTCGTCCCCTGGACCGAACTCGCCGGCCGCGACGCGCGCGACGCCGCTGTTCTGGAAGCACGCATCGCCCTGCCCTACGCCTACGCCGAACTCGGCGCGCAGGGCCAGTCGCTCGCCGGCTACCACGGCGCGATCAGCGACTTCGAACGCGAGAACACCGGCCTCGACGAGTCGATCAAGTCGATCCGCAGCGGCAAGCTGATGAACGCGCTGCTCGCGCGCAACCCGGGCGAAGGCTCGGGCGAAGAGATGGGCTGGTTCTGGACGATGCGCGCACTGCCCGACATGCCGCACGCCGGCCACTTGGCGCAGGTGCTCGCCAAGAACGAGTTCCAGGAAGCGTTCAAGAACTTCCGCGACCTGCGCTTCATGGCCGGTAACCTGAACCAGTGGGCCGACAATCTGGGCCTGTTCAGCGACATGCTCGACGCCCGCCGCAAGGCCTACACCGAGCGCTTGCCCCAGGTGCTGGCGCGCGCCCGCGAAACCGGCATGGCCGCAGCCAGCGAGCGCGGCGCAGCGCTCGCCAAAGAAGTGGCCGAGGCCGAACAGGCCGCCGACGGCGTGGCGCTGGCCGACACGAAGCAGCGCGACCTGATCGAGCGCCTGGCCGGCCTGCGCGCCGCGCAAGCCCAACCCGCACCCGACCCCGAGGTCGTTGCGATGAGCGAGCGCATGCGCCGCGTGGCCGGTGCGCTGACGTGGCAGCTGACGCAGGAGTTCCCGACGAAGGTGTGGGATGCGCGAAAGTCGCTCGCGATCATCGACACGCAACTTGCACGCGCCAAGGCGCACGAGGCTGCGTTGGCGCAGGCCCAGGTCGACGAGCCGGCGCGCTTCGAACGCTTCGCCAGGCGCATTGCCGAATTGAAGCCACGCCTGCAGGCGCTGATGCCGCGCGTCGCCGCATTGAGTGGTGAGCAACAGCAAGCCGCGCAGGGCATTGCCGTGGCAGAACTGGCCAGCCAGAAGGAACGGCTCGCGGTCTACACCGCGCAGGCGCGCTTCGCAGTGGCGCAACTGGTGGACCGCGCGGTGACCACACAAGCGCAGACACAAGCGCAGGAGGGCGACCGTGCTCGCAAGCCGTAATCACCGCCTCGCACGCCTGCCCGCCGCGCTGCTGCTGCTCGGCCTGTGCGCCTGCGCCGGCGGCGGCAAGGTCAAGGGCACGCCCGACAACGAGCCGACGCTGAAAGCGCTGGCGAGTCGGCAGGTCAGCGTGCAGGCCGACGCGGGCGTCAAGGCCAGCGAAGAGCAGGCCATCGCCGCGTACAAGACGTTCCTCGACGCGGCGCCGCGCGCACCGCAGCGCGCGCAGGCGATGCGCCGGCTCGGCGACCTGGAGATGGAAGTCGCCGAGAACCGCTTCGCCGATGCGGAGGCCACGACCGTGCCAGCGGCGCCCGCCACGTCGCTCATCACCGCCGCCCCTGCATCCGGCGCCGCCAGCGCTGCACCGATGGCTGCCGCCGACTACCGCGCTGCCATCACCCGCTACCGCGACTTCCTCAAGGCCTACCCCACTGATGCGAACAACGACCGCGTGCTCTACCAGCTGGCCCGTGCGCACGAGCAAGGCGGCGCGCTCGAACTGGCGCTGACCACGCTCGACCAACTGGTGCGCGAGTACCCTGCCACCGCCTACCGCGACGAAGTGAACTTCCGCCGGGGCGAGTTGCTGTTCACGACACGCGAGTACGCCAAGGCCGAGCAGGCCTTTGCCACGGTGCTGAACAGCGATCGCCGCAACACGTACGAAGAACGCTCGCTCTACATGCAGGGCTGGTCGCAGTTCAAGCAAGGGCGACTGGCAGATGCGCTGACGCCGTTCTTCGGCGTGCTCGACCGCAAGCTCGCGGGCCAGACCGGCAGCGGCGAGCTCGACACGTTGACCGGGCTGAAGGGCTTCACGCGTGCCGACCGCGAGCTGGTCGAAGACACCTTCCGCGTTGCGAGCATCTGCCTCCAGAACCTGCAGGGCGCCGACTCGATTCCCCAGTTCATTGCCAGCGACGTGCGGCGCGGCTACGAGTTCCGCGTGTACCAGCAGCTCGGCGAGCTGTACGTGAAACAAGACCGCAGCAAGGACGCAGCCGACACCTTCGGCGCCTTCGCACGCGCCCACCCGCTGCACGAGCAGGCGCCGCAGTTGCAGGCCCGCGTGGTCGAGATCTACCAGAGCGCGGGCCTGGCCACACTTGCGCTCGCGGCGAAGAAGGACTACGTGTCGCGCTACGGCGCCGACAGCGAGTTCCGCCGCGCCAACCCCGCCGGCTGGGCGCTCGCTCAACCGTTGGTGAAAACGCACCTGGCCGAGCTGGCGCGCCACCACCACGCGGCCGCGCAGAAGAGCAAGGCGAGCAGCGACTATCAAGAGGCGGTGCGCTGGTACCGCGCCTACCTCGCATCGTTCCCGAGCGACCCGGCTGCGGCGCAGAACAACTTCCTGCTCGCCGAACTGCTGTTCGAAGACCAGCGCTTCGAGGAGGCTGCGGTCGAGTACGAGAAGACGGCCTATGGCTACCCGGCGCACGCCAAGAGCGCCGACGCAGGCTATGCCGCCTTGCTGTCTTACGCGAGGCTGGACAAAGCTGCAGCCGACGCGACTGGGTTGCAGCGCGCGGCGGTTGACGGCGCGCTGCGTTTCGCTGCTGCATTCAAGGCCGACCTCCGCACCGGCACCGTGCTGACGAATGCCTCGGAGCAACTGTTCGCGCTGAAAGACCCGGCGCAGGCCGCGAAGATCGCGCAGCAGGTGCTGGCCCTCGACCCGCCCGCCGCTGCCGCACAACGCCGCACCGCATGGACCGTGCTCGCACACACCGCGTTCGAGCGCAACGCCTTCGCTGATGCGGAACGCGCGTACGCCGAGGTGCTCGCGCTGGTGCCTGACAAAGACCCGGCACGCACGGAGTTCGCCGAGCGGCTCGCCGCGTCCGTCTACAAGCAGGGCGAGGAGGCGCGCACGAAGGGCAACGCGCGTGACGCCGTCGGCCACTTCGCGCGCGTGGCGGCTGTCGCGCCGCAATCGAGCGTGCGCGCCAACGCGCAGTACGACGCGGCGGCCGCGCTCATCGGCTTGAAGGACTGGGACAACGCGGCGCGCACGCTCGAAGACTTCCGCAGCCGCTTTGCCAACCACCCGCTGCAGGACGACGTGGCTGCGAAGCTCGCGCTGGCCTACACCGAACGCGGCCAGTGGGCGCAGGCCGCCGCCGAGTTCGAACGCATGGCGGCGACCAGCAAAGCCCCGCAAGTCGCTCGCGCCGCGCTGTGGCAGGCAGCCGAGCTGCATGAGAAGGCCAGCGACAAAGCCAACGAGAAAGGCAGCAACACGGCCGGCTCGCGCGTGGCCGCCAGCAAGGCCTACGAGCGCTTCCTGAAGCTCTACCCCGAGCCGCTGGAGCCGGCCATCGAGACCCGCCACCGCCTGGCGCGGCTGGCCCGTGCCGATGGCAATGCGGTACGCGCTTTCGTGCTCGCAAGAGACATCTTCCTCGCCGACCAGGCCGGCGGCGCGGCGCGCACCGACCGCACCCGCTACCTCGGCGCCAGCGCCGCACTCACGCTCGCCGAGCCGGTGCTCGCGAGCTACAAGCAGGTGCCGTTGATCGAGCCGCTGGCGAAGCAGCTGAAGCTGAAGAAGGCGAAGCTCGAAGACGTGCTGAAGGCCTACGCGGTGGCGGCCGACTACGGTGTGGCCGACGTGACGACCGCCGCCACCTTCCACATTGCAGCGCTCTACCAGGACTTCGGCCATGCCATGCTCGGCTCGCAGCGACCGAAGAAGCTCAGCAAGGCGGAGCTGGAACAGTACAACGTGATGCTCGAAGAGCAGGCCGACCCGTTCGCACAGAAGGCCACCGAGCTGCACGAGGTGAACGCCCGCCGCGCCGCGACCGGCCTGTACGACGAGTGGGTGCAGAAGAGCTTCAAGGCATTGGCCGCGTTGCGCCCGCTGCGCTACGGCAAGGTGGAACGCATTGATCTGGCAGGCGCACCGGCCGCACCGGCCACACCAACCGACGCGAACGTGGCCACGTTGGAAGCTGCCTTAGCGGCCAACCCGAAGCAGCCGCAACTCGCAAACCAGCTCGGCATCGCGCTGCGCAAGGCGGGCCAGTTCACGAAGGCGCGCGCGGCCTACGAGCGCGCCATCGAGCTCGACGCGAACCATGCCAACGCGACGCTGAACCTCGCGATCCTGCACGACCTGTACCTCGCCGACAGCGCCCGCGCGCTGGCCTTGTACGACCGCTACCTCGCGCTCACCACGGGCGGTGACGCGACCGTGGTGAAGTGGGTCGCCGACCTCAAGAACCGCAAACCGCCAGCCACGTTGCTGAGCAAGAAGGATCCGTCATGAAGCCATTCGTCTCTGCAGGTGCAGGCGCCTCGCTGGGCCTCTTCGGCATGGTGCTGATCGGCCTGGCCGTGCCGGCGGTGGCGCAGGACCGCGCCGACATCGACCGCTCGCAGATCATCGGCAACCGCGAGTTGCCCAAAGTGCTCTACATCGTGCCGTGGAAGAAGCCGCTGCCTGGCGAACTCGCCGGCCGGCCCGTGGCGAGCGTGCTCGACGAGGCGCTGGCCCCCATCGACCGCGACGTGTTTCGCCGCCAGGTGCAGTACGGCGCGCAAGCCGCCCCGAAGGCTGCGGCGGTACCGAATGCAACGCCGACGGTCACGGCAGCTGCGCCTGCCAAGTAACAACCCCGACACCCGACCCCGAGTTTTCACAGGAGAAATGTTCGATGAATGCATTCAACACGGCGCTGAAGTTCTTCCAGGATTGCGGCCTGTTCATCTACCCCAGCGTCCTCATCATGGCGCTGGGCGTGTCCATCGCCATCGAGCGGCTGATCTTCCTGAACCGCGCGCGCAGCCAGAACCGCAAGGTCTGGGCGAAGGTGCTGCCGATGCTGCAGGGCGGGCAGTGGAAGGAAGTGCAAAGCGTGACCGCGAACTCCGACGCCGCCATCGGCAGAATCGTCAACTACGGTCTGACGCGGATGCAAAGCCCGGGCCGCCGCGAAGACTTCGACGCGGCGATGGAAGAAGGAATGATGGAAGTGGTGCCGCGCCTGGAGAAGCGCACCCACTACATCGCGACCTTCGCCAACGTGATCACGCTGGTCGGTTTGCTCGGCACCATCATCGGCCTGATCAAGGGCTTCACGGCGGTGGCGCAAGTGAACCCGGCCGAAAAGGCCGAGCTGCTGTCGGCGTCGATCTCGATCGCGATGAACAACACCGCGTTCGCGCTGATGGTGGCGATCCCGTTCCTGCTGATCCACTCGTTCCTGCAGGCGCGCACGAGCGAGATCGTCGATGGCCTGGAGGCCGCGAAGATCAGCTTCCTGAACCTGGTTCAGCGCCTCAAGGCTGAACAGGCCGCGGTGCGCTAGATCATGCGCGTGCGTCGCCTGCGCAAGGAGCAGGCCCACCTCGAGATCACCGCGTTCATCAACCTGATCGTGGTGCTGGTGCCCTTCCTGCTGTCGGTGGCGGTGTTCACGCGGCTGGCCGTCATCGACCTGTCGTTGCCGGCACAGACCTCGGGCGTCGAGCAGTTGAAGGCCGAAGACCTGAAGCTGGAAGTCGTGATCCGCCCGGATGCGCTGGAGGTGGGTGACCGCATCGGCGGCCTGATCCGGCGCATCGACAACACGCCGGCTGGCTATGACGTGAAGGCGCTGGCGAACCTGATGCAGCAGATCAAGGGCAAGTTCCCGGACAAGCTCGACGCCACGCTGCTGGCCCAGCCCGACACGCCCTACGACACGCTGGTGCAGGTGATGGACGCAATGCGCGCCGGCGCGTCGGCCGAAGGCACGAAGCTCGTGCGCACCGAGCTGTTCCCGAACATCTCGATCGGTGATGCGCCTGTGGTGAATGCGGTGTCTGCAGTCAACGCCGTCAAGCCCATGACCGTGGCCAAGAAATAAGAGGACGCACAGCCATGAAACTCACGCCGCGTCAGAAACGAAGCGAGCGGCGCTCGCGCAACCAGACCATGGTCGACATGAATCTGGTCTCGTTGATCGACGTGTTCACGATCCTGATCTTCTTCCTGCTCTCGAACTCGGGCGGCGTTGAAACGCTGCCGAGCCCGAAGTCGGTGAAGCTCCCCGAGTCGTTCGCCGCGGTCGCACCGCGCGACACGCTGGTGGTGGTGGTCAGCGGCACCGAGATCCTGGTCGATGGCCGCAAAGTGTCGTCGGTGCAGGACGCGATGGCCGGGCCGGACGACCTGATCGCGCCGCTGAAGGCCGAGCTCGATCTGGTGCAAGCCAACCGCCAGGTGGTGCGCGCCGAGAACGCAGCGCAAGGCAAGGCCGTGACCATCATGGGCGACAAGGACATTCCCTACCAATTGCTGCGCCGGGTGATGGCCACGTGCGCGAAAGCGAATTTCAGCGACGTGTCGTTCGCGGTGCGCCAGCGGGGTGACGCATGAGTGCGGGTATGTCGACGGGTTTGTCCGTATCGATCCTGCGGGTGTCGTTCCGCACGCCCACGCTGGCCTGGGCGCCAGCCCGCGATGACGAGGCGCGCTTCAACCGCATCACCGGTGCGGTGCTCCTGACCGCCACGCTGGCGTGCCTGCTCGTCTTGCTGCTGCCGGTCGTGCAACCCGACCGCAGCGCGCCCGCGCCGTTGCCACCGCGTCTGGCGAAACTGCTGCTGGACCGCGTGGCGCCGCCGCTGCCGCCGCCGCCGGTGGCGAAGCCGCAGGCGCAGGTGCCAGCGCAAGCATCCAGGCAAGAAGCCACGCCGCAGGCGCCGAGGCCGTCGGCATTGAAAGCGCCGCCGAAAGACATGCCCAAGGCGCTCGCGCCCGAAGCCCGCGTGCCCGTGGCCAACAAGCCGCCCGGCGAGGTGCTCGACGGCATCCGCCGCAAGGCCTCGGGCGTGGGCCTGCTGGCGATGCAGAACGAGATCGCCGAGCTGCGCGGTGCGCCGGTCGCGGTGCAGTTGCGCACCGACATCAAGCAGGGCGCCGGCGTGGGCAGCGGCGTCGGTCCCGGCGTGGGCGCGGGCAATGAAGCCGGCCTGCCGGCGCGCGCGCTGATCACCTCGAACGCCACCGGCGGCAGCGGCGGCATCAACACCGCGAGCTACAGCCGCAACACCGGCGGCGGTGGCCTGGCCGGGCGCGCGACCACGCTGGTCGAAGGCGTGGCGGGCGGCGGTGCGGGTGGCGGTGGCGCCAGCGGCAAGGGCGGCGACGGCACGGGCACGGGCAACGGCATTGGAGGCAACGGCAACGGCAAGGGCGGCACGCTGCAACGCGGCGGCAGCGGCAAGGCCTCGCGCTCCATCGAAGAGCTCAAGCTCGTGTTCGAGCGCAACAAGGGCGCGATCTACGCCGTCTACAACCGCGCGCTGCGCGAAGACCCGGGCCTGCAGGGCAAGGTGGTGGTCTCGCTGACCATCGCGCCGTCGGGCAGCATCGTCGATGTGCGCATCGTGTCGAGCGAGCTGCACGCCGCCGAGATGGAAAGCAAGCTGCTTGCGCGCATCCGCCAATTCGATTTCGGCTCGAAGGATGTGGACCAGATGATCGTCACGTGGCCGGTGGATTTCTTCCCTTCATAGGGGGATTGACCACCCATGCATCTCGTTACACTTTGAATCAGTCCCCTTTTCCCAACCCCGCGGAGCGCTTGCCATGATGATGAAACACGGTCTCCTTGCAGCGTGGCTGGCGGCCATGAGCATGGGTGCGATCGCCGCCGAGTCGGTCTACCTGTCAACGCCGCGCATGCCTTCGATGCAGCGCGTGTCCGCCGCCAACAACGAGCGCGAATACCGGCTCGACGCAGCCCGCCACATCTACGACGCCTACTCGCCGCGCGTGTTCAAGGGCCGCTTGCCGCCGCTGATCCATGCCGTGCTGGTGCTCGAGATGACGGTCGATGCGAACGGCGTGACGAAAGCCGTGCGCGTGGTGCGCGGCCCCTCGCATGCGCCCGAGGTGACCGTTGCGGTCATCGAGATGATCAGCCGCGCCAGCCCGCTGCCGGTGCCCACGAAGCTGGGCGACCAGGTGACGTACACCGAGATCTGGCTGGTGCACAAGGACGGCCGGTTTCAGCTCGATGCGCTGACCGAAGGGCAGAACTGATCGGTTCTGTGGAGGCCGCCCAACTCCTCACGTCGAGCGCGATCAGGCCGCCGGGGTGTTCTGTTCCGCTCATGTCCTCCGGCCTGCGGCCTCCCCCTTGACTTCGCTTCACAGAACACCCCACCGGCCTGATCAGGAACCGTCTAGGTGTCCCAAGGGTGTTGGCTCTTCGTTCGGACCGCACCTACGGCTCAGCAAAGGCGTGCCCGGGCAGGCTGCGCAGCGCCTGTGAGGCGTCGAGCAGCGGAGGGCGCGTGGCCCGCGCGCGCAGCGCGCTTCGTCATCTGACTGTCGCCGACTGTCTGAACGCAGCGAACGCAGTGAGCGCAGTGAGTCCGGCGACCGGCCACGGGCCTGAGCAGCGCAGGGCAGTCGTCGCGAAGCGGCGACCGCTGAACTGAAGCGGAGCAGCCTGCCCGGGCATGCGTTTGCCGCGCCGATTTGTGCAGAAAGCGAGCACCGCAATCGAATGCTTCAAGCGAGCCGCATCGATTCATCCGCCGCCCGCGCAATCGCCCCCGGTGTGGTGATCCAAACGTCCGCGCGCCGCGCCGCGATGTGCTGCAGCGCGCGGCGCAGGTGGCGCAGCCTGTACGGCTGGCCGACGATGTACGGGTGCAGCGCCAGGCCCATCACCAGCGGCTGCGCAGCCGACTGCGCCAGCATCTCGTCGAACTGGTCGATCACCATCTGCGCGAAAGCTGCGCCGTCCATCAGCCGGCCCACGATCATCGGGATGTCGTTCAGCTCTTGCGGGTACGGCACCGCCCAGATCGTGCCGGCGCGTGTGGCCATGCGGGTGGGCTGGTCGTCGTGGCACCAGTTCAGCGTGTAGCTGTAGCCGGCCTCGTGCAACAGGTCGGGCGTGTGCACGCTCTCGGAGATCCAGGGCGACAACCAACCTGCCGGCGCCACCCCGTGTGCACGTTCCATGCGCGCGCGGCAGTGGGTGATGAGGGCGCGTTCGTCGGCCTCGGTCATGGTGCCCTGGCGCTCGGCGTTGGTGTGGCCGTGGGCAATGAGCTCGTCACCGCGCTCGGCGAAGGCCTGCACGACTTCCGGGCAGTGGTCGTACAAGGCCGTGTTGACGATGGCCCCCACCGGCAGCGCGAGCGCATCGAACAGGTCCAGGCAGCGCCACACACCCACGCGGTTGCCGTACTCGCGCCATGAATGGTTCAGCACGTCGGGCTGCGGCTGCGCGGGCGCGATGCCGGCGCCCAGGCCCTCGCCGAACGCGAAGTGTTCGAGGTTGAAGCCGATGTACACCGCCAGCCGCGCGCCCCCCGGCCACGCCGGCGCCGGCCGCGTGTGGATGGCCGAATAGCCGAAGCGGCCGTGCGTGCGCAATGGGCCGAAGGCGCCGCCAGGGCTGCTCGCTTCTGTCATGCCAGCGCCATCATGCGTGCTTCCGGTAGGCCTTGAACACGTCGCGCAGCGGCGTGGCTTCGGGCTGTGCCGGCTTGGTCAGCGAGTGTTCGATCTCGTTCAGGTGGCGGCGCATTTCCACCGCGGCCTGCGCGCCGGGCTTGGCCCCGAGCATGCCCAGCAGCTTGCGGTGGCTGTGCGCCACGCACATCGGCTCGCCAGGTGCCTTGTACAGCGCCATCAGCAACGACGTGGTCGGCAGCAGCTCTTCGAGCAGGCGCACGAAGATCGGGTTGCCGCTCATGTGCGCGAGTTGCAGGTGGAACTCGCCGGACAGGCGAATCGCCTCCTGCTTGTTCTGCGACTTCGTGGCGCGGTCTTCGGCATCGACGATGGCCTGCAACGCCCGCACCTGCTCGGCCGAGAGCTTGCCGGCAAGGCGGCGCACCACCTCGCACTCGACCACGCGGCGCGCGTCGAACACATGCTCGCCGTCACGCCGCGTGGGTTCGGGCACGACCGCGCCGCGATTCGGCCGCAGGGTGATCACGCCGTCTTGCGCGAGCTTGTGCAGCGCCTGGCGCACCAGCGTGCGCGACACCGCGAAGCTCTGCGCCAGTTCTTCTTCGCGCAGCCGCATGCCGGGTGGCAGCCGGTGGTCGAGCAAGGCGCCGTAGACGCGGTCGGCAGCTCCGGCCGGTGCCGCGGGCTCCGCGATCTCGGCGGCCGCGCGTGCGCACCGCGCCTGACCGATACCCGGTACCGAGCTCAGGCCAACGCTCCCGCCTGCGGCCGGCCCTGCGCCAGCCGCTGCAGCACCTGCTGCCCCGACTCGGCCACCTTCTGCATGCTGGCCTCGAGCAGCGCCATCTCGCGCAGCGACTGCGCGAAGGCCTGGTACTGCGCCGCCTGCGCCTGCGCCACCTCAGGCGGCGGGGCGGCGTCCTTCACGGCCCGCGCCACGGCGCCGAAGCTCTCGTTCAGTCGTGCGAGCTGCGCGCGCAAGGGAGCCGCCGCAGCGTCACCGGCCGCGCCGGCGGCCGACAACCCGTCCAGCGTCTGCACCAGCACGTCGAAGGCGCCCGACTCGCGCGCCGCCACGAGCTGCGTCGCCAAGCTGCGCTGCGCTTCCTGCCCGCTGGTGTGCAGCGCGGCGTCGCGCAGGCCGTCGAGCTGCTGCTCGAGGTGCCGGTTGAGTACCCCCAGCCCCGCACCCACGGCCACCACCTCGCCGAGGATCTTGTCGAGGTCGTGCACGATGAGCTTGACCCGGTCGAGGAAGTGGTTGATGTCCTGCGCCAGTTCGCCGAACTCGTCGTGCGAATTCACCTCCGCGCGCGGCGACAGGTCCATCACGCCCTTGGCCAGTGCAGCGGCCGTGGAGCGCAGCGACAGCAGCGGCTCCATGCGCACCTTCAGCAGCAGGAAGAGCACGATGGTGTGGACGATGATCTTGACGCTCAGCGCGCCCGCCGTCAATCGCACCTCCTGCCACCACACGGCCTCCTTGCGCGAAAGGTAGCTCCTCACGGTGACCGTGCCCAGCACATCACCGACCTGCGCCTTGACGTGGCAGTTCAGGCAGAACTGCTCGGCCTTGAGCTTGACCGAGGCCTCGTTGTGTTCGCCCGCCGGCCAACGTGCGCGCAGCCCCTGCGGGTCGAGCTTGAATGTCTGCTTGATCGACTCGATCGTCACGTCCGACGGCACGACGGCAATCGACAAGCCAAGGCCATCGTAGTTGCGGTCGAGGATGGGATAGACCGTCTGCGCCGCCGTCGGGCCGCCGGAGTTGAGCATGATGGACTTCACGTCGTCGGCCAATTGCTGCACCGCACGATCGACACGTTGCGGCTCGCTGCTCCTGAAGTCGTAGAGCAGCACAGCGTAGCGGATGCCGAGTTCGACGCCGGCCACCACGATCAGCAGCAGGAAGAAGTCGCGGATCATGTGGAACATGAACGACTGCTCGAACCGGCCGAAACTGGACGTCTTCATCCAAACTCCCGATGACATGGCCGGCACCGCACCGCTGTAGTCGAATGGTTCAGTGTGCCTCGGAAGGCTGGCTCACGCTGGAGAGTGGTCTCCCGGTCGGCGCGGTGTCCGGTTGCCGATGCGAGCGACTTGAGTGCCACCCGGCGTCCACTGTTTCGTTGGACCTCGACCTCAGGCCGTCCGGCTCGCGTCTGCCTCAACGTTCTCGGATCGCCTGCTTCGGCGACCCGGGCCTGCACGCCGCGCGCGAACGCGCATGGGGCCCTGTCATCGGCATCGCCGAGGCGGCCGCTGGCGAAGGCGTATGCGGGCCTGGCCGCGCCGTGGTCGCCGAGGTGATGCGGCTCAGGTGACGCCCGGCAAAGCGCCGGCAGGACGAGCACAAAGCCATCCCGCACCGTTTCGGGTGGCATGTCCCTTGCTGCCGTTCTGGCCATGACTCCGAGCGCCGCATCCCGTAGCCGCCTCGGCCCGGGTGCGCCCACGGCCGACCAGACCGCCGCCGAACGCCTGTCGCTTCTGCTCGAGTCGACCGGCGAAGGCATCTTCGGCGTCGACAACGCCGGCCGTTGCACTTTCATCAACCGCGCGGGCGCCGACATGCTCGGCCGGCGCCCGGACGACGTGCTCGGCTGCAACATGCATGCACTCATCCACCACTCGCACCCCGACGGGCACCACTACCCGGAACGCGACTGCCCGATCTTCAACGCCTTCCGCGAGGGCCTGGCGTGCCGGATCGACCGCGAGGTGCTGTGGCGTGCCGACGGCAGTTCGTTCTTCGCCGAATACTCGTCGCACCCGATGGTCGAGGGCGGCGTCGTGCTCGGTGCTGTCGTCACATTCGTCGACATCACCGAGCGGCGCCTCGGCGAACAGCTGCTGCAGCAGGCGCAGGGCGAGCTCGAGGAGCGCGTGGCGGCGCGCACCGCCGAGCTCTCGGCCGCACTCGGGCAGTTGCGCGACCTCTCGGCCTACCTCGCGATCGTGCGCGAGGAGGAGCGCACGCGCATCGCGCGCGACATCCATGACGAGTTCGGCTCGCTGCTCGTCGCCCTGAAGATGGACGTCAACTGGCTCGGCGCCCGTGTCGCCGACCGGCCCGCGCTGCAGGCGAAGTGCGCGGCGATGGCGGCCAGCATCGGCACCGCGGTCGACAAGGTCGGCCGGATCATCACCGACCTGCGGCCGAGCCTGCTTGACCACCAGGGCTTGTGGGCCGCGCTCGAATGGCAGGCCGGCGAGTTCGCCGAGAAGGCCGAGCTTGCCTGCCGGCTGCGCTTCCATGTCGCGGCCGGCGCCGAGGCGCCAGCGGGCGTGGCCGGCGAGCGCTGGGCGACGGCGGTGTTCCGCATCTTCCAGGAGATGCTCAGCAACGTCGCCCGCCATGCGCGCGCGACGACGCTCGGCGTCAGCCTCTACGTCGACGGCCCACCCGAGCCCGAGCTGCACCTCGAGGTCAGCGACGACGGCGTCGGCGCGTCCGCCGAGGCGCTGGCGCGCAGCGGCAGCTACGGCGTGAGGGGAATGCGCGAGCGCGCCGGCCATTTCGGTGGCCGGATCGAGTTCGACGGCGCACCGGGCGGCGGCACGCGCGTGCGGCTGCGCATGCCGTGGCCCACCGCCGAGGCCGCCGACGACGCGAGGCCGCGATGATCCGCGTCCTCATCTGCGACGACCACTTCATCGTCCGCCAGGGCCTGCGCCAGATGCTCGCCGACGCCGACGACATCGAGGTCGTCGCCGAGGCCGAGAACGGTCCCGACGCGGTGCGGCGGGTGCGCGACGCCTTGGGCGGCGTCGACGTCGTGTTGATGGACATCGCGATGCCGCACCGCGACGGCCTCGATGTGCTTCGCCAGCTCAAGGGAGAGTTCTCGCGGCTGCCGGTGCTGATGCTGTCGACTTATCCCGACAAGCAATACGCGGTGCGCAGCCTGAAGCTCGGCGCCGCGGGCTACCTCGGCAAGGGCGCCGACCCGGCGACGATGCTCGCGGCGATCCGCAAGGTCGCGGCTGGCGGGCTCTTCGTCACCGCCGCGGTGGCAGAGCAACTGGCGTCGGCGATCGGCGGTCGCGAGCGCGGCGACGGCGCACCGCACGAGCACCTGTCGCACCGCGAATACCAGGTCTTCTGCCGGCTCGCCGCCGGCCGCAGCGTCGGCGAGATCGCCCACGAGCTGGCGCTGTCGTCGAACACCGTCAGCACCTACCGCACGCGCATCCTCGAGAAGACCGGCGCCCGCAACGACGTCGAGCTGGCGCTCTACGCGGTGCGGGCCGATCTGGCGCCGCTCTGAACGGTCGGGACGCTTTCCAATGTGCCCCTGTAGGGCCAGCACTACATGAAGACGCCGCGAACGGAGATGGCGCGGCCCTCGCGGTGTGACTAACCTTCATTCACTCAGGAGTCTTTGATGTCAACCCACGATCCTTACGACGCCGACCGGCCGTTGCGCCTGTCCTGCGCCTGCGGCGGCGCGCACGACGCGGCCGACCACGGGCGTGAACCCGCTGCCGGCGCCACCGGCGGAGCCAGCGGAGCCTCGGCCATGGCCGAGCGTGTCGAGGCGACGCTGGTGCGCGCACTGCTGCCGAACGAGCGCTTGCGTCGCCGCTTCCTGCAGGCCGTCGGCGCGCAGACCGCACGTGCGGCGATCGCCTCGCTGCTGCCGATCGGCGCGCTCGAGGCGATGGCCCAGGAAAAGGGCCCGCTCGAGAAGAAGGAACTCAAGGTCGGCTTCATCGCGATCACCTGCGCCACGCCGCTGATCATGGCCGGCCCGCTCGGCTTCTATCGCCAGCAGGGCCTCGACGTTGCGCTCATCAAGACGGCGGGTTGGGCGCTGATCCGCGACAAGATGCTCAACAAGGAGTACGACGCCACGCACTTCCTGTCGCCGATGCCCCTCGCGATCTCGATGGGCCTGGGCTCGGTCGCGCAGCCGATGCGGGTGGCGACGATCCAGAACATCAACGGCCAGGCGATCACGCTCGCCAACAAGCACAAGGAAAACCGCGACCCGAGGAACTGGAAGGGATTCAAGTTCGCCATCCCCTTCGAGTACTCGATGCACAACTTCCTGCTGCGCTACTACCTGGCCGAAGCGGGCATCAACCCCGACACCGACGTGCAGCTGCGCGTGGTGCCGCCGCCCGAGATGGTCGCCAACCTGCGTGCCGGCAACATCGACGGCTTCCTCGGCCCGGACCCGTTCAACCAGCGCGCGGTCTACGACGAGGTCGGCTTCATCCACCTGCTGTCGAAAGACATCTGGGACGGCCATCCGTGCTGCGCCTTCGGCACGAGCGAAGCCTTCATCCAGCAGAACCCGAACACCTTCGCGGCGCTCTACCGAGCGGTTCTCACCGCGTCCGACATGGCGCGCGACCCGAAGAACCGCGAGCTGATCGCCAAGGTGATTGCGCCGGCGGCCTACCTGAACCAGCCCGAGACCGTGTTGACGCAGGTGCTGACCGGCAAGTACGCCGACGGCCTCGGCAATATAAAGAACGTGCCCGACCGCGCCGGCTTCGATCCGGTGCCGTGGCAGAGCATGGCCGTGTGGATGCTGACCCAGATGAAGCGCTGGGGCTACATCAAGGGCGACGTCGACTACAAGGGCATTGCCGAGCAGGTGTTCCTGCTCACCGACGCCAAGAAGCAGATGAAGGCGTTGGGCGGGAAGACGCCGGACGGCGCCTATCGCAACTACACGGTGCTGGGCAAGACCTTCGACCCGACGAAGGCCGCCGAGTACGCGGCGAGCTTCGCGATCAGGAAGGCCTGAGGCGATGACACCGATCCTCCGCGCGAGGCTGCAGTCGTCGCTGCTGTCGGCGGCAGTGCTGGTGCTGCTGCTCGTCATCTGGCATGTCGCGACGTTGCCGACTGCGGCGGCGCGCGTCGCGACGTCGCTCACGCCGGAGCAGGTTGAATACCAGAAGCTGCTCGGCAAGGACCCCGCTGCAGCAACTGCGAAGGCGGCCGGCTTTCCGACCCTGTCGCTGATGGGCGAGACCGTCGTGCGCAACCTCGCCCATCCGTTCTACGACAACGGGCCGAATGACAAGGGCATCGGCATCCAGCTCGGCTGGTCGCTGCTGCGCGTCGGCCTCGGCTTCGGCCTGGCGGCGATCGTCGCGATCCCGTTTGGCTTCCTGATCGGCATGAGCCCGCTCATCTACCGCGCGCTCGACCCGTTCATCCAGCTCCTGAAGCCGATCTCGCCGCTCGCCTGGATGCCGATCGCGCTCTACACGATCAAGGACTCGTCGATCTCGGGCATCTTCGTCATCTTCATCTGCTCGGTCTGGCCGATGTTGATCAACACCGCCTTCGGCGTGTCCAACGTGCGCCGCGAATGGCTCAACGTTGCGCGCACGCTGGAGGTCACGCCGCTGCGCAAGGCGTTCCAGGTGATCCTGCCTGCGGCAGCCCCGACCATCCTCACCGGCATGCGCATCTCGATGGGCATCGCCTGGCTCGTCATCGTCGCCGCCGAAATGCTCGTCGGCGGCACCGGCATCGGCTACTTCGTCTGGAACGAGTGGAACAACCTGGCGCTGTCGAGCGTGATCTTCGCGATCCTCGTCATCGGCGTGGTCGGCATGGCGCTCGACCTGTTGTTCGCGTGGGCGCAACGGGCGGTCTCGTATGTCGATTGACACTGGCTTGCCCGACCGTGCCGCGAAGGCAGATTTCCTGCGCGTCGAGGGCCTTGGCAAGTCATACGCTCTCGGCGCCGAGCCGGTATTCGAGAACGTCAACTTCACCATCGCCCGCGGCGAATTTGTGTGCATCGTCGGCCATTCGGGCTGCGGCAAGACGACGATCCTGAACGTGCTCGCCGGCCTCGAACAGGCGAACGCCGGCAACGTCTTCATGGGCGGCCGCGAGGTCGCCGGGCCGAGCCTGGAGCGCGGCGTCGTCTTCCAGGGCCACGCGCTGATGCCGTGGCTCACGGTGCGCGGCAACATCGCCTTCGCGGTGCGCAGCAAGTGGCCCGACGCAACCGAAGCCGAGATCGACACCCAGGTCGAGAAATACGTTGCACTGGTCGGCCTCGGCGCGGCGATCGACAAGAAGCCTTCGGCGCTTTCGGGCGGCATGAAGCAACGCGTCGGCATCGCCCGCGCATTCGCCATCGAGCCGAAGATGCTCCTCCTCGACGAGCCCTTCGGTGCGCTCGACGCGCTCACGCGCGGCACCATTCAGGACGAACTGCTGCGCATCTGCGCCGAGACGCGCCAGACGGTGTTCATGATCACGCACGACGTCGACGAGGCGATCCTGCTCGCCGACAAGGTGCTGCTGATGAGCAACGGGCCGCGCGCCGGTGTTGCCGAGATCGTCGCCAACACGATGTCGCGCGAGCGCCAGCGGGCCACGCTGCACCATGATCCGCAGTACTACCGGATCCGCAACCACATGGTCGACTTCCTCGTCGCCCGCTCGAAGGACTACTCGCACGGTCGGTCGCCGGCACACGCGCCGGTCGTGTCGCCGGGCCTCGACGCCGACGTTGCCGCCGACGTTGCCGCCGACGTTGCCGCTGCCGAGCCCGCCCCCAACGTCGTCCGCATCAAGGTGCGGACCTGATCCTTTTCCCTTTTCCCTTTTCCCATTTCCCATTTCCCATTTGTCATGAGCCGCATCGCCGTCACCGAAAAGATCGTTCTCGCCAAAGTTGCCAAGGGCCTCAAGTGGGGCGACGTTGCCGCCAAGGTCGGGCTCAGCAAGGAGTGGGTCACTGCCGCCTGCCTCGGCCAGATGACGCTCACCGAGGCGCAGGCCAGGATCGTCGGCGACATCTTCGACCTGGACGAGCACGAACGCAGCTGGCTGCAGGTCGTGCCTTACAAGGGTTCACTGCCGACGGCGGTTCCCACCGATCCGCTGATCTACCGCTTCTACGAACTGGTCAGCGTCTACGGCACGACGTTCAAGGAACTGATCCACGAGGAGTTCGGCGACGGCATCATGAGCGCGATCGATTTCCACATGGACATGCAGCGCGAGCCACACGAGAAGGGCGACCGCGTTTCGATCAAGATGTCCGGCAAGTTCCTTCCGTACAAGACTTACTGACCCGCAGCGCACCGCCGCTCCGCGAGGTGCACGCCGGGCGCGCCGGCTAGCCGAGCGTGAAGGGGAGTGACGTCGTCTTGATGCGGATCGGAGGCAGCGTGGCGCTGTAGGGTGCGGGCGCCTTGCCGACGATGCGGTCGGCGATGACCCTGGCCTGGCGGCCGATCGGTTCGATAAAGCGGCCGGGCCGCCCGCCGATGCTGATGCAATCGCCGAGCGCGTGGATGTTCGGCGCGCTCGTCGCCAGCGTGATCGGGTCGACGACGATGCCGTCGCGGAACTCGAGCCCGGCACTCGCAGCCAGGCGGCCGGGCGTTTGCAGGCCGGTGGCAGCGATCACCTGGGTGGCGCCGAACGCGCGGCCGTCTTCGAGCGCGACGAGGATCGACCGGTCGTCCACGCGTTCGACGCTGCGAACAGACACACCCCCTTCGAAGCGGATCGGCAGCTCGCGCCAGGCGTCGATGAGTCGCGCCGACGCGCCAGCGTCGAGCAGCGCGGCGAGCGGGCGGGTGGCCATGTCGAGCAGTGTCACGGCATGGCCGGCGAGCGCGAGGTCGTTGGCCAGCTCGCAGCCGACGAGGCCCGCGCCGACGATGATCACGCCGGCTTGCGGCGCCGCCGACGACGCGCCGAGCGCAGCGCGAAAGCGCCGGTAGGCGTCGAGGTGGTTGAGGCGCCAGCACAGGTTGGTCGGCAGCGCGGCGACGGCGCGCGCCTCGGCGCCGTGCGCGAGAACGAGGTGACGCCAGCGCAGCGCGCCGCGTGTCGTGCGCAGCTGCGATGCCGTCGCGTCGATGCGGACCGCGTCGGTGCCGGCGAGCAGGCGCGCATCGAGCCGCGTCGCGGCGGCCGCCGCGCTTTCCCGGGCGAGCGCGGCGATGTCGAGCCGCTTCGCATGCACGACCGACAACATCGGCTTGTCGTAGACGGAGGCATCGCAGGCGCTCACGATCGTGATCGGCAGGCGCGCGTCACGCTCTCTCAGCGCCTCGGCCATCGCCCAGCCGGCACGCCCGGCGCCGATGATCACGACACCGGCGTCGCCGCGGCCGCTCGTTGCCCTGGCCGGCGCCCCCGCCGCGTTCACGGCACGGCGCTGGATCGGTGCGTCGTCGCAGGGCTCGAAGTCCGCCTTGGTCACGCCGCAGAGCGGACAGACCCAGTCGTCCGGGATGGCATCGAAACGCGTGCCGGCGGCGAGGCCGCTGTCGGCGTCGCCCTCAGCCTCGTCGTAGATCAGGCCGCAGGCACGACAGATGAACTTGCGCCACGCCGCCTGGGTGAGCACGGCGTTCACGTGCGCACCCTGCGGCCTGCGGCCGTTCCCGCCAAGCGGGAAGTCGGGCTCCCTGCGGCCTGCGGCCGTTCCCGCCGAGCGGGATTCGCGCCTTGGGACGGCCCGGCGGCGCTCATGCCGGGTAGTCCGGCGCGCTCAGGCGCGCGATCTCTTTGCGCAGGTGCTTGAGCGCCGGGGTCACGATGGCGACGAAGTGCGACTCGCGCACCCGCCGCTGCACGGGCGACGTCATCAGGTAGCCGCGCGCGCCGGCATGCAGCAGCGCCGACTGCGCAGCGCGAAGAGCGATCTCGGAGGCGTGCGCGCGGGCGTCGAGCACGTCGATCAGGAACTCGCGGCCGCTCTCATAAGGCGTGCGCGCCAGGGCGAGCGTCCGCGCCGACAGCGCATCGAGCTCGCGCTGCAATCCATCGGGCCGGTCTTCCAGGAACTCGTTGACGTGGCCGAGCTGGCGCTCGACATCCCACATCGAGTCGATGGCGCCCTGGGCGACGCCGAGGCCGAAGCCGCACTGCAGCAGGATGAACGCGGCGCGGATGCGGCCGATGAAAGGCCGCACGGGGTCGGCGATCAACTCGTCGGCGCCGATCAGTGTGTCGGTGAAGCGAACCGACCAAGTGCTGGTGCCTTCCATCGCCGAAAAGGTGGGGCAGTGGCGCAATTCCACGCCCGGCGCATTGCAGCGGGCCAGGAACATGATCTCGCGCGCCGGCTCGTCGCCTTCGCCCTCGACCGATGCGACCGCGCCGAAACAGTGGTCCGGCCCGAGGTGGCTGACCCACGGCAACGCGCCATTGACGACGTAGCCAACCGGCGTCTTCCGGGCCTTCAGCAGCATCGTCTCGATGCCGGCGAAGGTCTTCATCGGGTTGCTCATGCCGGTGCCACCGAGGGTCTCGGCACGGGCGTGCGCGAGCAGGCGTTCACCGGTCAGCGCGGGGTTGCCCGACTGCTCCATGTAGGTGGCGCAAACGGCGTGGCACCACATCATGAATCCGGTCGAACCACAGACGCGCGACACCTCGGCGATCGCCTGGATGCCGGCCGCGAAGTCGGCTTCACCGCCGAGTTCGAGGTGCGCAGCGAATGCGCCGGCCTCGCCCAACTGGACCAGGATCGACTGCGGGTAGGCGCCGCGCCGGTCGATGTCTTCGGCACTGGCGGCCAGCGGGCCGTCGGCAATCGCCCGCACGGCGGCGAGCATCGCCGCGGCGTCCACCGGCCACGCCGCCGCGTCGACGGGGTCGCGGCGGAGATCGACAACGGCCGGCATGGCGGCCTGATCAAGAACGGCTGACATGGCGGCCTCAGGCGAGCCCGATCTGCATCGGGATCGGGTTGCGCATGCTGTTGGCGACCGGCGAGTAGGTGTTCGCGTGCGCCACGATCTCGTCGAGCACGGCGCGCGACGCGTCGCCCTCGATCACGACCTTGACGCGGATCGCCTGGAAGCCCATGTCGGGTGGCAGCTTCTGCGCTCCGCCCGCGCCCCAGGCCGCCGGGTTGCCGATATCGCCTTCGAGGAAGAGCTCGAGCTTCGACAGGCTCACCTGCTTCCAGGTGGCCACCGCCGTGATGCCGACCGCAAGGCAACCGCCGAGCGCCGCGAGCACGACTTCGCCCGGCGCGGGCGCCGTGTTCTCGCCGAAGAGGTGCAGGGGTTCATCGACGACGACCGGCGTGTGCTCGCCGACGTAGCTCAGGCTGCGGTACTGGCCATCGAGAACGGTGCGGACCCTGTTGGTCCCCTGCGACGCCGGGTTGTTGCGGCCCTTCTCGGCAAAGGTCATGAGCCCGTCGCGGTCGATCGGTCGCAGGTGCGCCTTCACGGTCGCGGGCGGGGTGGTTTCGGCAAGTTCGGACAAGGTCGGTCTCCTCGGGGTCGTTGTCGGGTGCGGCGGCTCAAGCGGCCATCTTCATCGGCGCGGGCTTCGCGGCGAACGGCAGGCCGGTCTCGATCGGCAGTGCCGGATCGCGCGACCATTCGTTCCACGAGCCGAAGTACATGCGCACGTCGTCGAAGCCGGCCTGCTTCAACGCGAGGAAGGTGTTCGAGGCGCGTGCGCCCTTGAAGCAGTAGAGAAAAACGGTGTCGTCGGTCGAGATGCCGGCGGTGGCGCACTCGGCCCTGACCTCGTCGGGCGACTTGATCATCGGGCCCTGCGCCGACGGCTTCATGAAGCGGTACCACTCGACCCACTTCGCGCCCGGGATGCGGCCCTTCCTCGGCGCGAAGTCCTTGCCGTACGGCGATGAGCTGTCGCCGATCCACTCGTCGATGTCGCGCACGTCGAGAAGAACGGTGCCGCTGCCGAGCGCCTTCAGCATGTCGTCCTTGGTGAGCATCACGTCGGCGCCGGTCAGGTCGCTCGGGAAGGTCGCGGCCTTCGGCGCGGCGGCCTCGGTGGACGTGGGCAGGCCGGCCGCCTTCCACGCGGAGAAGCCGCCGTTCAACACCTTGACCTTCGGGTAGCCGAGCCAGGTCAGCAGGTAGTAGCCGCGGCACGACTGGCCGTAGCCGCCGTTGAGCGAATCCTCGTAGAACACGGCCGTTTCCTTGCCGGACAGGCCGGCGGCGCCGAAGTGGCTGGCGAACGTGTCCTTCAGCTGCGTCAGGCCTTCGGCCGTCGATGTGGCGAGGAAGGTGAATATCTCGCGCAGGTTGACCGCGCCGGGGATGTGGCCCGCGGCGTAGGCATCGGCATCGCGGGTGTCGATGAGCACGACAGGCTCGGCCTTCGTCAGGGCGTCGAGTTCTGCGGAAGAGATGAGGACGGCAGTGCTGTTCATGGCGCGGGCTCCGGTGAAAGTAGGTCATGGAAGGGGGGTGGCGACCCGGTGAACACCGCAACGTCTGTGCCAACCCGAACGTCGCCCCAGTTCGGCATCCGGTTTGCCTCGACAGCGGCCGCGTTCCATGCCTTCGCGCCCTGGCGACATCGCCCCGTGCGCTCGACACAGTGTCGACACTTTGTCGACACTGTGTCGCGACGCTAGGCGCCGAGCTTGCGGAGCCGGTAGCCGAACTGGCGCGCCGTCAGCCCGAGGGACTGCGCGGCGCGCGACTGGTTGCCGCCGTGGCACAGCAGCGCCTGCTGCAGCTCGGCAGTGCTGTGCGAGCGCAGTTCGCGGTACTCGCGCACGAGCGGCGCGCCGTGCATTGCCGGCGCCGGCGGCACGGTCGATTCCGCCCGCCCGGCGGCACTGCGTGACGGCGCGGCCGGCAGGAAGCGCGTTGCCTCTTCGGCCGAGACCAGCGTGTCGTCGGTGAGCAGCACGAGCCGCTCGATGACGTTGCCGAGCTCGCGGATGTTGCCCGGCCACGGATGCGCCTCGAGGACGTCGAGCGCGCCGGGCGAGAGGTTGACGTTCCGCTGGTTCGCCTGATTGATGCGGCTGAGCGCGTGCAGCGCCAGCGGCCGGATGTCCCCGCGCCGCTCGGCAAGCGACGGCAGGCGGATCGGCACGACGTTGAGGCGGTAGAACAGGTCACGCCGGAACGTGCCGCGCTCGGCTTCGGCGGCGAGGTCGCGGTTGGTCGCGGCGACGAGGCGCGCGTCGACCGCGATTTCGCTCGTGCCGCCGAGGCGCACGATCGTGCCGTCCTGGAGTGTGCGCAGCAGCTTCGCCTGCATCGCGAGCGGCAGTTCGCCGATCTCGTCGAGGAAGATCGTGCCGCCGCGCGCCTGCTCGAACCAGCCGGGCCGCGCCGCGCTCGCGCCCGTGAACGCCCCGCGCTCGTGGCCGAACAGCTCCGACTCGAACAGCGTGTCCGGGATCGCCGCGCAGTTGACCTTGATGAAGGGCGCGTCGCGGCGCGGGCTGGCGAGGTGCACGGCGCGGGCGAACAGCTCCTTGCCGGTTCCCGACTCGCCCAGCAGCAACACGGCCGCGCCCGCCTGCGACACGCGTTCGAGCTCGCCGAGCGCGCGCAGCAGCGCCGGCGACGTGCCGATGATCCCGTAGCGTGCCGCCGCCGATTCGAGCGCACGCGTCAGCACCGCGTTCTTCGCTTCGAGCGCGGCAGTCTTCTCCTCGACCAGCGAGCGCAGCTGCAGCAATTGGCCGGCGAGGGTCGCGACGATGCGCAGCACCGCGACGTCGTCGGCGATCAGGCGATGGCGGCGCCGGATGCGGTGAACGGCGAGCACGCCGACCGGCCGCCGGTTCACCTCGATCGGCATGGCGATGAACGCGACCGTCTCCTGCGGCAGCCGGGCCCGATCGACGGCGCGGGCGAGGAAGCGCGGCTCGGCGTCGATGTCCTGCACGATGATCGGCTGGCCGGTTGCGAGCACGGCGCCGGTGATGCCTTCGCCGGCGGCGTAGCAACCGCGCGCCACCTCCGCCTTCGTCAAGCCGTAGGCATGGCGGATCGACGACGACCCCTTGCCGCCGGGGTCGGCCAGCACGATCCGGCCGCGGTTCAGGCCGAGCAACTCGGAGAGCAGGTGAAGCATCTCGCGCAGCACGACCTCGGTGGCGAGGCACTGGCCGACGAGGCGCATCACCTCGCTCATCAGCAACAGTTCCTGGTCGCGCCAGGGCGGGTCGTCGCCGGCAGGGCTGAGGCGGGAATGGACGGTCATCGATAGGCGGAGCAAAAAGCCGGCCACCCCCCGCCGGGCGACCGGTCCTGGCGCTGGCGCGCGGCCCGCACAGCCGCCGGGCCACGCATGTGGGCTCGCCATAGTGCCGGCCCAGAGCCTTCGGGCGCCGGCCAGGCAGGAGTCGGCCGAGACGGCCGTAGCGGCAGACGCGGCAGAGGCGGCCGCCGATGCGGATCGTCGACGCCACGGAAGGCGTGCCACGCCGGTGACGGTTTTGTCTTGTACACGCGATACTTTTATGCTCTATGATTGCATTCGCTGTTGTAAGCCACACCCCGCTCCACCGACCATGCCGAAATCCTCCACCCTGTCACCCAAGGCAGGCGCATCGCCCCAGGCCGACGCCTTGGTTCTGGACAACCAACTGTGCTTCGCCCTGTACGCCACGTCCCTCGCCATGACGAAGGTCTACCGACCGCTGCTGGCGCCGCTGGGCCTGACCTACCCGCAGTACATCGTGATGTTGGCGCTTTGGGAGCACACCGAGCTCAGCGTTGGCACGCTCGGTGAGCGGGTGGCGCTCGATTCCGGCACGCTCGTGCCACTGGTTCGCAAACTGACGGCGTCGGGTCTGGCGGAGCGCCGCCGAAGCCCCACCGACGACCGCTCCGTGCTCATATCCCTCACGCCCGCCGGCCGGCGGCTGAGTAAGCGCGCGCGCGCCGTGAATGAACAAATCGCCTGTGCCACGCAATGCACGGCCGCCCAGATTCAGGTGCTCATGCGCAGCCTGAAAAGCCTCCGTTCTGCACTCCAGAGCGGCACCGATGCGCCCTCCCCCGCCACCCACTTATAGGATCCAGAGACATGTCCGCACAAAAGACCCAGCCCGGCACGACCGCGTCGCGCAGAGACCTCCTGCTCAACAGCGTTGCCGTAGCCGCCGCCATCGGCCTGCCGAGCGCGGCCATGGCTGCCGACAAAGCCCTTGCAGGCAAGACCGCAGCGCCGGGCCACGCGCACGGCAAGCCATCGGCAAACACCATCACCACCAAGGACGGCACCCAGATCTACTACAAGGACTGGGGCACCGGGCGCCCGGTTGTCTTCTCCCACGGCTGGCCGCTCACGGCCGACGCCTGGGAGGCACAGATGGTGTACCTAGGCGAACGCGGCTACCGCGCCATTGCCCACGATCGTCGCGGGCATGGCAGGTCCGGCCAGCCCTGGACCGGCAACGACATGGACACGTACGCGGACGACCTGGCGACCCTCATCAACACGCTCGACCTGAAAGACGCGGTGCTGGTGGGCCACTCGACAGGCGGCGGCGAAGTGGCCCGCTACATCGGTCGGCACGGCACCAAGCGCGTCAGCAAGGCCGTGCTCCTCGGGGCCGTGCCCCCGATCATGCTGAAGACGGCGGCCAACCCCGGCGGGCTGCCGATGGAAGTTTTCGACGGGATTCGTGCGGGTGTGCGCGCCGATCGGTCGCAGTTCTTCAAGGACTTGACAGTGCCGTTCTACGGTGCCAACCGGGCCGGGTCGAAGGTTTCGCAGGGCCTGAAAGATTCGTTCTGGTTCATGGGAATGCAAGGCTCGCTGAAGGCCGAACTGGACTGCATCAAGCAGTTTTCGGAGACCGACTTCACCGAAGACCTGAAGAAGATCGACGTCCCCACGTTGATCGTGCACGGAGACGACGACCAGATCGTGCCGATCGCCGACTCGGCCATGCTGGCCGCCAAGCTGGTCAAGGGCTCGACCCTGAAGGTGTATGCGGGCGCGCCTCACGGCCTTGCCAGCACGCATCAGGAACAGTTCAACGCCGATCTGCTCGCCTTCATCAAGTCCTGATCCACCGGCCCGTTCACGCCCCTTGGACGGCGCCTGGCGGGCGCGTCGGACCGATCCATGTTCACCCTGCCCCGCACCGCGACAGCCCCCTTCTGTCCGTCAGAAGTTCGTGGCAGCGTCCCGGTTTCTTCACGGGCGCCTCTCTTGCAGCGGATGCTGCGGATGGCCGGGCCGGGGCTCTTGGTGGCGGTCGGCTACATGGACCCGGGAAACTGGGCCACCGACATTGCCGCGGGCTCGCAGTTCGGCTATGCCCTTCTGTGGGTCGTGCTGCTGTCGAGCCTCACAGCCATGTTGCTGCAGACACTGAGCCTGCGGCTCGGCCTGGTTGCGCGGAAAGACCTGGCCCGCGCTTGCCGCGACCGCTACGGACCGCGCGTCAACCGAGCGCTCTGGCTGATGGCCGAAATTGCCATCGTCGCCTGCGACGTGGCCGAGGTGCTCGGCAGCGCGCTCGCCTTGCACCTGCTCTTCGGGGTGTCGCTGCCGACCGGGATTGCGATCACCGCGTTCGACACCGTGATCGTCCTCGGCTTGCAGGGCAAGGGCTTTCGGCACGTCGAAGCCATCGTGCTCGGGCTGGTGGTCACCATCTCGGCCTGTTTTGCGGTCGAGCTGGCCCTGGTCGGGCTGGACTGGTCAGCGGCCGGGCGTGGGTTCATGCCGAGCGGGCCTTTGCTTCACGACCCTCAGGCGTTGTTGCTCGCCATCGGCATCCTCGGCGCCACCGTGATGCCGCACAACCTTTACCTGCACTCCTCGATCGTCCAGACCCGCCACATCGCTCCCGACGAACCCAGCCGGGTGGATGCGATCCGCCTGTCGATCCTGGACACGGTGGTGTCCCTGTCGCTCGCGCTGCTGGTCAATGCAGCGATCCTGATGCTGGCGGCTTCGGCGTTTCACACGACCGGGCATCGGCAGGTCACGGAAATCCAGGACGCCTACCACCTGCTCGATCCGCTGGTCGGCGGCACCCTCGCGTCGCTGCTGTTCGGCCTGGCCCTGCTCGCCGCCGGCCAGAGTTCCACGTTCACAGGAACGATTGCCGGGCAGATCGTGATGGAAGGCTTTCTCGATCTGCGGATTCCATGCTGGCAACGGCGCCTCATGACGCGGTCGCTCGCACTGATCCCCGCCTTCGCAGGCGCGCTGTGGCTCGGCGACGCCGGCGTCGGCAAGCTGTTGGTGGGAAGCCAGGTTGTCTTGAGCTTGCAGCTGCCGTTTGCCATCTGGCCGCTGGTGCGCCTCACGAGCGACCCGGCGGGTCGCTGGTGCGCCTCACGAGCGACCCGGCGCTGATGGGCCGTTTCGCCAACGGGCCGTGGCTGAAGTCTTCCGCCTGGAGCCTTTTCGTCGTGATCAGCGTCGCCAACGTCTGGCTGCTCGTCACGATGGTGCGCTGAGGGTTTCTGCGCGTTGCACAGTGCCGCGCTTCAACGCGCGAGCCACTGAAAAAGCTCGACCACCCCCCTCGGCGCGCGCTTCAAGGCGTCTGACCACGGCGGCGCCGTGTCGGCTGCCACCTTCGACGGCGCGACCGCCGTTCGCGGCCGCAGACGCGCCCTCGGCGCCCTCAACCCGCGAGACGCCATGCTCAGAATCCATCACCTCGGCCATTCCCAGTCCGAACGCATCATCTGGCTCTGCGAAGAACTGGGGCTTGCCTACGAGCTTCGGCATTGCACGCGCGACCCCGTCACCCTCCTCTCGCCGCCGGAGCTGAAGGCGCTGCATCCGCTGGGCGCGGCTCCGCTGGTCGAGGACGGTGATCTGCTGCTGGCCGAGTCGGCCGCGATCGTCGAATACATCATCGTCAAGCACGGCGGCGGCCGACGTCATGAGCGTGTTCTCGCTCACCACCATGCGTCGATTCCAGCCGCTCGATCTGGCGCCCTATCCGAACCTGCGCGCCTACCTGCAACGCATCGGCGAGCGGCCGGCGTATCGCCGTGCGATGGCCCGGGGCGATCCGGACTTGAGGCCGATGCTCAGCTGAGAGCTTGAGAGGCTTTCCCATGCGCCCGGCAGCTGCACCCGCGCACCGAGCAAGGGCAGGCCGACGCCCGCATGGCGACCTGGGGGGCCATGATGGCTGGCGTTCGATGTGCCTGCCGCCGGCTGAAGAGTCGCTCCGCCGGGCGGGCGGACCACCGGCCTGTCGTTCAATCGCCGCAAAGCATGACGGCCGGCCCTGAACGCGGATAGGCTCACGTTACCGCCCCGCCCGGGGCTTCCCATGATGAGCACATGAACGATTCGAACGCCTACGTCCCCCCCAAGGTCTGGACCTGGCAACAGGCCAATGGTGGCCAGTTCGCCAACATCAACCGCCCGGTGTCCGGCGCGACCTTCGAGCAAGACCTGCCCGTCGGCCGCCACCCGTTGCAGCTGTATTCGCTGGCCACGCCCAACGGCGTGAAGGTGACGGTGATGCTGGAAGAGCTGCTGGCTTTGGGCCACAGTGGCGCCGAATACGACGCCTGGCTCATCCGCATCAGTGAAGGCCAGCAGTTCAGCAGCGGCTTCGTGGCCGCCAACCCCAACTCGAAAATTCCCGCACTGGTCGACCGCAGCGGCGCCGAGCCGGTGCGCGTGTTCGAGAGCGGCGCGATCCTGCTGCACCTGGCCGAGAAGTTCGGTGCCTTCTTGCCCAGCGGCGCAGCGCGGGCCGAAGCCTTGAGCTGGCTGTTCTGGCAAATGGGCAGCGCGCCATACCTGGGCGGTGGCTTCGGGCATTTCTACGCTTACGCCCCCAGCAAGATGGAATACCCCATCGACCGCTTTGCGATGGAAGTCAAACGCCAACTCGACGTGCTGGACCGGCGCCTGGCCCTCAACCCGTACCTCGCAGGGGACGACTACAGCATCGCCGACATTGCCGTTTGGCCCTGGTACGGCGCGTTGGCCAAAGGCCAGCTGTACAGCGCCGGCGAGTTTCTGGACGTGGCCCGCTACACGCACGTGGTGCGCTGGGCCGACCAGATCGCGCAGCGCCCGGCGGCCAAGCGTGGGCGCATGGTCAACCGGGCTTGGGGGCCGCTCGACACGCAGCTCCACGAGCGCCACGAGGCCAGCGACTTCCACACCCAGACCGAAGACAAAAAGCAGGCGACGAAAGCGAGCTAGAGATGTTCACCCTCTATGACTGTTCAACCGCCCCCAGCCCGCGCCGTGCGCGCATCTTCCTGGCCGAAAAAGGTGTCGCCCACGCCACCGTTCAGGTCGACTTGCGCAGTGGCGAACAGCTCGGCCCGGCCTACCGGCTGATCAACCCGCAGTGCACGGTGCCCGCCCTGCGCTGCGACGATGGTTTGCTGCTGACCGACAACGCCGCCATTGCCGCCTACCTGGAGGCGCGCTTTCCCGAACCGGCCCTGATGGGGGTCACGCCCGCCGAAAAGGCCGACATCGCCAGCTGGAGTTGGCGCGTCGAGTTCGAGGGCCTTCTGGCGATTGCCGAGGCCCTGCGCAACAGCTCGCCGGCGATGGTGGACCGGGCGCTGCCCGGGCCGCACAACTACCCGCAGATCGCCGCGCTGGCGCAACGCGGTGTGGCCCGCGTGCAGCAGCTGCTCGTGACCTTGGATCGCCAGCTCGAGGGCCGCGAGTTCGTTGCTGCCGATCGGTTCAGCCTGGCCGACATCACGTCGGTGGTGGCCGTGGACTTCGCGCGGGTCGTGAAGGTCAAGCCCGGTGAGGCGCACCCGCACCTGCTGCGCTGGCGGGAGCGGATGGCGGCAAGGCCGTCGATGGCGCTTTGAGGGCACGCACCGCCCGAGCGCTTGACTAGCCAACCGGCAGCCGAGAGGTCATGATCGCCCGCATCCGCCAGAACCACGGACTTTGACTATGGCCGCCGGCATCTTCATCAGCTACCGCCGCGACGAGTCGCGCCACGCAGCCGGTCGGCTGGCCGAGGACCTGAGCCAGACCTTCGGCGCGGAACACATCTTTCGCGACATCGAAGGCATCGAGCTGGGTGTGGAGTTCGCGAAGTCCCTGGAACAGGCGCTCGCGGCGTGCTCGGTGATGCTGGTGCTCATCGGCCCGCAATGGCTGGACATGCCCGACCGCAAGCGCGGCGGGCGGCGCCTGGACCAGGTTGACGACTGGATACGCCAGGAAATTGCCACGGCCCTGAAGCGCGACGTGCGGGTGGTGCCTGTGCTGCTGGAAGGCACCACGTTGCCCGACGCCACCGAGCTGCCCGCCGATATCCGTTCGCTGGTGGCCCGGCAAGCCATGGAGCTGTCGGACGTGCGCTGGCGTGGCGACCTGCAGCGGCTGGTCGAGGCCTTGGCCAAACTGCCCGGCTTCGAAGACCACCGCAAAGTGGCGACCACCGGCCCCAACCGCAAGAAGCTGTGGTGGTGGGGTATCGGCCTGGCCGTGCTGGCGGCGGGCGCGGTGCAGTCGGTCATGGAAACATCGCGGCCCGCTCCGCCCCCGATGCAACAAGGCTTTCCTTCGGGCTACGGCATGCAGAGCTGCTTTTGCCCGAACCCCAACCCCGCGCCGTTGGCGCCCGAAGCCCGGTGCGCCAGCGGTCAGGTGCAGATGAACGTGTGCAACAGCGGGTGCCCAAGCGGCCAGCAGCAGGTGGCCTACGTGTGCCGGTGATCGCCGGCTCAACGCCCCCCGGGCGGCGCTGTAGGGGTGGCTGACGAAGCAGGCAGCGGAGCGGCTGTTCCGCCTGCGCACATGCGGTCGAGGAACTGCTGATCGAGGTGGTCTTTCCAGCGGCCGACCCAGCGGCCGTGCGCGAAGAAGCGGCCATACGACGCGATGGCGCCGCCGTCGGCCGTGGCCAGCAGTGCCAGCGTGTGGCGCTGCGGTGTGTGCTCCACTGCGTGCCCCACGCCGAGAGCAGCGCGCAGGTTCTGCGTGAGCACCGGGCCCATGCGCACCGCGTGCACGCCCGACTTGGGCAGCGGCGGCGCCCACGCCGCGCAGTCGCCCGCGGCGTGAACGTTGGGGTGCGAAACCGAGCGCAGGTTCGAGTCGATGCTGATGAAACCGTCGGCGCTGACGGCCAGGCCGCTGCGGCGCTGCCAGGCATGCGCTTCGGCGCCGGTGGCCCAGAGCAGCAGGTCGGCCGGGCCGAGGTGCGGCGCGTCGAACTCGGTGCCAAGATGCAACGCCACGCCGGCGCGTGCCAGCGCGGCGCGCATGGCGCGGGTTGCGCCTGGTGCCAGGCCCGGCAGCAACTCCGCGCTGCGCGACACCAGCGTGCCGTGCACCGCGCGTTGCACCGCTCTTTGCGACAACCGGTGGCGTGACCCGTCGCGAAGATGAGCCAGCACGGCGAGCAGCGTCTCGGCGCCGGCCGCACCACCGCCGACGGCAGTCACGCGCAGCGGCGTGGGCGATGCATCGAGCGTTGCTGAAAGCGGTGAAGGCTGCGCATCGACAACGGGTGCTGCGTCGAGCCTGGCAAGCACCGCCTCCCATTCGCGCTGCAGGTGGCCGAGCGGGCGCAGTGCGAGCACGCGCGTGTTCGCAATGACCGGTGCAGTGAGCGTGGAGCCGACGTTGAGCGAGAGCAGGTCGTAGCCGAGCACGGCGCCGCCGCGCAGGTGCAGTTGATGCTGCGGGGCGTCGAGCCGGTCGATTTCGTCATGCACGAAGCGCGCGCCGGCGGCGTGTGCAAGTGCGGCGAAGTCGATGCCGATCTGCTCGAACGCCCAGCGCCCGGCCAGCCAGCCCGGCACGCGCCCCGAGTACGGCGCAAGGGGGCTGGGCGATACGAGGCACAGGTCGATGCCGGGCACCGGTGCGGCCGCCCACGCCTTCAGCACCTGCGCATGGGCATGGCCGGCACCGGCCAGCACGAGCCGCTTCATGGCGCGGCCGGAGCCAGCCACGCGGGCGGCGCGTGCACCAGATCGGCGGGTTCGTCGATGTCGGCCACGGCGTCGAGTTCGGTGCAGCGCAGGCCGAGCGTGGCGACGCGCCGGCGCGTGTCGGCCATCACCGCCGCGGTGCTCCACGCCATGCCGTCGAACAGGCCGGGCGCGGGCCGGCGCAGGCCGACGAGGGCATAGCCGCCGTCGAGCGCAGGCACGAAGACAGTGTCGTGCGCGGCCAGCGCATCGCGTGCGCGGCGCAGCATGGCGGCGTCGAGCGCGGGGGCGTCGGTGCCGATCAGCAGGGCGGCGTCGACCGCAGGCAAGCCACTGTGCGCGAGGCGGCGCGCGAAGGCGCGCTGCATGCGCGCGCCCAGGTCGCCCGAACCTTGTTCGGTGAGCGCCAACTGGAACGTAGCGGCGAGGCTGCCGAACGCGGGATGCGAGGCATCGGGCGCGCAGCACACCTCCACCGGCCCGATGCCGGCGGCCACGGCCTGCCGCACCGCGTGGCCGAGCATGCGCTCGGCCAGCCGCGCCGCGCCACCCACGCCGAGCGCGGGGATGAGGCGGCTCTTGGCATAGCCGGCCAGCGGGGCCTTGGCGAATACGATGGTGGCGCACGTGTTGATCGCGCCGCTCGTTGTGTTCTTGCCCTGCGCAGCGGCGCTCACCGGTACAGGCCCGCCAGGTCCTCGGCCTTGGTTCCACGCCAGTAGCGCCAGCGCAGCCGCCACATCAGTGCCATGGTGCGCCACACGCCGAACTCGTCCCAGCGCCGGCCCGACGTGCGCACCCGCAGCCGCAGACACGCCGGCGGGCCGGCGCGGCGCAGCCGGCGCGAGATCTCGATGTCTTCCATCAGCGGCTGATCGGGGAAGCCCCCGACGGCATCGAACGCCGGCCGCGTGACGAAGATCGCCTGGTCGCCGGTGGCAATGCCGCTCAGCCGCGAGCGCAGGTTCATGAACGCTGCAATCACGGGCAGCAGCGGCGACACCCCGTCGATCGCCACGTCGAACCGGCCCCAGGCATGGCCTTGCAGCGCGCCCTGCAGGGCTGCCTGCGCGCCGGCGGGCAGGCGCGTGTCGGCATGCAGGAACAGCAACACATCGCCCTGCGCACACGCGGCGCCGGCGTTCATCTGCCGCGCCCGACCGCGCGGCACCAGAAGCAGCGCATCCGCCAAGCCGGCGCAGGCAGCGCGGGTCGCGTGGTGGGCCTCTTTGCGGCCACCGTCGACGACGATCACCTCCGCGCCTTCGCGGCGCCAGCCCGCCAGCGCGCGCAGCGCGTCGCCAAGGGTTGCGGCCTCGTTCAGCACCGGCACGATGATCGACACACGTGGCTTGTTCATGCAGCCTTGAGCGCACCGCCGCAACTGCTGCCCTGGCCCGCCGTGCAGCCGTAGCAATGGTCGGCCACGTGCACCGTGCGGCCTTGCAGCTCGGTGTGGAGCAGGTCGCGCAGGTGCGGCCGCGCGTGGGCCGCTGGCAGTGGCAGCCCGAGCATCTGGTTGAAGTCGCAGTCGTAAAGGAACCCTTGCCAATCGACGCTGACGAGCGTCTTGCACATCACCGCCTCCAGGTTCGCAGTCTGGAACGACGCCTTCAGCAGGTCCATGTAGGGCTTGAATTCACCCTTCGTCACGAGCGTGCTGCCGAAGCGCTGAATGGGCATGTTGGCCAGCGCGAACAGCTCGTTGAAGACGATGCCGAAGTGCTCGCCCAGCTCGCGCTTGTAGTCGGCCTGGAGTTGCGTTTGCTCGGGCGGCAGCACGGGGCCTTGCGGGTTGTAGACGAGGTTGAGTACCTTGCCCGTGCCCGGTACGCCGTAGCCCAGCGCGTTGAGCTGTTGCAGGGCCGCGATGCTCTTGTCGAACACGCCTTCGCCACGCTGCCGGTCGACGCGCTCGATCGAATAGCACGGCATCGACGCGACCACTTCCACGCTCTCGTCGGCCAGAAAAGCGGCCAGGTCTTCCTGGCCGGGCTCGAACAGGATGGTGAGGTTGCAGCGGTCGATCACGCGCACACCCATCGCGCGCGCGGCGCTGACGAGGCGGCGAAAGTGCGGGTTCAGTTCGGGGGCGCCGCCGGTGAGGTCGAGCGTGGCGATGCGGGCTTCGCGCAGCACGTCGAGCACGGTGTCGGTGGTGGCGCTGTCCATCGCTTCGGTGCGGTTCGGGCCGGCGTTCACGTGGCAGTGCAGGCAGCTCTGGTTGCAGCGGTAGCCCAGGTTGACCTGAAGCGTCGACAAGCGGGCGCGCCGGGTGGCGGGGAAGTCGGTGCGCATCAACAGCGGCAAGGTGGCGTGCATTCGGAAGGCCTGGTTTGGAGATGAATCGAAGTTCCGAAGAATGCCCGAACTGGCAAGCCCGCGTCGGCACGTCAGCGCGCCAGCGCGCCGAAACAGCCGTGTCAAGCAAGGGCGAGCCCCACTCTGTCGTAGCGGCGGTGCAGAACCTTTCATCGGAAAGTTCTGCACGGCATCGGCCGACAGACGGCTGCCGCCGTTCACGCTAGGCTCGGCCGACTCCACACACCCAAGGTGATGCTCTTGAACAAACGCTGGTGGCTCGCTACCCTGTTGCTGCTGGTGATTGCGGCCTTCTTCGCGCTCGGCCTGCAGCGCTTCTTCACGCTGGCCGCCGTCAAGGAAAGCCAGGGCACGCTGACCGCGTGGCGCGACGCGCAGCCGCTTACCGCTGCGCTTGCGTTCTTCGCCGTGTACGTGGCCATGGCGGCCCTGTCGATCCCCGGTGCGACCGTGCTCACGCTCGCGGCGGGCGCGCTGTTCGGCCTGGGCTGGGGCACGCTGATCGTGTCGTTCGCCTCCAGCATCGGCGCGACGCTGGCCTTTCTGGTGGCGCGCTGGTTGCTGCGCGACTGGGTGCAGACGCGTTTTGCCGAGCGGCTGAAGGCGCTGAACGCGGGCATCGCGAAAGACGGGGCGTTCTACCTGTTCACCTTGCGGCTGGTGCCGGCGCTGCCGTTCTTCGTGGTGAACCTGGCGATGGGCCTGACGCCGATCCGCCCCCGCACGTTCTACTGGGTCAGCCAGCTCGGCATGTTCGCGGCCACGGTGGTGTACGTGAACGCCGGCACGCAGCTCGCGAACATCACATCGCTCGCGGGCATCGTGTCGCCCGGAGTGTTGGGCTCGCTGGTGCTGCTGGGCCTGTTCCCGCTCGCCGCACGCAAGGTGAGCGACGCGGTGCGCGCGCGCAAGGTCTATGCGGGCTGGACCAAGCCGCAGCGCTTCGAGCGCAACCTCGTCGTCATCGGTGCGGGCTCGGCGGGCTTGGTCACGGCCTTGATCGCGGCAACGGTGCGGGCCAAGGTCACGCTGGTCGAGAAGCACCTGATGGGCGGCGACTGCCTGAATACCGGCTGCGTGCCGTCGAAGGCGTTGATCCGTTCGGCGCGGCTCTTGTCGCATATCGCCCGGGCACCGGAGTTCGGTATTCGTTCGGCCCATGCGGAGTTCGATTTCGCGGAGGTGATGGAACGCGTTCAACGTGTCGTTAAGACCATCGCGCCGCACGACTCGGTGGCGCGCTACACCGCGATGGGGGTCGACGTGGCGCTGGGCACGGCGCGCATCACGAGCCCGTGGGAGGTCGAGGTGACGCGCGCCGACGGCACGCTGCAGCGGCTGACGACACGCGCCATCGTCATCGCCGCCGGGGCACGGCCGGTCGTGCCCGAGTTGCCGGGCATCGAGCAGGTCGAGGTGCTCACGTCCGACAACGTCTGGAGCCTGCGCGTGCGCCCCGAGCGGCTGCTGGTGCTGGGCGGCGGCCCCATCGGCTGCGAACTGGCGCAGGCCTTCGCGCGCCTGGGCTCGCGCGTGACCCAGGTCGAGATGGCACCGCGCCTGCTGGTGCGCGAAGACGACGACGTGTCGGCGATGGTGCTGGCGCGCTTCACAGCCGAGGGCATCGATGTGCGGCTGGGCCACGCGGCGAAGCGCATCGACGCTGTGAACGGCGAGCGCACGCTGATCGCCGAACACGAGGGGCGCGAGGTGCGCCTGCCGTTCGACGCGCTGCTCGTGGCAGTGGGGCGCAGTGCCAACCTCACGGGCTACGGGCTCGAAGAGCTGGGCGTAGCCACGGGCAAGACGGTCGAAGTGAACGGCTACCTGCAAACCAGCCTGCCCAACATCTACGCTGCAGGCGACGTAGCCGGGCCATACCAGTTCACGCACGTCGCTGCGCACCAGGCCTGGTATGCGGCGGTGAACGCATTGTTCGACCCGTTCAAGAAGTTCACGGCCGACTACCGCGTGATCCCGGCCGCGACCTTCATCGAACCCGAGGTCGCCCGCGTCGGCCTGAACGAGCGCGAGGCGGCCGAGCGAAAGATCAAGGTGGAAGTCACGCGCTACGGCATCGACGACCTGGACCGCGCCATCGCCGACAGCGAAGCCCACGGATTCGTGAAGGTGCTGACGGCGCCGGGCAAGGACCGCATCCTCGGCGCGACCATCGTGGGCGACCATGCGGGCGAACTGCTCGCCGAGTTCGTGCTCGCCATGAAGCACGGCATCGGCCTCGACAAGATCCTCGGCACCATCCACACCTACCCGACGATGGGGGAGGCGAACAAGTACGCCGCCGGCAACTGGAAGCGCGCCCACGCGCCACAGCGGGTGCTGGCGTGGGCCGAGCGGTTCCATGCATGGCGGCGCAGGTAGGCCGCAGGAATCAATCGAACACCGGCACCACGTCGTCCTTCAAGCGACCGCGCGCATGCTCGTAGTCGGGCAGCACCGAGCGCACCACGTCCCAGAAGCGCGGGCTGTGGTTCATCTCCCGCAGGTGCGCGAGTTCGTGGGCCACGACGTAGTCGATGGTCGACATCGTGAAATGAATGAGCCGCCAGTTCAGGCGGATCGAACCATCGGCGCTGGCGCTGCCCCAGCGGGTTTGTGCCGACGACAAACTCAGGCGCTTGTAGCGCACGCCGAGTTGCGCGGTGAAGTGCTGGCAGCGCTCTTCGAACACGCGCCGCGCCTGGCGCTGCAGCCAGCTCTGCACGCTGTCGCGGATCTGCGCGGCGGTGGCGGTGTGCGGCAGGCCGATGTGCAGCGTGAGGCGCGGCATGCCGGGCAGCGCGGCGCCGTCGGTGTTCAGCAGCGCACCACCTTTCGTGGTGCCCGCGCGCGGGTCGAGCACCACGATCACGGGCTCGCCGAGGAAGGGTATCGACGTGCCGTCGCGCCAGTCGACCTTCGCTGCTTGCAGGCGCTGCGCGCGCTCCTGCTGCTCGGCGAGCTTGCGCAGGATCCATACGCCCTTCTCCCGGAGTGCGGCTTCAACGTCGCCCACGCCGACCCACTTCGGCGCGTTGACGCAGAGGCCCTCGACGCCGACGACGAAGCCGATGCTGCGGCGCTTGGAGCGCTTGAATTCATAGGCCACGAGATGGTCGCGCAGGACGATCTCGCGCGCGGCCTGCGGGTGGCGGAAGACGGCGGGGGCGAGCACGCTGGACAAGGTGGCGGACGGCTCAGAGGTGCGGTGCGACGCGGGAGCCGCTGGCGGTTGCGGCGCCTGCGAGATGGGCGCTCGCGGCTGGGGTGGAGCCACCGGCACGCCGACTGAAACGACAGCCGGTACCGCGGCCGGCACCAGCGCGTCCCCGAACAGTTGGAGCTGCGAGGCGTCGGGGGCGGCGGCACGTCGCGTCATGGGCGCCGAGTTTAGCGGGGCGCTCCGCTCGCGCCGGCGCCGGCGCTGGCGTTGGTGCCGGCGCTGGTACCGCTGTAAGCCTCGGGGTCGAGGCGGTGCATCTCGGCTTCGATCCAGGCCTCCACCTCGCGCATCAGCTCGTCGGGCTCGCGGCCCGTGGTGGGAATGGGGTGGCCGATGGACACGTCGATCACTCCCGGGCGCAGCACGAAGCTCTTGCGCGGCCAGCAGCGCGCCGAGGTCACGGCAATGGGCACCACCGGCCGCCCGGTGGTGATGGCCAGCCGAGTGCCACCGCTCTTGTAGGTGCCGCGCCCGCCGCGGGCCGCGCGCGTGCCTTCGGGAAACATGATGACCCAGTGGCCCTTGTCCATGAAGCGCTTGCCCTGCTCGGCCACCAGGTTCCAGGCCTGTGCGCGCTTGCTGCGGTCGATGTGGATCATGTCCATGCGCGCCATGGCCCAGCCGAAGAACGGGATGTAGAGCAGCTCGCGCTTGAACACGTAGCACAGCGGGTGCGGCATCAGGCCGGGGAAGGCGAACGTTTCCCAGGTCGACTGGTGCTTGGGCAGCAGCACCACCGGCGAGTCGGGCAGGCGCTCGAAGCCGTGCAGCCGCGCGTGCACGCCGCAAATCACCTTCGCGCCCCAGATGCTGGTGCGCAGCCAGCCCACGCACATCCAGTAGACGGTATCGCCACGCACGAAGATGGAAACCACCAGCACGGCCAGTGCCCACGGCACCACGGTGACCGCCATGAACAGCACGAACAGCGCCGAGCGGATGGGGTTGAAGAAGGCGCCCATCAGTCGAGCCTGCCGAAGCCGGAGTCGGTTTCGCCGGAGGCGCTGCGGTCGGCTCGCTCGCGCCGCACCATGTACTCGGCGAATGCCGCCAGGTCGGCGTGAACCTGCGTGCCGGGCACTTGCGCGCACAGCTCGGCCAGCTGCGCGTCGCTGAGCGCGGCGGCCTTGCCGGTACGCACCAGGTGCGGCTCGCAGCCCACGGCCACGCCGGCCTGCAGGTCGCGCAGCGAATCACCGACCACCGGCACGTCTTTCAGGTCCACCGAGAAGCGCTCGCCGATCTGCACGAACAGGCCCGGCAAGGGTTTGCGGCAGGTGCACAGGTCGTCGGGTGCGTGGGGGCAGAAGAACACCGCATCGATGCGCCCGCCCTGCCTGGCCAGCAACTGGTTCATCTTGATGTGCATCGCATTCAGCGTGGCCATGTCGTACGTGCCGCGCCCCAGGCCCGACTGGTTGGTGGCGACCACCGTGTGCCAGCCCGCGTGGTTGAGCCGCGCAATGGCTTCGAGCGCGCCGGGGATCGGCACCCATTCCTCGGGCGACTTGACGAAGTCGTCGCGGTCTTCGTTGATGGTGCCGTCGCGGTCGAGGATGATGAGTTTCATCGGGGTCATGTGAGAGCCTCAGCGGCGCGGCGGCGGGCCCAGGCGACGATGGCGTCGATGGGTTGCTGCGGGTCGAGTTGCCGCATTCGCTGCTCCAGCGTAGCGGGGGTGATCATTCGGTCCTTCAGCATCACGACGATAAAGCGCGCGTCTTTTGCCCGCTGCGCGACGCACTTGATGGCAGCAGCCGCTCGAATGACATGCTCAAGTTGTTCGCGCGTCATGTGCGACGCGCCTCACGCAAGAGTTCGCGGCGCTCGGGCTCCGAAATCAGAACGCCGATCGGCGAGACGCTGCGCACGACCGTCGCGTGCTCGTCGTCGGCGCAGATGACGGTCTCGAAGTCGTCGATGGGCAGTTCGAGAAGGCGCTCCCATTCGTCCCAATAGATGTCCGAGCGGGTTCGACCGGACTGCTCACGCCAGCGGTGCAACAGTGCTCGAACCTCGCCGATGCGCGCGGGCTCGGCGCGCAGCCGAGCAACGGCCAGCCGGTGCGCCGCCTGCCAGAAGAC
>Ga0209724_1000115_pt1 | contig 104957 bp, 93 predicted proteins | sample grotaG_FD_184143 | JGI IMG/M metagenome (GOLD analysis project Ga0209724, IMG submission 184143) | Glacier valley bacterial and archeal communities from Borup Fiord, Nunavut, Canada, to study Microbial Dark Matter (Phase II) -... | ecosystem: Environmental > Aquatic > Freshwater > Ice > Glacier...
GTTCGAAGGGGAGTCCTATCGGTTCCGGGAGAGTGCGGGACGGCTCACGAAACCGCGGAAGTAGACAAGCTTGGCGTGGTCAACTTTTCGATGATCGAAGTGGTCAACTTTTCGGTGGACAAACACACGTACGACCTCACGGCCAGGGAGGACGAGGGCGAGTACACGATCCGGACCGCGAACGGGCGGGACCTGGTCTGGGACTTCAGCTCATCGCCGCTCGGCTCGCTTCCTGATGGGCGGCGGGTTGTCGTGAGCACTGCCATCGATGTGACCGATCGCGCGCTTGAGCGAGAGAGGCGCGGGTATGCAACGCGTGCCTTGACCACCTATCTCGCCTGCAGCCAGCTTCTCGTTCACGCGACCGATGAGCAGGCCTTCCTGCAGGGGATCTGCGACGCCGCGGTCAACGAAGGCTCGTACCTGATGGCGTGGGCGGGGTACGTGGTGCAGCAGGCTGCGAGCGCTGTCGAGCCGCGCGCCTTTGCGGGTCGTGAGGACGGCTTCCTCGCGGAGACAGCGGCGTACCGGGGCGGCGAGGGCGAGTGTGGGCCCGCATGTGTTGCGGTGCGAGAGCGCAGGCCGGTTCTCGTGCGCGGCGCCGAGTCCGACACGCGCTTTCTGGCGAGCCGGGAGGCGAGGCTGAAGCGAGGGTACCGGGCAATGGCAGCACTGCCGTTGATCGACGCGAACGGGACCGCGTTCGGCGTGATCGAGTTCATCGCAGCGGAACTGGACGCCTTCGACGTCGATGAGGTGAAGCTGCTTGAAGAGCTTGCCGACGCGGCGGCGTACGGAGTCCAGATCCTACGCGAGGCAGCGACTCGCTCCAAGGGGCGGGATCAGCTCGTCCGAGAGAACGGGCATCTCAAAGATCAGCTGTTCAAGCTGACCGAACTCATCGCGCGAGCCAACGAGGCCCGTGACCCTTACTCCGAGGGCCATGAGTTGCGCTCTTCGGCGATTGCCGTCGCCATCGCCAGGAAGATGAAGCTACCCGCAAGGATGGAGGAGTCGGTGCGGGTGGCGGCGCTGGTCCACGACGTGGGCAATCTGGAAGTCCCGGCCGAGATCGTGAGCAAGGCGGGCAAGCTATCCGATGCGGAGACCGCCTTGGTTCGGCGGCATCCTCTCGTCGGCTACGACATTCTCAGGGAGGTCCCCTTCGAATGGCCCGTGGCCGAGATCGTGCTCCAGCATCATGAACGCATGGACGGGTCGGGGTACCCCTACGGAATCAGCGGAGATCAGCTGCTTCTCGAGGCTCGCATCGTCGCCGTAGCCGAAGCGGTGGAGGCGATGTCGTCTCAACGTCCCTATCGTCCTGCGATGAGCCCGGACCGCGCGGTGGCTGAGATCGTTGGCGCTGAGGGCCAGTACGACCCGGTCGTGGCGCAGGCGTGCCAGTCGCTTCTCGAGGACTGGCCGCAGACCCTCGAGGGGCTGGGGCTCGGTCACTGACCGGAGCGCTCCGCGCTACTTGCCAAGCGCCGCGAAGACCACGAGCGCGATGGCGCTGCCACCCATGAGCACGTTGACGACCCATCCCCACAGGTTCACCCAACGCGGACTCGTGAACCGTCCCATCACCTTCTCGTCTCGTCGATTCGGAAGATGAAGTACATGAGAAACGGCGCGATAGTGCCGTTGACTATCGCTGCGTAGTAGGGCGCCCTGATCGGATTGATGCCGATGAAGTTCAGAAGCATGCCGGCGAGCATCGACGCGATGATGACCCAATAACGGCCACGCGCCCCGCTGAACTTCTGGCTCAGTCCCTCGTGCCACGAGAACAGCTCGGCTACCGCATACGCCGAAGCTCCCGCAAGCACGGGCACCGCCAAAAGAACAGGTAGGGGGTGATCGTCGTGCCCATCACCCCCACCATCGCGGCCATGAACCCGGCGTGTAGACCGACTCCGCGTCCGGACGAGATTCACGGTCTTGCATCGCAAGGTAGTGTGCAGTACCATGTAGCGTGTACTACATAGAAGCGGGCGATGCACGATAGACGTGACGGACACACGAGGAGCGCGCAATGGCGACGGACAACGACAGCCGACTATCGCAGTTCCGCAAGGGCGTGGTTGAGCTTGCGATCTTTGCACTGCTCCACCACGGCGAGGCGTACGGCGGCGAGATCGTGGAGCGTCTCGGAAGCCATCCCGGGCTCGCGATCAGCGCGGGAACGGTGTATCCGCTGCTGTCGCGCCTCAAGAAGGCGGGGCTGATCGACTCGGCGTGGCGCGAATCTCCCGTCGGCCCGCCGCGCAAGTACTACCGCCTCACGGCATCAGGCGACATCGAGCTTGCCTCCATGGCGACGGCATGGGACGGCGTCACCGACGCAATGGACGAGCTGTTGGGGAAGGGGACCTCATGATGAACACGGCGCAGGAACGAGCGGATTCGATGTTAACGCCGGAGGCTGCGGCGCTCGTTGAGACGTACTTCTCACGCGTCCATGGTGCGTTGCTCGTGGCGGCGGCCGGCGAGTGCGAGGAGGCGGTCGACGACCTGCGCACGCACGTGCTTGAAGCGCTGGCGGGCAGCGCCGGCACGTCAGACGACGTGACGCGGATTCTCGCTGAGCTGGGAACGCCGGAGGCCCTCGCGGCGCAGTGTGCTGATTCGTCTGACGAGTTGTCCTCAGACGACGTGCCTTCGCACGACGAGCGGCGCACGGTGCTCGTCGGTCGGGTACTCGGCTTGCCCTACGACTGGCGGGTGCCGACCGCTTCGCGCGTAGCGAGGCGCTGGTGGGATCCTTTAAACCCGCAGATCGTCGTAGCGCGCGTGTTCGGAATCGGCTGGACGGTCAACTACGGAGCGCTGGCTGTGAGACTGGGACTGGTTCGCCCTGACGACGAGGACGTCCCGTTCGAGCAGGTCCCTCGTCGCTGGCTTGCCGCAGCGCTCGTCCTGCCGCTCGTGGTTACTGCGGGACTTATCGTACTCTTCGCGCTCTTCCAGGCGGGACTGCCTGACCAGGTTGCGACACACTACGCACCCGACGGAAGTGCAGACGGATTCTCCTCAAAGGGAGTCGCGTTGCTGTTGCCGGCGGCTGTGGCGCTGTTCGGTGTCGCGATGGCCGCATGGACCTGGGTGCGCAAGCGGCCGGCTCTCCCGCGGGTGGCTGCGGGCGCGCTGGCCACCATGCTGGCGGGCGTGTCGATCGGCATCTACGGGCAGAGCGTGGCGCAAGCGCATGGCACACCCGGGCTGACGATTCTGCTCTCCGCGCTCGCAGGCGCGATCGTCCTGCCGTTTCTACTGTTGGTAATCCTGTCGCGTGTAGGTCGCGCCGCCGAACAACGCCGTGACCTCAAAGCGGCCTCGAAGAAGGGGAGTGTGTGATGAACGGTCTTGAGGGTTTGCAGGGACTGCCGACGTGGGGGCTCGTCGCAATCGGAGCGCTCATCGTGGTGCAGGTGGTGCTCGATGCCATCGCGTTTCTCGATCTCTACAAGCGTCCGGTGGAGCAGCTCACAATCGCGAACAAGTGGGTGTGGGTCGCCATCATCCTGCTCGTGCAAACGTTCGGCGCGATCGTCTACCTCGTGGCAGGGCGCAAGCCTGCTCCCGTCGCGGAGGTCGCTCCGTCGGCCCCGGCGGCATCACGTGCAGCACGCGCCGCAGACGCCCTCTACGGCACGCGCAAGGACGCTGACGTTTCGTGAGCGCAGCCATTGAGACGCGTCGACTCACCAAGGTCTACGGCAAGAAGCGCGCGCTCGATCACGTCGACCTACGGGTCGAGGAAGGCTCGATCTTCGGGTTCCTCGGCCCCAACGGCGCCGGAAAGACCACGACGCTGCGTATGCTCACCGGACTCGCCCGACCCACGAAGGGTACGGTGCGCGTGCTCGGCCACGACGTATCGAGCGCCGACAACGCCGTGCGCGCCGAGATCGGCTTTCTGCCCGACGTCCCCGGCTTCTACGAGTGGATGACCGCCGAGGAGTTCCTGCGCTTCGCCGGAGGGCTGTTCGGCATCGAGCGCCGCGTTCTCGACCAGCGCGTCGGCGTGCTCCTCGATCTGGCGGGGCTCACCGACGTGACCACGCGCATCGGTGGTTACTCGCGGGGGATGAAGCAGCGCCTCGGGGTGGCCCAGGCGCTCATCAATGCGCCGAGGCTGCTCATGCTCGACGAGCCCACCAGCGCCCTGGACCCGATGGGCCGCAAGGAGGTGCTCGACATGCTCGAGTCGTTGCGTGGGCGCACCACGGTGTTCTTCTCCACGCACATCCTCGGCGACGTGGAGCGCATCTGCGACACGGTCGCGATCCTCGATAACGGGCGACTCGTCGTCCAGGCGCCGATCGACGAACTCAAGGCGCGCTACGGCGCCGAGAAGGTCGTCGTCGAGGTCGAGGACGGTGCGGACGAGCTGGCGACGGCGATAGATGCCGCGCCGTGGTCAACGAAGGTCGAGCGAGACGGGAACGGGACGATGCACGTCACGGTCGCGGACGCCTATGCAGCCAAGCGTGCGATACCCGCGATGGTGGCCGAGCGTGGACTCGCGCTCTCGAGAATGGAAGCGGGCGAGATGGGGCTCGAGGAGGTCTTCGTGCAGCTCGTTGGAGGTGGGCAGTCATGAGCGGGTTCGCAGCATTCGCACGCAAGGAAGCTACGGAGATCGTCCGCACGTGGCGAGTATGGGTACTGCCGGGCATGCTCCTGTTCTTCGCACTCAGCGGGCCGCTGATGGCGAAGTTCACGCCGGAGATCATCAAGGCGGTGGGAGGCGAGCAGCTCGCGGGAATGATGGCGGCGCTGCCAAAGCCGACGTACCTTGACGCCTACGGTCAGTGGACCAAGAACCTCACGCAGATCGCGCTGTTCGCGATCATCATCATCTACGGGGGATTGGTCTCCGCCGAGCGCAAGAGCGGCACGGCAATCCTCGTGCTTACCAAACCCGTCTCGCGGGTCGGGTTCGTAATCGCGAAGGCCACGGTTCACGCGGCTTTCCTGGCCGTCACGATGGTCGTCGGGACGCTGGTCACGTGGGGCGGGACCGCGCTGGTCTTCGGCACGGCGCCGGGCCGCTCGCTGTGGCTTGCGTCTCTGGCCTGGCTCGGCCTGGGAGTCCTGTTCCTCGGAATCATGACGCTGCTCTCCACGCTGCTCGACTCCCAAGCGGGTGCGGCGGGAATCGGCCTGGGCGTGTTCGCGTTGATGTCGATTGCTGCGATGTGGGAACCGCTTGGGAAGTACTCGCCTGCGGCCCTCGGCGGGCAGTCCATGATGCTGGCGGCGGGCAAGGACGCGGCTATCCTCTGGCCGGTCGTGACTGCGCTCGTCTTTGCCGTGACGTTGGTGCTTGTCGCTGCGCTCGTATTTCGAACCAAGGAGCTCTAGACGGCATGCGAGCCAGCTCGTGGCGCGGGCCGCCGCGAAAGGCAATTTGAGGGAAACGCAGCGAGTGCAATAGTGCTGTGCGCGGGGCATGAGGGGCTTTGCGTGGGTACAACGGACACAGACAGTCAGACGATTGTGTGCATACCATGGGCGAAGTGTAATAAGCGGACACCACGCGGCTCGCAAGCAAATGGGCCCTCCGCAGGGTGTTCTATCGCCTTGAAAGGGGACAACTCGCATGTTAGAGGAGCTAAGTCCGAAACCGGTGTTTCACTACTTCGAGGAACTGACGAAGATCCCGAGGTGCTCGGGAAGTGAAGGGCCGGCGAGCGACTTCCTCGTCCGTTTCGCACGCGAGCGCGATCTCGAGGTCTTTCAGGACGAGGCGCTCAACGTCGTCATCGCGAAGCCCGGCACCGCGGGCTACGAAGACGCTCCAGCGGTAATCATCCAGGGGCACATGGACATGGTGTGCGAGAAGTCCAAGGGCTCCGCTCACGATTTCACCAAGGATCCGATTCCGCTCAAGCTGGATGGGGACTTCCTGCGCACGGATGGCACGACGCTTGGCGCGGACAACGGTATCGCCGTGGCGTACGGCCTGGCGCTTCTCGATTCTTCGGACATCCCGCACCCGCCGATAGAGCTCCTCGTCACGACGAGCGAGGAGACCGGCATGAATGGCGCCTTCGCACTTGCGGCGGATCATCTGACCGGCAAGACCCTGCTCAACATCGACGCAGAGAACGAGGGCGTCTTCTTTGTGAGCTGTGCTGGAGGCGTCGACCTGGTCAACGAGTTCGAGACCCGGTGGGAGAAGTCCACGGGCGAAGCGCTTAGTATCGAGATCACAGGCCTCAAGGGTGGGCACTCGGGGATGGAGATCATCCAGCAGCGGGCGAACGCGATCAAGCTGCTGGGCAGGGTGCTGGACGGGGCGCGCGATGCGGGCCCGTTCAATATCGCGGCCATATCGGGCGGCTCGAAGTCCAACGCGATCGCGCGGGAGGCACACGCCATCCTCGCCGCTGACGCCTCCGTGCTCAAGAAGATCACGGCTGTCGTCAAGGCCCTGTCTGTGGACCTGAAGGGCGAGTTCTCCACCGTCGACCCGGGTATCTCCGTGGAAGTCGCACATGCCGAGAAGGTAGCCGAGCAGCTCGACGGGCCTTCCACCAAGAAGCTCATCGACTTCCTCGTCGCGGCTCCCAACGGTGTCCAGTCGATGAGCAAGGAGCTTGAGGGTCTTGTGGAGAGCAGTCTCAATCTCGGCGTTCTCGAGCAGCCGGGAAAGTCGATCAAGTTGACGATTTCGGTGAGGAGTTCGGTCGAGTCAGCGATGCGCGACGTCACCCGCAGGATCGAGGTCTTGGCCGGTCTGGTCAATGCAAGGGGCACTCGCACCGGCGTGTATCCCGCATGGAGCTACGAGCCTGATTCCGCGATCCGAGACCTCTGCGTGCGAGTCTACAAGGACGTCACCGGCCAGGATGCACAGATCCAGGCCATCCACGCCGGACTCGAATGCGGCCTTCTGAAGCAGAAGCTGCCTGAGACGGACATGATCAGCTTCGGACCGAATCTCTACAACGTGCACACGCCGGACGAGCATCTCAGCATCAGCTCGGTCGCGAACACGTGGGCGTTCCTCACGGCTGTTCTCGCCGAGTCGAAATAGGAGGGGAAGAGACGTGGAAGCTCCAGTCAGAAAGACCGGGCTCTCGCCGAAAGCCTACGGAGGCTGCAGTGGTGACGACTACGTGCCCTACATACCAACGGCCGAGGTGATGCCTGAACTCACCGGCTACTCGATCATCATGGGCGTGTTCTTCGCCCTGCTGTTCGCTGCGGCGAACACCTATCTCGGCCTCAAGGTAGGCATGACAATTTCTGCTGGCATCCCGGGTGCGATCCTGGCCACGGGGCTGCTGCGCGGAATCTTTCGCAGGAACAACATCCTCGAAGCGAACATGGTCGCCTCGCTCGCCGCAATGGGCGAGTCCATCGCCGGCGGCATCATCTTCGTGCTGCCCGCGTTGCTGCTCCTGGGATTCGGCCTGAGCATCACGACGATCGTGATCGTCACGATCATCGGTGGCGTCATGGGCGTGTTCTTCATCACGCCGGTCCGGCGCTATCTCATCGTCGAGGAGCACGGCAGCCTCATCTATCCCGAGTCGATGGCAGCCGCCGAAGTGCTCGTCACGGGCAGTGAAGGCGGAAGCGGATTCAAGACCGTGCTTCTCGGCATGGGCGTCGGCGGGGTCTACAAGATGGCCTCCGGCGGCTTCGCCTTCTGGGGTGAGAACGCCTCCTACACGATCAACGCCTATCAGGGGACTATCGTCGGCGTGGACACGCTCGCTTCTCTTATGGGCGTGGGCTTCATCGTCGGAACGAAGACCTCCACGCTGATGTTCGGTGGTGGCGTGGTCGCATGGCTCGCGCTGATCCCGATGATCAAGTTCTTCGGGTCCGGGCTGGCAGATCCGGTCTTTCCCTCGACGGACCCGATCGCGAAGATGGATGCTTTCGCCATCTGGTCCAACTACATCCGCTACATCGGTGCCGGCGCGGTTGCGGCAGGAGGCTTCCTCTCGCTTGCGAAGGCCCTCCCGACGATCGTGTCCAGTTTCCAGAAGGCCGCAGCCGGCATGCGCAGGGGCGGCACAGGCGCGGTGACGAGGATGAACCAGGAAGCACCGCTTACCTGGGTCATCGCCGCAGCGGTGCTGGGCTTCCTGCTGACGTGGTTCGTGCCTGCGGTAGGCGGCGGCTTCGTCGGTGCGCTCATGGCCGTGCTGTTCAGCTTCTTCTTCGCGGTGGTGTCAGGCAGGATGGTCGGTCTGATCGGCGCGTCCAACAACCCGGTGTCAGGCATGACTATCGCGTCACTTCTCATCGTGACCACCGTGCTCAAGTTGATGGGGAACACAGGCGACCGCGGCATGACTACGGCGCTCATGATCGGTGGCGTCATCTGTGTCGCCATCGCCGTAGCAGGAGGCACCGCCCAGAGCCTCAAGACGACCTTTGTCATCGGCGGCAGCCCCCGCAACGTCCAGATAGGCATGTTCGGCGCGCTCGCGGTGGCGTCTGTCGCCGCAGCCGGTACCGTGATGCTGCTCAACACGGCGTACGGAATCGGAGGCGCGGACGTTCCCGCTCCTCAGGCGACGCTCATGAAGCTGATCGTCGAGGGCATCATGACCGCGCAGCTTCCGTGGACGCTCGTGATGATCGGCGTGGCGCTCGCCGCGTTCTGCTTCCTGGTCGACATCCCGATTCTGGCCGTAGCGCTCGGCCTCTACCTTCCGCTCGGACTGAGCTCCGCCGTGTTCGCCGGCGGCATCGTTCGCGAGCTTGTCGAGCGCAGCACGCGGATCATGCGCAAGCGGATCGCCGACAAGGAAGCCGCTGCCAGCGGCAAGGTACCCGAGGGGACCGTGGAAGCCGAGAAGGACAAGGCCGTTGAGAAGGGCGTGCTGCTCGCCTCGGGTCTCGTAGCCGGAGACGCGCTCGTCGGTATCGTCATCGGCGTCTTCGCCGCTCTGGGCACAGACATCGCCTTCGGCCTCAAGTGGTTCCCGACGATTGCGGGAAGCCAGCTCCTGGCGTTCACGATGTTCCTGCTGCTCGCGATCTGGATCTACTGGTACTCCGTGCGCAAGGACGGAACCGAATGACCGAACAAGACCATTCGAAGGACAAATACAACTTCGTTCTCTACGTTCCTGAGATCAGGCACAAGGAGTTCCGAGTGACCGACGAGGGTCGGGTGGTTCTCGAGCTCGAGATCAATCCGGTGAAACGGATGCTCGCCAAGCTCGTCGCGAGAAGACCCGTTTCTGACATCGAGCTCGACGAGCTGTCGTCGTCGGCGTGGCTTAGCGTGGACGGGACGCGAAGCGTGTTGGACATCGCCCGCCTGCAGGGTGAGAAGACAGGTGACGACGTGGACGTGGCCGCCCAGCGAGTCGTCAAGTTCATGCGCTATGTAGCGAAGCGGGGCTGGATCAGGTTCAAGGAAGTCAAAAGGGCCTGACGCACCCGCACGCACCACGAGAACCAAGAACGTCCCTGCCGTGCTCAGTGCGAGCGCGGCAGGGACGTTTGGCTTTGCGGTGTCTACTGCGCAGCGGTCAGGCTGATGGTGGTCTTCGAGCCGTCGGTGCCACTGACCACGGACACGTTCAGGGCGGCCTCGCCCTTCTTGCCCCCGAGGATGGCCATCGACTGCCCGTTGGCGTTGTTGACCACGTCACCTTCGAGTGCCCATCCGTTCTTGGGCAGAGCGTCCTTGTACCACGCGTGAACGGTATCCACGTCGTCCGACGTCTCGTAGCTGACGGAGTACGTCGTCTTGCCCTCGGTGGTCATGCTGTTGCTCACCTTGAGAGTCGCGTCTTCGTAGATCGGCACGTCTTTCGGGAAGCCCCCGGGAAGTGAGACATCGTCGCCGCCTTGGATCTCGACCTTCTCGCCCTCTTTGCCGGTGACGACCACCTTGCCCGAGTCCTCGTTGACCGAAACGCCGGTCGCCTCCTCGGCGGCCTTCCTCGCGGCGGCTTGGCACCCGACCAGCGGAGTGAGTGCAAGCACCGCCACACACAGGACGCAGAACACCTTGAGCCTCATCCCAGCCACGCTCCCCCCGGATGTGTAGCCGACGCGCGATGCGCGTTCCAGGGGAGTACGTACCCTGAGAGGCGGCACCTGAGTGCCGAGCCCGCGGGCGAATCTACGCTTGGACGTTGGCGCACGCGTCTGGGTCGAGCGGATTGGTGCGCACGGCCAGCGAGAAGAGGTAAGGGTACTGCGTCTGGAGGTGTCGGACGTAGTCGAGCCACTGCGAGGTGAGCAGGGTGTAGGCGCGCTTCACGTCGCCTGCCAGATGGATTCTGTCGGGCGCAGGGAGCCCGTCGAGCTGCTCGCGCGCCTCGAGCTCCTCGGCAAGGTGCGTCACGGCCCACAGGAGCTCGGTGAAGGCCTCGTGCTCGAGGAGTGTCTGATTGCTGAGCAATCCGAGCAGGAACGGCTTCTCGGCGACGAGAATGCCCTTGAGCGCGTGCAGGTCGCAGTGCTCCAGCTCGATATGGGGCTGGTGAGCCTCCAGAGCCGCCTTGGCGTGCGCGTAGTTGTCGACCGTCCACGATGTGTCAGGGACGAGATCGCTGCGTACCTGATCGAGCCGACCGTCGGTTGTCGCGATTCGGCCGAGCAGCTCGGTGCCCAGCTCGCTGAAGAAGGCGCCGATCACCATATTGAGCTTGCGCATCATCACCTGGCGCTCACGGTTACGCAGGATGCGGTCGACGAGCAGCGTCACGAAGGCGACCTGGATGAAGAGGAACGCCACGTCGCCAACGAGAAAACGCCACATCTCGTTATGGAGCGCCGATCCGGAGAACAAGAACCAGCGAAGGGCATAGAGCGCCGCGCCGAGCGAGAGAGTTCCGGTCAGCAGCAGGACTTCTGAGCGGCGGGAGTTCATCTACTGGACCCTCCGGTACATCGACTGGGTAAGATGTTACATGAAGGATACCTGTAAAGCGCTGACAAGGGAGAGCTACATGGCCGTCACCAGATCCGGCTCGCTTGCGGGAATCGTGCTTGTCATGGCGCTGAGTCTGCCCGTTGCCGGTTGCTCGGGAACGCCGGCTGACACCACCGCGGACTCGGCGGTACTGCTCGAGCGTAGGTGTACCTCCTGCCACGGCATCGAGCGCGTGGATGGCGCCACCAAGGATCGCGCGGCGTGGATCGACACGATCGATCGCATGCGCTCCAAGGGGGCCAAGGTCACCGATTCAGAGACCCAGCAGCTTGCGGACTACCTCGCAAAGCGCGGCGCCAAGAAGTAGCCCAGGCCGGACGCCGATGCGGTGTCGAGTTCCGTTGATGCGAGGTTCGCCTATACTACTGCGGTCCGAAAAACTCACCGTACTGGAGACCGCATGGATTCCGTCATCGCGTTATTCCTCACGCCGTCGGCGTGGGTGGCCGTTCTGACGCTTTCGCTCCTCGAGATCGTGCTCGGCATCGACAATCTCGTGTTCATCGCCATCCTCACGGGTCGGCTCCCCAAGGAACAGCAGCTTTCGGCACGCCGGTTCGGTCTCGCTGCGGCACTGGTCTCCCGACTCATACTGCTGTTCTCGCTCTCGTGGATCGCCCGTTTGACCACGCCGCTCTTCGAGATACCCTTCATCCACGTGCAAGGTGAGGCGCTTCAGGTCACGGGGCAGACGCTGGTGCTCCTCGGCGGAGGACTGTTCCTCATCTACAAGGCGACCACCGAGATCTACCACAAAGTCGAGCTGCACGATGAGGGCGTGCGCGCCTCCACGGTCAGCAAATCCATGGCAGCGGTCGTGCTCAACATCGCGCTCATGGACGTGATCTTCTCGCTCGATTCGGTGATCACCGCCGTGGGCATGGTCAACGACCTTCCGATCATGGTCGCCGGCATCGTGGTCGCCATGATCGTGATGATCGCGTTTGCCGACCCGGTTTCGAACTTCATAAACGACCACGCGTCGCTCAAGATCCTCGGGCTTTCGTTCCTGCTCATGATCGGCACGCTACTCACCGCCGAGGCGCTCGAGTTCACCGTGCCCAAGGGCTTCGTGTACTTCTCGATGTTCTTCGCGCTGGGCGTGCAGCTCATTCAGATGCGCTACGAGGGCAATCTCAAGCGCGACGCGGAGCGCGAGCTGGCTCAGCGCGTGTAGGGCGAATCCGGCGGCAGGAGCAGGGTTGTGGCGCCGGGCAGCACCCGGGCTGAGAACGGTGTGAGCGCATCCGCGATCTCGCCGTCGTACTGCACGCGCAGCTGCGGGTCCGCGCTCAGGGTGATGCGGCTCGCCGAGTACACGTCTACGCCCGGGGTGGCGTCCCGGCCGCCCTCGCGGTCGAAGATGCCCGAGAGCACGGCGGGCAGCAGGCCCGCCACATTGCGCGAGCGCAAGACCGCGACATCGAGCAGCCCGTCGCGGGGGTCCGCTCCCCGGGCGACCGGAAGGTCGAACTGCAGGCGCCCGAAGTTGACGATGAGCACGGCCATGCCATCAGTGCTGACCTGTCTGCCGTCGAGCTCGATCTCGAAGTGGGCCGGGGGTGCGGCGAGGTTGCCTACGGCGGCGAGCAGGTAGGCGGCAGCCCCCAGCGTCGGCTTGAAAGGTTGCGCCGCCTCGATGACCGCGGCGTCGTATCCGGCACCGGCCATGATCGCAAATCCGGTCTTTGCAGGAGGACCGCCATCAGGTCCCGGCCGCTCGATCTCGCCTAAGTCGAACTGCACAGGCTTGCCGTGCATGGTCGTCTCGGCAAGTGCTCGGGGCTCGATCGACATGCCGAGATTCAGGGCGAGGAGGTTCGCCGTTCCGGCGGGGTAGACCAGGATCGGCACGCCGGAATCGCGAAGCGCGTAGCACACCGCCGAGGCCGTCCCGTCGCCCCCTGCGGCGACCACGCGGTCGAAGCCACCGGCATCGCCGACCAGCGACTCAAGCGTGACCGAGCCGTCGAAGAAGCGCAGGGTCACCTCGGTCCCGCTCGTTCCGAGGGCACGCACGTAGTGGTACAGCCCGGCGTCGCCGCCGCCCGCACAGGTGTTCACGATAACGAGCGTCCGCATGAGACCCCTCAGTTCAGGCGATACGTGGACACGGCCCGCGAGTGCGTCGCCGGTCGTCTAACGTCATACTAAGGCACCGTAGCATGAGAGTGCCTCCGGATACCCGGTGGCCGTCTCGCGTTGCCTCTGTTGTAGGAAGGAGCACGACCCCTGTGTACGTCACAGATACCGATACTCTCCGAGAGCTCGTTGTACGTCTGCGCCAGGCACCTGCCGTTGCCATCGACACCGAGTTCATGCGGGAGAAGACGTACTACGCCAAGCTGTGCCTCATCCAGCTCGGTACCGACGACATCGCCGCGATTGTAGACCCGATCGCCTGCGAGGACCTCTCGCCGCTCTATGATCTGCTCACCGACGAGACCGTAGTCAAGATCTTCCACGCCGGCTCTCAAGACCTCGAGATCTTCTATCAGCTGTGTGGCAAGGCCACGGCGCCCGTGTTCGACACTCAGGTTGCCGCGACGCTTGCCGGCTTCCAGCAGCAGGTCGGCTACGGCGCGCTCATCAAAGAGATGCTCGGCGTCACGCTCGACAAGGGTGACACCTACACGGACTGGGCGCGACGGCCGCTCTCCGACACGCAGGTCGAGTACGCCTTGAACGACGTGCGCTACCTCACCGAGGTGCACCGCCGTCTCGTCGAACAGCTCAAGACCGAGGGCCGCGTTTCGTGGCTGGCCGCTGACTTCGCGCACCTCGAGGATCCTGCCACCTACGATCCGATCCCCGAAGAGCAGTGGCGTCGCGTGAAGCGCGTCGCGTCGCTGAACCGGCGTCAGCTCGCGGTGGCCCGCGAGGTTGCCGCCTGGCGCGAGCGTGAGGCGCAACGCCGAGATGTGCCGAAGCGCTGGATACTCGGTGATGAGAGCATCGTCGAGATCGCGCGCCGAGCACCCCAGACGGCGGCTGACGTCGCCGCGGTGAGGGGCGTTTCGGAGAAGGCCGGAAAGACGGCGCAGAAGGGCATCGCCGAGGCCGTTGTGCGAGGCGTCGCCGTGCCCGACGAGGAGCTTCCGTCCCTGACCAAACGCAAACGGCCGGCCGGTGATGTTGACGGGGCCGTCGACCTGATGATCGCGCTCGTTCGCGTGCGCGCCAGAGAGCGAGGAGTGGCTATGCCGCTGCTGGCTTCGCGCGACGAGTTGGAGCGTCTTGCCGCCGGCGAACGCGAGGCAAGCCCTTTGCTTGAGGGATGGCGCAAGGAGATGGTCGGAAGCGAGTTGCTCGAGCTGCTCGATGGCACCATCGGCATGAGCCTTGCCGAGGGTGTGCTCGTGATCGAACCAAGGGCGATATCGGTCTCTGACTCCTAGAACCGCCCAAACGAAACCCATAGATGTGAACCACGAGGAGGACCCGTCGTGAACTTAGGATATGGCTTCAGTTATCAATGGATTCTGCTCATGCTCGTGTCCACAGGACTCGGACTGATCACGCAGCGCTACATCACTTCGTCGTTTCGGAAGTGGGGGCGGGTCGGCCTCAGCAGCGGGATGACCGGAGCCGAGGTCGCCAAGCGCGTGCTTGAGGCCAACGGCGTCGCGGTCTCGGGCATCAACGGACCCTCGCTGCCCGGTGTCAACGGCGAGAGCTCCTCGGTGCGGATCCAGCCGATCGGTGGAAACCTGTCGGACAACTACGATCCGCGAAACAGGACGCTCAACCTGTCCGAGAGTGTATTCAGCCAATCCAGCGTTGCGGCGGCGGGCGTTGCCGCCCACGAGGCGGGACACGCAGTCCAGCACGCACAGAACTACGTCTGGGGCACGATCAGAAGCGCGCTGGTTCCAGCCGTCAACTTCGGGTCGGGGCTGTCCTGGATCCTGATCATGGTCGGGTTCTTGATCAGGTTCAGCGGGCTTATCTGGCTGGGCATCGCCTTCTTCGGACTCGCCGTGCTCTTCCAGGTGGTCACGCTTCCGGTTGAGTTCAACGCATCGCGCCGCGCCGTCGCCGCTCTTGAAAGCACCGGCACGCTCGACACCGTGCAGCTCGCCGGCGCGCGTCAGGTGCTCACCGCGGCCGCATTGACCTACGTTGCTGCCGCTCTTGTGGCTGCGTTGCAGCTCCTGTACTACGTGGGGCTTGCACGGCGCAACTAGGTCCATATCGCGGGCATCCAACGAGCGGGGTCGCCGAGGCGGCCCCCTCTGCGTATCGGTCGGATGTCACATGCGGCTGGTAGAATGAGCCGGACGAGGAGAGGGGGGACCGTGGTCGAGCAACGTGCACTGAGCGTCACCGAAGCGATGATCTCTGCCAAGCAGGCGCTGGAGAGCGTGCGAGTGCGCGTCGTCGGCGAGGTCTCGGAGTTCAACGACAAGCCTGGGTACAAGGCCGCGTACTTCACCATCTCTGACGGCGGCGCGGCGATGCCGTGCCTCATGTGGCGCGATCAGTACGACGCCAGCGGGGTGAAGTTGCGCTGCGGGATGCTTGTCGAGCTGGTGGGCAACTTCTCGGCCTATGTGCCGAAGGGCCGGATGCAGTTCACCGTTCGCAGCCTCTCTCTGGCCGGCGAGGGCAATCTTCGCCTCCAAGTCGCCGAACTCGCGCGCAAGCTCGAGGGCGAAGGCTTCATGCGCGCGGAACGCAAGCGGCCGCTGCCGCGCTATCCGGAACGCATCGCTGTGGTCACGTCGCCGCGAGGCAAGGCGATTCACGACGTGCTGCGCACGCTGCGCCGGCGCTACCCGCTCGCCGAGCTCTTGGTCGCGGGTGTGACGGTGGAAGGGGAAGGCGCCCCGGCGGCCATCGTCGAGGGCCTTCGAGCCGCGTCTGCGTGTTCGGCCGACGTCATTCTGCTGGTTCGCGGAGGGGGTTCCTACGAGGACCTCATGCCCTTCAACTCCGAAGCGGTCGCTCGCGCGGTTGTCGCGTGTCCCGTGCCAGTGGTGACAGGCATCGGGCACGAGCCCGACACCTCGATTGCCGATATGGTGTCCGACCTGAGGGCTTCCACCCCGACGGCTGCGGCTGAAGCCGTGGCACCTTCGATGGACGAGCTGGACTCCGCGCTTGTGCGTGAACGCCGCGCACTGGGCCGGGCACTTCAGTCCCGCGTGCAAGCTGCAGCGCACAGAGTGACGCGTCTGGCCGAGCGATCGGTGCTGCGCGACCCGCATGCGGTCCTCGGCGCGGCGGCGCAGGCTATCGATCTGGCCGGCATGCGGCTGCGCAGGGCGCTACCCGAGCAACTCGATCGCGATCTGCAGCGCGTCACCTACGCCCGCGACCGGCTGCTGCGCGCCGGCCCGCGCCTCGTCGAGCGACCAGGGGCTTCTATTGCCATGGCGAGCGCGAGGCTCGAAGACCTCTCGCCGCTCGCGATTCTCGCTCGCGGATATGCGGCGACGTTTCTACAGGACGGTCGAACCGTCATCAAGTCCGTTGCGCAGGTGGCCCCCGGCGATCGCGTGAGGGTTCGCGTCAGTGACGGCCACATCCGCGCGACTGTCATAGATACTCAAGCCTTGGAGGAGAAATGAGCGATCAGGTATGTCCCCCGCCCGAAGGGCTCTCGTTCGGTGCTGCGCTTGCCGAGCTCGACCAGGTCGTTGCCGCTCTCGAGAGCGGGCAGCTCGAGTTGGAGGAGAGTCTCTCGCGCTACGAGCGCGGCGTGTCGCTCTTGCGCGCCCTGCAAGGCAAACTCGCCGACGCACAGCAGAAGGTCACCATGCTCATCGGCGAGCTTGAAGGGGAGGGCGCTGACGCGGATGGGGCCGAGGCCCCGGTGTCGTCGGTCGTCGCGCCCGATGCCGACATCATCCCGTTCTAAGCAGGGGGACCCGTTCCTTGGTGCAGCGCTTCATAGAGAGGCACATCCGTGGATGACTGCATGTTCTGTAGGATTGTTCGGGGAGAGATTCCCGCTCGTATCGTCTGGGAGAACGCTGATGTCATCGCGTTTGATGACATCAACCCGCAGGCTCCTGTCCACACGCTGGTCGTCCCTCGAACGCACTTCACCAATCTCAATGACGACATACCGGCGTCTCAGCTGGCGGCCGTATTCGGCGCCGTGTCTGAGGTCGCCCGGTTCAAGGGCGTCGCGGAGTCGGGCTATCGCGTGCTCGTGAACAACGGCCCGGATGCGACGCAGACAGTGGGGCACCTGCACGTTCACGTGATGGGCGGCCGACGGATGGGCCATGGCATGGTCACGTTCGCGGAGGAGTAGCGAGATGGCCACCAAGGTACCGGTCACGTTTGTGCCGGCCGGCGTCACCGTGTGGGTTGAGGCGGGGGCCACGGTTCTTGAGGCGGCGAAGGCGGCGGGAATCCTGCTTCCGGCGCCGTGCGGTGGGCGCGGCGTGTGCGGTTCCTGCGGCGTTCGAGTCGTCGACGGCGCCCTGGCTGCGCCTGACGATGTCGAACGTCGGGGTCTTGAGCGCGCGCCCGAAGGCGTGAGGCTGGCGTGTCGAGCTGCTGTCGCGGCGCCGGTTCGGGTTCGCCCCGTGCTCGCCCATCCCACTCAAGCGTCGGTGTCTTCCGTGTGCGCCCAGGATGCCGCGGGGGCGCTTCGCGCCGGTGTCGACCTGGGAACCACCTCCGTTGCGGCAGTGCTCATCGATGCCGAGACGGGACGCGAGCTGGCGCGGGCGTCGGTTCCCAATCGCCAGCAGAGCGTCGGTGGGGACGTGCTCACGCGTGTCTCGGCGTCGCTTGCCGGAAGAGGCGGCGAGTTGAGGATGCTCGCCGAGCAGTCCGTACTGGATGCTCTGAGCGCGACGGCCGGCGTCTGCGGCATCGACCTGACCCGGGTGGTGCGGGTCGTGGTGGCGGGCAACAGCGCGATGGCGGGCCTTCTTGTGGGTGCCGATGTCAGCTCGTTGGCGGGCCACCCGTTCACACCGCCGTTCGCCGGTGGTGCCATGGTTCGAGACTCGCTCGTCGTTCAGGCACTCGCTGCCGGAGCCGAGGCGGTCGTGCTGCCGCCGATGGCAGGCTTCGTCGGCGGTGATGCGCTGGCTGGCGTCATCTCAGCGGGACTTGTCGGCGCCGCTCGGCCGGTGTTGCTGGTCGACTTCGGAACCAACGCGGAGATCGTGCTGGCCGGCGGTGACACCCTCGTCGTTGCGTCTGCGGCTGCAGGCCCGGCGTTCGAAGGGGCTGGCATCTCGTGCGGAGGACCGGCGATCGACGGTGCAGTCACCTCAGTGAGCATCGAGCCAGATGGTCTGGTCCGTCTGGAGGTTCTCGGCGGTGTGGCACCGAAATGGTTCTCAGGGTCAGGCCTGCTCTCGGCTCTGGCCGCACTGCGCGGGCTCGGCCACGTCAGCGTCGACGGTCGCATGCGAATGCAAGGGCCGCTGGAGAGCCACTTCTCAACGAATGATGCAGGTGTCGTGACGATCTCGCTGGGAGGAAGAAACGGTGGCCTGACGCTCGATCAGCTCGATGTTCGAGCGCTTCAGCTCGCCAAGGCGGCGGTCAGGGTCGGCATCGAAGCGGTGCTTGCTGCCGGAGGCGTCGATCCGGCTCATCTCGACGAGGTGCTCCTCGCCGGCGCTTTCGGCTCTGCGCTCAAGGTGGGGGACCTGGTCGATCTCGGCGTGCTTCCGGGTGCGGTCGCCGGCGTGTCGAGGTCGGTGGGGAATGCAGCGCTCGACGGTGCGGCTGCCATCGCGCTCGACGCCGAGCTGCTCGTGCTTGCCGAGCAGGCCGCTCGGGGGGCTCGGCACGTGGACCTTGCCACAGACCCGGCATTCAACGCGCGATTCCTTGACGCCATGGGGCTGGAGCCGTACGGCTTCTGATCGGTGCGAATCGACCTCCGGATAGCCAGAAGCCCCGGCCTTCGGGCCAGGGCTTCCTTAATCCTTCCCCCAATAATACCCCTGAGTCTCTTTTGGGCCTGTGTGATCTGCCTGTGATCACGTTCACGCGATGCCGGTCGCGATGAGCCCGATAACGTTTGCCGTCCGGATCCCCCGGATGCGGCGCCTTTTTGGGGAAGGGAAACTGTGTTGGGCTGAACATACACCAACCTCGGCGCCCGTGCAACATTTGTTACAAGCATTTCCAAGGTGGCTCATTCGCTGCTAGCCGTCCCGAGGAGCACGTTGGGGAGGGGTTGCTGCACGTGCGTTCGAGCCCCTCGCCGTCGAATCGCGGTTGCCGCCGCGCTGTGCCGTTAGCCGACGCATTCGCGCCGTCTACCCGACTGCGATGCAGGTTATCGAGGATCCGGTGCGTACTATGCGGTGAGGCCTCCGAAGCGGGGGCTCAGCCATTCAGTGGGGAGGGTGACCCGTCGGGTCGTCGGCCAAGAGCCCCATACCGACCGATGTACATACGAGGGACAGGGAGGCCGTAAATGACCGAGGAGTCCAAGTCGATAGAGTCCATGCAGCACGAGCTTCGTGTAGTCGAGCCGCCGGAGCGCGTCCGCGAGCGTGCGTACTTCAAGTCGATGGAAGAGTACCAGGCAGAGTACGACCGCTCGATCGCCGACCCGGAAAGCTACTGGGGCGAGAAGGCAGAGGAGTTCCTCCACTGGGAGACGAAATGGGACTCCGTCCTCGATTACGACTTCGACGCGCCTCACGTCGAGTGGTTCAGAGGTGGCAAGACCAACGTCGCCTACAACTGCATCGACCGCCATCTCACCACGTGGCGTCGCAACAAGGCGGCGCTCATCTGGGAATCCGACGAAGGCCGCTCCAAGGTCTACACGTACCAGTCTCTCTACTACCGGGTGTGCCGCTTCGCCAACGTGCTCAAGAAGCATGGCATCAAGAAGGGCGACCGCGTCGCGATCTACCTGCCCATGATTCCCGAGCTGGCCATCGTGATGCTCGCGTGCGCTCGCATCGGGGCTATCCACTCCGTTGTCTTCGGCGGGTTCTCCTCGAGCGCGCTGCGCGACCGCATCCAGGACAGTGGCTGCAAGATGCTCATCACCGCCGATGAAGGCCTGCGCGGCGGCCGCGTGGTGCCGCTCAAGGCCGAGTCTGACAGCGCCCTGAACGAGTGCCCGAGCGTCGAGTCGTGCATCGTCGTCTCGCGCGCGCAGACCCGTGTCGACATGGAGCCGGGCCGCGACTTCTGGTACCACGAAGAGGTCCGCGCCTCCGACATCGCCCGTCACTGCGAGCTTGAGTGGATGGACGCCGAGGACCCGCTCTTCATCCTCTACACGTCGGGTTCGACCGGCAAGCCCAAGGGCGTCATGCACACGACCGCCGGCTACCTGCTCTACACGGCGATGACGTTCAAGTACAACTTCGACTACCACGACGACGACGTCTTCTTCTGCACGGCCGACATCGGCTGGGTCACCGGCCACAGCTACGTGGTCTACGGTCCGCTCTGCTGCGGCGCGACGTCGCTCATGTTCGAGGGCGTGCCGACGTATCCGGATCCGGGTCGCTTCTGGCAGATCATCGAGAAGCATGGCGTGAACCAGTTCTACACCGCCCCTACCGCGATTCGCGCCCTGATGAAGTCGGGCGAGGAGTGGCCCAACAAGTACGACCTCTCGACGCTGCGCATCCTGGGTACCGTCGGCGAGCCGATCAATCCTGAAGCGTGGATGTGGTACTACAAGAACATCGGCAAGGAGCGGTGCTCGGTCGTCGATACCTACTGGCAGACAGAGACCGGCGGTCACCTCATCTCCAACCTGCCCGGTGCCACACCCATGAAGCCGGGCGCGGCGACTCACCCGTTCTTCGGTATCCGCCCGGTGGTCATGAACGAGGACAAGAGCCATACGCCGGAAAACGAAGGCGGCCGCCTGTGCATCGAGTTCCCGTGGCCCGGGATGCTTCGCGGCACGTGGGGAGATCCTGAGAACGCCCGAATGAAGGAAGTCTATTTTTCCCAGTTCCCTGGCAACTACTTCACCGGGGACGGCGCGCGCAAGGATGAAGACGGTTACTACTGGCTGCTCGGCCGAGTCGACGACGTCATCAACGTGTCCGGTCACCGCATGGGCACCGCCGAGGTGGAGTCCGCGCTTGTGAGTCACCCGGCTGTTGCTGAGGCGGCGGTCGTCGGGTTCCCGCACGACATCAAGGGCGAGGGTATCTACGCCTACGTCATTCTGAAGAGCAACGTGACCAACACCAAGAACCTCGACAAGATCCTCGCCGGACACGTCCGAGAGGAGATCGGCGCGATTGCGAAGCCGGACTTCATCCACTTCGTGCCAGAGCTGCCCAAGACCCGATCAGGGAAGATCATGCGCCGCATCCTGCGCAAGGTCGCCGCAGGTGAGCGCGACTTGGAGGCGCTGGGCGATATCAGCACGCTGGCCGATCCCGGCATCGTGAAGATCATCGTCGAGTCCTCTCCCAAGCGAGACTGACCGGAAGCACTCGCACGAAGCGACGTGAGCCCCGCCTCTTCCGAGAGCGGGGCTCACTGCGTTTGGAATCCGCGACTTCTGGACGCGTATCCGGCAGTCCCTCGCTAGAGAACTGCGGGCGCGCGCGTGGTAATATCGGAGTTGGCGCGCTCTTGTGGGAGCGGCCCTTTAAGCCAAGCCGAAAGGACCCATCCGAAATGGCCTACAACGACTTGTTCCTCCGCGCGGCCCGCTGTGAAGCGACTGAGCGCACCCCCGCGTGGATGATGCGCCAGGCCGGTCGCTACCTGCCCGAGTACCGTGCGATCCGCGAGAAGTACGGATTCCTCGAGATGTGCCGCAACCCCGAGCTGGCCGTCGAAGTGTCGATGCAGCCGGTCGATCTTGTCGGCGTGGACGCTGCAATCATGTTCTCAGACATCCTGATCGGGTTCCCCGGGATGGGATTGGACCTCGAGTTCGCCAAGGGCGAAGGTCCGATCATCCACAACCCCGTGCGCACCGCAGCCGACGTCGCCAAGCTCGGAATCGCCGATCCTATCGAAGACACCGGCTTCGTCATGGACACCATCAAGATTCTGCGCCGCGAGCTCGAGCACAAGGTGCCGTTGATCGGCTTCGCCGGCGCCCCGTTCACGCTTGCCAGCTACGCCATCGAGGGGCACGGCACGCGCGACTACGAGAACTGCAAGGCGCTCATGTGGAGCGATCCCGAGGCGTGGGACCTGCTCCTCACCAAGTTCTCAGACACCACCATCGCGTACCTCAAGGCCCAGATCGACGCCGGCGTCCAGGCGGTCCAGGTCTTCGACAGCTGGGTCGGCTACGTCGCTCCTCGCGACTACGAACGTTCGGTGCTCAAGCACACCAAGCGCGTCATCGACGAGGTCAAGGCGCATGGTGACAAGGTCGTTCCCGACGGAGGCGTCCCGGTCATCCACTTTCCGAACGGCGCCACCTCGATGCTCGATCTCGCACAGCAGGCTGGCGGCGACGTCATCGGCGTGGACTGGCGTCTGGACATGAAGAAGGTCGTCGAGCAGATCGACCCGAAGTTCGCCATCCAGGGCAACATCGATCCCGTGGCGCTCTTCGCCACCGACGACGAGCTCGAGGCGATGGTTGTCGAGATCCTCGAGGCGTTCGGTACGCGTCCCGGTCACATCTTCAACTTGGGCCACGGCATCCATAAGACCTCCGATCCCGAGCAGGCCCGCAAGATGATCCACTACGTGCACAAGCACTCCGAGCGCATCCGCGCCGGAGCGTAGCGATGAGCCGGACCGGTGTGGTGCTGCTCGGATTCGGCGGCCCTGAGTCGCTCGATGACGTGCAGCCGTTCATGTGCAATCTCATGGACCGTGAGCCCTCCGATGAGCTCGTGGAGCGCGTGTGCCTACGCTACCTCGCCATCGGCGGATCCTCGCCGCTTCCCGGGATAGCGGCGTCCATCGCCAGCGGTCTTGAGGAGCGGCTCGTCGCAGGAGGACATGACGTCCCCGTGCGCGTGGGCATGCGCTACTGGCATCCGTTCATCTCAGACACCCTCAGCGATCTGGTCGCTCAGGGTTGCGACCGCATCGTCACCGTGTCGCTGTCGCCGTTCGAATCGAGGGCGGCAAGCGGTGCGTACCGCGAAGCGATCGAGGAGTTCGTCGCAGACCACGGCGGCATCGAGGTCGTCGAGGCGCCGCTCATCTCGGACCGCGCCGAGTTCGTGCACTTCTTCGCGGGCAGCGCGGCCGCGGCAATCACCGATCTCGAGCCCAACGAGGGCGCTATCGTGGTGTTCACGGCGCACAGTCTGCCGGTCGCCGATCTCGTTGAGAACGATCCGTACGAGGCCGGCCTGCGCACGACGGCCCAGGCCATCGCGGCGGAACTCGGGATGGCTGAGGGCCACGCAGAGTCCGGTGGCGAGATGCTTCCTGGTTTCTCAGCGTTCGGTGCAGCCAAGCCTCCTCGCGCCTGGTTCATGGTGTACCAGTCCAAGGGCGCCAGGCCTGGTGGGTGGCTTGAACCCGACCTCGAGTCGCTCATCGACATCGCCGCGAGAAGCGAGGTCAAGGCTCTCGTCGTGTGCCCGATCGGCTTCATGACCGACCACATGGAGACGCTGTACGACCTCGATATCGTCGCTGCGGACAAAGCTCTCCAAAGCGGTCTCGAATTCAGCAGGGCGGCGGTCCCCAACGACGACGGCGCCGTGCTCGACGCGATGGCCGACATGATCGCACCACTCATCTGATCGCGCTGGCGTCTCCGGACAAGATGCCAGCTCCAGCGTGGTGCCAAGGCAAAAGGAGCACTGACTTACGTGAAGCGCGTCATCATCATAGGCGGCGGAGTTGCCGGACTCGGGGCCGCCTACAAGATCAAGCGAGCCGCGCAAGCGGGTAACGACGTCGAGTTCGTCCTGGTCGAGAAGTCACCTCGTCTCGGCGGCAAGCTGGCGACCGACCACATCGAGGATCCTGAGACCGGCGGGGAGTTCATCGTCGATGGCGGATCCGACTCCTTCCTCACCGACAAGCCCGCGGTGCATCGCGTCGCCAAGCTGCTCGGCATCTTCGATGAGGAGACTCCCACCCGTGACGAGAACAAGAAGACGTTCATCGTCAAGGACGGCAGACTCGTGGAGATGCCCGACGGCATCATGATGTTCGCTCCCACCAAGATCATTCCGATGGCGACCACCAGTCTGTACTCGTGGCCAGCGAAGTTCCGCATGGCCCTCGATCTGGTGCTGCCCAGGAAGAAGGTCGTGCCAGGGACCCGCAACGACGAGTCGCTCGAGAGCTTCGTCGTGCGACGCATGGGCCGCGAGTGCCTCGACCGGCTTGCAGAGCCCCTCGTCGGCGGGATCAACGGTTCCGAGCCCAAAGACATGTCGCTGGCCGCCACCTACCCCAACCTGCTCGACATGGAGCAGAAGCACGGATCGCTCGTGCTCGGATTCCTCGCGCAGCGCAAGAAGGTCGAGGAGATCCGCCGCAAGTACCCGCCCAAGCCGGGCGCCAAGCGTCGCACCTTCTTCAGCTCCTTCTCGCAAGGGCTGCAGTTCCTCACCGACCGGATGGCGGATGCCGCCGGGCGCGAGAGTATCCGGACAGGTATCGCTGCGACATCGATCGCGCGCGGTGCGGATGGCGGCTGGAACGTCGTGCTCGACAACGGCGAGACCTTGGCTGGTGACGCAGTGATCGTCGCCGCGGAGGCGTGGGCGACCGCCCCGCTCGTGTCGGACGTGGACGCGCGCATCGGCGAGCTCGTAGCGCAGATTCCGTGCTCGTCGTCGGCGACCGTGGGCATCGCGTTTGCAGAAGAGGACTGCCCGTTTGACAAGCACTGGCACGGGATCCTCTCTCCGCTCGTGGAGCATCGTTCGCTTACCGGCGTTTCCCTCATGTCGTCGAAGTGGCCGGGCCGCTGTCCCGACGGGCGTGTGCTGCTCAGGGGATTCGTTGGCGGGCCGAGGGACCAGGCCATCATCGAGAAGACCGACGAGGAGATCATCGAGATCGCTCGATTGCAGCTCGTCGACCTGCTCGGCATCAAGGCGGACGCGAAGCCTGTGTTCGCACGCGTGTTTCGCTGGATAGGCGGAATGCCGCAGTACACGATGGGGCACCTGGATCGCGTCGAGGAGATCGAGGCGCGCACGGCAGACATCGCGGGTCTCGCTCTGGCAGGTGGCGCTTATCGTGGCGTCGGCGTGCCAAACTGCCTCGACAGCGGCGAGAAGGCGGCAGTCAAGGTGCTCGACGAGTGGGGAATCACGCTTTCGGAGGACGCCGAGGAACCCAAGCGCCTCTACTAGTATTCGGGACGCGCGGACAGGGCGCGTCGATATCGCTGAAAGGCATCCATGAACAAAGTCATCATCATCGGAGGCGGGGCCGCAGGTCTTGCTGCTGCAATGAAGATCACACGTGCCGCTGACGCAGGAGCCGACGTCGACTTCGTGCTCCTGGAGAAGGACGACCGGCTCGGCGGGAAGATCGACGGCGAGATCGTCGAGAGCGAGTACGGCACGTTCGTCGTCGACGGCGGACCAGACTCGTTTCTGACCATGAAGCCGGCCATCCATCGCATCGCGAAGCTCGTGGGGCTCGACGCGGACAAGATGCCGACCGACGACTCGCGCAAGAAGACGCTCATCTTGAAGAAGGGTCGCCTCTACCCGATGCCCGACGGCGTCATGCAGTTCGCGCCCACCAAGTTCGTGCCGTTCGCGACCACCGGCCTGTTCTCGTGGCCCGGCAAGATCCGCGCGGGAATGGACCTGTTCGTCCCCACGAAGAAGGTCGCGCCCGGCGAGCTCAACGACGAGACGCTCGAGCACTTCATCGTGCGCCGCATGGGCCGCGAGATCCTCGACCGGCTTGCCGAGCCGCTTGTCGGGGGAGTGCACGGCTCCGATCCCGCGCAGATGTCGCTGGCGGCCACCTTCCCCAACCTGCTCGAGATGGAGCAGAAGTACGGATGCATGATCAAGGGCTTCCTCGCCCAGCGAAGGATGGCCGAGGAGATGCGCGCCAAGCACCCGGCCGACCCTAAGAACCCCAAGACGTTCTTCACGGCGTTCAAGCACGGCATGCACGAGCTGCCGCTCGCGATGGCTGCGACCGCCGGCAGGTCCAAGATGCAGACGGGCGCCTCGGTGGCCTCGGTCGCGGCCGCTGAGGACGGTTTGTGGAGCGTCACGCTGGCTGACGGCAGAGTGGAGAGCGGCGACGCGGTGATCCTCGCCACCGAGTCGTGGGCTGCCGAGCCGCTCGTACGGGCCGTGGACGCTGAGATCGCTGACGCCCTGGCCGAGATTCCCGCGAGCTCCTCGGCGACGGTGTCGCTGGCGTTCTCTGAAGACGAGATCGGCATCGACATGAACGCGTTCGGCGTACTGTGTCCTGCCAAGGAGAAGAGCAGGCTTCTGGCCGCCACCTACTCGTCAACCAAGTGGCCCGGACGCGCGCCTGCAGGCGCCGTGTTGCTGCGCGGGTTCGTCGGAGGGCCGCAGAACCAGAAGATCATGGAGAAGAGCGACGAGGAGATCACCGAGATCGCCGAGGCCGAGCTGCGCCGCATCCTGGGAATCTCGCCTGCGGCCAAGCCGATCTTCCGCCGGTTCTACCGCTGGACGCTCGGCATGCCGCAGTACACCATGGGCCACCTCGACCGCGTTGCCACAATCGAGCAGCGCAGCGCCGCGATTCGCGGTCTCGCGCTTGCCGGCGGCAGCTACCGCGGCGTCGGGCTGCCCAACTGCGTCGAGAGCGGCGAGCAGGCGGCCGGCAAGGTGCTCGGCGAGTGGGGCATCGTCCTCGACGAAGACGTCGCCGAGAAGCCTGTCGCGCGCTAGCACCGACACGACACCCAGGATCACACGAAGGGCGCCTCCCGCGAGGCGCCCTTCGTCGTTGGAGCGAAGATCACGCGTCACGACTCGCGGCGAATGACCTCGAGCATCTGGGCGTGCACCGCAGGGTTGGCCGCAAGGATACTCGTGCTGTGTGCGGTCCAATCCGCTCCGTAGACGTCGGTGACCACGGCGCCGGCTTCCCGTAGGATCGCCACACCGCCAGCCATGTCCCACGGCTTCAAGGCGTACTCCCAGAAGCCGTCAGCTCGCGCTCCAGCCACGTGACAGCAATCAATGGCTGCAGACCCGTCTCGGCGGATACCGTGCACAGGAACGCGCAGGAACGCCGCAAGCACGTCGAGCTGCCGGTCGAGGGGAACGCCGCGATCGTAAGGGAATCCGGTGATGAGCAGTGCCTCGTGCACACCGAGGGCATCGCTGACGCGGAGCGGCGTGTCGTCGCGAAACGCGCCGAGCCCGGTGGCGGCGGCGTTCATCTCGCCGAGGGCGGCATTGTAGACCGCTCCGGCGACAGGCTGACCCGCGCGCAGCAACGCGACTGAGACCGAGTAGGTGGGGTAGCCGTGCACGAACGACGTGGTGCCATCGAGCGGATCGATCACCCACACCTCATCGTCGTCGACGGACCCTCGGGTTGCGCCCGCAAGGTCGTAGACCTCGTCCTCCTCGACGACGAAGCGAGCTGTGGCGTCACGTTCCAGAATCGCGCGCACGACCGCAACTCCCGATGCGATGTCCGCCTCGGTAACAAGGTCGGTCGCCCAACCCTTCGACCGAATCGCGCCCATCTCCGTGCGCATCGCCTCAAGCACGTGGCCGCCCGCCAGCGCGGCAATCTTCGCCGTTTCAAATGTGTCTCGCACGAAAGCGCCTCCTCGGGAATACTATCGAGTAACTAGTAGTGTCTTTACCCGCAGCGTTGTGCCGCCGCGCTGCTCGCATCCGACGACGAACCCGGGAGCACCCATGTTGAACCGCGGACTTACCGAAACGCTCTCAACCGAGGCCCTCGCCACACTCACCGCACGCGCACACGAGTCGCGGGGCCACGTTCTCACTGCAACTTCGGCGGCGGCCTCGGGTCATCCCGGCGGCTCGATGTCGTCTATGGAGATCTACACCCTGCTCTACTCGCTGGCCAGGTTGCGTCCCGCAGAGCCGCGGTGGGAAGACCGCGACCGCATCGTCGTCAGTCACGGCCACACTTCCCCGGGCGTCTACTCGTCGCTCGCTGCCGCAGGCTTCTTCTCGGCCGAGGAGTTCGTCGCGCACTTCCGCCAGGCCGGCAGCGTATTCGAGGGGCACGTCGAGCGATCGGTACCTGGCATCGAGTGGTCGAGCGGGAACCTCGGGCAGGGGCTGTCGGCAGGAGTCGGCCTGGCGCTCGGCGCTCGCCTGACGGGCGCTAGCTGGCACACGTTCGTGGCGATGTCCGACGGCGAGCAGCAGAAGGGCCAGGTGGGCGAGGCGCGCCGGCTCGCGGCCAAGGAGAAGCTCGGAAACCTCACGGCGGTCGTCGACTGGAATCACATCCAGATCTCGGGCCGCACCGACGACGTGATGCCGGTGCTGCTCGTCGCCGATTGGGCCGCCGATGGCTGGCGCGTGCTGGAGTGCGATGGTCACGACCTCGTCGCGCTCTATGCCGCGCTCTCAGAGGCGGTCTCCGACGAGCTGCCGACCGTCGTGCTCGCTCACACCGTGATCGGCAAAGGCGTGTCGTTCATGGAGGGCCTCCCCGAGTTCCACGGGCGCGGACTGAACGCCGATGAGTACCAACGGGCCATGGCCGAGCTGGGGCTCGATCCCGCTGAACTCGACCAGGCGCTCGCTCGTCGAGCGCTGCCGTGCGCCGCTCAGCCGCTCGAGCACCTCACTCCGGCGCTGGCGGTCGACCCGGGCTCCTACCGAACGGTCTCGGCAGGCGAAAAGGCAGACTGTCGCGGTGCGTGGGGCCATGCGCTTGTAGATCTGGCCGAGGCCAACCCCGCGACCGTGGTGGCCGTGCTCGACTGCGATCTGGCGGTCTCGGTCAAGACTGACGGGTTCGCCTCGACACAACCCGACAGGTTCCTCCAGTTCGGCGTGGGCGAGCACAACGCAGCGACGGCCGGCGGAGCGCTCTCCACCGTCCCTGGCGTGCTCGCGTTCTGGGCCGACTTCGGTGTGTTCGGGATCGACGAGGTGTACAACCAGCAGCGGCTCAACGACATCAACGGTGCAGCGCTCAAGCTGGCGGTCACGCACTGCGGGCTCGACGTCGGCGAAGACGGTAAGACCCACCAGTGCCTCGACTATGTTGGCGCGCTGAGGGACTTCTTCGGCTGGAAGGTCATCGTCCCGGCGGATGCGAATCAGACCGACCGGGCGGTCCGCGCGATGCCCGGAATGCAGGGCAATATCGCGCTGGCCATGGGTCGCAGCAAGCTGCCTGTGATTGTCGGCGAGGATGGCCTGCCGCTCTTCGGGCACGAGTACGAATTCGCGTACGGAGAGATCGTCTGGGCCCGCGAAGGCGATGCGGCCTGCGTGCTGACGATGGGAACGCTCGCGGGTGCTGCCGTGGCGGCTGCGGATGCCCTCGGTGAGGAAGATGTCGCCGTCGAGGTGGGAATCGTGGCGTGTCCGCTCGAGCTCGATGACGCAGCCATGCGCTATGCCGCCGAGGCGCCTCTTATCATCACGGTCGAGGACCACAACGTGCGAACCGGGTTGGGCGCGTCTGTCGCCGACTGGCTTGCTTCGAACGGGGGAGCGGCGCGTCTGGTACGCCTCGGCGTGGACGGCTACCAGTCCTCGGGAGCTTCTGCAGACATCTTCGCCCGGCTTGGCCTGGACGCCGCAGGGCTCGCCTCCACGTTCAGGCGCGAGATCGATCGCGGCTAGAGGTCGAGGCGCGCTGCGGTGCGCGCCTATTCAGCCGGCGAGGAGTCGGGCATCGGCTCGTAGGAGCGCATCGCTGCGATGATCTGGGCGTGCACGTCGGCCTCGGTGTTCGGCGTCACGGCTATGCCGTAGGACTCGAGCTCGTCGAGCACGGCCGAGGTGGCGATAGGTAGTGCGGCCTCTGCCGGTTCCGAGAGTTCGAGCACCCACTCCTCGATCGTGTCGATCTGCATGCCGATGGCGATCGTCTCGGGCGCCTTGCCCATGAGCTCGGCCGCCTGCAAGATGTCGACGATGCGCACGTCGTGCATCGAGTGGGAGACCTGGTTCGGAGCGATCTCGTCAGGTGTGAGGCGCAGAACCGTACCGGCGGGGTGTCCGGTTCCCTTGATCGCGTCAACGATGATCAGACGGTCCACGCCGCGCAGCAGGTCGAGAATCATGTAGCTCATGGTCCCGGCATCGACGACTTCGACGTTGTCCGGGAATACATAGCCCGCGCGCAGCATCTCCACGACGCGTGGGCCGATGCCGTCGTCACGCATGAGCGGGTTGCCGATGCCCATGACCAGGATGCGCTCTTCGGTGACTGCCATCGTTGTGCCTCTCGGATCGTCGAGTGAGCGCGCTGGAACCGCGCGCCGATGAGTGTAGCGAATCTCGTGTCGAAGGTGCTTTATACCGCCGCGATGGCAGGTTCGACGTCGAGCAGCGCGGAGGTGTCGCCTTCGAGCAGCAGCATGCGCTCGGCGAGCGGAAGCTCGGCCCTCGCCTTGTCTCGCGCATCGTTGGACGATGCGAGCGTCTCGCGCATCATCACGAGGAGCAGGTAGCGTCCCTTGCGGGTGAGCGTTATCTCCTCGGAGGTGTGCGTGGCAATCGCTCCGACCGCGGTGAGGAACGCGAGCTCCAAGGGCAGACCGAGTTCGACCGGTACACCGAAGTCCTTCTGGAAGCGGCGCTTGTCGAGCCTCAGACCGAACATGTCAGTGACGAAGCGGTAGCGCATGAGGGCCATTCGCCCGTAGCGCTTGCCGCGCTTGACCACGGCCATGCGACCCGCATCGACACGGCTGCCGTACTCGGCGAGCGAGAAGGTGTTGCCGTAGATCACGCCGTCGAGGAAGGACAGCGCGCCGGATCCGATGCCGACATATTCGGGGAAGTCGACGATGTACTCGTCGATCATCGTGTTGCGGTCGCGCGAGAACGTCCACGCGCTTCCCGCCTCGAAGTCGGGTGAAAGCGCATCGGTGATGAGCTGGTAGTAGTAGGCCTCGCGGTTGAAGTCGATCTTGCCAACCGTCTGGGCGAGTTCCTTGCGGCGCAGGGGAGACGCCATGAGCGGGTAGAACGTCGTCTGGCTGGCGCCCGTCGCCTTGACCAGCTCGATGTCGCGCAGAAGCGTGTCTTCCTGCTGGCTCGGGAAGTTGAAGATCATGTCCACGTTAAACGACGGGAACGCAGAGGCCACAGAAGCGACGCGCTCGAACACTTCCTCGCCGTTTCCGTACTTGCCGTAGCGGTCCATCTGGCGCAGCAGACGATCGTCGAAGCTCTGAACGCCGACGGACAGGCGTTGTACGCGGCCGTCCAACGCCGCAACAAGCTCGGGTCCAAGGTGATTCGGGCTGGTCTCCGCCGAGACCTCGGCGATTCCAGGGAAGAGGCTGCGCGCCAGATCGATTGTCTCGGCGAGTTCGTCGAGGAGGATTGTCGGTGTGCCGCCGCCGACGTAGAGGGACGCGAAGTCGTAGCCGAGATCGGCGACAAGGCGCATCTCCTGGCGCAGGTGCCGGAAGTACGTGCGCGCCCACTCCTCTTTGTAGAGGAAGCGGTTGAACGAGCAGTACGTGCACAAACGCTCGCAGAAGGGAACGTGCGCGTACAGCACGTACCCGTGTCCGGCATCGGGGCCGGGAAGTGCGTCGATGTCGCACGAAGCGGTCGCGAGATAGCCGCGGTTGAGAACCGCTAGTGCGTGAGATATGACTCGTTCCGAGAACACGGCGTCGCCTCCGAGAGTGGTGTGCGGGCGGGCTGCCGGGCCCAAGAGCTTGACTGTATCCGTTGCTTTCCATCAGCCGTGATGATGGCTCCCGCGCAACAGTGTTGTTTTTGAACCGGACTCTTCTACATTCTACGCCACACAGCGCCGTACTCCTGCGAGAGAGCGCAGAACGGGCCCCGGTTTCCCGGAGCCCGTCTGAGGTGCATCTGTGTCGACGGCTAGTGCTTGCCGTCGCTTTCCTTCCAAGCGAAGATCATCGCCGAGGGGGCGAAGTTGTAGATGTTCGCAAGGTAGACGTGGGCAGCCGTGAAGATGAGGATGACCCACATGATGAAGTAGTGAAGGATGCGAACCGGCATCGGGTCGCCGCCGCCACCGGCATTGAACAGCGAAGCGATCCACACGGTACCCGCGTGGAAGAAGCCCCACTCTGCCGTCGGTGCCCACAGGCAGAAGCCCGTGTAGGCCGCTGCCAGAATCAGGAACGGCGTGGCGATGTAGGCGATCTTCTGCAGAACGCCGTACTTGGCCGAGATCGGGTGATCCTTCTTCATGAACAGGTAGTACTTCACCCACGGAAGGAACTGGTGACGGTTGGCGGCCTGCGGCAGCCAGTTCTTGATGTCCAGATCCTTCTCGCGCGTGTCGGGCATGACGGCGTCCTTGACGAAGAACGCCAGGACGATGCGCACGACCAAGTTGATGAGCAACGCGAACATCCAGAACTGGTGGGTGCCGCGAGCGAGGCCCATCAGGCCCGGGACAATCGGGAAGTGAATGTAGAAACCCGAGAGTACCAGGAAGAACATGGCACACAGGTTCACCCAGTGGTTGATCACGAAAACGAGCGGATGAGCCTCACGATAGAGTTTGTGAGACATCTACTTCACCCCCCACTTGCGGGTGTAGACCATGCCGGACTTACCGGTTTTGCGTTCAGTCACGTGAACGCCGCATCCGATTCAAGGATCGAAGCTGCGAGCGATACGTGCTGCCTCCATGGGCCTTTCGGGATCGATGCACGGGGCGCCGATCAAGGCCTGCTCGATGACGCCGGTCACGCCTTGGTCATCGCGTCCACCGATGTTCCAGGTGGACGGCGTGCAGATCTGGTAGTTGGAGATCCTGCCGTCTTCGATGCTCATCCAGTGACCGAGGGCGCCGCGAGGGGCTTCCCACATGCCTGCGCCAGAGCCCTTGGAAGGCTCACTGGCCTCGAAGAACTTGACGTCTCCGCCCTTGAGAGCGGCGATGAGCTCGTTGACCCACTCAATCGACCACTCGGCGACGACGGCGGTCTCGAGGTTACGAGCCGCGACGCGTCCGAGCAGTGACACGAGTACTTCCGGCTTGCCGGCTGCGCCGAGCTTGCCGAGCGTGAGGTCGACGATCTTCTTGACCGGCTCGACGCCCTTCAAGTACGCGACGAGCATGCGAGACAGGGGACCTGCCTCCATGGGCTTGCCGTCGTAGCGAGGGGCCTTGGCCCACGTGTACTTGTTGTTCACGTCATAGTCGGTCCACACCGGATTGGTCGAACCCTGCGCGGGGTTCTTGTCCCCGTCTGAGTCGGCGAACCACGAGTGCTTCACGTACTCCTTGATCGAATCAGGGTTGGCCGACTCGACCTTCAGCGCGCCAGCGAACACGGCGCCCTCGGGCATGTAGCGGTCCTTCATCTCGAGGGACTCGCGGTTGAACACGCCCCACGACAGGAAGTTGCCGTGGCCACCACCGTAGGAAAGCGCGTCCTTGTAAAACGGCGCGATCGCCAGGGTGTCCGGGATCATCGTGTTGTTGACGAAGTCCCTGACCTTGAGCAAACGGAAGAGGATGTCGTCGATCTTCTCTTCGGTGGGAACCCACGCGGTCCCGCCGGGGAGAGACGTCATGAAGTGCGGGAACTTGCCACCCATGATGGCGATGACCCGTGATGCCTCGGCCTGCATCTCGAGAGCCTCGAGATAGTGAGCCACGCCGATGAGGGCGAGCTCAGGCGGCATGTCCTGGGCGTACGCGGGGTGATTGAACCAGCCGTTGCTGAAGATAGACAGCTGTCCGCCGGCGACGAGGCCCGCGAGCTTGTCCTGCACGGCCTTGAAGTTCGAGGTCGTCGTTCCGGCGGCCTGCGCAAGAGCGTAGGTGTCGGCGATGTTGGCCTCGAGCGCCTTGCCCGGATCGATGTAGTCGAGCGCGGCGAGCGTGTAGAACCACAGGATGTGGCTGTGTAGGAACTGCGCAGCCTCGATGATGTTGCGGACGATACGCGCGCCGTTGGGAATCGTGACACCCATGGCGGCTTCGGCTGACATCGTGGAGGCATGGCCGTGCGAGATCGGGCAGACACCACAGATGCGCTGTGCCACGTAGAACGCGTCGGACGGCGCACGGCCCTTCAGAACCTGTTCCATCCCGCGGAACAGAGTGCCGGAAACCCATGCATCCTTGATGACGCCATTCTCGACTTCACACTCGACACGCATGTGACCCTCGATACGGGTGAGGGGATCGATAACGACATTCGGTGTAGCCACTACTTGTCGCCTCCCTTCTTCATCCGCTTGCGGTCATAGTCCTTCATGTCCTCGGTGGCAGGGCCTTCGCCGATACGGCCGGCGGCCTTCATGCCAAGACCATGGACGACCAGGGCACCAGCCACAACGCCGCCCGCGAGGGCAGCGACGTTACCGGGCACGTAGCCGCCGGTCTGCTTGTAGTCGCCGATTCCGATCTGGCGGAAGCGGTTGAGGAACGGTGCGTTCTGGTCGACCCAGTTGAAGTCGCCGCAGCCGATGCAGGGCGAACCGGATTCGACACACCACGACGCCTTGTCGTTCCAGCGAACGATCGGGCAGTTCGTGTACGTCTGCGGGCCTTTGCAGCCGACCGCATACAGGCAGTAGCCCTTGGCTTCCTCGGGAGAACCGAACTCGTAGACGAATTCGCCGTTCTCGAAGTGGCCGCGACGCGGGCAGTTGTCGTGGATGGTCTGGCCGAAGATGACCTTCGGACGGTTGAACTCGTCGAGCTCCTTGAGAATCTGGCCGCTCGCCAGTTTGCCGAGGAAGAGCACGTCGACAACCATCGCGACGATCCACTCGGGATTGACCGGGCAGGTGGGAAGGTTGATGACCGGAGTCTCGATCTTCTCCTGCTTCAGGAACTCCTGGATGCCCATTCCGCCTGCGGGGTTCGGGTTGGCCTTAACCCAGCCACCATCAACCGCACACGAGCCGACGGCGATGATTGCCGCGGCGTTCGGGGCGACTTCTCTGATCTGGTCCAGACCGGGCTTGCCGGCCACGCGGAGTGCGTTGCCGTCGAAACCGGTCATGACGGCGCCCTCGTACACCATGATGAACTTGCCCTTGAACTTCTCGACGGTGTCCTTGAGCGCGGCCTCGGCCGAATCGCCGGTGGCGTACATGATGGTTTCCATGTAGTTCATCGACAGAATATCGAGCACGATCTGTGCGACGTCAGGCGTGGTTCCCTGGGCCGTCGACTCGGTACAGCCGGTGCACAATCCGCCGTCTAGCCAGACGGCGGGGGTGAGGGTTGAAGCGGCGGCCGCCTCGACCGCGGATGCGACGGTGGGAACCATGGCTTCGCTCAGTCCAAGCATCGCGGCTACAGAGCCGCAGAACTTGAGGAAGTCACGACGGGTCACCCCGCGATCAGCGAGCTGGTCGTAGAACGCTCGATCCTCATGCGCCATGCCATACACCTCCTTGTGTGATTCCGATGGGATGTGCAAGTACGTGTCATTCCGCTGCGAGATGCCTTCGGGCTTCTCTCGGCAGTGGCATCAAGCCTTGCGGTCCGGCAACCCTCCCTTCGTGGATGAGACCCAGGGGTGGCTGTGCCTATATGCGGACGGCGCACCACAGCGATAACTGCGGTTGGCCGATCCAGGCCTGGATGGGGGGTTGGTCGACGGGCACGCCGCGAGGCGTTGTGGTCAACCGCTCGAGGAAGGCGTGCAGTCGGCGCTAAGGGAGAGCGCACGAGAGAATCGAGATGAGAGCGGTCGGAATCCTACGAGGCCTGAGCCGAATAGACGCAGAGTGTTCAAGACCCCGGTGACCCCCTTCGGCGCGTCGACCCCACCCGATGCTGCACGTCGAAAACACGAACGACCTGCTGGTGCGTGCTGACGCACAGGATGCAGGTCCTACACTGTCAGTATTCTACACTTGACCAGCGACTCATGCTAATGCATGTTCAGATGCGGGGTGCGCGCAGGGCGGCGCGTTTTGGGCCATGCAGGGGACGGTGGCTGCGCGCCGAATACTCTCGTAACGGCACACGACTGTTGGGGGTTACGCTCGTGGCTCAAGGCACGCTGGTTGTCGACATCCGGGCATTCGATCCCGCGCTTCGACGTTCGCTCGTCTTCGCTGTTATCGACAAGCTGGTGGAGACTGATGCCCAAGACCAGTTGATGCTCGTATCCGATCACGATCCCAGCGGTCTCGGCTACCAGATCGATCTGAGACGCGAGTCACGTGGGATGTTCGAGTTCTCGTGTCAGACACGCTCGGACGGTGCCTGGGTGGCGTTCATTCGTCGCAAGCGGACTAGATAGACGCAAGCCGCTCGAGCAACGATGCGACATCGGCGGTGCTTCCGCTGTAGTCCGACGCGGGAATCGGGGCTTTCCCGACGTAGAAGGTTCGCATGCCGATGTCGGCTGCCGCCATGTCAAGCGTGCGGTCGTCGCCGACCATGAGGCAGCCCAGAGGATCGACTCCCAGCATCCCGGCGGTCTGCGAGTAGTAGCCAGGCAGCGGTTTGGTTGCGTGCATCGTCTCGTAGGACGTGACCACCTGCACGGGAAGGTCATCGATGCATGCCCATCGCATCCGCTCCCGGATAGCCGAGAGCGGGAAGATCGGGTTTGTCGCGATGGCGACCTTCAGCCCAAGGGAAAGCGCCGTCTCAACAGCCTCGCGTGCACCCGGACGCGGAACCATCTTGCCGCGCAGGGTGGGGAATACCTCGGCGTAGAAGCGCTCGAAGGGAAGGGCGTATTCATCGAGATCGAGATTTGTGCCGGTCAGACGGCGAAAGGTGGCGTTGAACGCCTCCCGGTTCGTGCTGTCGGCATGCGGGAGCGTCATGGCTTCGGTGCTCGTCATGACCGCCTGCAGCGCTACGTCGACGTCGGCATCAGCTCCCATGACCTCAGCGACCACGGGCCCGAGCGCCGCGAAGTAGTCGCGTAGGAATGCGTCGAGGTCGATCTCGAGCAGCGTTCCGTCAAGGTCGAACAACACGCCTGAAAGCACGGCGAGCCTTCCTTTCGAAATCAGGGTCACGAAGGCGGTCATCGTAGCACGCACTCCACTCGGGGCCACTGTCAATTCCTGAACCATTCTTGACAACACATATACCTCGTGGGGTATCCTGTGAATCACAACGGATACCCCATAGGGCATACCGTGGCGTATGTGGTGAAGAGCGTTGACGAGGAAGAGAGTGGCTACAAGATGCCAGCAGTTGATGGTCGTATCGAACGATTGCTCACCGGCATAGTCGGCGAAGACCGTGTGAGAACGGATCAGCGCGAGCGCAAGATGTACTCCGTTGACATCGGCGCGATGCCGAAACTGGTCAAGCCGTTCGTGCCGGCCGGAATAGCCGGAGCGGTTGTACGCCCGAAGAACGAAGAGCAGATCGTCGCTCTCACCAAGCTTGCGCAGAGCGAGGGCCTCAAGCTCGTGCCGCGCGGATGGGCGACGAGCGGTTACGGCGGCGTGCTACCTCAGAAGGGCGCCGTGGTCATCGACGTCTCGGGTATGCAGAAGGTGCTCTCAGTCGACGATTCCACGCTCACCGTCCGCGTTCAGGCAGGTGCCATCTGGGAGAACATCGACCGCGAGATCGGGCTGCGGGGACTGGCGCTGAGGCTCTATCCCTCGTCGTATCCCAGCTCGTCGGCGGGCGGTTGGCTCGCACAGGGCGGCAGCGGTTTCGGGAGCTTCGAGTACGGCACCTTCAAGGAGAGCGTCACGGCCGCGCGCGTCGTCCTTCCGACGGGCGAGATTCGCGAGTTCACCGGTGATGACATCACTACTCTGGTGGCCGATGCTGAGGGTATCACCGGAATCATCACCGAGGTCGAGTTCCTCGTCCGCCCGATGGAGACCGAAGTCCACCGGCTTATTGCGTTTACTGACGCAGCCGCTCTCGGCAAGGCCCTGTCAGCTGTGTCGGCGCAGAAGCTGCCGATCTGGTCGCTGACGTTCCTGAACCCGGAATCCACGCGTCTCAAAAAGAAGCTTCCTCACCACCACGGTCACCCCTACGAGATGACGCACGAGCACTACGAGCCCAAGCTGCCCGAGGCATTCCTCGCCGTGATCGCCTACCCGGAGTCCCGTCGAGCCGCCATCGACGCCGCCCTGGCTGCGATCGTGTCAGAGAACAGTGGCAACGAGCTCGATGCACGCGCCGCAGAGCACGAGTGGGAGCAGCGCTTCGCTCCTATGCGCCTCAAGCGTATCGGCCCGTCGATCGTTCCCACGGAAGTAGTCGTCCCGCTGGCCGAAATGCCGGCGGTGCTCGGCGATATTGACGTTAAGATCAAGCAGCCGTTCATCCTCGAGGGCATGGTAGGCAAGGGCGATCACGTCGTGCTGCTCGGCTTCATCCCGCATGACGAGCGTTCGTTCGCCTTCAACCTCGCGTTCGCCCTGTCGCTGTCGGTCATCAAGATCGCGAAGGCCCACGGCGGCGCTGCCTACTCCACCGGCCTCTACTTCCGTCGCGAAGCGCAGAGCGTGCTCGGGGCACCGAAGGTCGCGGCGCTGAAGGCGTTCAAGGCCAAGGTTGACCCCAAGGGAGTCATGAACCCCGGCAAGGTGTTCGGCAACGGGATGATCGACTTCATCATGGGCACTGCGAATACCTTCGAGGCGCTCGTCCGGCCCATGGCCAATGCCGCCAAGCCGCCGGCCGACATGGCCGACGTCTCGCGCGAGGTCAACGGCATACCCGGTGACGTGGCGCTCATGGCCTACGCCTGCGCCCGCTGTGGCTACTGCGTGCCCACGTGCGAGCAGTTCTCCGGTCGTGGGTGGGAGAGCCAGTCTCCGCGTGGCAAGTACGCGTACCTGCGTGAGGTCATGGAGGGTCGAGAGAAGTGGGATCGTAAGGCCATCGACACCTTCCTCGTCTGCACCACCTGCGAGGTCTGCAACACCCGCTGCCAGCTCCAGCTCCCCATCGAGCACAACTGGATGAAGATGCGCGGAAAGCTGGTCCATGAGGAGAAGCGCGGCACGTTCCCGCCGTTCGAGATGATGGCCGCCTCGCTTCGCGGTGAGAACGACATCTGGGCCGCCAAGGCTGAGAACCGTGACGCCTGGGTGCCTGCTGACGTCGCCGAGAAGATCCCCGAGCAGTCCGACATCCTCTACTTCGCCGGCTGCACGGCGAGTTTCGTGGAGACCGACATCGCGGAGGCCTCGATTCGCCTTCTGCAGGACTCGGGCTACTCGGTGGCCTATATGGGCAAGGACGAGTCGTGCTGCGGGATCCCCATGAAGGTTTCGGGCAAGTGGGACGTCTTCGAGGAGATCTACGAGCACAATGTCGCCGAGGCGCGCAAGCGTGGCGCAAAGACCATCGTCACCTCATGCCCGGCATGCGGGCTGGTCTGGAAAGAGCTCTATGCGGCCATAGCTGCCGAGCGAGGCGAGGAGTACGAGTTCGAGGTCAAGCACTACTCGGAGCTGGTGGCTCCGGCGCTCGCCGACGGCAGGTTGCAGCTCAAGGAGAACCCGTTCGAAGGCAAGACCGTTACGTTCCACGACTCGTGCCACATGGGCCGTGCTCAGGGCAACTACGAGCCTCCTCGCGACATGCTCAAGGCGATTCCGAACGTTGAGTTCGTCGAGATGGAGCACAACCGTGAAGAGGGGCTGTGCTGCGGCTCGGTGCTGACGCTCATCGGCGAGAACCCGGTCGCTCCGATCCTCGGTGGACACCGACTTCAGGAAGCGGTCGATGCAGGCGCCGACACCGTCGTGGCGCTGTGCCCCTGCTGCCAAGTGCAGCTGCGCGATGCCAACATCAAGAACGACCTCGGCCTTCAGATCGACGACCTGTCTCGCATGGTCGCGGTCGCTGCCGGCTACGATATTCCGGAAAGCACCGAGTACTCCATGTACATGTGGAGCTTCTTCGAGAAGTTCATCATTCTCATGGAGCCGGAGAAGATGGCGGGTCTTATGACGCGCATCTTCCCGCAGATGATGGATGCCATGCCTGCCGGCATGAAGCCCATGATGATGGCGATGAAGCGCGTTCCCGGCGGACTCTCTCTGATGGAGAAGATGATGCCCGCGATGTTCCCGATGATGGCGCCCGCAATCCTGGGCAAGGTCATGCCGGATCTGGTCGCGGCTGTCGGAGACTACATCGGTGAGATGCCCGAAGACATGGCTGCGCTGATGCCCGACCTGCTGCCCAAGACGATGGACTCGCTCATGCCCACGTACCTGCCGCAGCTCATTCCGCACCTTGTACCGAAGTTCATCGACTACGTCCGCAACGACACCTAGGGCTCAACTCGGTCCGATGCAAGCGTCGTGCACTAAAGAAGACAGCCCCCCGCACCTTGGGCGGGCTGTCTTCTGCGTGAAACGCGAGATTTTCCAAACAACTTGTGTCTTAAGTCACACACCGTCACGCCGATAACCTAGGTATGAATACTTCAGTAACTCAAGAGCAGGTAACGAGCCGCCTATCCTCCATTCCGATGTTCTCGGATCTGGCGGTGGATGACCTCGAGACGCTGGGTGCGATGGTCCAGTACCGCCGATACGCGCGCGGTGCCTTCATCGTCGGTCAAAACGAGACGGGCACCTCCATGTACCTGCTCGTTTCGGGCCGTGTCAAGGTCTCGCTCGCCAGTCCCGAGGGCAAGGAGCTCGTGCTGAACTACCTCGAGGCACCTGGGCACTTTGGAGAGATGGCGCTCGTCGACGCGCAGCCTCGCTCCGCAGACGTGATCGCCGTGACCGACGTCGAGATATTCGCGCTCGATGCCAAGGACCTCTCCGCAGCTATTCAACTGCAGCCCAGACTGGCGCTTTCACTCATCGCGACGCTCTCGCGCCGGTTGAGGCACACCAATAGCCGGCTCGAGGACATGGCATTCCACGACGCAACCCATCGCGTGATGCGCGTGGTGCTCAACGTGGCCACGGCGGGCCTCGAGACGCGCGGTGCGCCCGTTGTGCAGGGGATGACCCACTACGACATCGCGACGCTTGCCGGGACATCCCGCGAGACTGCCAGCAGAGTCATCTCGCATCTGGCGCGCTTGGGTATCGTCGTCACCAAGGGCCGCCGGATCCATGTCGACCTCGGCAAGCTGTCTGACGAGCTCGAGCGCGACTAGCCGCGTCTGCGCGTCGAACGGAGTTCTGAGTCTCCACAGCTCTGTTTCCAGTTTCTCGGCAACGAGGCTGTGTTGGTCTGTTAGCGCCGGCGGGCCGTCGGAGACATATCCCAAGAGACACACCAGCCGGTAGTACGGGAGGGACCATGAAGGATTTCACGCTTGAGGAACTCAAGGGCTTCAATGGCAAGGACGGGCAGCCTGCATACGTCGCCTACAAGGGGACCGTCTACGATGTGACCGACAGCGCGATGTGGGGAGAAGGAGACCACGAGGGCATGCACTTTGCCGGTGGCGACCTGACCGAAGAGCACAGCGATGCTCCGCATGACGTCTACGTGACGGACTTCCCTGAGGTCGGCCGTCTGGTCTAGGTGTTCGCTGATGATCGTGTACAAGTGACGCCGCCGGAATCGTTTCCGGCGGCGTCACAGTCGTTTGGATGCGTGAGCGGTGCTACTTCTCCACGGGTTCGAAGAAGGCCACGGTCTCGACGTGGTAGGTCTGGGGGAAGAGGTCGACCGGCGTGGCGGAAACGAGCCGGTACCCGTTGGCGACAAGCGCCGCGGTATCGCGCGCCAGCGTCGCAGGATCGCACGAGACGTAGGCGATCCGCCTTGCCCTCGTTCCCGCCAGCGCGGTGACGGCTTCTGGCTGCAGGCCCGCACGCGGCGGATCGACGACCGCGAGGTCGAAGTGGCCCAACTCGGGGAGTTCACGGGTGGCATCGCCGCCGATGACATCGGCCCAGAGGTCCTCTGATTCGAGGTTGCGCCTGAGGTCGCGCACTGCGCTCGAGGCGGACTCGACAGCGACGGTCTCGCCGGCGAGCGCAGCCAGCGGGAGGGTGAACGTGCCCGCTCCTGCGTAGAGATCGAGCACGCGGTCCATGCCATCCGGGTGGAGTCCCGCGAGCACGAGCTCGAGCATCTTCTCGGCGGCTTTGGTGTTCACCTGGAAGAAGGAGGGGGCCGAGATGGCGAACGTCACGCCGAGCAGCCGCTCGCGCCAGAAGCCCTTGCCGGACAGCACCTCAACACCGGCGATCTTGCGTTCCTTGGCGGTGCCTTTGTTCAGTACGCGTACGAGGCTCGTCGATTTCACGGCGGTGCCGAGCGTGGTGGCGACCACTTTGCGCGGGAAAGGTCCGGGAGTGCCCCAGAGCGCGATTTCAACGTCGCGGGCGTTGGTGGCAGCGCGCAGCGCCACGCGCATGATGCCGAGGTCCTGCTCTCCGACGATGTAGCGCAGCGCCCCGCCGAGCGCCTTGGGGGCCTTGCGAAGTTTTGGGGGGAGCAGGAGGCACTCATCGACGCTGATGATTTCGTCAGAGCCAGCACGGTGGAAGCCGATGCGGAGGCGCCCCGACGAGGTGTCTGCGACCAGTTCGATCTTGTTGCGGTAGCCGTATTCGAGCGGCGAAGCGATGGTGTCGGCTACCAGGGATTCCGCATCGGCGACCTTGCCGATCCGGGTGAGCGCATCGACAACCGCACGTCGTTTCGCTGCAAGCTGCGCCGGGTACGCGATGTGCTGCCAGGTGCAGCCTCCGCAGGCACCGAAGTAGGGGCAGGGGGGCGTGACGCGATCGGCTGAGGGCGTGACGATCTCCCGCACTTCAGCGCGCACGAATCTGTCGCGCTCCTCCACGATTTCGGCCGAGACGACGTCGCCGGGACAACCGCCTCGTACGAACGCGGTCCGTCCGTCCTCGAGACGAGCGATGCTGTCGCCGCCGTATGCTAGGCTCTCGATTGAGAGAGTGACCACGCGTGCTCCTGTCGGTTCGGTTTGTTAAAGGCCCATGGTACCGCGAGTTAACCGTGCGCGCGGGTTGAGTCCGCGACCTCGCAGGCGGATACTCCACATGGTGCGGAATCTCCCTGAGGGGGAATGGTTCCGCCCCACTAGTCTGACCGCTCCAACGAGGAGGTTCGCCCCGTGGCGAAGAAGGTACTCATCGTTCATGACGACGCTGACTTTGTCAGCCGGATCAAGGCTGCGTTGGCGGTTGCCGCGCCTGATACCGCTGTGGCCAATGCGCTGTCGGGCCCGCGCGCCCAGGGGATGCTGACACAGGAACTGCCCGACGTGCTCGTTGTCGACGCCGAGCTGCTCGGAGTCGACGGCTACTCGTTCACGCAACAGATAAAGGCCGACCCGAGGACTCGCGACCTCCCGGTCGTGATCGTGTCACTCCAGGCTGACGAAGCGTCGGCGCTGAGAGCCCGGAGCGCGGGCGCAGCGGCGTTTCTGACGTCGTCCGGTGCCGTCGAGCCGCTCGTAGGCAAGCTCATGACACTGGCCGGCGCCGCGAAGGGAGCACCGGTCGGCGCGCCGCAGCAACCCGCCGGCGTGGGCGGACCCCTACCTGTGGGCGGGCTTCAGCCGACGCCTCTCGCAGGGTATGGCGCCCCCCAGCCGGTTTCTCAGGTGATGACACCGCCCGTGATCGTTGCCTCGCCGGGTGCGGGCGACGCCGGGCCCACCGGTCGAGACGCCTCGCACATCGACGATCTCCTCCGCCTCATGCTCGAGCGGGGCGGCTCTGATCTGCATATCACGGTCGGAAGCCCTCCCGGCATCCGCCAGCGTGGGGAGCTCGTGCCGATCGAGAACATGAAGCCGCTATCTCCGCGTGACACCATGGAGATGATTCTGAGCCTGCTCTCCGAGGAGCAGCGGCGTCGCTTCGAGACCGAGCTCGAACTCGACTTCGCCTACAGCATCCCAGGCGTATCGCGCTTCCGCGCCAACGTATTCCAGCAGCGCAACTCGATGGGCGCCGTGTTCCGCGTCATCCCCATCAAGATCCCGACGATGGAGGACCTTGGACTCCCGAAGGTCTGCAAGTACCTGGCGGAGCGCCCGCGCGGTCTGGTTCTTGTGACCGGACCCACCGGTTCAGGCAAGTCGACAACGCTGGCCGCCATGATCGACCACATCAACTCGACCCGAGCGGTTCACATCATCACGATGGAAGACCCCATCGAGTTCATGCATCGCAACAAGAAGGCGTACGTCAACCAGCGTGAGATCGGCGAGGACACCCACTCGTTCGCCTCTGCGCTCAAGCGTGTACTGCGCCAGGACCCGGATGTGATTCTGGTCGGTGAGATGAGGGATCTCGAGACCATCTCGGCCGCCATCACCGCAGCTGAGACGGGGCACTTGGTGCTGGCTACGCTGCATACGACGGGCGCCCCTGAGACGATCGACCGCGTGATCGACGTGTTCCCGCCCTACCAGCAGCAGCAAGTGCGTACGCAGCTCTCCAGCACGCTCGAGGGTGTCCTGTCGCAGGTGCTCCTAAGGAGTACCGACGGCAAGAGCCGCAGCATGGCGATGGAGATCATGCTGGGAGTACCAGCGATTTCAAACCTCATCCGTGAGGGTAAGACACACCAGATGGAGACCATCATCCAAGGTGGTTCCGCCCTCGGTATGCAGACGCTCGACCAGAACCTCAAGAATCTGCTGACCGCGGGCAAGGTCACCTTCGAAGAGGCGATCAGCAAGGCCAAGAACCCGCGCGAGCTCGCGGACATGGTGGGACGCAAGATCTAGGCGCCGCACGTGAAGAATCGCCCGCAGCGGACCCCGGCTGGGTCCGCTGCCCTGTTTACGGAGGAATGCCGTGGCTACAGACAAGGTCTCGATTCGCTGGTCGGGGAAGAGGCAGTTCGTCGGCTGGGACGTCGCCGGGCACGGCGTGGTCATGGACGCTCCCGCAGCGTATGGCGGTGAGGCAACGGGCGCGCGCCCGCTCGAGATCGTCTTGTACGGACTGGCCGCGTGCACCGGCATGGATGTCGTGTCTATTCTGGAGAAGAAGCGCCAGCCGTTCACGGGGCTCTCGATGGAAGTCACTGCGACCCAGCGCGAGGACGAGTTCCCGAAGATCTACACCCGCATCGAACTCGTCTACGTCGTTACCGGAGCCGGGGTGAAGCCGGATGCCGTGGCGCGAGCGATCGAGCTTTCCGAGGACAAGTACTGTTCAGTGCGCGGTATGTTCGGACCACAGGTCGAGATCGTGACGTCGTTTCGGGTTGAGGACGGCTCGGCGACCACCGGACCCGAGGGCGTTGACGAGTAGCAGTGATGTCTCTAGACGCCACATCACTGCCCACCCCCAGCCACGGGCCCAGCGCGACCGCTGAAGCGGTGCTCATGCCGGTGTACAACGAGGCTGAGACGGTCGGAGACGTCCTCGATGCGGTCAGGAAGTACTTCTCGGGTGAGATCATCGTTGTTGACGACGGGTCGACTGACACCACCCCCCGAGTCCTTGCCAGGCGTGATGACATCACCGTCGTGCATCTCGACCGCAACTATGGGTACGGACGTGCGCTGAAGATCGGCTACCGCGTGGCGCACGACCTCGGTGTTTCGTCGCTGGTGACGATGGACTGCGACGGTCAGCACGAGCCGGCGCACATCCCGCAGTTCCTCGCCGCGCTCGAGCAGGGAGGCGACATCATCTCGGGTAGTCGCTACCTGCCAGGGAGCCGATCGGTTGGGGTCGCCCCGCCACAACGGCGCGCGATCAACGGCCGTATCACCGAGGTAGTCAACCGGCTCACCGGCTGGGGCCTGACCGACGCGTTCTGCGGCTTCAAAGCGTACCGCCTGCCGGCGCTTGAGTGCATCCGGCTCGACGAATCCGGCTATGCGATGCCGCTTGAGCTGTGGGCGAAGGCGTGGCGCTGCGGTCTGACCGTCCGTGAGATACCCGTGGAGCGCATCTACTGCGACCACGATCGCACGTTCGGCTCGGAACTCGACGATCCCGAGCGACGGTTCGCCTACTACATGGACGTATGGAATCGTGCACTGGAGGCCACCACGTGACGTATGAGCCGATCTATGACGCGCTGTGTGTGGGCGCTCACCCTGACGATGTTGAGATCGGTATGGGCGCGACAGTCGCCAAGATGGTCCGACAGGGCATGAAGGTCGCGATCGTCGATCTCACCAACGGGGAGCCCACCCCTCACGGCTCTCCCGAGAAGCGCGCCGCGGAGTCGGCTGAGGCGGCACGCATCCTCGGCGTGGAGCGGCGCACACTCTCGCAGTCGAACCGCTACCTCTTCGACACGGTGGAAGCTCGCATGGAGCTCGCCGAGGTCATGCGCGAGTTCAAGCCGAGGACGATCTTCGTCCCGTATGCAGAGGATGCACATCCCGACCACATCGCAGCCTCCCGCATCGCCGTGGCGGCGCGCTTCTACAGCAAGTTCACCAAGACCGACATGTCCGGCGAGCCGTTCTACCCGGCGCGCGTCTACCGCTACATGGCTGTGCACATGCGGGTGGTCGCCGAACCGTCGTTCATCGTCGATGTCACGGAGGACCTTCCCACCAAACTCACAGCCATTGCGGCCTACCACTCGCAGTTCTCTGCCAACCCCAAAAACACCGGCATCATCGCCATGATGGAGCAGTCGGCCGCCATGTGGGGAGCGTTTGCGCAGGTTGGAGCCGGTGAGCCGTTCTTCTCGCTCGAGCCGATTGCCATCCGCAGCATCGGCGACCTGATCTAGGAGGAATTTCCAGTGGTTCATGCGAAACCGGCGCTACCCGCCGGGCACGGAGAGATCCTCACGCTTCCAGCGTTCGAACTGTGGGCGGGAATGGCGCGAGCCAATCACGATGCCGCCTCGGGATGGGCGTTCGAGGTCGCGGGGCGTCGTGCGACAGAGTTCCGCGCGCTTGCACGCGCCGAAGTGCTCGACGCCGCTTCGGCGTTCTCGGCGAAACTGGGTGTAGACGTGGCGGAGGCGGGCTCGTCAGACGAGCTCATCGTTGCGACCGGCCACCAGCCGGAGCTCTACCATCCCGGCGTGTGGATCAAGGACTTCTTGCTTCAGAACCTGGCCGACCGGACCGGTGCCACCGCGTTTGACCTGGTGGTCGACACCGACGGGTTCGATGCGCTCACCGTGTCGTCGCCGTGCATGACGCCGGGGGTCCAGCGATGCCGCCAGTACCTTGCTGTCGGCGGGCCGGACGCGTACTACGCTGGAAGCCCCGTACCGGGCTCCGCTGCGCTCAGCGACTTCTGCTCGGCGGCCGATGCCATGCTCTCGTCGCTGTCCGCGCCGGCGGTGCGCCACCACTTCTCGGCGTTTTGCCAGCAGCTCCAAGGCGCGGCGGAGGTCGCGGATAACCTCGCCGAACTCGTCACGATCGCACGCCGCCGGTACGAGGCATCAGCCGGCACGGACTACCTCGAACTGCCGATGACCCACCTTGCGCGAACCGAGTCGTTCCGACTCTTCGTAGCGGACCTCGTGCTCAACGCCGAGCGCTTCGCCGCAGCGTACAACGCCGAGCTTGATGAGTACCGCTCGGCGAACAAGGTTCGCTCGGTTGTTCAGCCGTTTCCCGATCTCGGAAGCGTCGCCGGCCGGATCGAGCTGCCGCTCTGGGTCTTTCGCGACGGCGCGAGAACCACGGCGTGGTCGGAGCCGGCAGCGGGGGGAACGACCCGTCTGGTGAGCGACGAAGGCGACTTGCTGGCTGAGTTGCCGAGCGACGGCGACGGCGCCGTCGCGGCGCTCCGGGCGTCGGGTGTGGCGGTGGCGCCCAAGGCGCTCGCACTGACGCTGTTCGCACGGCTGTTCACGTGCGACCTGTTCATCCACGGCGTGGGCGGCGGCCGCTACGACCGCGTGACCGACGGCGTGTGCCGCCGCTACTATCACGTCGAGCCACCGACATTCGCCGTCGCGTCCATCACCATGTACCTGCCGCTTGGCGCACGAATCGTCACCGAAGATGAGGTCTCGTCGGCCAAGGAGCGCATCAACCGGCTTGCGCACAATCCCGACGCCCTGCTCGGCGAAGTCGAGTTCGACTCGCCTCAGGAGCAGTCGCGCGCCGCGGCGCTCGCGGCCGAGAAGTCGTCGCTCGTGGTCGCCATCGGGCAGTTCGATGCCGACAAGAAGACGATCGGACGAAGAATCCGCGAGGTGAATGCCGAGCTGGCAGAGCTGCTCTCGCCGCTGCGCGCCGGCATGGAGGCCGAGCTGGCGTCGCTGCAGGTCCAGCTCGAGGCGTCGGAGATACTCACCGACCGCACATATCCGTTCTGCTTCTGGTCTCCGCAGGAGGTCGCCGACAAGGCGAGTTAGGCGTTGCCGCCCGTTGCTCGCCGCGCTAGAATGGCGCGACCAGAACTGCGGAATCGTACCGCGTGGAAAGGAATGCCCATGTCTGTTCCTGTTGTGGATTCGAACCTGTGCACCGCCTGCGGCATCTGCGTGGATGAGTGCCCGAGCAGCTGCTATGACCTCGAGGACGTCGCTCGCCTCAACCGCCCCGAGGACTGCACCGAGTGCGGCATGTGCGTCGATGCGTGCCCGAACGGCGCCATCACCCAGGCGTAAGCTCGCGTCATACATGTGAACACAGACGAAAGGCCGGGATACGCTCCCGGTCTTTCGTGCGTCTGCGCCGCTGCGGCACGTCGGACGTCAACCGCGCGGGCCCATTCGATCATCGATGTAGAGCTTCGGCTCCTTACCCTGCAGCAGACCGATGAAGCGCTTGTGGTGCGCGAGGTAGACGAACGTGCCCATGGCGAGTGCAAAGGCCCAGTCCGACGAGTGGAGCAGCAGCGCGGCTACCGGAAGAGCCGCTGCTGCTGCGACCTGGCCCGCCATCATGTAGCGGGTGAGTGCGATGACTGCCAGCGCCACGACCACCGCTGCGACGAAGTAGCGCCAGTCGTAGGCCAGAAGCGCGCCGGCTCCGGTCGCAAGTCCCTTTCCGGTACGGGCGAAACGCTTCTTCACAATCGCCATCCAGAACGAGTAGTTGTGGCCGATCACGCATCCGGCGACGGCCATCTGCGGGAGCAGCGTCAGTGTCCACCACGCAGTCTGGCCCTGGCCCGCCGCGTGGCCGAGCACCGCGGACCACGGGACGAGGATGAAGGGACCGGCTACGGCCGCCTTGCTCAAGGCGACCGGAATCAGGCCCTTCATGCCGTCGGCCAGGACCGCCACCGCGAACCATCCCCACGAGCCGGTGGTTCTTCGTACGTTCATCGAGCCCACATTGCCCGTGCCGTGCGCGGTGATGTCTTCTCCGCTGACAAGCTTCACGATGATGTAGGCGAAGGGAATCGAGCCGACGAGATACGACGCGCCGAGTACCACCAGAAGGAGGGGGAGGGATGCCGCTATCGCTGAAGACACGCTATCTCCTCGGGACGATGCACTCGATGGCGCCAGGAAGCAGCTTGATATCGAAGCGACTCTCCAGCAGCACCTCACCGTCGATCTGCGCGGGAATCGGGCACTCCGAGACGATTACGAGTGAGCGGTGCCTCGACATGTGCACCGGCTTCATACGGGTGTGCTTGCCCATCACGACGAAGGGAAGTCGCACGAGCGTCTCCGGGAGTGGGAGTGGGTCGATCATGCATACGTCGAACAGGCCATCGTCAGGGATGGCGTCCGGCGTGATGAGGAACCCGCCGCCATAGGTACGCCCGATGGTGACGGCCGCGATGAGCGTGTCGATGGCAACCGGCTCGGCATCATCGAACGCCACCATGACGGGGAAGCTGTCGCGATCGTTGAAGAGCACGTGCAGCAGCGCGGTGAGGTAGAGCCAAAGGCCCGTCCGCTTCGTCGTGATCTTGTACTCGACCGCCTTGGCGGTGACCTTCGCGTCGAGCCCCGCCGCAAAGCTGTTATTGAAGTAGATGCCGTTGCACACGCCTACATCGAAGCGGTGGCGTTCCCCGGTGGACAGTTCCAGCGCCGCCTGCGCCAGGTCGGTCGAGATGCCGAGGGTTCTGCGGGTGTCGTTGCCCGATCCGGTGGGAAGCAGGCCGAGGGCCGGACGGCTCTCGGCGGGGTGAGCCATGAGACCGTTGAGGACTTCGTGCGCCGTACCATCGCCGCCGGCTGCCACCACGAGGTCGTATCCCACGGCCGCAGCAGCCAGCTCGGTGGCATGGCCCATCCGCTCGGTATGCACCGTGTCGTGTTCGACGTTCATCAGCAGTCGCTCGATCGCAGGGATCAGATGCTCGGTCTGTCCGTGGCGTGCGACCGGATTGATTATGAGGAGCGTCTTGCCGTGCTTCATGTGTCCTGGCCTCCGTGCGTACGTGTCGCGTGTCTGCGCGAGGGTATGATAGAGTGCGTGCTCGGCTTAGGGTAGCCGACACGCCCGCGTAGCCCAGAGGATAGAGCGTCTGCCTCCGGAGCAGAAGGTCACAGGTTCGAGTCCTGTCGCGGGCACCATAGACTCCAGCAGCGAGGCCGGTCCCGGTTGGGGCCGGCCTCGCGTGGGTTCCTGCCAGTACTCGGCCAAGGCTAGTGTCCTTCGGCCTTCTCCTTCTGGTAGTTCTCGATGACCTTCTTGGCCATCTCGAAGGGCACCTCGGCATACTCGCCGATCTCGACTGAGTAGCTACCGGTCCCGTGCGTGATCGAGCGCAGCGTCGGCGAGTAGTGCACGACTTCGGCGTAGGGCACGGTGGCGCGTATGCGCTCCATCCCGTCGACCATCTCCATGCCGAGCACTCGTCCGCGCCGGGAGCTCATGTCACCCATGACGGCACCTGCGTAGTCGCCGGGCACGTCGAGCGTCAGCGTCGCCACGGGCTCGAGCAGCACCATGTCGGCCGCCTCGGCGGCGACGCGGAAACCGATGCGAGCGGCGGTGCGAAACGCCATCTCGTTGGAGTCGACGGCATGGTACGAGCCATCGTAGACTGCGACCTTCACGTCGACGATCGGATAGCCAGCGAGCACGCCTTCGAGCATCGTATGTTGGATGCCCTTGTCGATCGCCGGGATGAACTGGCGCGGAATCTTCCCGCCCACGATCGCGTCGGCGAACTCGTAGCCCTGCCCCGGGTTGGGTTCGATTCTCAGCCAGCAGTCTGCGAACTGGCCGGAACCACCCGTCTGCTTCTTGTGCCTGCCTTGAGCCTGCGCGGTCTTGCGCACGGTCTCGCGGTAGGGAATGCGAAGGTCGACGAGCTCGGCTTCGACGTTGTAGCGCTCCTTGAGTTTGGACAACGCCACATCGACGGCCGTGTCTCCGAGCGCAGAGAGCACGGTCTGGTGTGTCTCGTCATCGCGCCGCAGCAGAAGCGTGGGCTCCTCCTCAACGAGCTTGTTGAGCGCGGTACCCAGCTTGTCCTCGTCTGCCTTGGTCTTGGCGACGACCGCCACCGGGTAGAGCGGTTCGGGAAGCGGCATCGGCGCGATTCTGACGTCGCCCTTCTCGGACAGGGTGTCGCCGGTGAGCACCTCACCCAGTTTAGGCAGCACCGCGATGTCTCCCGCCGGGACCGCGTCTACATCAGTGGACTCTTTGCCCATCAGCTTGAAGACGTGGGCGATGCGCTCCTTCTTGCCCGTTCGCGCGTTGACGAGTTCGGTGTTGGGGGTGAGCGTGCCCGAGAGCACCTTGACGAAGTTCAGACGGCCCACGTAGGGGTCGAAGATCGTCTTGAAGACTAACGCCGAGAGCGCTCCCTCGGTGGTCACGCGGACCTCTCCGCCATCGGCGGTGGGTACGGGACCGTGCGCCGTGGGCTGGGGGAAGAACGAGACGATGTCGTCCATGAGGTCCGCGACGCCTTGCAGCCGCGTGGCGGAGCCCACGAACACGGGGATGAAGATGCCTTGAGCGATGGCCTTGTCGAGCAGGTCCTCGAGCTCGCCTTGGCTGAGGCTCTCACCCTCCAAGTACTTTTCCATGAGCGACTCGTCGGCTTCGGCCACCAGGTCGGTGAGCTTGTCGCGAGCAGCCTCCGCGGCACCGAGCAGGTCTGCGGGGATGTCGAGGACCTCCTCGCGGTCGCCCTCGTGGTGGAAGACCTTCATGCGGATGATGTCGATCACGCCGTGGAAATCGGCTTCTGAGCCCATCGGAATCTGCACGGCGCCGACGCGGTGCCCGTACTTGGCGGTAAGAGCGGCCATCACCGCATCGAAGTCGGCGTGTTCCTTGTCGAGGCGGTTGATGAATACGGCCCGGGCAATACCCATCTCACCAGCGAGTTTCCAGAGACGAGTCGTCTGCACCTGAGGGCCAGCTACTCCATCGACGACGAAGAGGGCCATCTCGGCCGCCTCCATACCGGCGATGGCATCGCCGACGAAGTCGGCGTACCCCGGGGTGTCGATCACATTGATCTTCACGCCATCGTGTATGACAGGAGCGAGAGAGAGATTGATCGAGAACGCGCGCTTGATTTCCTCGGGGTCGTAGTCGAGCCCCGAGTGACCGTCTTGGACGGTCCCGAGCCGCTTGGTCGCGCCGGACAGGTACAGCATTGCCTCGGCTAGCGAGGTCTTGCCCGCACCGCCGTGTCCGACGAGAACGACGTTGCGGACTCTCTCAGTACTTGGTGCTCCCAAGTGCATCGCCTCCTCCGGATTGCGTGCGCGTCACTCTCGTGTGACGGCACGTCCCGCATCGGCGTTCCCGCCTAGCGGGCAACCTCCTCTGAAGTCTACCCCTTCACCCGACCCCTCACGCCAGTCCTTATCATGAGGGCCGCGGACTGGTAGAATCTCTCGCAGTCCTTATGCGGCCCTTTTGCCTGTTCTCGGGCGCTCGTGTCGGTTCCGAACCTACTTCGAGGAGGCTTCTCGATCTTGAAGTCCCGCGTTTCTCTACTGCTGACCTGCGCACTCTGTCTCGTCGCGCTGTTCGTTCTGATGGCTGCAGGCGGATGCGCCTCCCCACGTGCTCAGGAACTTCCTGTAGGCTCGGGTACGACCGGTTCGCAGGAGACCACCCCGGCCGACCAGACCTCGGCCACCACGTCGACTCCTCAGGAGGCCAAGTTGTACACACCCACGTACGTTCCGAATGGCGATGAAGTCGCCGTCATCAAGACCAACAAGGGCACCATCACCGTCGAGCTCTACGGCAAGGAAGCCCCGCTCAGCGTTGGCAACTTCATCGAGCTCGCCCAGAAGGGCTTCTATGACGACCTGAAGTTCCACCGACTCGAGCCGGGCTTCGTGATCCAGGGTGGAGACCCGCAGACCAAGGAGCTTTCGGCCGACAAGGTCAAGGAACTCGTCGCCAAGCAGAAGTCCGGCGCCTACGCGCAGGGCGAGCCCATGATCGGCACCGGCGGGCCTGGCCACGTGATCAAGGGCGAGTTCGATCCCACGTCAAACCCTCACAAGCATGTGGACGGCAGCCTGGCCATGGCGCGTTCGCAGAGCCCCGATTCCGCCGGCTCGCAGTTCTACTTCACACTCGGCGCGCAGTCCTTCCTCGATGGCAGCTACACGGTGTTCGGTCAGACCACGGCCGGTCTGGACGTGGTGCACAAGCTCGGCGTTGGCGACATTATCGAGTCCGTGACCATCGAGAACGCGTCGAAGTAGCCGATCCGACGTGGACCAGACACGCTTCCAGGAAGCGCAACAGGCATACGACGCCGGAGACTACCGCACCTCTGCGAAGGGCTTCTTGGCTTCGGCGGGACGCGGAGCCGAGGGTAACGGTGCCGCCTATCACATGGCCGGCAACTCCCTCATCCGCTTGCGCCGTCATCAGGACGCCGTGACAGTCTACGGCCATGCGTTGCGCGACGTGCTCTATGAGAAGCGTGGGTCTGTGCATGCCAACCTCGGTGCTGCGTACGTCGCTATCGGAGACTATGCGGCCGCGGCTCAGTCCTATGAGAGCGCACTCGCTGAACCCGACTACACCACGCCATACAAGGCGTACCAGGGGCTTGCGGGCGCGCTGCTGGAGCGTGGCAAGATCGAAGACGCCGCAGTGGCGTATCGAAGGGCCGCGCTGGATCCGGTAAACCCCGATCCGGGCAGGGCACTCGTCAATCTCGGCTTGTGCTTCATGGGACTTGGCCGTCCTGCCGATTCGGTGGAGGCGTACAAGGCCGCGCTTGGATTCGAGCAGTACCAGGGTCGCGGCAAGGCGCTCGCCAATCTCGGCCAGGCGTACACGGTGCTGGAGGACTTCGACGAGGCGGTTCGCGCGTTTGAGAAGGCGACGCAGCTCCACGGGCACAAGCTGTCGGCTGCGGCATCGGCGGCGTACGCGATCGCAGCCGAGCAGGTCCGACCGCACAACGAGACTGTCGACGGATGGGAGACCGGCGAGCTTGGTGCCGTCGCCCCCCAGACCGTCTCAGACGACACCTCCGACTGGGACACCACGGAGATGGCCGCGCTCACCAGCGAATCCGTTTCCCGGGAGGCTGCATCGGCTCCTGCGCCTGCCGAACCGCCGTTCGATGCTGAATTCGCGACGGCGGAGTTGGAGTTCGGCGACGATGAATCGGTCGCGGACTTCTTCAGCGTCACCGAAGAGCAGATGAAGGTGCGCGACCGCGAGACCCGCCGAGCCCAGCGGGAGTCGCACGGTTCCGGCGGTCGCTGGAAGGCGGCCATCGGAGTGATGGTCGCCGTCGTTGTCGTCGCCGCACTTCTCGGCGCGGCGTACTTTGCCGGAATGGGATGGCCTACGCAGAAGCAGAGCGTGGCGGGCATGCTGTCCGCACACGGCTCCGGCACTTCGGTCGACCGCTACTGGGTCGCGGTGCCCGGCAAGGACGTCGCAAAAGAGATGGCCAAGATACCGCCCCTCAAGACCTACACCATCGATGCCGTTTCGGCTGGCGCTCAGAGCTCGAAGGCTTCGATCACCGTCACGCCCAAGAGCGGCGCACCGTTGCACTATGCCGTCAGCCTTGCACGTGAGGGCGTCGGCTGGAAGGTCAACGGGGTTGAGAACGACTGGAGTTCGACGGGAAGCGGCAAGTAGCCGCTAGCCCCGATTCGATACTGACTGACCGCAGATTCATCGGAAGGATACTCACGTGCAGCAGACCTACATCATGATCAAGCCGGACGCCGTCGCCCGTGGCCTCGTCGGCCGCATCGTCACCCGCTTCGAGGAAGTCGGGCTGACCATCGAGCGCATGGAGCACGGGATGGTCACCCCCGAGCAGGCAGCGGCCAACTACGTCGAGCACCAGGGCAAGCCGTTCTACGACGGCCTCGTGGCCTACATCACCTCCGGTCCCGTCGTGAAGATGGTGCTCTCGGGCGACAATGCCGTCCCCGTGTGCCGCAAGCTCATGGGCGCGACCAACCCGGCGGATGCCGCCCCCGGCACCATCCGTGGCGACTTCGGCCTGATCATGGACGCCAACGTCATCCACGGTTCCGACTCGCCCGAGTCAGCCGAACGCGAGATGGCGATCTTCTTCAACGCATAAGTGAGCAGTTGCTAGAGCGCCTGGGCGGCTCGGAGACGAGTCGCCCTTCCGCGTCTTTTTTTAGGCGTGGCGACGCCCAGGAGTAAGGGGACCGCATATGTTCTTCCGCGTGATGGACAAGTCGCGTCTGCCGGATCTCGTGCGCGGACTATCCGCCAGCTACGAGGTCGTGGGGCCGATCGCCAAGGGCGATACCTTCGTGTTTGCCCAGATCGACGATCCACGTGAGCTCCGACTTGACTACACCACCACGATCCTTCCGCCGAAGAAGTACTTCGTCCCGCCGGCGGAGGAGCTCATGCGTTTCGGGATGGCAGCCAACGAGGTCATCTCCGATGAGGTGCGCGCTCACCCCCGCGTGATCTTCGGTCTGCATCCGTGCGACATCAACGCGCTGATGCTCATGGACAACGTGTTCCTGGGCGAGTACGAGGACCCCTACTACAAGGCGCGGCGCGAATCGACACTGATCGTCGGCGTCAACTGCACGCCTGAGGCCGAGTGCTTCTGCAATGCGTGGGGTACTGACGAGGTGCACAGGGGCTTCGACATCTTCCTCTCCGACCTCGGTGATCGTTACTTCGTGTCGCTGTGCTCGGTCAAGGGCGCCGACCTCCTCGACCGCTACGTCGAGACGAGACAGGTGACGGCCGACGACACCGCCGAGTTCCAGCGCGTGACGCGGCATTTCAAGCAGTCCTTCGTGGGGGAAGCGGTCGACACCGCTCAGCTCCCACTTCTGCTCGACGCGAAGTTCAACGATCCGGTGTGGGACGAGCTCGGCGAGGCGTGCCTGTCGTGCGGCGCGTGCTCGATGGTGTGCCCCACGTGCTACTGCTTCGACGTGAAGGACCGCCTCGATGCCGACGGACAGGCCGGCTCGCGAGTCCGCACGTGGGACTCGTGTCAGTTCTCGCACTTCGCCGAAGTGGCACATGGACACAACTTCCGGGCGACGAGCTCGAGCCGAGTCAAGTACCGCTACTATCACAAGCAGTGGGGCTACCTTTCCAAGTTCGAGCGCGTGCTCTGCGTTGGCTGTGGGCGCTGCGAGCGCGCCTGCAAAGCCGGTATCAGCCCCCGCGGCGTGATCGAGGCACTTCAGGCGGGGGGTGCGTCATGAGCACGGATGCATACCGCAGCCTTCATGCGAACCCGTACCGCCCTTGGCCTGCCCGCATCACCTCAATCAGGGACCTCACCGAGAAGGAGAAGCTCTTCGAGCTGCGCCTCATCGACGAAGACGTGCGCGACGCGTTCCACTTCGCGGCCGGCCAGTTCGTCGAGGTGTCGGTCTTTGGGGTGGGCGAGGCGCCTATCTCGATTTCGTCTGCGCCGAGCAAGGGCGGGTTCATCGAACTGTGCGTTCGTAACGCCGGCGATGTGACCGGCGCGCTGCACGCTAAACAGTGCGGCGACATCATCGGCTTGCGCGGACCGTTCGGGCGCGGGTTTCCCTTCGAGCAGATGAAAGGCCACGACGTTCTGCTCGTTGCGGGTGGCCTGGGCATCGCTCCGCTCAAGTCCCTCATCAACCACATCCACGACGAGCGCTACGACTTCGGCAACGTGACGATTCTGCTCGGCGCGCGCAATCCTGATGAGATCCTGTTTCGCGCGCAGTTCGACATGTGGAAGCATCGAGACGACTTCAATCTCGTCATGACCGTCGACGTTCCCGACGATTCCTGGGACGGCGAGGTGGGTCTGGTCACAAGGCTGTTCGACCAGCTCGAGATCGATCCCGACAACACCTTCGGGGCCATCTGCGGACCTCCTGTGATGTATCGCTATGTCATCGACGAGATGCGCAAGAAGCGCATGGATGTCGATCGCATCTACGTCAGCTTCGAGCGTCGCATGAAGTGCGGCATCGGTATGTGCGGCCACTGCGGCGTGGGACACCAGTACGCGTGCATCGACGGACCGGTCTTCAACTACTGGGAAGCCATGAATCTCCAGGAGGCGATCTAGGTGGCTGCCCGCGTAGCGGTCTTCGCCTTGGCCAGCGACTTCGGTTGCCAAGTGCAGATGACGAACATGGAAGACGATCTGCTCGCCGTTCTCGCGCAGTTCGACCTGTCCTACTGGCAGCTTGCTTCGAGCGGGCACGTGCCCGACGAGTACGACGTCGCAGTGATCGAAGGTGCGGTCACCACCGAGGAACACGTCGCGTTGCTCAAGCGCGTCCGCAAGACCGCAGGCGTCGTGATCGCGATCGGAGCGTGCGCGATCACAGGTGGCATTCCAAACCTTGCTGCGGGGGAGGACCTCGAGCGACGCGTAGGGTGCGTGTATGGCGACGACGGAGACATCGTGGCGTGCGGCCGCATCTCACCTTTGCCCGTGAGTGCCATCATCGACGTCGACTACTTCGTCCCGGGGTGTCCCATCCAGCCTGCGGAGTTCGTAGCTGTCGTGCAGCGGGCGCTCATGGGACTGCGGGATGTCACCCCGAGAGAGCCGCTCTGCGCGTCCTGCAAGGTCGCAGAGAACGTATGCTTCTACGATTCCGGGCGCATGTGCCTCGGGTTGGTCACCCGGGCCGGTTGCGGAGCGCTGTGCGTGTCACTCGGACGCCCGTGCACCGGATGTCGCGGGCTAGCCGACGATGCGAATCTCGACTCGGCTCGCGCGGTTCTCGCCTCGCGAGGAATCGACGAACGCGAGCTGGCCACCGCTCTGCAACTGTACAACGCCCACGAGGAGGCTTCCCGATGAGCACGCTGACCGTCGAGCACGTCGCCCGCATCGAAGGCCACGGCACCATATCGGTGGATGTCGAGGCCGGCGTCGTGTCGGACATTCGTATGGACATCGTCGAGCCTGCTCGCTACTTCGAGTCGATGGTCGTCGGCAGGCGCTTCGACGAAGCGCCGCTCATCACGAGTCGCATCTGCGGCATTTGCTCGCCCAACCACGCGATCACGAGCATCAAGGCACTCGAAGCCGCGCTCGGAATCGAGGTATCCGAACGCACCAAGCTTCTGCGATCACTCCTCTTATACGGCTCGTATCTGCAGAACCACGCCACGCACCTCTACCTGTTCGCGGCGCCTGACTTCGTCGGACAGCCGAGCGTCTTTCCTCTGGCGCAGACGCATCCCGACGTGGTGATGCGCGCGCTGAGCATCAAGAAGCTCGGCAACGATCTCACAACGGCGATCGGCGGACGCCCGGTGCACCCGATCACCGCCGCGATCGGCGGATTCACCGCTGAGCCGAGCCGCACCGCACTCGAGTCTCTGGCTGCGCGCCTTCATGGAGCCGCTCGTGACGCCGCGGCGACCGTCGAGCTCTTCTCGACCTTCGACATCCCGGCGTTTTCGACAGCGGGGGAGATGCTCGCCGTGAGCGCTGAGCACGACTATGCGATCTACGATGGCGACGTCTGCGCTCTCGACGCCGGATGGTGTCGCCCTGCCGGCGAGTATCGCGACTTCGTGACCGAGGAGGTCGTCGCACACAGCAACGCGAAGCACTCGACCGTCGACGGCCGGACCTTCATGGTAGGCGCTCTGCCGAGGGTCAATCTGGGATGGGACCGTCTGCTGCCGGCAGCGCGGATCGCGGCTATCAAGGCGGGCCTGAGGCCGATTTCGAAGAACACGTTTCACAACAACCTCTGCCAGGCCGTCGAACTGGTCGACGCAGCCGAGCGGTGCGCTCTGCTCTGTGAGCGCCTGATCGCCGATGACGGTTCGTCGACACCGGTCGCCTTCGCGGTGCGCGCCGGGACGGGCACGGCCGCTACCGAGGCGCCGCGCGGCACGCTGTACCACACGCTGGCGCTCGACGACGACGGGCTGATCACCGCCGGTAACGTCGTCACGCCGACGGCACAGAATCTCGCCAACCTCGAGGCGGATATGCGCGCCTTCGCGCCGACAATCGCTGAACTTGCGGAGCCTGAGTTCATTCTGGGAATCGAGCAGCTCGTCCGTGCCTACGATCCGTGCCTGTCTTGCGCGGTGCACTAGCCCGCGCCACATGCCACCGCGATGAGAACAGGCCCGGCTCGATGCGTTGCGAGTCGGGCCTCTTCGTGCGCTGAACCGGAATAGGTTGCCGCAAGGTTCGGGCAAGGAGGGCAGGGCACACTCACGGCGCGGTGCGTCCCTCTCACCGATTCCAACCCGTCGACCAAAGGCCGGAGGCCACCGCCATGACACCACATCAGCCAGGTAGCCTGTCCTCTCCCAGAGAGCTGGTGCTGTCGGGAGGTGCCGAGAGGCTGACCGACGAGGGATTGGTTGCGGTACTCATGGGCCAGAGCGCCGGAGTCGGAGCCCAGGCACTGCTGCGTGAACACCCGATTCCCGATGGGTTCTGGAGGGTGTGTGCTGAGGATCTCATCGCGCTGGACGGCGTGGGGCCCGCCGCCGCGGCCCGCCTGCTCGCGTGCCTGGAGATCAGCCGTCGCGCAGCCTCCTGGCGGTGTTCTGACAGGCCGACGATATCGACGCCCGAAGACGTCGTGGAGCTCTGTGGCCCCCAGCTGCGCGGCTTGGACCGGGAGCACTTCTGGGCGCTCGCGCTCAATACGAAGAACCGGCTGCTGAAGATGGTCGAGGTCTCGGTCGGGTCGCTGAACGCCTCGATCGTTCATCCACGAGAGCTGTTCAAGGATGCCGTGAAGGTCTCGGCGGCGTCGATCGTGGTGGTGCACAACCATCCGAGCGGGGATCCCACTCCCTCCGGAGCCGACATCCAACTCACGAGGCGGCTGGTGAAGTCCGGAGACGTGCTCGGCATCGAGGTTCTCGATCACGTTGTGATCGGAGACGGGGGAGAGCATGCGAGCCTTCGCGACTTAGGGCTCATGTAACGCGGGAGAGCACCAGTTTGTGCGTGACAGAATCCGAGTAATCGCGGGACAACGACACCTTCCCGTAGGGCGGAAACCCTCATTCCCTATGGTACACTTCGTCCGAGTTCCGCTCGACCGGCCCGACCGAACGGTCAAGGGTCGGTTTTGGCGTCCGAGCCGCTGTCGTCCGCGGCGAGGCTACCGCGCCTGCAAGGCGCTTGAGATGCGAAAAGGAGCGACCGTGTCGCTTATTGATATGTTCTTCAACTCGTGGGGCGGCGACATGGCCGTCGACCTTGGGACCGCAAACACGCTCGTCTCGGTTCGAGGGCGCGGAATCGTGCTGATCGAGCCTTCGGTCGTCGCCGTCGAGCGCGACACCAAGCGAGTCCTCGCCGTGGGTATCGACGCCAAGCGCATGCTTGGCCGCACCCCTGGCTCGATCGTCGCTATTCGCCCGCTCAAGGACGGCGTCATCGCCGACTTCGAGGTCACCGAGGCGATGCTGCGCTACTTCATCAACAAGACGCGGGTGAAGCGCTTCCCCTGGCAGCCGAAGCCGAGAGTCGTGGTGTGCGTGCCCTCCGGTGTCACGGAAGTCGAGAAGCGTGCGGTATTCGAGGCGACGATGTCGGCAGGAGCGCGTCAGGCCTACCTGATCGAGGAGCCTATGGCTGCCGCCATCGGTGCGGGCCTGCCTATCCAGGAGCCCACCGGATCGATGGTCGTCGACATCGGCGGCGGCACCACCGAAGTCGCCGTCATCTCGCTCGGCGGTATCGTGGTCGCCCAGTCGATCCGAATCGCAGGCGATGAGTTCGACGAGGCCATCATTCAGCACGTGAAGCGCGTGTACAACGTGCTCATCGGCGAGCGTACGGCCGAGGAGATCAAGTTCGAGATCGGCAGCGCATGGCCGCTGCTCGAGGAGGTCGACGTCGAAGTACGCGGACGCGACCTGCTTACCGGCCTCCCGCGCACCATCACCATGGAATCAGAAGAGATTCGCGATGCGATCGCCGAGCCCACCAATGCGATCGTCGCAGCGGTCAAGGGCACGCTCGAGCAGACACCGCCTGAGCTGGCAAGCGATCTCATGGAGTACGGAATCGTACTGACCGGCGGCGGGGCGTTGCTCAAGGGACTCGACGAGCGGCTCCGGCACGAGACAGGGATTCCGGTTCACGTGTCCGACAGCGCGCTGACCAACGTGTGCGACGGATCTGCACAGGCACTCGAGGAAATCGATGCTCTCAAGAAGGTGCTGCAGGGCGGGCGTTAAGCCGACCTGCGAAATTAGATGAGGCTTCCTCAGCCCGAGAAATCATCAGCCAGACCCGGCCTCCTCGTCATCTTCGTGGTGCTATCCATCGTGCTGACCACGCTCTGGTTTCGTGAAGGTGCCACCGGCCCCGTGCACCGACTTCGCAACGGCGTGCAGTCTGTCGCAGCCCCGGTCGAGACCGCTGGCGAGTTCGTGACCCGACCCGCCCGAAGCTTCCTGCGGTGGGGCTCTGATCTCGGCGTTTCGCGCAGCCAGCTCGAGACATTGCGGACGCAAAATGACGAGCTGCGCCGTAGAGTCTCCGATCTCGAAGAGGCGCGGCTGGAGAATATCCGCTTGCGCAAGCTCGTCGCTTTCGTTGGGGCCAACAAGGGTCGCTCTCTCGGGGCTCGCGTCATAGGGCGCCCCACCAACTCGTGGGAAGGCGTCATCACCATTGACCGAGGGACCGCCGACGGCGTCAGGCAAGGCATGCCGGTCGTGGGCCCTCAGGGGCTGCTCGGCCAGACCATCGATGTCACGAGCCGGTCTGCGAAGGTCAGGCTGATCACCGACCCAAGGTCGGGAGTCGCCGCCATGGTCCAGTCCACCCGAGCTGAGGGAATCGTCCGAGGATCGATCGAGGGCAACCTCAGCCTCGACTTCGTCAGTCGGGAGACCACCGTGAGAGCCGGCGATGTCGTCATCTCTTCGGGCATGGGCGGGGTGTATCCCAAGGGGCTCATCATCGGTGAGATCACCACCGTGAAGAGTTCGCCTGCGGGGTTGTATCAGGATATCGTTCTCGCCCCGGCTGGTAGCCTGTCGGGTCTCGAAGAGGTCGTCGTTCTCATCAGCGCGACGACCCAGACCAACCAGGGAGGCGGGGAGTAGATGAGGCGGTTTCTTCCAGTTACAGCTGCGATCATCGCTGCGGCGCTTCTCCAGGCCGGCGTCGCCCCGTATCTGGCCATCGGTCACGTGGTGCCCAACTTCCTCCTGTTGGTCGTCGTCACGCTCGCGCTCGTGGAGGGCCCGGGAGCCGGCGCCTCTGCCGGATTCGCCGCAGGTATGCTGTTCGATCTGCTCGGCACGGGCCCGGTAGGCCCCATGGTCGCCGTTCTGGCAATCACCGGCTATCTGGCCGGCATGATGCATGAGGCCATGTTCGCTGAGGGTTGGCTCTTGCCGCTGAGCGTGCTGGCCATCGCTTCGCTGGGATCTGAGATCGCCTACGGCTTGATCCTCGATATGCTCGGCCAGGGTGGCCCGTTCTGGCTGACGTTCTTCGCCAAGATGGTGCCTGGCGCCGTGTACGACGTGGCGCTGGCACTGCTGGTGTATCCGTGGTTGGCGCGCTTCTTGCGCCAGGATCGACCCATGACGACGTTTCGACGTCTCGGGTGACGCGGCTTGTGCCGTGCTGCTGTGGCTACTCGGACCCGAATGCGCAGGAGTAAGCCCATATGCCCTCGTTCCGCCAAGAACTCAAACCCCGATTTGCAGCACTCGGTATCATCGTGCTGCTCGTGCTCGGACTTCTGCTGACGCGCCTGTGGACGATGCAGGTGCTCTACGGGGCCACCTACACGCAGCAGGCCGAGCAGAATCGTGTGCGCGAACTCACCACCGAGGCGCCTCGCGGCCGCATTCTCGACCGCAGAGGCAAGGAACTCGTCGGCAACAGGCCCACGATGGCCGTCGTCGCTGAGTCATCGGTGCTCACCAACAAGGCGCTTCTCAACAGACTCTCGGTTGTCCTTTCGATGCCGGTCGCCGATATCCGCGAGAAGATCGCCAGCACCAAGGAGGCAGCGCTCGCGCCGCGTACCGTCGCCATCGACGTTTCTCAGAGTGCCGTGGCCTACATCTCCGAGCACGCGAGTGAGTTTCCCGGCGTTGATGTCACGGTTCAGGCCGTTCGGCAGTATCCGCAAGGCAATCTCGCGGCGCACGTGCTCGGCTACACGGGTGAGGTGTCCGAGTCCGAGCTCGGCGCAGACAACGGGGCGAAGTACAGCTACGGCGACATCGTGGGCAAGGCCGGCGCGGAAGCGGAGTTCGAGCAGGTGCTGCAGGGCGACCGCGGCCGCAGACTCATCGAGGTGGACGCCACCGGACACGAGCAGCGCGTCATCGAGGATACCGATCCTGTCACCGGCCGCGACGTGGTTCTCACGATCGACAGCAACGTGCAGAAGGTCACCGAGAAGGCGCTCGCTCAGGCGATGACCGACGCTCGCAAGATTGGCTTCCCGAAGGCTAAAGCCGGCGCGGCCATCGCTGTGGACATACGCACCGGCGAGATCCTGGCCATGGCAAGCGCACCCACCTACAACCCGCAGGTGTTCCTCGGCGGCGTTTCGAAGAAGAACTGGGCGACGCTCACTGACAAGAAGTCCGAGTTCCCCTTGACCAACCGCGCGATCATGGCGCAGTACCCCGCCGCGTCCACCTTCAAGGCCATGGTGTTCCTTGCCGGTCTCGAGTACGGAATCACGACTCCGAGCAGCACGTATGACTGCGAGGGCAAATGGGTCGGGATGGGCAAGCAGTGGAGCAAGTGGTGCTGGAATCATGGGGGACATGGGGTCGAGACGCTCATGGACGGTGTTCGCGACTCGTGTGACACGGTCTTCTACGAGGTCGGTTACAGGTTCTACAAGGACGGTGGCGAGAAGCTGCAGAAGTTCGCTCGGCGCTACGGGTTCGGAGCCAAGAGCGGTATCGATCTTCCCGGCGAGACGGAAGGTCGCATTCCCGACGCTGCGTGGAAGGCCAAGTACAACCAAGACTACCCGGAGTACCAGCTCTGGCTTCCTGGCGACACGGTCAACCTGTCCATCGGACAGGGAGACCTGCTTGTCACGCCGCTTCAGCTGCTCGACTCCTATGCGGGCATCGCAAACGGCGGCAAGGTCATGCGGCCCCACGTTCTCAAGCAGGTTCTCGGGCCGGACAGCAAGCCGGTTCTCACCTTCAAGCCGACGGTTGCCTTCGACAGCAAGACGTCGAAGGCCAGCCTGCGCAGCATGACGACCGCATTGGTAGACGTGACCGAGGTCGGCACGGCCAAGAGCGTGTTTCGGAACTTCCCCGTACGCGTTGCGGGCAAGACCGGTACCGGGCAGGTCGCCGGCAAGGACGACATGGCGTGGTTCGTCGGCTACGCTCCCGCCGACAAGCCGCGCTACGCGGTGGCGGTCGTCGTCGAGCAGGGCGGTCACGGTGGCTCGATCGCAGGTCCCGCCGGTCGTCAGATGCTCGCAGCACTTCTCGGCCAGCCGGTCGAGCACATCACGGCAACGGATATCTCGAGATGACGCGGATGAACGAGCGCAGTCGCCTCTGGTTCGTCAACTGGCCGCTGGTTGGTATCGTCTTCCTACTGGCGATCTACGGCAGCGTGATGGTGCAGTCCGCGACGTCTGGAATGGCCGGCGGACCGGGGCTGTTCAAGCGGCATATCTTCGGGCTGCTCGTCGGTCTGGTTCCGCTCGGTTTCGCATGGGCGGTCGACTACCGGAAGCTGAGCGGGTGGATAGGGCCGCTCATCATCTTCGACGCGCTTCTGATCCTCTCTCCCCATATCCCGGGGCTCGGTACGACTGCGAAGGGCGCCACATCGTGGCTGGCTATCGGCGGCATGCGGCTGTTCCAGCCGTCTGAGCCTGCAAAACTGATTACGATCATCATCATGGCCGGCATCATCGCGGCGTATAAGGGCAAAGTCGAGCAGGGCAGAGACCTCGCCAAGGTGCTCGGGGTTCTCGCCATCCCGCTCGGTCTGATTCTGCTCCAGCCTGACCTGGGAACGGGCATGGTATTCGTCGCAATCACCGCTGGGATGCTGCTCGTCGGCGGATTGAAGCCTCGGTGGTTCCTGATTCTGGGCGTGACGGCAGCAGTGCTCGTGGCGGGGATGCTCTCGCTCAATACCACGCTGGACAAAGCCATGGGCCGCGACGTCTTGATCAAGGACTATCAGCTCAACCGGCTTCTCGTCTTCGTCGATCCGACCCTCGATCCCAAGGGCGCCGGCTACAACCTCGAGCAGTCGAAGATCGCTATCGGCTCCGGAGAGCTCACCGGCAAGGGCCTGCGCTCGGGTACGCAGTCCAACTTGCGCTTCCTGCCCGAGCCGCACACCGACTTCATCTTCTCGGTCACCGGAGAGGAGCTTGGCTTCATGGGTGCACTGCTGCTCCTGGGCCTGTACCTTGCTCTCCTCATCACCGCGCTTGAGATCGCCGCCCAGTCCCGAGACCTGTTCGGGTCGCTCATTGTGGCCGGTGTGATAAGCATGTGGACGTTCCAGATTCTCGAGAACATGGGCATGACGATCGGGCTCATGCCCATCACCGGCATCCCGCTTCCGTTCATGAGCTTCGGCTCGTCATTCATGGTCACCAACATGTTCGCCGTGGGTATGCTCCTGTCCGTGTGGACTCGCCGACAGGGCGTATCAGGCATCTGACCGAGGGGATTCATCGCATGAAACTGCCACTCGATATCCGCGACCTCATGACCTCAGGAGCGAAGCTGCGGACCGAGCGCGAGAAGCCGATCCGCATCGCCATCTTCGTCGACGTCGACGCGCCCGATGAGCTCGTCAACGCGGTCCAGGCCGCGCTGCTGCCTCAGACCAGCGGCGCGCGCCTCCACGTCGAGGCCTGCGCCCCCGGCGAGGTGCTGCTCGTCGACGACGCGTCTGACGCCGTCGTCGCGATTGCAGGTCCGGGGACCACGCTGGAGCGTTCGCTGGCTTCCGCACGAGACCGGTTCGTGCCGACGGTCGTGCTTGTCCTGTGCGAGCCCGCTGAGGCCGTGTCACGCCGTCTGGCGCACCCGCTGCTCGACACGCACGCGGCAGAAGATGCCGAAGCGGTCGTGCGTGCCTTGGGAACGTGGCTCGCGGACCGCGTGAGCGCCAAAAGGCTCGCGCTCGCAGCGAACTTCGCCTTCGTCCGACGTGCGGTCGCTGAAGAGTCGGTGAAGGCGACAGCCTTCCAGAACGGGATCATCGGTACCGTGGCGATCATTCCAGGAACCGACATGCCGCTGATGACCGCCAACCAGGCCAAGATGGTCCTGCAGATCGCTGCGGCCTACGGTGAGACTCTCGGCGCCGAGCGTATCAAGGAGCTCGCCGTGGTCGTGGGCGGAGGGTTTGCGTTTCGCAGCGTCGCACGGCAGGCTCTTGCCTTCATCCCCGGCTTCGGGTGGGCTGTGAAGGGGGCGATCGGCTACTCCGGCACGCTGGCGATGGGCTATGCCGCCGTCGAGTACTTCGAACGCGGCGGAGACGTCTCCGGGCTCGCCGACAAGCTCCGCGAAGCGCGCGATCGCGCTGTCGAGGTCGCCGGAAGGGCCCGCGGTCGGCTCGGCGGGACTCGGCCGGACGCACTTCCTGCGGCACCGGCTACCCTCCCCGAGGAATCGCAGCTGTGACGCGGGTCGATCTGTGGCCTCGCATCGAGCCGCTGCTCTCCCGGATCGAACGACCCGCGCGCTACGTCGACCGCGAGTGGGGAGCGCACCACGACGAGGAAGCCGACTACCGCGCGGTCCTGATCTACCCGGATACCTACGAGATAGGCCAGGCCAACCAGGCGGTCGCGATTCTCTATGGCCTGCTGAACGCCATCTCCGGCGTGGCCGCCGAACGCGCGTACCTTCCGTGGGTCGACATGTCAGCGCTCATGCGAGAGGAAGGCGTGCCGCTGTTCTCCCTCGAGTCGTGCGCTCCGGTGCGCGATTTCGATCTCGTCGGCATCACCGTCCCCTATGAGCTCACGTACACGAACGTCCTCGAGACGCTCGACATGGCGGGTCTGCCACTGCGCTCTGTCGACCGCAGCGAGACCGACCCGCTCGTGATTGGCGGCGGACCGTGCGTGTACAACCCGGAGCCCATCGCGCCGTTCTTCGACGCGATACTCATCGGAGAGGGCGAAGAGGCGATCTCCGACATCGTTGCGGCCCACCGCGCAGCTCAGTCAGAGGGGCTTTCTCGCGCGGCGACGCTACTGCGCCTCGCGCAGATTCCCGGCGTGTACGTGCCGTCGCTCTACGCCGTCGAGCTCGACGAGCAGGGCGCTTTTTCGCGCGTCGTGCCGGCCGAGGGCGCGCCTGCCACGGTCACGAAGCGCGTCGTCGCCGACTTCGACGCGCTGCCCGCGCCCGTGCGCGGCATCGTTCCGTTCATGGACGTGGTCCACGACCGCTTCGGCATCGAGGTGCTTCGCGGCTGCAGCCGCGGGTGCCGGTTCTGCCAGGCCGGCATGGTCTACCGCCCCGTGCGTGAGCGCAGTGCCGATACCATCGTGCGCGACGTGATGGCCGGGCTCGCCTGCACCGGCTACGACGAGGTCTCGCTCACCTCACTCTCGACCACCGACCACAGCCAGCTCGAGGACGTGCTCCGAAGGCTTCAGCGCCGCCTGGAAGGCACGGGAGTGTCGGTGTCACTGCCCAGTCTGCGCGTCGACGCGTTCGGCGTGGAGATGGCACGGCTCGTGGCCGCCGGGGGCAAGAAGAGCGGGCTGACGTTCGCGCCTGAGGCGGGAACGCAGCGCATGCGCGACGTCGTCAACAAGAACGTGACCGAGGAGGATCTGATCGGCAGCGTGGAGCGTGCCTTCGCAGCAGGCTGGCGACGGGTCAAGCTCTACTTCATGATCGGGCTTCCCTCCGAGACCGACGCGGACATCTCAGGGATAGGCGATCTTGTCAGCAAGGTGCTCGCCACCGCGAAGGCGGCAACGCCGCCCAACGCGCGCGGTTCGGTGCGTGTCGCAGTGTCGGTATCGACCTTCGTCCCCAAGGTCCAGACGCCGTTCCAGTGGGAAGCTCAGATCACCGGTGAAGAGGTGCGTCGCCGCCAGGGAGTCCTGCGCGAGTCGATGCCGCGTAAGGGTGTGGAGCTGCACTGGCATGACTCGGAGATCTCGTTCCTCGAGGGTGTGATGGCGCGCGGAGGCCGTGAGGTCGCCGATGTGGTGGAGGCCGCATGGCGCAACGGCGCCGTATTCGAGGCGTGGACCGAGCAGTTCCGTCTCAGCCGCTGGCATGAGGCTTTCGCGCTTACCGGAGTCGACCCTGCCGCTATCGCGAACCGCGTGCGCAGCGAAGACGAGCCGTTGCCCTGGGACCACATATCGGCCGGGGTCTCTCGGCGCTATCTCGCCCGTGAGCGTTCCCGCGCGCTCGCCGAGCAGACCACGCCGGACTGCAGCTTCGTGGGCTGTACCGGCTGCGACGTGTGCGACGACCTGAACGTCGAGATCGTTTTAGGAGGTGGGCAGCGTGGCTAACGGGGAGTTCCGTCTGAGGATCCGCTATGGCAAGGTCGGCAGGCTTCGCTGGTTGTCTCACCTGGAGGTCATTCACTCGTTGGAGCGCACCATTCGACGTGCCGAGCTGCCCTACGCGATCACGCAGGGCTTCAGCCCTCACATGAAGTGCGCGTTCGGTCCGGCGTTGCCCGTGGGGACCGCGGGCGAGAACGAGTACCTCGATATCTCGTTGACGCGCTACACTACGGCGGAAGAGGCGCTTGCGCGTCTCATCGCCTCGACGCCTGCGGATCTCGCTCCGCTTGAGGCGAGGTACGTCTCGGAGGCGGAGCCGTCGCTTGCGGCGGCTATCACCATCGCCGAGTATCACGCGATAGTATCAGGGAAGGAGTCATCGGCCGATTCGGTGCAGACGGCGCTGGCCGGCGTTGTCGATTCGGGCTCACTCACGGTTCAGCACAGGGGGAAACAAAAGGTTTACGATCTGGCGCGCAGCCTCCCGAAAGAGGTGCGTGTCACCGATCAAGACGGTGGGATCCACGTTGCTCTCACCGTCCGAATGGGTCCGGAAGGATCCCTCCGCCCCGAGGTGCTCATCCGAGAAGCGTTCCGTATCGCATCTCTGGAAGCCACCGTCTCGCACATGACGCGCACAGACACCCTCATCGAAACAGGGGAGGGGCTCTGGGTGCGTCCGTTGTGACGGGAGTGCCTACGTGGCAGAACTAGCCCGCGAGATGCTCATCTCGCACGATTCAAACGAGACCCGGGTCGCGCTCCTCGAAGACCGGGAACTCGTCGAACTGTATATCGAACGTCCCAAACGCAGCGTCGTGGGCAACGTGTATCTCGGCAAGGTGTCCGATGTCTTGCCCGGCATGCAGGCGGCCTTCGTCGACATCGGCATCGAGAAGAACGCGTTTCTCTACGTCGATGAAATTGTGGCGCCCGAAGGGCTCGAGGGCCTGCCGCGCCGCGATATCCAATCGCTGCTCAAGCCAGGCCAGCAGGTGATGGTGCAGGTCACCAAGGATCCCATGGGAACCAAAGGCGCTCGCGTCACCACGGAGATCACGCTGCCCGGACGCTTCCTCGTGCTCATGCCGTTCTCGGAGTTCGTGGGCGTGTCTAAGAAGCTGCCAGACGCCGAGCGCGACCGTTTGCACCATATCGTTCAGGCCAACATGCCACCGGGCATCGGCGTGATCGTGCGCACGGTGGCCTTGGGTGCCTCGGAACGGGACTTGATGAGCGATCTTGAGTTCCTGCTGAGGCTCTGGAAGCGTGTCAACCACCAGTCCACCGAGGCGCTCGCCCCTGAGGTCATCTACACCGAGATGGACCTGGCGCTGCGCCTCGTGCGCGACGTGTTCTCCGACGAGTTCAAGTGGCTTTCCATCGACGACCGCGCCACGCACGACAAGGTGGTGTCGTTTCTCAAGAAGACGTCGCCCGGACTGGTGAGGCGCGTCAGGCTGTTCAAGGAGAAGGCTCCGCTCTTCGAGTCATACAACCTCCAGGCCGCCATCGACTCGGCCTTGCGCAGGACGGTCGCTTTGCCAAGCGGCGGCTACCTCACCATCGACAAGACCGAGGCGCTCACGGCGGTGGACGTGAACACCGGGCGCTTCGTCGGCAAGAAGAACCTCGAGGAGACGATCGTGCGCACCAACCTCGAGGCCGCCGAAGAGACCGTGCGCCAGCTGCGCCTGCGCGACATCGGCGGCATCATCGTCGTTGACTTCATCGACATGGAAGATGAGGCGCACAAGTCGCTTCTGCTCCAGCGACTCGGAGACGCGCTTTCGCACGACCGCACCAAGACGCGGATGAGCGATGTCTCGCGCCTTGGTCTGGTGGAGATCACCCGCAAGAACGTCACCGATGGCCTCTACGGAGTTCTGACGGAGCCATGCACGTGCTGCGGGGGCGAAGGTCGTGTAATATCTCGGGCGACCCGTCGAATCGCGGTGGAGCGCCGCATGCGCGAGATTCTTCGCACCGGCAAATCCAACGCGTACCTCTTCGGGCTCAATCCCCAGACCTTTGAGCTCGTCACCGCGCCGGGGCTGAACACGGCTGCATCTCTACGCGCTGAGACGGGTAAACAGGTTTCGATTGTTGCAGATGAAGAAGCGGATGCCACTGAGGTTCGCATACTCATCGAAGGCAAAACTGGTCTCTTGCGGAGGGCATTCGACTAGGGTGCGCATCGCCGATACGCCCGGTGCCGTTGTCTCACGCGCCGGAGCGTTGACGCTGGGTGTTGACCCTGCTAGCATGTCTCCTCGCGCATTCGAAGCGAGTGGAAGGTCTATCTATGTACGCAATCGTTGCCACCGGCGGCAAGCAGCTCAAGGTCGCGGCCGGCGACGTCGTTGTTGTTGAGAAGCTCGACGCCGCTGTTGGCGAGAGCGTCACATTCGACGTCATCTTCCTGGCCGACGACGATCAGATCGTCGTTGATCCTGCAGAGCTGGCCTCTGCGACCGTCACCGCTGAGGTCGTAGAGCAGTTCAAGGGCGAGAAATGCATCATCTTCAAGTTCAAGAAGCGTAAGGGCTACAAGCGCCTGAAGGGTCACCGTCAGAACCTGACGCGTGTCCTTATCACGGAGATCATCACCGCCGAGGGCGCCAAGCCCAAGGCAAAGGCGCCGGCGAAGAAGGCGGCCGATAAGGTCGTCAAGGCAACCAAGGCCGTCGAAGTCGACGCTGCTGAGGCTCCCAAGCCGGTAGAGAAGAAGGTCGCGAGCCGAGCCAAGAAGGCCAAGGCTCCCGAGGAGACCGTCGCTCCCGCGCCGGCCGCCGAGCAGGAATAAGGGAGAGATCGAGAAATGGCACATAAGAAGGGTCTCGGCTCAACAAAGAACGGCCGCGATTCACAGTCCAAGCGTCTTGGCGTGAAGCGTTTCGCGGGTCAGGAAGTCACTGCCGGTTCGATCATCGTGCGTCAGCGCGGCACCCACATTCACCCGGGTGAGAACGTAGGCCGTGGCGGCGATGACACCCTCTTCGCGATGAAGCCGGGCGTCGTCGAGTTCACACGTGGCCTCAAGCGTCGCGTGCACGTTCGTCTCATCGAGGGCTAACAGCCTTTCGAGCGAGAAGAATCCAGTAGCGTCGCGAGCCCTCCGCTCCCGTCTCGGGGCGGGGGGCTTGTTTGTATAATGATGAGTGCGGTGTCCACAGCCGCAGGAAGCGAGCTGAAGTCCCGTGTTCATCGATGAAGTGAAGATAAACGTCAAGGCAGGCGACGGCGGTGCCGGATGCATGTCGTTTCGGCGTGAAGCGCATGTGCCCAAGGGCGGACCGGACGGCGGAGACGGAGGGCGCGGCGGCAACGTCGTGCTCGAAGCAGACCCTGCAATCTCGTCTCTCATGGACTACCGCTTCAAGCGCCACTTCAAAGCAGAGCGCGGTACCCACGGCAAGGGCGCGATTCGTCATGGAGCCGGCGGCGAGGACATCATCCTGAAGGTGCCGCTCGGCACCATCGTGCGCGACAGCGACACAGGCAAGATACTCGGCGACCTCACGCACCCCGCGCAGCGCCTCGTGGTCGCCCACGGGGGCTACGGTGGCCGTGGCAACATCCACTTCGTGACGCCGACGAGGCGCGCCCCCTCCTTCGCCGAGCTCGGCGAGCCGTGCGAGGAGCGCTGGATCGACCTCGAGATGAAGCTGCTCGCCGACGCAGCACTCGTCGGCATGCCGAGTGTTGGCAAGAGCTCGCTGATCGCCGTCATGAGCGCCGCGCGGCCTAAGATCGCGGACTACCCGTTCACCACGCTCGTTCCTAACCTGGGCGTCGTCAAGGCTGGCGATCGCAGCTTCGTCGTGGCAGACATCCCCGGTCTGATCGAGGGTGCGCACGAGGGCAAGGGCCTCGGTCACGCGTTCCTGCGCCATATCGAGCGCTCGGCTCTCATCATCCATGTCGTCGACTTGACGGGGAGCTACGAGGGCCGCGATCCGATCTCGGACTACGAGATCATCAACCGCGAACTCGAGATGTATGCCAAGGACCTCGCGGCCCGTCCGCGTGTCCTGGTCGGTAACAAGGTCGATGTCATCGGCACGGAAGAGGCCGACGCGCGTCTCTCCGAGCGTGCCGAAGCCGACGGCATTCCATACTTCGCCGTGTCTGCGGTAACGAGCGAGGGTCTCGACTCGCTCATGTTGCGCGTGGCCGAGATGGTCTTCGAACAGCGCTCCGCCGTCGTTCACGACCGCGTCGCCACCTATCACCAGGTCTGGACGCACGACACGCGTTCCGACAAGGACTTCGAGGCCACGGCGCTTGGCGGCGGTGTGTTCGAGGTTGTGGGCCGCGGCATCGAGCGCATGGTGATCATGACCGAGTGGAACAACGAAGAGGCCATCGCCTTCCTCCAGAAGCGCATGGCGAAGGCCGGTGTCGAGGAGGCTCTCGAGGAAGCTGGCGCGGTGGACGGCGACGAGATCCGCATCGCGGGTCGCAGCTTCTACTTCGAGAGCGCGGTACGCCGCGACCCCGAAGTCGAGTTCATCGAAGACGAGTTCCGAGACGTTGCCAAGCAGCCCTTTGAGAGCACGTCCGATCCGGAGGACGCCGCCGAGGAGGACGTGTAGCCGATGCCGGCCCACCGCGTCGTCATCAAGGTCGGCACCTCGACGCTCGCCAGGGCCTCAGGGGGAGTCGATGCGGAGTACGTGACGGCGTTGGCTGGCCAGGTTGCGCACGTGATGCGTGCCGGCTGCCAGGTGGTTCTGGTGTCTTCCGGCGCAATCGCCGCGGGAATCGAGCGTCTCGGCCTGGTCGAGCGTCCGTGCGACATGCCTTCGCTTCAAGCGGCGGCCTCCGTCGGCCAGGTCGCGCTCGTCGAGCGCTATGCCGCGAGTTTCGCGGCGCAGGCGATCCCCGTCGGTCAGGTGCTGTTGACGCGCAACGACACGGGGCACCGCGAGTCGTTCCTGCACGCCCGCGACACCTTCGAGCGGCTGCTGCAGCTCGGCGCGATTCCCATCGTGAACGAGAACGACACGGTTGCCGTCGACGAGATCCGATTCGGCGACAACGACACGCTTGCCGCGCTCGTGGCAACCATGGTCAACGCCGACCTCGTCGTGATCCTCTCCGACATCGCGGGACTCTACGACGCCGACCCGCGTCTTTCCGACGAAGCGACGCTGCTCAAGCAGGTCGACGAGCTCACCGACGACCTCATGGCTGCGGCCGGCGGAGCGAGTGGGACCATGGGCAGCGGCGGCATGGCGACCAAGGTCGACGCCGCCAAGATGCTCATGAAGGCGGGCATCCCGATGGTCATCTGCGACGGGCGTCGCGAAGGCGTGATCGTCGATGCTGTGGCCGGACTGCCTGTCGGCACGATCTTCGATGGCGGTGAGGGCACCATCGGGGCTCGGAAGCTCTGGATTCTTCTCGGCAGCAAGCCCGCCGGTGAGATCGTCATCGACGAGGGTGCCTGCACCGCAGTGCGGTTGCATGGCACGTCGCTGCTGCCCGCCGGCGTCGTGGGCGTACAGGGGGAGTTCGCGGAGGGCGATGCAGTCGCCCTCGTCGACAGAGAGGGTGCGCTCGTCGCGCGCGGTCTGACCGAGCTTTCGTCCGCCGATCTGGACGCCGTGAAGGGCCTCAAGAGCGCTCAGATCGCCTCGGCGCTTCCTCGTGTTGCCGGCAGAGCAGTCGTGCACCGGGATCGTCTCGTGGTCCTCTAGCACGTCGAGCCTCTCGCTCCGTCGCGTCTTGGCCGCGGCGATGCGCTAGTATTGTCTCGCTGCGCGCCTCATGTCTGGTGCGTTGTTGTCGCATTCGCCAGAAGGGGAGCGATTCATGTCGGACGTCCTGCAGCTTGCCGAGCGTGCCCGAGAGGCCGCCGCTCAGATCGCCATTACGTCGACCGACGAGCGCAATCGCGCTCTGCTGGTGATGTCTCACGCGCTCGTTGCCAAGCAAGACGAGATCCTTGCAGCCAACGAAGCTGATATGGCCGACGCGCGCGCCAAGAATGTTCAGGCAGGTCTTCTCGACCGGCTCGAACTCAACCCCGCGCGCATCAAGTCCATGTCCGAGGCGCTTCGGGCGCTCTCATTGCTTCCCGATCCGATCGGCGAGGTCGTCGAGGGCTACAAGCTCGCCAACGGTATCGACATGTCCAAGGTGCGCGTCCCGCTCGGCGTGGTCGCGATCATCTACGAGGCCAGGCCCAACGTGACCGCCGATGCTGCGGGTCTGTGCGTCAAGACCGGCAACTCCGTCATCCTGCGCGGCGGTTCGCTCGCGATTCGGAGCAATCTCGCACTCACTCGCGTGCTGGCAACCGCCGCTTCGAGCACAGGGCTGCCCCACGCGTGCATCCAGTCCATCGAGTCGACCGACCACGCCGCGGCCGAGGAGCTCATGAGTCTTCATGGCTACATCGACGTGTTGATTCCCCGCGGTGGCGCCGGGTTGATCAAGAACTGCGTTGAGAACTCGAAGGTCCCGGTCATCGAGACCGGCATCGGCAACTGCCACATCTACATCCACGAAGCGGCCGATGCCGACATGGCGCGTCGCATCGTGGTCAACGCGAAGTGCCAGCGTCCCACGGTGTGCAACGCCGCCGAGTCCCTGCTGGTGGACGATGCGGTCTACGAACGCGTGCTTCCCCGGATCCTCAAGGAACTCGAGGACAACGGCGTGACGATCTATGCCGACGAGAAGACCCGGGGTCTGGGCGCCGTCATGCGTATCGAGGCGGCGACCGAAGAGGACTGGGGCACCGAGTACCACGACCTCAAGATGTCGGTGAAGGTCGTCGGCGGGCTCGACGAGGCGATCCGACACATCAACACCTACGGCACCAAGCACTCCGAGGCCATCATCACCGAGGACTACTCGGCCTCACGACGGTTCCTGCACGAGGTCGACGCGGCCGCCGTGTACGTCAATGCGTCGACACGCTTCACTGACGGTGGAGAGTTCGGCCTCGGCGCCGAGATAGGCATCTCGACGCAGAAGCTGCATGCGAGAGGACCCATGGGCCTCGCGGCACTCACCTCCACCAAGTACCTGCTCATGGGGAATGGGCAGATTCGCGAGTGAGAACAGGCGCACGCATCGGCATCATGGGCGGAACGTTCGACCCTATCCATTTCGGCCATCTCGTCACGGCCGAGGAGGCGCTGGTCCAGTTCAACCTGGACAGGGTGCTCTTCATGCCCACTGGACAGCCCGCGCTCAAGGCGAGCGCCACTGTCACGCCGCGCGAGGACCGCTACCTCATGACCGTGCTCGCCACGGCATCAAACCCCGACTTCGATGTGAGCCGCATGGAGGTCGACCGTCCCGGTCTGACCTACACGGTCGACACGCTCATGGCGCTGCGCGACCAGTACGGCGCCTCCACCGAGCTGTTCTTCATCACCGGAGCCGACGCCGTATGGGACATCGTCTCGTGGAAGGACGCCGAGATCGTCGCCGAGACGGCGACGTTCATCGCCGCTACGAGGCCCGGATACGATCTCGACGCAGCGCGCCGCGCCCACGAGGCGGCAGCGACGCGCTTTCACATCGAGTACGTCGAGGTTCCCGCGCTCGCCATCTCCTCGACCGACCTGCGACGTCGTGTGTCGCAGCGCAGGCCGATCCGCTACCTCACCCCTGAGTCCGTCGCGTCCTACATCGACAAGCGCGGGCTCTACCGAGAGGTAGTCTAGCCATGGCCGGCGTGTCCTATGACGACGCCGTCGCGGCCCTGCGTGCCCGTCTCGGCGAGAAGGCGTTCGGGCATTCGCTGCGAGTCGCCGACACCGCCGCCGGAGTGGCCGCCACCTACGACGTCGATGTCGATCGGGCGCGCCTGGCCGGGTTGCTGCACGACTGGGACCGCGAGCGGAGTGCCCAAGAGCTCCTGGACTCCGCACGCGACGCCGGGGTGAGGGTCACTTCCGCCGACGAGGCCGTGCCCTACCTTCTGCACGCCCGAACGGGCGCGGCGTCACTGTCCGCGGCGATGCCGGGGCTCGACGAGGCCGTCGTGCGCGCGGTGGCGTTGCACACGGTCGGTTCGCCTGACATGACAGCGCTCGATATGGTCGTCTACGTGGCCGACATGATCGAGCCGGCTCGCGATTTCCCTGGAGTAGTCGCTCTGCGCGATGCCGTGGGCGTCGAGTCGTTGCGCGATCTGTTCGTCCTTGCGTACCGACGCTCGCTTCTTCACCTGGTGGAGTCGGGTCGGCGCATCCATCCCGACACCGTCGCCGTGTGGAACTCGCTTGTGGCGGGAGGACGGCCGTGAGCGACGAGATCCCGCGCAGGGCCAAACCCAAGCATGCGCCGCAGATGCCGAGCGGCTACCGCGCGTCTCGCCGCGGCTCGAGCTCATCGAAGTCGGCCAAGTGGGCGGAGCGCACGCACCGCGTGACATCGGTGTTCGACGGGGCTGTCGCGACGATTCGCAACATCGGCTATCTCGCCGCGCTGACCCTCGGCGGACTGCTCGTCCTCGTCTTGCTGCTGCTTCTCATCGCCAGCGTCATCAACGGCATCGTTCGGTGGAACGCGCTGCGCTCATCGGCCAAATCGGGCACGGTGGCCGAGCTCGAGCGGCGTTCGAAAGAGAATCTGCTGGTGATCGGAGTCGACAAGGGCAAGGCGATCGGGTTCCTCGCGCTGAGGATCGACCAGAAGGGCGGCCAGGTCTTCGGCATCGCGATTCCAGACGGCGCGTTCATCGAAGTGCCCGGTCAGGGATTCGAGCGGGTGGGCGATAGCTACCTGGCTGGGGCCGATGTTTCGATGGCCGCGGTCTCGAACTACCTCACCGTTCCCTTCCATTCCTACGTCACCGTGCCTGCAGAGGTGTACCGCGACGCCTTGAAGCGTCAGACTGTTGCAGGCATTACCGCCGCCCACGAAGAATCCAACGCATCCGACACTCGGCTGGCCGGGATTTCGAAGGCATTGGCGTCGATACAACAGAAGAACACGGCCCTCGTTCCACTCCCGGTCAAGCCGATCAAGCTCGGCGATCAGACCTACTTCGAACCGCAACGCTCCGAAGTCGCCGACCTGCTCAAGGCATGGTGGGGCGTGGACGCCAGCAAGTCATCGGAGGTCACCCGCGTCATCGTCTATAACGGCGCAGGAAAGCCCGGAGTCGCCGGTGAAGCGGCGCAGCAGCTCATCCGTAACGGGCTTCGGGTCGTGGACACCAAGAACGCCAACAACTTCGGCTACAAGCAGACGATCATCGTCGTCCAACGTGGACCGGTATCTCAGGGCAACAAGATAAAGAGCGTGCTCGGCGTGGGAATCGTCAAAGAACAGCCGTCCGAGCAAGACGTCGCGGACGTGATCGTCATCATCGGCAAGGACTACACACCGCCTGATCAAGGCGCACAAGGAGGCACCAAGTGATACTGCAATCCAAGGACTGGGCGCTCATCGCGGCCGAGGCTGCCAGCGACAAGAAGGCCGGAGACATCGTCGCCATCGAGGTGCGCGAAATGCTCGTGGTCACCGACTTCTTCGTGATCGCGACAGGTGCCACCGGCATCCAGGTTCGCGCCATCGCCGATGAGATCGAGGACCAGCTGCGCCTGCGTGGCGGCATCAAGCCGATCGGCCGAGAGGGTGCCGAGGAAGGCAAGTGGCTGCTGCTCGACTACGGCGACCTCGTCATCCACGTGTTCCAGCCCGAGGAGCGCGCGTTCTACCGCCTCGAGAAGCTGTGGAGCGATGCGCCGTATCTGAAGCTGCCGGCCAGCGTGACGGGCGGGGTTTCGGTTCCGGCCGCAAGCGACGATGAGCCCGAGCCCGCGCGCGGGGTTGCTCCTCACGACGTCGAGCTCTAGGGACCGTGCCACGCGAGTACCTCAGTAAGTACGGCGTACAGGTAGCCCTTGTCGGCGTTGCTGCCGTGTGGGGAACCACGTTCGTCATGGTCTCCGATGCGATCGCGCGCTACCCCATGTACGGGTTTCTCGCATGGCGCTTCGCGGTGGCTACCGTCGCCTTCGTGGTCTTCTTCCCACGCGTGCTGAAGCGTCTTGATGCTGTCAACGTACGAACAGGCGTGATCGCTGGCCTCGTTCTCACCGCGGGCTACATCTTCCAGACGTGGGGATTGGACGGGGCGACGCGTACGACGCCCGCGCGAGCCGCGTTCATCACCGGGCTCTACGTCGTGATCACGCCGCTGCTGCAGGCCGTCGTCTTGAGGCGCATGCCGAAGAAGGCCACGCTGCTGGGAGCGGCCATCGCGCTTGGCGGGCTGTGGCTGCTGTCCGGCATCGGCCGGGCCGACGGCGGTTGGATCCTCGGCGACACGCTCATCGTGGTGTGTGCTTTGGCGTACTCGGTGCACATGATCGTGCTCGGATCGACGGGGGAGAAGCACGACGTCATGGCGTTGACGCTCGTGCAGCTCGCCACGGTGACGGTGGTGTGCACCGCCATCTCGCTTATCAAGGAGCACCCCGCGCTGCCGACCGACGGACGGGTCATCGTCGCGATTCTCGTCTGCGGCGTGCTCGCTTCAGCGCTGGCCTTCGTGATCCAGACGTGGGCGCAGAGCAAGCTGCCGCCATCGAGAGTTGCGCTCATTCTCGTGATGGAGCCGGCGTTTGGCGGGCTGTTCGGCTGGTCGGTGGCTGGCGTGTGGCCGCTTCGGGAGGTGCTGGGCGCCGCGGCGATGCTCGGAGGCATGATCGTTTCCGAGGTGGTGGCAGCGATGGCACCCAAGGCAGAACAGGTCTCGTTCGAGCCTGCGGTCGAGGGGATGCCGGCACCGATAGCCGGTGTGCGGGATGGATTCGACGCCCCGGTTTCGCACACGTCGGAATAGAGCTTGCTTGCAGGGGTTGACCGTCCCCGACCCGCTGATATACTAGCCCTCGCGCCTCTAGGGGCGACCCGGATGTGGGGCCTTAGCTCAGCTGGGAGAGCGCCTGGCTGGCAGCCAGGAGGTCAGGGGTTCGATCCCCCTAGGCTCCACCAAGAGACTGTTAACTGAACCCTGTGCGAGAAAAGGTGCCTTTTGGCAGCAAGCACTACGGTTCAGGTCGGATTCAAGAAGAAGCCCATTCGAGAGAGTGGGCTTCTTCGATTTCTCGGTATCTGCGACTTCTTTCTCATGAGCAGCCGTTCGCACGTCATACCCGAGGAGAGTGTCGAACGGTGGCGCGAGTTCCGCATCGATCGTGCTGTCGGTCTTGACGAGGATCTGCTTGAAGAAGACCTGGTTGAATTGCTTCTTGATGCGATTGGGCGCCGTCCGGTACGCGAGTGCGCAGTCCACTGTCAAGTCTAGCGCGGTCTTCAAATTTCGCTCGATGTCGTCGAAGTGCACGCTCGCAGCATCCAGTCTACTGGCGATTCCGAGGAGTCCCGTCGCGATGCGATCCTGCTCCAACTTCAAGAGCTCCACTGGAACAGCGCCCTCGTAGTGAGCCTCCATGAGCTTCTCGCGTTGCCGCTGGAGCTTCTCACGCTCACGGCGCAGATGTTGAAGTTCAGTCTCAGCATTACTCCGGGCCGAGCGAAGCTCATCGATGAGCATGTCTTCGACCAAGCGGCGAAGCACGGGATCGAGTGCTATCCGAGCGTAGTGATCCTCGATCTGTGCTTCGATCTCCTCGATCAAAACAGCCCTCTGAGTGCAACTGTCACGTTTACGCTGTCGGCCCAAGCAGACGAAGTAGGGGTAGATGTCGCCGCTCTTGGACTTGGTCATGTGGATACCAAGTCGCGCGCCGCAAGTCCCGCAAAACACGGTTCCCTTGAGGAAGTGAGGATGCTTACGGGTGCGCTCGCCGTTCATGTGCGCGGTCATGGTGTCCTGCACGATCTGCCACGTGTGCTCATCGATCAATGACTCGTGCTTGCCGGGGTGGTAGACACCCTGGAACTTCACCATGCCCTTGTAGTAGGGGTTCAGCAGGATCTTGTTCAGTTTGTTCTTGTCCATCGGTTTCGAGGCTACGTTGGGAGTCGCGAGGGTCATCAGCCCATGACTCGTGAGATGGTCTGCGAGAGCTGCAAGGGTCCACTCACCGGTCGCGTAGAGCTCGAACGCCTGTCGGACGAGTGGTGCCCGCTCAGGATCGAGCGTCACAGTCCGGTACTCGCGACCTTCGGTGTCGGTCGTCCGGATGTTGCGGTAGCCAAGCGGTGCCCGACTGACCGTTCCGCCGCCGCGCACCTTCTGACTCATTCCCTTGACGACCTCGTTGGCAAGGTTGCGAGAGTAGAACTCCGCGATAGACGACATGATGCCGTGAAGCAACATGCCGGATGGAGTCTCGTCAATGCTCTCAGTCGTCGAGACGAGCCGAACGCCAGCCTTGCCGAGCATGCGGTTGATCTCTACATCGTCTTCGCGGTTGCGGGCCAGACGATCTACCTTGTGAACGATGACGAAGTCGACCGAATTCTCGGCCACGTATTCGAGCATGTTCTGGAGCTCGGGTCGGTTGACCGACTTGGCAGAGGCGCCGCGATCGACGAACTCCTTGATAACGATGGCTCCGAGCGAAGCGGCCTTGCGCTTGTTGGCCTCGCGCTGGGCCGGGATTGAGAAACCCTCGCTCTCGCCGCCCCGATAGGCTTGGTCGCGCGTCGAAACACGTAGGTAGGAGACGGCAGCCTTAGGAACGAGAGTCTGCGCGAAGGCATCCGCGAATGGCGCTGACATAGTGGCTGCTAGTGGGTTCATTTCGTTGGGTTCCTCGCTTACTTCCTTCCACATGTACCTCTGTTCGCCCATTCCAGCAAGGCCATTTTCGGCCTCACCCCCGTACACGTTCTCATCTGCGGTGTTGTCGAAATCTCTACGCTCCACGGTCGGTCTCCTGCGACCCGATTCCGGCCCTGACAAGCGATGGCAAATCGTCGATCTGAACGACTGCGTACAGGCCGCGCGAGAGGCCGGGTGCCCCGGCAATATGCGCTTCAAGCGCGGCGGCGCGCTTGGCGTCCGGAGTGATCCACACAACGCCGGGGAAGACACCGATCCGTTTCTTCTCGGCACCGGTCTGGCGGTAGGCTTCGTACTTCTGACAAGCCCGTACTACCCGAGAGGGCGGTTCAGTGTCTCGGTCAATCTCGAGGAACCAGTGGTCTTCGTACTCGCCGCAGGCCGTGACCAGTGACAGATCTGGCTTAAGTTGGGTCACGCCGCCATGTCGGCTGCTGTAAGCCCTCCAACACTCTGGTTCGCGCAGCAGCTCGATAACAGAGAACTCGCCGTCTCTGGCGGCCTCTGAAAGCCTGAGGCAGACCTCGGCGACTGCCAGAGTGTGCTCGAGGAAGCTGGTCGTTGGCTCGTGCGCCCTGAGTCGCGCTGGAAGTCCCTCGGCTCCTGCTGTCATTCGGAGCAGTCGGGCGCCAGCCTCACTGAGGGTCCAGACGTGGGAACCGGACCCCGCCCGGACGCCGCCGACCCGCCGTTGCAGATGGGCGATCAGGCTATAGTCGGCCAGTCTTGCCAGCGCTCGATTTGTGGAGCGGATAGCGGCGGCATTGGTGGCGTGGTCGGCGAAGTGACTTCGGCGGATCTGATGCGACGTCAGAAATCTGTTCGTCGCTACCGCCTCCAGCACCGCTAAGTCCCGTTCGGACAGCTGGCTTCTGATTCTCTCCAGCTGCCAGCGACTGATGCGTTCTCCACTCATCGCGTGGTCCTCCCGCGATGAGTGGAAGGTGACCAACAGAGGTGGGGGACAGTCTCATCCCTTGTCGGCCACTGAAGCGCCCCTGAGCTGCGGCTGCTCGAAGAATCTGTCGTCTCGACGGGTCGCCCGATAGGACAGCTCACGACGGCCTCCTCAAGCGACGGCCAACTGGCTCAACCGGCTCGTCCACAGGCTTCACATCACCCTTCAGCCCGATGGCTTCGATGACTTGAGCCTCGACCTGCTCGGCAGATCTGCCGTAGGTTTCGGCACTTGATGCCTTCAGCTGCTCGGCATTGGCGATGACTGGGCTGGCGGGCGTCGTCTTCCCTGATATCCAGCCGGTGCTGTGTCCGCCGTTCATGAGCTGGGCGTAGACACCGAAACGTGGCAAAAGCATGAAGTCCCTGACCTCGAGCTCAGGTGCCATCGCGGCGATGTCGTGAGCGTCGCCAGCGACAAGCCCGAACACGATCTTGTTGCGGGCGTTGGCATCGACGCCCGCTCTAAGAGTTGCTGGCAGTTGGCTCCGGTACTGGTGAGCCAGTGTGAAGCCGACGCCAAGCCCGCGCGCCTGTGAGAGCGCGTCGGCCAGATCGGTCGGAAGAGTCAGGTAGTCCTGGACCTCGTCGATGAACACGCTGACGATGTGGCGGCGCTCGGGCGGCAAGCTGGCGCGGGACAGGATGAGTGGCCACAACTGTGCTACGACGAGCGAGCCGAGCAGGCGTGCCCCCTCGGAGCCGATCAGGCCCTTGTTGAGCGAGACCAGCACGATCTTGCGCTGGGTGAATAGATCACCCATGTCGAATAGCGGCTCGGTCTGACCCAGAACGGCCCGCAGGGCTGGCCTCAGCAGGAACTGCCGCAGCTTGTTCAGCACCGGCGCGATCGCCTGATCACGTTGGCCCGGCGACATCGATTCAAAGGCGTTCCAGAACGGCTCGAGTCCAATCGGATCGGACAGGCACTTGGTCAACTTATGACGGAAGCGAGCATCGGTCAGCAGGGACGGCAGCCAGACCAGCGTCGACTTCGGAGTCTGGGCGAGCGTCATCAAGGCGCCGGTCAGGATGTCCTGCGTTCGCGGACCCCACGAGTCGGCATAGAGCTCCTTTAGAACGGCGAGAATGCCATCAGCCACCAGTGCCGGGTTCTGCCGTTTGCTCACTAGTGGGTTCAGACCGACCGGACACTTGTCGGCCGGGTCGATCACCACAACGTCGCGGCGGCGTTCCTCCGGAACGCGCGCCAGAATGTCGGTAGTCAGATCGCTCTTCGGATCGATCACCAGCACGCCCCGCCCGGCCTTGATGTCGGCCATGATTAGGCTGAGCATGGCGTTGCTCTTGCCGCAACCGGTCGGGCCGAGCAGTACTGTGTGCTGGAGAGAGTCGCGGGCTGAGATGCCGAGCTTGATTGCCTCGCCCGCCGCGCTCGAGATGCCGAACGCCCGGTCCGAGTGCTTCAGCCCCTGTGGGGGAGCCAGCAGTCTCGGATGGACGCCACCGATGCCGGGCAGTGTGCCTTCGCCGAGTGGCCAGCCCATCAGCGAAACCAGCTCTGGTGCTGACAGAATCAGCGGCCAGCGCCATGGGCTCTTGGCCGCCTGCAGGACTCGGGGTGCTTCAGGCGCGACATACAGCCGCGTTCCGGCAGCTTCGGCAACCTTCAAGCTGGCGTAGAGGTTGGTCAACAGTTGGCGAGCGCGGCCTTCGGTCTTGGCGCGGGCACCGAGTCGGATCACCGTCTTGAAAACGTGCGACTGAGCACGGACTTTCATGCTGGCCTTTGTGTCGGGCGAGACCGGACGGGTTCCGAGCAGCAGCAGGCTCAGCCACGAGGTGCGAGGGTCGGTAACGCGATCGGAGAGCATACCCGGCTGAATCCTCGGGCCGAGGACGATCTGAAGGACGAGCTCCTCGTCCTCCTTCTTGGCGCTCGCAAATCCAGCCAGGACTGACCGCACCGCAGCCATGACGCGATCGGTCGACAGGGCCAGCGAAGGATGAGTCAGACGAACGCGTGCTGCGATAGTCGGCTTCTGACGCGGCGCATCCGAACAGAAGCGCGTGCCTTCGACGTGTGTGATTAGCGTGGAGCCGAGGGCGGCGACCTTGTCCGGCGCGCAGCCGACGAGGTAGTGAACCTTGTGCGAGTTGCCACGAACCTCGAAGGTGACATGCCCGACCGTGTGATCGGAGGCCAGTCGGCTCAGAAGCTCCAGCGCAGCCTCCGGCTCGAAAGGCCGAGGCCAGCTCAGGCCCCGCCAGACGGGACCCCTGCTACGCGCTCTCATCGTGACCTCCATCGCCGAACTCGCCTGCGTGCCCTGATTGAGCCTCAGCTTCCGCAGCCGCGCGATGTAGCGCCAAGGCGAGGAAGGCGCGACTCAGCTTGCGGGCATCCAACTCCTCGTTCATCTCGGGCTCAATCCAGACGCGGTTCGATGTGATTGGGCGCCCTCGCTTGCCCCTGCCGTGACTACTCATGACGAGAAACCTCGCTCCGCATCATTCATCGGAGCGGCGGCAGCAGTGACACCAAGCTCACCGAGCTCACGCGTCAGTTGCGGAAGTACCACCATCGAAGCAGTAGCCCGACGGCCAAGCAGATAACGCCCACGATCACCAGCACCAGCCAGATCCGAATCAGTATCTGAACGGTCAACCACAGCACGAGGGTCACTCCAAGGAGACTCAACGAAGCGCGCCAGAGTGTCCTCATCACGGAGCCGCTCGGGTCGTCCGACATACTCCTCACCCCCGCTCATGACGTACTCCTTGTGGCCGGAGAGTCCGGCACCGGGTACCCTGGAATGTCGATATCTGAGTCGATCTCATTGCCCCAGGCGTCCCAGCCAAGGCGGCGACGGCGGGCGAACAGTTCAAGATACGGGCCGTGTGAGATCCGCTCGATCACGGCAAACTGCTCTTCGGGCTTATGCGAATGCTCGGCAAGCGGTGCGAACATCCACGTTGGCTGGGCTTTGAACTTGACCGGCGCTTTGCCGCGAGTGCCGAGCAGCAAGTGCTCGGTTGAGTTGCGCAGGTAGTTCCCGAGCGTGAAGCGGGGCTTGCACCACGTCAGCGGACTGCGTGGGGTGAATCCCCAAGCCTCCAGCACGTCATAGCCGTGACGGAGCGTGGCATTGGTCACCCAGAGCCAGCAATGGCTCGAGGCAGGGTCTGCAAAGTCGGCGACAGGCATCGCCTTGATCTGGTCGAGGGTCATGAGTTTGTAGTGGCGATCAGCGCCGAGGGAGTTCTTGCCTCCCTTCTGCTGCACGTCCCACGGCGGGTCAGCCATGATCGTGCGGTACAGCTTTTTGGTCATTTCTAGTCTCCTTTCATTGTCACGACGAACAGGGCTAGTGGCCCGCCGATTGCCTCCAGTGCACACCAAAACGGGGAGAAAGCACAGGTCAGAGTGCCCAACTAGTCGAAGCGACGGGACAGGTAAGCACTAGCGGCATGGGCGCGATTAGTGGAAACGCCAGACGTTGTAGCGGAATCAACAACGACCCTGGTCGGAGGGCGCCTCACCAGACTCGATGGAGGCCTGGAACGAAGCCAAGATCAAGGCGACGGCTGCCTCGTGGGTGCGAGCGTTCAACAGGATCGCCTGCTGATTAGTGAGGGCCGCGAGGCGCTTCTGGGTCTTGGCAACCTGGACCGCGACGTACTTGGTCCTTTGGTAGGACCTGTGATCAAGCCAGTCAGCCGCGTCGTAGATGGCCCAGCAGATCACAGCAACGAGACAGAGCGCGGCGAGGGCATACAGCAGAAGCTCCCACATCGTCACCACCGCGCGATCGCGTTGGTCGCTCCAATTGCCCACGAGTCCACGATCGCCCTGGCGCGGCCCTCACAAGCCGGACAGATCTGGATGACGTGCTCTTCGAGAGCGCCGAGCATGCCGAGGCCCAGCAGGGCCTCGGTCGCGAGCTGCGTCCTTTCGTTCTCGCGAGTACTCATCACCAGGGCCTGACCGATAACCTGCTCGATCTGGGCAAGCGCCTGCCGTTGCGCAGGTTTGCTCATAAGCTCCAGCGACTCGGGCGTAATCGAGCCTCCCCGAATCGCCAGACTCTTGTTCTCGAACATCTCGACCCCTTTCCTAGAACGACTGGACCGGCCGTATGCCGTCCTTGGGGTCGATCTTGAGCGCGCGAGCGCGGAATAGACGTGTCAGAATGTGTGCAGGAATTCGACCGGAATTGCAGTGGGCGTGACCCGGGTCAGGCGGAGACCGTGAGCCCATCCAGCGGGAAGGAACGAGATCGAGTGGTTAGGTGGCGCGAACTCAAGTCGCTTGACGACGAGCTGGCCTCGTTCGGCGTTCGCTCGCAGAAGCTCAGCGCCGAACGTCTGCGGGCGTTTCCTGAAGTGCTCTGGGTGTTGTATGGCCGGGAGCACCTCGAATACTCCGACGCTTTCGAAGCAGCGTCCGAGCATGTCAAGAGGGTCATCCAGGAGTTCATCGACTCGCTTGAGGATCAAACGGACCAGCGCGTTGCACAGGCATTCCTAGCTACAACGCCGCAGTTCGAGCACAAGACAGTGGAGGATCGAGAGCGTGAACTAAAGAATGTGGAGCAGATTCCGCCCGGTCTGTACCGGTCTCGAAGGAATGTGCTCAAGCGCGAGATCGCAGCTGAGCTCAGACGCTCACTACACCCGGACCCCCACCTGCAGCCCCCACTCTCGCCCAAGGCCCGCCATGCGGCACGACAACTCTGCAAGTACGCGCATGAAACTCTGGTGTACATAGAGGCGTTCGACCACGCTACCTGCAGTCTCTGGGCTGCGAAGCAGCCGCCGAACGGCAACCGAATCTCCTGGTACGGAAGCCTACGTGATCATGCCTGCCTGGATGGTCGTACTCGTGACAGCGATACATCGCTCTGGTTGTTCGCACACTGTCTCAGGTATTTGCAGGTCCTTCAGAACGACAGCAGCGGGCGCGATTTCCTCCGCGAGCACATGTCCGTCTCGTGGTGGAGCATTCAGCTGGAGATTCCCTTCGACACTAGCGACATCCTGACGCAGTTGGCCAACGCGGAGGTGGATCAGCCGGGGCCTTTTGTCGATGCTATGTGTGAGACGCCGCAGGGCGAATACCTGTATCGGCGCTGGGTGCACTTCTTGGCAGATCCACCAGTGGTCTTGCCCGTGGAGCACGACCATCGATTTCCGTACCCAGTCGGTGAGCGCAACAGCTTGAGGACGCGGCTAGTGGCGCTGTGTCGATTCCTGCAGCCGTCATTCCGGGAGGACGTTCGCCCGAGAGACCTCGTCCAGAGGGAGTTCAAGAAGGTCGTATCGCACTTGCTACGGGTCGGGCCGAACGCCATCAATCCATCAGGAAGCGACGAATGGGTCGAGATCTCCAGAGTATTCCGTCATGCCATATTCAGTCGGCCCTCTGATCGATATCTCTTCGGCGAAGTGGAGCGGGGCTACACCGAATGGCTGGCGCCCGGCTCCTCACGCTAGGACGTTTCCGTCGAAGAGGGCCTGCATGCGCGTCACATAACCATGCTACGGGGGAGCATCCGCGTCTGATCTGTGGGGACACGATTGCCGGGCAACTATGCAGGTTTTGGCTGGATGTATGCGTGTGGTATTCTTAATACAGGTTTCAGCGCCGTCTTCTGACGCGTCGTCCGACCGACATTCACGCAGGTGCTGGGGGAGTTTCTGCGCCAACGTGTCAATGACCGGACTTATCATTAGGGGGAAGTGCTGGGGGTCGCCGGGGATCTCATCCCGGACTAAGCAGATGGAGCTCATTTCATGGCCCGAGCAGGCAAAGCCAAACCAACTAAGACACTTGAGCAGTGGCTCTGGGAGGCTGCCGACGAGCTGAGGGGCAATCAGGAACCATCAAGTACTCCGGGGTGTAGATGAGTCTTACTGCCTATCAGGCGAAATACTATGCCCATGAACTGCAACGTTCGTACGCGAACGACCACGTCGGCAAACTTGCAGGCCTTCTATTTGACGCCCAGGTGGAACCGAAGCCGCATCAGATTGATGCGGCTCTCTTTGCATTACAAACGCCGTACCTTCCCGGTATCGTTCTCGCCGACGAGGTGGGCCTCGGTAAGACCATCGAGGCAGGTATCGTCATCACTCAGTACTGGGCAGAGCGCAAGCGCCGCATCCTGATTATCTCGCCCTCAAGCCTCCGTCAGCAGTGGCAGCAGGAGCTGCATGAGAAGTTCCTGATCCCCAGCCAGTTACTTGACGTAAGACTTAAGGATGAACAGCTCGCGCGCACTGCCGAGCAGGGTGCTGGAGTGCTGATCTGCTCCTACGAGTTCGCGCTACGTCACGAAACCAGCCTGCTGCGCCAATGGGACTTGGTCATCTGCGACGAGGCCCACCGCCTGCGCAACTTCTACACTGGACGCAATAAGGCTCCAGAGGCCATCAGCCATATTGTCCGTGGAACTCACAAGACACTGCTGCTCACTGCGACGCCCCTGCAGAACCGCCTCGAAGAGCTCTACGGACTTGTCAGCGTGTTTGACCCCGACTATTTCTACTCGCTGGAAGCTTTCCGTGAGCGCTACGTCAAGACTAAGGGCATCGGCGACAACGACGACCTGGTCGAACGTGTGGCTGGTATCAGTAAGCGCACGTTGCGCAAGGATGCCGACAAGTACATCCACTTCACCAAGCGCCTGCCACTCACTGTGGAGTTCATGCCAAGCCCCGAAGAGATCGAACTCTATGAAAAGGTCAACGACTACCTGCAACGCGAAGACCTCTTCGCATTCTCTAACTCCCAGCGCCACCTGACGACGCTGATCATTCGCAAACGTCTCGGCTCATCCACCTACGCCGTTTCCAGCACTCTGGGGAAGATTGCCGATCGACTTCAAGCAGAACTTGATGCGGGTGTTCGCCGTGACAGCCGTGGTGGCTTCATCATGGCTGACCTCATGGACGATGAACTCACGGATGAAGAACTCGAGGAACTAGAAGAAGGCGACGCACCTGCTATCAAGGGGACCCAGTTCGGTCCCCGTGCTGGCGACCATCTCAACAGCGACACCCTCGAAGCCATGCGCGTCGAGATTGAAGAGCTCCGCCGCTACGCCGACCTGGCTCGCTCCATCACGGTCAACCAAAAAGCCGCGAAACTCAACGAAGCTCTCGACAAGGGCTTCGAGCGCCTACGCGAACTCGGCGCACCAGAGAAAGCGATCATCTTCACCGACTCCACTAAGACTCAGGAGTACATCGCCCGCTCGCTCAGTGAGGCTGGTCGCAGTGAGGGCTTGGTCCTATTCAACGGTTCCAACAGTTCGCCCGAAAGCAACGAGATCTACAAGAATTGGTTGGAAGCCAACAAGGACGGCGATGTCATAACAGGCATTCCGGCAGCCGACCGCCGCAAGGCGCTCGTGGACTACTTCCGCGACCACGGCACCGTCATGATTGCCACCGAGGCCGCAGCTGAAGGTATCAACTTGCAGTTCTGCTCGATGGTCGTGAACTACGACTTGCCGTGGAACCCACAACGCGTGGAACAGCGCATCGGACGTGCCCACCGCTATGGCCAGAAGTACGACGTGGTGGTCGTGAACTTCTCCAACAAGGGCAACGTGGCCGAGGCCCGCATCCTCGAGCTGCTGGCCACCAAATTCCGCCTGTTCGAGTCCGTCTTCGGTGCCAGTGATGAAGTGCTCGGTGCCATCGAGGACGGCTTCGACTTCGAGAAGATCATCAACAAGATCCTCAGCAGCTCTCGCAGTGACGCTGACATCAATCAAGCGTTCAAAGCACTCGAGGAGCAGTACGCCACCGAGATCTCGACCGAGATGGCTGCCGCCAAGGCCAAGGTGTTCGACAACCTTGACCCGAACGTGCAAGACCGCCTGAAGGCTTACGACTCACAGTCTGGCGAGGTACTCAACAAGTTCGAGCGCCTGCTGCTGGCGGTCACCAAGCTCCAACTCGACCCGTATGCAACATTCGAGGGCGATGGTCGCCACTTCGTGCTCAATGAGGTCCCGGTCAAAGATGCCAAGACGGGCCGTTACTACTTCAAGTCCGAGCCACTCGAAAATGCTCACCAGTACCGCTTCGACAGTGATCTTGCTCGCTATGTCGTGGAGTCATCCAAGACCGCTGACACCCCGAGTAAGGAACTAGCCTTCAGCCTCAGCCAGTCGGAGCGTGCCAGCACCGCCGTGAAGGAACTCGAAGGCAAGTCCGGCGAGCTGACCGTCAAGATCGTCACTTTCTCCATGAAGGCCAAGAACGACGACATCAGCGAGTCCTACATGCTCGCCGGTGGCCTGACCGAAGACGGCCAGTGGCTCGACCATGAATACGTCGCCGACATTCTCGACCTGAACTGCGTCGATGAAGGCTCACAAGTTACGATCGATGACTCCAAGTTCGAAAAGTATCTGGCGGAGCGCCGTGAGCACTTAGAGAAGGAAGTCCAGGGTCGCAATTCCCGCTACTACGACCAGCAGGAAGAATTGCTCTACCGCAACCAACAGGATCGCCACGCTGAGTCCGAGGGCAAGATTCGGGAGTTCAAGTTCAAGGAGAAGGAAGCCCGCAAAGCTGCCAAGTGCACCGATGATCCGATGGAACAGCTAAAGTTCAAGAAGGAAGCTCGTCGCTGGGCGGAGCGTGCCGAGGAAGAGGACGAAGGGGCACGCGTGGCTCGCAAGAAGATGCGCGAAGAGGCGGACCACTACCTCGAGTTGATCGAGCAAGCCCTCAAAGGGACTCAAGAGGTAGAGCACTTGTTCACCATCCGTTGGAAGGTGGTCACCTGATGAACGCTCTGTTCGAATAGACAATATCTGGTAATATGATAAGAGGAAACATTCAATGAGTAAAGACGATTCACAGGACATCTACGAAACCCCGAGCACTACACCGAACTTCAAGACGGAGCTTGCTGCGCAACTTCAGGAGCTGATTCCTGAGGCCATTGCCGATGGCAAGGTCGATGTCGAGAAGCTCAAGGAACTCCTCGGTGACGACGTGGGCGACGACCGCGAGCGTTTCGGCTTGTTCTGGCCCGGCAAGAAGCGCGCCCTGCGTGCCGCGCAGGAGCCGACCACCGCGACATTGAAACCCGACTTCGAGAACTCGAAGGACTGGGACACCACCAAGAACATCTTCATCGAGGGCGACAACCTCGAAGTGCTCAAGATCCTTCAGAAGCATTACCACGGCAAGATCAAGATGATTTACATCGATCCGCCGTACAACACCGGCAAGGACTTCGTCTATCCCGACAACTTCAAGGAAGGGCTGGAGACCTACCTGGAGTGGACTCGTCAGGTCAACGAAGAGGGCAAGAAGGTCTCAACCAACAGCGAGACCGAAGGTCGCTATCACTCCAACTGGCTCAACATGATGTACCCGCGCCTCAAGCTCGCACGGAACCTCCTAACCGACGATGGTGCCATCTTCGTCAGTATTGATGAGCACGAGGACGCCAACCTGCGACTCTTGCTGGACACGGTCTTCGGCGCATCCAACTTTGTCGGCGAGTTCGTCTGGCAGCACAGCGTGCAGCCCAAAGGTTATACAAATACAGTCTCTCTGCATCACAACATGATCCTTTGCTACCGGCGTGGCGAGGCGTTTGAGCTGCACGCCTTGGAGAGGACTGAGGAGAACAACCAGAACTATCGCAACCCCGACAACGACCCGCGCGGGCCTTGGCGTGCGGGGGATGTTCGAAACGCTCTCTACCGCCCGAACCTGAAGTACCAGTTGGAGACGCCGAGCGGGAAGTTCATCAATCCGCCGGACAACGGATGGCGCTGGAGCCGTGAGACGATGGCGTCCAAGATCGCTACTGGCGAAATCGCGTTTGATCCGGCCGAGACCAAGATCACTCGGAAGATCTACCTCAACACGGTCGAGGGACGTGCGGTCGAGTCAATCTGGTTCGGCAAAGAGGTCGGCGTGACCAGAGATGCGGCGCGAGAACTCAAGGATATCTTCGGCGGAGTACTCCCGTTCGATACACCCAAGCCCATTGGTCTGGTTCAGCGCATGATGCAGGTTGCCGGCGTGGGCAACGACGATTGCGTCCTTGACTTCTTCTCTGGTTCGGCGACGACAGGGCACGCTGTGATCGCAGCGAATGCCAGCGATAGTGGCAGCCGACGACACATCCAAATCCAACTCCCGGAGCCGACGGACGAGAACTCGGAAGCGTTCAAGGCTGGGATGCTCACATTGGCTTCCGTATCTCGTCGGCGTCTTGAGCTCGCTGCTAACAAGATCCGCAGTGAACTCACTGGCCAGTCGGTCGACGTCGGGTTCCGCGCATATCGACTCGCAGACACCAACTTCGCGAAATGGCAGATGGCCAGTGACACCGATGCATCTACCCTGGAACAGCACTTGCTTGACCTCCGCGACAGTGCGGCTGACGCTGCGACACCGGACTCGTTGCTGACCGAGATTCTGCTCAAGCAGGGCTACTCACTCACAGGGAAGATGGGTGACACCGAAGTCTCTGGCCTCAAGCTCAAAACGGTCGGCGATGGACTCATGCTTGCCTATCTCGACGAGCACAGTAAGCCAACACTGGAGCAGCTACGTGCGGTATTGGGCGAGAAGCCTGCCCGCTTCGTGATTCTGGAAGATGCCTTCCAGGGCGACGACGAGCTCAAGACCAACCTTGCGCAGGAGTGCAAGTCGCGCGGCGTTGAGCTCTGGACGGCCTGATATGGAGTTCAAGTTCGATGCCCACCAGCAATACCAGCAGGATGCGATCGCTGCCATAGTCGACCTGTTTGAGGGCCAGCCTGCGGATGCAGCGTCGCTGACGGCCACGCTTCATGGCGTGGTGCCTGATGCGGGCGATCAGATGAGCGCCTTCGACTTTGCCAGTGAAGTTGGCGCGGTCGGTAACGACCTGCTGCTCGACGACGAGGCCATCTTGCAGAACCTGCAGACCGTGCAGGATCGCAACGGCCTCGAAGTGGTCAGTGAGCTGGCCGGGGGAGCGCTGGACTTCGACATCGAGATGGAGACCGGCACCGGCAAGACGTATGTTTACCTGCGCACCATCTTCGAGCTGGCCAAGAACTACAACTTCACCAAGTTCATCATCCTCGTACCGAGCGTCGCTATCCGCGAGGGCGTGACCACCAGCATCAAGCTGATGACCAAGCACTTCCAAGACCTCTACGCCACACCATTCGACTCGTTCGTCTACAGCGGCAGTACGCCGGAAGAGGTTCAGTCCTTCGCCACTTCCACTAGCGTGCAGATCATGGTGATGACCATCGACTCATTGCGCGGTGACAAGAACACCCGCGTCATTCACCAGACCCGCGACAAGCTCAACGGGCTGCGCCCCATCGACTACCTGAAGGCCACCCATCCGGTAGTCATCATGGACGAGCCCCAGAACATGGAGTCGTTGCTCAGCCAGTCTGCAGTCGGGGAACTCGGCCCACTTTGCACGCTGCGTTACTCGGCCACGCACCGGAAGACCCGCAATGTTGTCTACCGACTTGACCCGGTCGACGCTCACGACTTGGGCTTGGTCAAACAGATTGTGGTGGCCGAAGCCCTGCAGCAAGGTGCCGATGCAGCGCCGTATATGAAGCTCGAGTCTGTTCGCAACGACAGAGGCTTCCTTGCCCGCATGGAACTTGCCGTTCGAAAAGAATCAGATGGCACCATCGAGCGCAAACTGGTCAACATCAAGAACGGTCAAGATCTCGCACTGGTCACCGACAACTCTGCCTATGAGGGCTGGCTGGTCAACGAGCTGAGCATCGAACCTGAATCCGTTGAACTGTTCCCGCATGGATGGCTGCACGCTGGCGAAACTATCGGCGGCTCCAACGATTCTATCTACCGAGAGATGATCCGCGAAACCATTCGTGAACATCTGCGCAAAGAGACGATGCTCCGCCCGCACGGCATCAAGGTGCTTAGCCTGTTCTTCGTTGATAGGGTCGCGAGCTTCCTCGGCGAAGGCTACAACAACGACACCGCTGACGGTGACTTCGTGACGTGGTTCGACGAGATGCTCGTTGAGGAACGCGCTAAGAGTCGGCAATGGGCGGACTTACTACCCCTCGAGCCCGTCGAGTACCGCCGTGCCTATTTTTCGGCCATCAAAGGCAAGAAGGGTCAGACTGACACCTTCAAAGACACCAACGGCACCTCCAAGGCCGATGATGATGCCTACGATCTGATCATGCGCGACAAGGCTCGTCTATTGGATGAGAACGAGCCGGTGCGGTTCATCTTCAGTCACTCAGCGCTTCGTGAAGGTTGGGATAATCCGAACGTCTTCCAGATCTGCGCCCTGCGCGAGATGGGTAGATCGACAGAACGCCGCCAGACCATCGGTCGTGGCTTGCGTTTGCCGGTTAATCAGTCGGGTGAGAGGGTGCCCGACAAGGGCATCGCCCAACTGACAGTTGTGGCCAATGAGTCCTACCGCGAGTTTGCCGACAGCCTGCAGAAGGAGTACCGCGATTCTGGGGTCAGCATCGGTTTGGTGCGCCCCGGTGAGTTCGCCAAGATCCCCATCGTTGTTGAAACTGGCGAAGAAAAGCGTCTGGGTTTCCAAGGCTCCAAGTTGATCTGGGACGAACTAGTCGACCGCAGCTTCCTGGACAAAGAAGGCAAAGTCACCGCGAGCTTTCGTCCTGAAACGCTTGGCTTCACACTCGGCCAAGTGCCGGACTTCTTCTGGCCACAAGACGACATCATCCAAGTGATGCTGAACTGTCGCATCGAGCGCATGATCAAGACCCAACGGAAACGTGTGGCCCGCAAGCTGAACAAAGAGATCTATACATCGCCGTGGTTCGAGGACTTCTGGCGTACGATTTCGCAGAAGACCACCTATCGCGTGTCTCTCAAGCGTGATGAAGTCATCGACAACGCCGTCAACAGGATCAAGGCCGAACAGCCAATCCAGCCCCTACGAGTCCAGGTCACCCGTGCAGGCGTGAAACTGGTGCGTGGTGGCACCAAGACCTCCGAAACTGCCACCCGCTCGGCTGCATTGGCGGGTGCCTACCAATTGCCCGACATCATCAGCGAACTGCAGGAAGCCACTTCGCTCACCCGCAAGACACTGGTGGACGTGTTGACACGCTCTGGCAAGTTGGGTGAGTTCATTGGCAACCCCAACGACTTCATTGCGATGGTCAAGCGCAACCTGCAGAACGTGGTGGCCGCTGCTGTTCAGGAGGGCATTCAGTACGAGAAGATCGGCGGCTACGTCTACGAGTTGCGCGAGCTGCAGGCTGATGGAGCTGAGGAGCGAGACCTGTTCCTCGACCGTGTTTATAAGGTCGAGCACACCGACAAGACAGACTTCGACTACATCCAGATTGATTCTGACGGAGCGGATGCACCTGAGCGCCAGTTCGCCGCGAAGCTGGACTCGCGTGAAGACGTGAAGTTCTTCATGAAGCTGCCCGCCAAGTTCAAGATCGAGACGCCTGTGGGGCCGTACAACCCTGACTGGGCGATCATCAAGCAGGACGAGAATGGTGAGCATCGCATCTACATGATTCGCGAAACCAAGAGCACGCTGGATGAGTCCAAGCGTCGTCCTACCGAGAACGCCAAGATCAAGGCCGCGACTGAGCACTTCAAGCAATTGGGCATTGGCACTGAAACCGTCCCCGGCTATGCCGTCAGCGCCCCAGGCAACTGGGGGCTGTGATGTTCCGCAAGCTGGATTCCATCAGAGTGTGTGGCATCTTCGAGGACTATCGCTGGGACACAGGCCTCCACGACCTCGCTCGGATTAACGTCATCTACGGATCCAACGGCACCGGCAAGACCTCACTTTCGGGTGCACTCGACGGGTTGCGAAACGCCGAAGATGGAGAGGGCTACAAGAAGCTTTCGGTAACCATTGATGACGATGGAACGTCAATGACGACCAACTGCAATGACAGCCCGCACTTTGATCGGGTTCACGTCTTCAGTGAGTGCTATGTGTCTCGGAGTCACAAGTTCACCCCCGCAGAGGCAGAGATGTCTGCTGTGCTTACGATTGGCGAGAAGGCTGCCGACACAGAGAAGAAGCTTGAAGATCTGCGAACTACGGTGGCCACAAGGACCTCAGAGCGTGACGTTGCAGTTGGAGCAGAACGTGCCGCAAATCAGGCAGTAGAGACTGCCTACGGTCGGGTGTCGCAACAGGTCGTCGATGCTGCGAGTAAAGCCGGTGGCAGGTACCACTCCCGCAGCAACTTCAACGCGGGCATGGTGCGGACGGCGTTCGGCCAAGATCACGCGACGTGGGCCGAGCTTACCGAGCAGGAGTTCCGGCAAGAGACGGGAATCATCAACTCCGACAAGGCTGAGGCGCTTGACGAAGAAGTGCTGGTGGTCAGCACATCGGACGACGTCCAGAGCAGAATCTCGACGGCCCTCGGAACAACGCCCAGCACGATCATCCTCGATACGTTGCAGGCACACCCCGACGCCACTGACTGGGTGGATCAAGGTCGACATCACCACGAGGGAGTGGCCACATGTATCTTCTGTGGATCGCCTCTAGGCGAGGAGCGTCGCTCCCTGATCGATCAGCACTTTTCGGATGCGGTGCAAAAGCTGCAGCGCGAATTGCGCGAGATCGTGACGGTACTTGCGGGCATCGAGTCCAAGGTGGACGCCTCGCTTCGGACCATACCAAACAAGGGACTATTTCTCGAAGACTTACGCGCCAGATACGACGGCCCTGCAAAGACGCTTAGTGGGGAGCTCGGTGCCCTAAAGGCGTGGGCAACTGGGGCTAAGAAGAGGACCGAGGCGAAACTGGCGAATGTTCTGATGCCGGTTGACGCTGAGGTCGACGCACCACCTGCGGTCGCAGGCGATGAGTTCATCAAGTTGCGCGGGGAACACAACGAGCGCGTTTCAAAGCACGATGAGCTTGTGCAGGCAGCAGCGAAGGCCGTCGAGCTCCACTATTTGAAAACGGCCGAGGCTGAGGTTGCAGAGAAGAAGGCCGAGGCGGCCGAGCAGAAAACGAAGGCCGACAAACTCAACGAAGAACTTTCACAGCTGGCCACTCAAATCACGGCACTTGAAGCTGTTGATGGTGACCCGACTCCAAGTGCCAAGGTGCTTACCGAAGAGGTTGCGCGGCTCCTTGGGCGAAACGAACTAAAGTTCGAGGCCGTTGAAGGCAAGTACCAAGTGACGCGTGACGGAGAACCGGCGACTGGACTTAGTGTCGGCGAGCGAACCGCTATCACCCTCGTTCACTTTCTAGAGGTGGTCGCACGGTGCGATGCCTGTAGAGGCAAGCCTATCGTTGTCATCGACGACCCCGTTTCTAGCCTCGACAACGAGATCTTCATGGGTGTCTCCACCTATATCTGGAATGAAGCAGTCGTCAAAGATCACATCGCTCAACTACTCCTTTTGACCCACAACTTCGAGCTGTTCCGTCAGTGGGACATTCAGATGGAAGCGCTTCACAACTCGGCGCGAGACAAGACGACCGGCAAGAAGATGAAGGAGCTGTACCCGGCTTCGTTCTACGAGCTTAAGTCGAAGCATGTGACGCGCTCTGGCAGAACGAAGCGTTCGCCAGTCATCGCCGATTGGCCTCCTACTGAGGCTATTCGCAAGAAGGTGCGCTCGACGTACCACCATGCATTCATTGCCACAGTCGACGAACTAAAGGATCTCCAAGCTGATGACTCGATGGAGAACCGACTAGATGCGCAATTGTTGTTTCCCAACGTGATTCGACGAATGTTGGAGACGTTTCTAGCTTTCAAGCACCCCGAGTGGGTTGGCAACTTCACCATGGCCATGCACAACTCGGCAGATCTTCTGCGTGAGGCCGGTTATCAGGGTGATGCGGACGCTCTGCGTCTGCGCCTAACCCGTTACATGCACGCCTACTCACACAGCGAGAGTCCATCGACTGACACGACTGTGAGTCCTGACGAGGTCAAGACAGCTATCGAGGCCGTCTTCGAGTTCATGAACCAGATTGACGGCCCTCATTTCGCGGGCCTGTGCTTCGTGACAGGAGTTGACCCGAAAGACATATTGCCTGCAGTTCCGGAACAGACTGAGGCCGTTGAAGATGCTCACGGAGATCAAGAAGCCAAGGAGGAGGTGTAGATATGCATGAAATCAAATGCCCGCATTGCGGCAAGACATTCAACATTGATGAGGCCGGTTACGCGGACATCCTGAAACAGGTACACGACGAGGCCTTCGACAAAGCGCTGCACGATCGGTTGGCGCTTGCGGAGCAAGACAAGCAGACCGCCGTCGAACTCGCGGAGACCAAAGTCGCCAGCGAGAAAGATAAAGAAGCCGGCAAGAAGGACACCGAGATTGAGCGCCTCAAGGCGGAGCTCAAGTCGAGCGCGGAACTTGTCCAGGCCAAGGTCACAGGTGAACTGAAGGACGAGGCAGCCAAGAAGGACACTGAAATCGCTCGCCTGAAGGCAGAACTCAAGGCTGCAGACATTTCCAAGCAGTTGGCCCTCAGAGAGGCGCTCGGCGATGTTGAGAAAGAACGAGACAACCTCAAGCGCGACCTAGAGGTCAAAGATGTCGAGCAAAAGTTGCTCGAGTCATCGCTCAAGGAGAAGTACGAGACACAGATCAAGGATCGCGACGATGCGATCGAACGCTTGAAGGACCTGAAGGCCAAGCTATCGACCAAGATGGTCGGCGAGACCTTGGAGCAGCACTGCGAGACCGAGTTCAATAAGATCCGCGCCGCAGCCTTCCCTCGTGCCTACTTCGAGAAGGACAACGACGGCAGCAGTGGCAGCAAGGGCGACTACATATTCCGCGACTCCGACGAGGCATGCACTGAGTGCGTCTCGATCATGTTTGAGATGAAGAACGAGTCCGACACCACCGCAACCAAGAAGAAGAACGAAGACTTCTTCAAGGAGCTCGACAAGGACCGCAATGAGAAGCGCTGCGAGTACGCCGTGCTCGTCTCACTGTTGGAGCCGGACAACGAGTTGTACAACACCGGCATCGTGGATGTTTCTCACCGCTACCCGAAAATGTACGCTATTCGACCGCAGTTCTTCATCCCGATGATCACGGTGCTTCGCAATGCGGCCCAGAACTCGTTGAAGTACAAGACCGAACTGGCGCTGGTGAAGGCGCAGAATATTGACATCACTAACTTCGAGGACGACCTCGACAAGTTCAAGGCGGCCTTCGGAAAGAACTTCGACCTCGCCTCCAAGCGTTTCCAGTCGGCGATTGACGAGATTGACAAGTCCATCGACCACCTACAGAAGACGAAGGAGGCCTTGCTCGGCACAGACCGCAATCTCCGCCTCGCCAACGACAAGGCGCAGGACGTGACGATCAAGAAGCTGACGCGCGGCAACCCGACGATGGCGGCAAAGTTTGCAGAGCTCGAGAAAGCAAACTCCGACGACGATGAAGCAGCTGACTGATCTAGCGCAGTCCGGTCGGGGCGTGACGACGCGGCCACGATAAGAGGGAAACCCGAGGCCTTAACTCGCTGAGCGGCACTGCGAATGGGGTCTGCCCAATGGCCGACCGGAATACGCAATAATGCTTACACGGACCGTCCAATCAGTGGTTCGACTGACGAGTATCGCGAGGGGGCCGGTCGCACTGAGATGGAGATGGCAACCTACACTGTCGAGCTCGATCTGCCCCCCTCATGTCCTCGGAATCTCGAGTTTGCTGTCCCGCGGCTTGGAGTAGATGCACGTCTTGCCGTGGGCGACGACAGCCGTCACGTTGAGCTGTCATTCGTTGTCGACGTGCCGCCGGACGAGTGGGGACCCAACGCGCCACTGTTGGTCGAACTAGATGTTGAGGCACGACGCGTCGTCGCGGTCCTGTGTGTGCGGTACGTGATTGCATTTCGCGCGCCGTTGCGAAAGCACCCAACCAACATGGCCTACTTCGGTATCGTCCTTGATCTGTTCGACGACCCGGCAGAGGTTGAGGCGCAGGCGGCGGCTCTCTCATCAGTCCTGCCCGCGGAAGACCCGACGGCCTGGCCTTTGTGGCAGGCGTTCGTCTCAACCGGAAGTCTTCGCGACCCCGTATCGAGGTTCATTGCACTCTGGGGGCTGCTCGACATCGGTCTCGGCGCAGTACGCGTCGAGGAGGTCGACAGATATCTGATGACCGCGTTCGGGGTTCCAGCTGACCACCCGGACCGTCGCGGGGCACCGAATAAGGAAACCAAGTTCGCCAACCTGCGGCACTCGATTGCCCATCCTTCAGGGCGTGGGGTTAACAGCGTCCCGGACCTCTCGGAGCTTACTGCCGGTCTCTTGCCGGAGCTCGTGGATATCTGTCGCGAAGCCGTTCGAAATGACTTTGACGCAGCTGGGAAGCAGCAGTCCGGCGTCGGGCGGACAGCGCGAGGTAGACTGCTGAAGTGAGGCCATGGGCTGCCGCTCATGCCTAACACGTTAGAAGGAACGAGGCGTGCTGGATCCTGAGGTACTGAGGGAACTCGAAGCAGGACTCGATCGCGTCATGGAGCGCTTCGCTGACGATCATACGGTGGTCTTCGGCAGCGATGCTGAGCGGCTGCGCGAACTCCACAGCGGTCTGGAGGAGGGTGCTGCGCGTTGGGCGCGCTCGCACGAATGCGCGTTCCCTGGGTGTTCGGCGCCGAGCATCAGTCGGTCCCACACAATCCAGAAGGAGGGGCCTCTGCGTTCTGTTTCGAAGGGCGGGAAGGTCCTCACTCCTCGAAGGAGTCGGCAGACTGGACAGATCGAATTGGCACTGGTTGGCCTGTCCAAGGCGTCCGTGTTTCCTGGCTTCTGCCCGGAGCATGAACGGTTGTTTCAGGAGTTTGAGAGGGACGGCGGTCTTCAGACTGAAAGAGACGTGCTCCTACAGTTGTATCGCACTGCGTGTAGGGAGCAATTCAGGCTCGAACACACGGTCTGGAGCCTGGAACGGTTGATCTCGCGCTACGAGGGCATTCGAGATCAGGGCCTCGCGACCCTTCTAGAGAGGGAGCTTGGCACTGACTGGATGCATCGCAATGACATCCGCCCACGATCGATTACCGGTGAAGACGGACGTACCACTCGCGCCCGGGAGTTTCTCGCGGACGCGAGAGTTGCTCTGGAGACGGTGGACTCAGGGCTCCGGCAGCAGTTGGAGGCGGCTATCCGGGATGGGCAGACCGACGTTGCTGGCTGCCTCGCGTTCCAAGTCGACGTGTGTTTTCCGATTGCGCTGTCGGGACTCGGATCGTTCTACGTGAGCGAGGCGGGGCGGCATCGGCGAATCCTCGCTCTTCTCGGCGTCTTTCCCGATTGCATTGGCAACTCCACCATGCTCACAATCTGTGCCCCTCCATCGGACTCGCCTGCGGTTGATCTCTACTTGTCCAGTCTTGAGTCTGCTCTGGGTCTTCTGAACATGGTTGAGCAATGGATGATCCGCGGCACCGACCATTGGTTCTTGCATCCCGATGCGTGGGCTGCCAAGCCGGACGGTGCTCGCCAGGCCATTCTTGACTCGATTGAGGACGGGTCCGCGGGCATAGACGCGCCTCTCGACTTCTCGATCCTGGACGGCATGCGCAGGGATATGCTGCCCATGGCCCGACGCAACGGGTACACGGACCTTGCGAAACAGGAGGCAGCCAAGCTCGTGCGGTCCTTCTAACAAGGGCATCAGCGGGCAGCGCAAGGTAGACTGCGGAAGAGCGGTCATTGACTGCCGCTCATGCCCAACACGTTGGACAACCGAGAGGCCGGAATATGCGGTTCTCCGAAGACGCGCGAGATGCGCACACAGACCTCGACCTGGACGCATTCGAACACGACCTCGAGCGCGTTGGCGAGGAACTCGAACCTGAGATCGTGCGCACCAAGGACGATCTGGCAGGACTAGTGTGCTTCATGGCGCGAAGCCTGGCGCAATGTTGTCTGCGCCGCAATCGCGAACTCGGCGTCTCGTTCGTCGACTCGTTCAACCGGGGTCTCACGGTGCCGCTGTTCGTTTCGGCGAGAGCCATCCTTGAGACGGCATGTGTCGCGCATGATCTCGCACGACGAATCGAGCGGCTGATCGAGCGGCCAACCGAGTCGCAAACGCGAGCTCTCGCAGATCACTTGATGAGCGCAACCTTCGGGTGCAAGACGGGCGTCTTGATCGGCGATCCGGAGCTGCTCAGGATGCCAAACGTGCTGACGCTAATCGACAAGGTCAGCGAGGGCAGTCTCGCGCCGCTTCGCACGTGGTATGACGGCCTTTCGGAGTTCGCTCATCCGAACTTCATGGGCATGCACCACCTCTTCGAGACCTACTCAGAAGACGAGACCGTGGTGGTCTTCGCGGAAGACCCCTTCCGAATGAGCGAGGCTCGTGTGGAGATGGCGGTGGTTAACGCGGATCTCGGCCTGCGGATGACCTTGCTGGGGTGGCTTTCGCTCGGCTCGTGCGAAGGCCCGCTGAGGGCTGCGCTTGGCTCGGCCCGCTCAGACTAGCCCGGATCGGTTTGATCGTGGGACGCGGGTGTCCAACCAAGGGTCCAGCAGACAATATGCCGCGTTCAAGGTAGCCTCGGGATACCTTGTGCCCCACTCCCTAGTCAACTGCTTGACGATCATGCGGACCCCGCATCCTCACGCCGCGCTCACAGGGCCTTGCTGACATAGACACCAGTCTCGAACTGTCTCACGATTCACTCTGGGCCGGTCGTTGCGGCCGAATGTGATCGAAGGAGGAGCGAAATGGCACTTTGGCTGGCGCGTGCTGGTCGTCACGGTGAACGCGAGGACTTTGCGCTCGCGAACAATATCGCCGTCATCGGTTGGGGCGACATGGGGGACCTGCGCGAGACGACATCGCGTGAGCTGCTGCTTGAGAGACTCCAAGAGACGTATCCGGATCAGGACATCAAGACCCTCCGGAACTGGCAGTCGCAGCTGTGGGCGTTCTCGAATCGCATTGAGATCGGTGATTGGGTGGCGCTGCCCTTGAAGACGCGTTCCGCCGTCGCGTTCGGTGAGGTCGTGGGAGACTACGCCTATGTCGCCGCTAACCCCGAGGATTCAAGACAAACTCGCGCAGTCCAATGGTTGAAGACGGATATTCCGCGCGGCGCAATTGACCAAGACATTTTGTTCTCACTGGGCGCCTTCATGACCGTCTGCCAGATCAAGCGCAACGGTGCAGAGGAGCGAGTCAAGGCGCTTGTGAACGGGACCAAGCTGCCGATGCGGGCTCCTGGGGTGGTGCCGGACGATAGCGAGGATGACACGGTCGTAAACCTGGAGGAGTTCGCGCGCGATCAGATTCGGACGCACCTCTCGCGCAAGTTCAAGGGGCACGATCTGTCTCGGCTGGTCGGGGCGCTGCTCGAGGCTCAAGGCTACCACTCACAGGTTGCTCCTCCTGGCACCGACGGAGGCGTCGACGTTCTGGCGGGGAAGGGCGCAATGGGCTTTGATCACCCGCGCCTCGTCGTTCAGGTCAAGTCGCAAGACTCGCCGGTCGGCGTATCCGTGCTGCGTGAGCTGCAAGGTGTCATGAAGGGCTTCGGTGCCGAACAGGGGCTACTAGTCGCCTGGGGCGGCTTTCAGTCCACCGTGATTGCTGAGTCTAGACACCAGTTCTTCGAGCTGCGTCTGTGGGATGCCGACGACCTGATCACCGCTGTGACAGAGAACTACGAGCGGCTGTCGGCGGACCTGCAGGCGGACATCCCGCTCAAGCAGGTCTGGGCTCTAGTGGTGGAGGAGTAGCTGTCGCCATTTGAGCGCGTTGGCGATCACCACCTCCTGAAGACCCATTCCGGCAGGTAGGGGCGTAGCTCCTGATCGCTAGGCTTGTTCCACCTCGGGCATTCCGATTTCGCGCGAGAGTGGATCAGCCGCCTCTGCGGATGCTTGACACCAGGCCAGCCAATCTTGGGCTTGACGTCGTTCTCCGGCGTCTTGGATTGCCTCGATCTTGGCAGCCATTGCCCTGAGGTACTCGCGTTGCAGGTTGGCCTCGCGCCAACGCGCCATGTCGTCCAGAAGAACCTGCTTTCGGTAGTCCTCCTGATACAGCGCAGTTGCCTCGGCGACTGCGCGGTCGACTCGTTCCTGTCGCTCGGCTTCCTTGCGCTCGCGCTCCAGTCTGTCTTCGCGTTCAAGCTGTCCACGAATCTCGATCTCATCAATGATCTGGCCCAACTTCTCGTCAATCGTCCACCGCTTGCGATCCGCCCATTTCTGACGGCGACCGCGATAGTGCGAGTCAATCTCGAGATGCAGTCGCCCACTCGCTGAGTAGTCGTACTTGGGCGCATAGGAGTAGCCGTAGCGATCCTTCTGCGTCTGCTCATACGCCGTCAGCACATGTTCGGAGCGATCGCTCTCTTCAGAAATGATCACACCTTGACTGTATTCGCCCGTGTCGATGACGAAGAGGTCCTTGCCGCTCCAAGGATGACCCCATCGGTTTCGCGCCCGGTCGACCGGTAGAACAGTCCAGCCCTCCTCTTCACAAGCCATTGCCAGCGCATGGGCAATACGTGTGTTCGGTACTCTAAAAGTTGACCACGTAGAGGCCTTTCGATCACCGAAAAGTTGACCACCCCACCAACGCCTGTACCGTCGAGGAGATCCCGTGCGATCGGGGCACTCCGACGGAGCAGGAGGA
>Ga0209724_1000118_pt1 | contig 101758 bp, 86 predicted proteins | sample grotaG_FD_184143 | JGI IMG/M metagenome (GOLD analysis project Ga0209724, IMG submission 184143) | Glacier valley bacterial and archeal communities from Borup Fiord, Nunavut, Canada, to study Microbial Dark Matter (Phase II) -... | ecosystem: Environmental > Aquatic > Freshwater > Ice > Glacier...
TTGCCAAACCCACTTTTGGATAATGGGTTTTTTCATAGGGATGCCTATATCTAACTTACGTTTTTAGGGATTAAATCTTTTTGCAGGTGGACTTTTCGTTGAAGGCGCATAGACACTAAATATGCTGATTGCTTATCAACTTGACCCAAGTGGATAAGCAGTCAAATAAATTCCTTATCAATTATTTCATTGAGTGAATAAACAAGATCATTAATTTCAGAAATTGTACTTAAATTTTCGATTTCTTTTTAAATGCTCTATGCAAATCTCAAAGTCAAATGCCTTTTTGAATAATTTGACAAAAATTTTACGTATGTCTGAATAATCAAATACCTTATCAATTATTCCATTGAGTGAATTAACTAAATCATTCATCTCTGAAATTGTACTTATACCAATATTTTGAATATTTGTAATCCTATCAGGCATTTTCGATAAAACAGATCAAAGATCCTTCATTAAACAATCCGGATTAGTAGGTTACCAGGTGTTTTAATAATAGAATTGAATACTTACACTACTACTATTCCGACAACTCCGACAACTCCGACAATTCCGACACATGTCATTTTAATGGTTCTCTCTTTCTTTGAAGATTAAAACAACAAGTGTCGGAGTTGTCGGAAATACTGGAATATCCAATGGATTCTATCTATGCAGATAGTGTGGTATTTCTGAGAAGGAAGGATAGGTATTTTTGCCGAACCAACACTTGAAAAATGTACTTCTTTTTCAAAGTGTTCCTTAGTTCACCTGAGTTCGATATAAGCATCACTCTAAAAAACATTATCCAAAAGTGGGTTTGGCAAGATTCGCTTCCATGCTTTCTGCAAAAAGCACTCAATTCTGGATAGTTAGAATTTCTGGTATACTCATGTATCATTTTCGCCAAGACCGCCAAACCGCCAAGACCGCCACTTGTCGTTTTAATAATAATTTCACTTCTTGAAAGATTAAAACGACAAGTGGCGGTCTTGGCGGTTTGGCGGTCTTGGCGAAAAATATAAGGTCAATGTCACAGCCTATTACTAAAAGCTGATTTATGAATGTACTCGCTTATATCGAACTCACGTTAGTTCGAACACACGTTTAAAAGGCTTAAAGACAGGTATCCAACTAAAAAAGGAAAGCGGATTGTACCCACTTTCCTTTTTTCTAAATTAAACTTAAAACCTAAAATTTTCAAGTTCCTGATCTTTATCTTTAGCTTAACAATGCTTTCACTTTGTCTGAAATATCTTTTCCATCAGCCAAGCCAGAGAGCTTTTTGGAAGCCAACCCCATCACTTTACCCATTTCCTTGATGCTTGTGGCTCCTGATTCAGCAATAATAGCCTTGATTGCTTCGGTCAATTCGGCCTCCGACATCTTTTGTGGAAGGTAGGTTTCAAAAACTTTTACCTGGAACATTTCATGCTCATAGAGATCATCGCGGTTTTGTTCTTTGTAAATGATAGCCGATTCTGTTCCCTGTTTGGCCAGTTTCTGAATGATCTTCAGAGACTCCTGGTCTGACAATTCACCTGTTCCACCTTCGGCTGATTTGGCTTCAAGCATCACTTTTTTGATTCCGCGTAAAGCTTCGAGTTTTTCCTTTTCCCGTGCTTTCATCGCGCTCATAATGTCACTACTTATCTGGTCGAATAAATTCATCGTTCGTATTTTTAATTAATCAACAGCGTCGTGTAAAAATGAATTGTTGTCACGTAAAACACCCTCATTATCTTCACCGGGTGAAATAGTAAATCGGGAAAACTTTTCTTCTATTTTCTTTTTAATTCCCGAAAAGCGCAAGTTCTTTCGGCGATATGCAGGGATATTCTCCAATTCATCTACCGCTTCTTCCGTAGTCTTGGTATAGTCAACCGGCTCTTCTACTTCATTTAAGTCTTCTTTCTTGGGATTATTTCCATATAATCCTTCGAATTCATCATAAACACTACTATTCATTTCAAATTCAAAGGTCTTTTGTTTAACATTCTTCGAGCCATACATTTCATTTTCAACGCTCGTCTTTATTTCCGATTTTAAGGTTGTAGTTATGTCCTGAGAATCATCATTAAGGACGTGGTATGTTTTTTCCTGATTTATATTCATCGCCATTTCAGGAATACTGCTGGTACTAAAACCTGTGGCAATAATAGTTACAGAAATTTTATCACCCAATTCTTCGTCGACACCATTTCCCCAAATAAGATCGGCTGAGTTACCAGCTTTCTCCTGAATAAAGTCGGTTATTTCGCCAATTTCATCCATGGTAATTTCTTCCAACCCTGAAGTAATGTTCAGTAATATATTTCGTGCTCCATGAATATCATTGTTATTCAGCAATGGAGAATTTAATGCTTCTTCAACAGCAATAATGGCACGGTTAGCTCCAGAAGCGATACCTGTTCCCATTAAAGCGACCCCACTGTTGCGCATCACTGTTTCAACATCGGCAAAGTCAACGTTGATATAACCAGGAACAGTGATGATTTCAGCAATTCCCTTGGCCGCAGTGGCCAGAATATTATCGGCTTTCGCAAAGGCATCCGAAATTTTGAAATCGCCGTACATCTCACGAATGCGCTCGTTGTTAATCACCAGGAGTGAGTCGACATGAGTTTCCATGGCAGCAATACCTTCAACTGCCTGTTTGATACGGCGGCGACCCTCGTTACGAAAAGGAATAGTCACAATTCCAACCGTCAATATACCCAGTTCTTTGGCTGCCTGAGCTATCACGGGAGCACCCCCGGTTCCAGTACCGCCACCCATTCCAGCAGTAATGAAAACCATCTTTGTATTGTTGCCCAAAATCTTTTTTACATCTTCAATATTCTCAATGGCCGCTTCACGACCTGTCTCAGGTTTATTTCCTGCTCCACGACCTTCGGTTAGTGATGAACCAAGCTGAACTTTAAATGGAACCGGACTATTGACTAAGGCTTGTGAATCGGTATTACAAACCATAAAATCCACATCACGAATTCCCTGATGGTACATGTGATTGACTGCATTTCCACCGCCGCCACCTACACCAATAACCTTGATGATTGACCCTGAGTTCAAGGCGATATCAAAATTCAATATTTCATTTGACATGATTTTATATTTTTCGTTTTATATTTCAATTTATTGCATTTGCTCAGATTCAGGAGAGTCTTTCTCCTCAAAGAATTTAGAGAATTGACGGGAAAACCAACTATCGGTATCTTCATGATTTGACTCACTAACCAATTGATTTTTTCGTCTTGACTTTCGGCTTCCACTTTTCTCCTCCTGAATCTTTTGCTTTTGATCTACTTTGGGAGACTCTCTTTTTGGTACTTCCGATTGAAACACTTCCATAAGTGATTCATCTTCAACATTAATTTCAAATATATCATCCGTCATATTCAGTTCAACAACATCAGCTGGCCGTTGGAATATACGATTTGGGTTAACGTCAAAGCCTGTTGCTATAATTGTAACACTTATCTGGTCTCCAAGTCTTAAATCAATACCATTTCCCCAGATGATGGTAGCATCCTGTCCTGCAGCCTCCTGCAAATAATCAATGATTTCACCAATTTCTCCCATGGTGATTTCCTGAGTTCCGGAGATGATATTGAGCAAAATATCTTTGGTTCCCTTGATGCTGCTGCTATCGAGCAAAGGCGATTCGAGTGCCTGCTGTACACATTTCATGGCACGGCCTTCGCCGGTAGCAAAACCTGTTCCCATCAGAAATACTTCACTGCGAGCCATTACTGTACAAACGTCAGCAAAGTCGATGTTGATATTTCCATGTAGGGTTATAATTTCTGCAACCCCTTTAACTGCGGTTGTGATAATGTTGTCGGCCTTTTTAAATGCCACTGATGCCGTAAGGTTTCCGTAGATTTTGTGCAGTTTTTCGTTGCTGATCACCAGCATACTATCCACATGTTCTTTCAACTTTTCAATACCGGCACGGGCCTGATCGTATCTCCTTTTTCCTTCTGTTGGGGCAGGAAGGGTTACTACTGCGATGGTGAGAATGCCCAATTCGCGTGCAAGTTGCGCTATGACAGGGGCAGCCCCGGTTCCGGTACCACCTCCCATTCCAGCGGTGATAAACACCATTTTGGTTGTTCCTTCCAACACTTGGCGAATATCGTCCAGGTTTTCAATGGCAGCCTGTTCGCCCTGTCCAGGCAAATTACCAGCACCCCGACCTTCAGTCAAGGTGACACCCAGTTGAATTCTAATAGGCACTGGATTGTTTTGCATAGCTTGGGCATCAGTATTGCAAATTATAAAGTCAACACCCACAATACCTTCTTCAAACATGTGTTTGACGGCATTACATCCACCTCCTCCAACACCAATAACTTTGATGATTGAAGAATTTGTTGGCTCTATTGCGAAATTAAATATTTCATCGATCATAAGGCAGAGATGATTATATTAATATCTAAGTTATTTCTGTATCAGCTTGGTTTTCTTCAAAAAAACTTATTACACCCTGAACAAGTCTTTTCTGCATCTTTTCAACCACCCCTGGTTCATTAGATTTAATTTTAACTTTTTTTCTTTTCTTACCACCATGGCCTTCATCAACAGCTATTTTCAGCAAGCCGAGAACTGTTGAAAAGCGTGGATCATCCACTTCTTTCCGACCAACAAAATTATTCAGGTTTGGCTTGCCCTTTCTCACATCAAAGCCAGTGCGAAACTTAATTAAAGGGCCCAAATTGGGAAGCAGAGAGGTTCCGCCGGTTATAACAATTCCAGCTCCCAGTTTATCAGCATATCCTGATTTTTTGATCTGAAAGGAGAACCCATCAATAATTTCCTCCATGCGGGCCTGAATGATGTTTGCCAAACTTTTAAATGATATTTGTCTGGGTTCCCAACCCTGAATGGGAATAGTAACCACTTTATCTTCGGGAGCAAAATCGGAAATGGCTTGTCCAAATTGAACTTTCAGTGATTCAGCCTGCTTTAGTGTTATATTAAAACCTTCTTTGATATCGTGTGTAAGTACATTGCCGCCAAAAGGAACCATAGCAGTATAACATAGCACACCGTCACAGAAAATGGAAATTTTGGTTGTTCCACCGCCAATATCGACTAAGGCAACACCTGATTCCTTTTCATCTTCGGTCAGTACAACTTCGGAGGAGGCAATAGGGTCAAGAATTGTTTTTTGTACATTTATGGATCCTTGCTTGAAACATATAGTAATATTCCGGGAATAAGCCTCAGGAGCAATATGAACCTTAAAAATGCCTTCAATTTTTTCACCGATTGTACCAACCGGGCTGGTAATGCCTGTTTCAGTATCAACCGTATAAAACTCTGAATTAACATGATAAATGGACATTCCTTCGGGAATATTCATCTGATAAGCCATTTCTGTCATTTGCAGAATATCGGACTCTGTAACCGAATGATCCCGACCAATTGATCGCTCTGCCCGGGTGGTGAGCGTAGTCAAATGTTGGCCTGAGATATTGACAAAAACATTTTCTATATCTTGTCCGCAATCTCTTTCAGCTTGACTGACAGCATCATTCACCGCTGCGAATGCTTCCTCTATATTAAGAACCACACCTCTTTTGATGCCACGCGAAGCACTATGACCAAGCCCAATAATTTGGATTTTATTGTCTACCATTTTTTTTCCGGCAAGGGCTACCACTTTAGTTGACCCAATGTCAACGGCTGCAAAAATTACTTCGTTCTTGTCCATATTCTATTTTTTTGTACAAACAACCTGGTTCTGATATTTAACGCTAATGGCCTTATATTTATTCCACCCAAAGTTCTTAAATCCTTGTTGGTAAACTGCTTTCAAATTTCTAAGTTTCAATTCATAATCTTCAGGCTTTCCAAATTCGATAAGATAATCGCCAACCTGCGGAATTAAAAGTAATTCCCCATTTGGCTGAATTAAAACTTGTTCAATCTGCGCCCTCCAGAATTCATCCTTATTCACAAAATCAGCCATCTTCAGCAAATTATTTTTTATCGTTTCATCTGGAAATATTCCCGAGGCAATCACAATCCGCTCAATATATTTGGATGAAATAGGAATTTTTATTCCCTGCATATCCAGATAATAATCTTCATCTGCAGTCTTTATTCTGAGAACCGGGGTCCGTTCCCCAACATTGATTACCAGCTTTCCATTAAAAGACCATCCATGTGCATCAATTTTCCTATAAATTTCCACATCTTTCAAAGTGGTAAAAGTGTTCAAGTTTGTTTCCAGTTTTTCAATATTAATATCCAAAAGTCGGTGCCCAATAATTGGGTCCCCAGACTTTTCAATCATTTCAGTGATCCCCTCCTCGTCTATAAAAAGTGGTGAACCAGGACTGATAAAGACCACAATAGACTGACACTTCACTGCTTCCCTTTGGGAATAGGCGAAATAAATTGTAAATCCGGCAATACCAGTCAGGCATAACCATAAGAAAATAATGAATATCTTTCTACCTTTCTTCATGCTTCAATAATTGCTCTTTTACAGGTTGAACCATGGTATCAATATCTCCGGCACCCATCATCAAGACGATACCCGGCTTAAAAGATACTGCTAAATGCAATAATTCTTTTTTGTTGCACAATTTCTTGTTGGAATTTTGCATCTGATTATAAATCAATTCAGAAGTAACTCCTTCCATTGGAAGCTCGCGAGCCGGATAAATATCCAGCAGCACAATCTCATCGAGCAGATCCAGACTTTTGGCGAACCCAGCAGCAAAATCTTTAGTCCGACTGTATAGATGCGGCTGAAATACCCCTGTTATCGTCCGATCTTTGTAAATATCTCTTACTGACTGAATAGTTGCCCTAAGTTCCTCAGGATGATGTGCATAATCATCAATCAATACAAAGTTTCCATTGTTTAATTGAATATCAAACCTTCTTTTGACGCCTGAATAAGTTGCCAATCCATGTCGGATTTCTTCTGATGACACTCCCGCCAAAACTGCCATAGCCGAAGCTGCTACTGCATTTTCAACATTCAGCAAACCAGGGTAATTCAGCTTTAGTTTTTCAATCCTGAACTCAGGAGTTTTCAAGTCAAACTGATAAAACCCGTTTTGTAACTCTATGTTTTCGGCATAGAAATCAGCATTTTCAGTAATTGAATAGTTGAAGACCTTTATGCTTGAAAGATCATCACCTGCCGATAGACCTTTTTTTATGACTAAAAAACCACCGCCTTTTATTTGTTTTGCAAATAATTGAAAGCTTTCGATGACCTTTTCATGCGAACCATAAATATCTAAATGGTCGGCATCCATCGAAGTAATCACTGCCATTTCAGGAGTAAGTTGCAAAAATGAACGGTCAAATTCATCGGCTTCTGCCACAACCCATGGACTGCCTGTATTGTCAATCAATAAGTTGGTCTGATAATTCTTAGAAATTCCACCCAGGAAAGCAGAACAACCGGTTCCTGATGACTTCATAATATGTGCAATCATGGTGGACACCGAAGTTTTTCCATGAGTTCCGGCAACGGCAATCGTTCGTTGGCTGTTACAGATAATTCCAAGCACTTCGGCACGTTTGTGAAGTATAAATCCACGATCGACCAAAGCATTTAATTCTTTGTGATGCGACGGAATTGCCGGTGTATATACAATCAATGAATCGTCAACATTCAGATCGGAAGGCAACTGTGTAGGATCGTCGTGATAATGTACTGCAATACCTTCTTTTTCAAGCTGAAGTGTCAATTCTGTTGTCATTCGGTCGTAACCGGAAACAGCGATGCCCTGACCCGCAAAATAACGTGCCAGAGCGCTCATCCCAATGCCTCCTATACCCAGGAAATACACTTGCTTTATGTCGGTTAATTTCTTCATCTTATGTTTTTACCAATTCCAGAATCACATCTACTATATCTTGCGCGGCGTTTGGTCGTGCTAACTTTTTTATATTTTCAGATAGGGTTTTCAATTGTGTTTCATCCTTCAGCAAACTAAAAGCCTGTTGAAACAGTTGTCCTTTTGAATCAATATCTTTAATAAGTATGGCTGCCTTATTTTCAACCAAGGCCATCGCATTCTTAGTTTGATGATCCTCAGCAACATTGGGTGAGGGAACCAGTATGCAGGGTTTGCCCAGCAAACAGAGTTCTGAAATGGTACCGGCTCCTGCACGTGAAATCACAACATCTGCTACCGCATAAGCCAACTCCATCTGTGAAATAAATTCCAATGTAAACAAGTTGCCAGGGTTATTGTTTCCCAATCGCTCTATCATTTCACTATAATAAAAGCTTCCTGTTTGCCATATTACCTGGACATCTGATTGGCGAATCAATTCAAGATTGGCCATCACACTTTCATTAATGGATCGAGCTCCCAGACTTCCTCCAATAATCAGGACAACTGACTTTTCTGCATCAAGCTTGAAATATTTGTAAGCTTCTGCTTTATTTACCACTACTTTAAGAAGGTTTTTGCGTACGGGATTTCCTGTCAGCACAATTTTTGCCTTTGGGAAGTACCTCTCCATATTTGGATATGCTACACATATTTTTTTTACCTTCGTCGACAATAATTTGTTAGTGATCCCAGCATACGAATTTTGTTCCTGAAGTACTGCAGGCACACCACTTCGCACGGCAGCCTTTAAAATCGGACCACTTGCATAACCACCCACCCCAATAACAACATCAGGTTTAAAATCATTAATTACCTTGTGGGCAAGGCGCATACTTTTTAATAGTTTCATAAAAAACTCAATCATTTTCAGCGATGGTTTACGTGGAAAACCCATTATCGGCAGGCCGATAATGCGGTATCCAGCAGCCGGAACACGTTCCATTTCCATTTTTCCAAGTGCACCTACAAAAAGAATTTCCGTTTCAGGTAAACGCTCTCTGAGTTCGTTGGCAATAGAAATAGCAGGGAAAATATGTCCCCCTGTCCCTCCTCCGCTTACTATGACTTTTAATTTTTTCATATTATAAAGGCTGATCTTCGTTTGGAACATCAACTACAACCAGCTGTTCTGTTGCTGCTTTATTTTTTTGATTGTTTGAACTGACAGACAGAATGATCCCGAAGGATGCAGCAGTAAACAACATCGACGATCCACCCATACTAACCCAAGGCAATGGCTGACCGGTTACTGGAGCAGCCCCAACTGATACGGCCATATTTATAAACGCCTGAAATACCATCAAAACCACCAATCCTGCTACCATAAAGGCAGGGAAAGTCCGATCGCACCTCCTGACGATAATAACCCCTCGAAATAATAGGATCAGGTATAACATTGCCAGAAATAAACCTCCCACAAAACCATATTCTTCGATAAAAATTGCATAAATAAAATCGTTGTAACCTGCTTCCATGTAATTGCTTACTTCGCTATTACCTGGACCTTTACCAAACATACCGCCTTCAAAAACAGCAAGTTTCGCATAATCAGCCTGGGTAGTTCCTATCAATGCATTGGCATCACCTTTGGTAAAATCAACTATTCGTTCTTTAAATGTATGCACACGTCCAAAACTTGCAGGCATTAAATCAGCGGTAAAAAACAAAAGAAGTCCCATTATAATACCAACTCCTGACAGTAAGGCAAAAAACTTAAAGGGCACACGCGCTATCAGCATTAAAACCATGATACTTAGAAATATAAGAGCTGCCGTTGATATATTACTCATAAATATAAAGAAGCAAACCACTCCTGCTACGCCAGTCACCAGCCAAAAAGCTTTTTTCAGTTCCTCATCTGTCTTTTGTGATTTGGATAAAATTCTGGATGCAAAGATGATAAGGGCAATTTTAGCAAGCTCAGACGGTTGGAAACTCAAGAAACCGATGTCCAGTGAGCGGGAAGTTTCCTGATCAGCATTACCAGTAAGTTTAAACTGTATAATGGCAAGAACCAAAGCCAAAATAGTAATTCCAATCAATACAGGTGAAATCTTAAAATAGACCACAACCGGCATTATATTTACCTGGAAAAGCATGATGCCGAATCCAATCAGGATAAATATAATTTGCTTCATCAGGTAATAGCCAGTATTTCCGTCAGCTTCGCGATAGGCCAGCTTGCCTGTAGCGCTGTAAACAATTACCAGCGAAACCAGCGACAAAAAAATCAGCACCACCCATAGTGTCCGGTCGCCCTTGAATATTTTAGCCAGCTTAACTGCCATTTTATAATTCTTTTACTGCATTTTTAAATTGATAACCACGATCTTCATAGTTTTCGAACAAATCAAAACTAGCACAGGCAGGCGACAATAAAACGGTATCACCATTTTTGGCCAGGTAATATGCCGAACGTACAGCATCTTCCATCGACTGAGTTTCAATCATATCGATTCCAACGTGTTTAAAAGCTTCCAGAATCTTTGAGTTGTCTACCCCAAGGCATACAATAGCCTTTACTTTTTTCTTCACCAATTCTGTCAATTGCGAATAATCATTGCCTTTATCAATTCCTCCAACAATCCAAACCGTTGGCTGACTCATGCTTTCAAGTGCATACCAGGTGGAATTAATATTGGTCGCTTTTGAATCGTTGATGAATTCAATACCATGAACTTTCAAAAACCGTTCGAGGCGATGTTCAACACCTTTAAAATCAGCCATGCTTTCACGGATCGTTTCATTCCTGATATTAACAGCCATTCCTGAAATACCTGCAGCCATAGAGTTGTAAGTATTGTGATTTCCCTGTAATGCAATATCTAAGATAGACATAGTAAATATATTTTGTTTCCAGTTAATAATCAATTTATTGTCAATAATTCCAGCACCTTCATCAGGAGGTAATCCTAAGCCAAAAGGTATACATTTGGCAGCAACTTTTCTTTTCGCCATTTCTATTTTCAGCACAGGATCGTCGCTACACCAAATAAGGATATCCTCTGCCGTTTGATTTTGGATGATGCGAAACTTCGAATCAATATAGTTTTGCATCTTATATTCATACCGATCCAAATGATCGGGTGTAATATTTAAAAGAATTGCGATGTCCGCTTTAAATTCAACCATTCCATCAAGTTGGAAACTGCTAAGCTCAATCACATAATAATCAAAATCCTTTTCGGCCACCTGCCATGCAAAACTTTGTCCTACATTCCCTGCTAAACCGACATTATAACCCGCCTTCTGAAGGATATGATAAGTCAGCAATGTGGTGGTCGTTTTCCCGTTACTTCCTGAAATGCATATCTTTTTAGCGCTTGTATATCGTCCCCCAAATTCAATTTCAGAAATAACAGGAATTCCCTTTTCTTTCAACTTCTTTATCAGAGGCGCTTTATCAGGAATCCCGGGGCTTTTAATGACTATATCAGCATTCAATATTATTTCTTCTGAATGTTGGCCTTCCTCAAAAGTAAATTGACGATCATTCAACTCCTTCCTGTATTTCTCCTTTATAGCACCAAGATCGGAGACAAACACGTCGAAGCCTTGTTTGCGCGCCAGGATTGCTGCACCAACTCCGCTTTCTGCGGCTCCCAATATGACTACTTTTTTGCTCATTCTTTTAACGCATTTTCAATGTTACAATGGTCAGTACTGCCAGAATAATTCCGACAATCCAGAATCGAGTGACTATTTTTGGCTCTGGAATACCCATTTTCTGAAAGTGATGATGAATTGGACTCATCAGGAAAACCCTTCGTCCTGCACCATATTTCCTTTTCGTATACTTGAAATAGGTCACCTGAATGACCACTGATAAATTCTCAACGACAAAGATTCCACATAAGATGGGAATGAGAAATTCTTTACGGATGATTATTGCGAAAACAGCCAGGATACCTCCAAGAGCCAGACTGCCTGTATCCCCCATAAACACTTGCGCCGGATATGAATTGTACCAAAGGAATCCGACCGTTGCTCCAATAAATGCTGAGATGAAAATGGTCAATTCACCAAGGTTGGGAATATACATGATATTCAGATATTCAGCATAAATGACGTTACCGCTCACATAGGCCAGTATCCCAAAAGTAGCGCCGCTGATAGCTGATGTACCCGTTGCCAGACCATCTATTCCATCCGTCAGATTAGCTGCATTTGAAACTGCGGTGATGATGAGTATAATGGCCAATGCATAAGCCAGCCATCTCCATATTGTGGTACGATCGCCCATAAAACCTACGAGTATACCGTAATCAAATTCATGATTTTTAAAGAATGGAATGGTTGTTTTGCTAGATTTCACCTCTGTAGTCAAATGTTGCAAACGCCCTCGGCCAGTAATACTGTCAACCACCATTTCTTTGACAAACATTCCGTTTTTATCAATAATCCTTTCGCGCACAACCACAGAATCCGAAAAATACAAGGTACCCGCAACGAGAATCCCCAGCGACACTTGTCCCAATATTTTGAATTTACCTGCCAGTCCTTCTTTATCTTTTCGGAAAACTTTAATATAGTCGTCCAGGAAACCAATTAACCCAAGCCATATAGTGGTAATGAGCATCAGCAAGATATAGATATTGTTGAGTCGGGCAAATAAGATTGTGGGAATAATAATGGATGCAAGGATAATAATACCCCCCATTGTAGGCGTTCCCTTTTTCGCCATCTGACCCTCAAGACCGAGATCACGAACCTCTTCACCAATCTGTTTGACTTGCAAATAGTGGATCAGCTTTTTCCCATATCCAACGGTAATCAGCAACGAAACAATAATCGCTGCTCCCGAACGGAATGAGATGTACTGAAACAATCCCAATCCGGGGATGTCCCAATCCTTTAAAAGCTGATACAAATAATAAAACATAGTTACAAAAATTTAGTTATTCCCAAATATTCCGTTAATCACTTCCTTATCATCAAAATGGTATTTCACCCCTTTAATCTCTTGATAATCTTCATGGCCCTTGCCCGCGACCAAGATAATGTCACCAGGTTTGGCAAGCATACAAGCCGTTTTAATCGCCTCTTTCCGATTAACAATCGATAGAACTTTTGACCGTTGATAGTTTTCAATTCCAGCCTGCATATCGGCCAATATCTGTTCCGGTTCTTCAGAGCGCGGATTATCAGATGTCAAAATGACCTTATCACTTTGCCTGACAGCTTCCTGAGCCATCTCTGGCCTTTTTGTTTTATCGCGGTCTCCGCCAGCGCCGATCACAGTGATTACTTGTTCATTGCCAGTGCGTATATCGGTAATGCCTGACAGTACATTCTTGATTGCATCGGGGGTATGTGCATAATCGACTACAGCATATATTCCTTCAGGGGACCGAATAATTTCGAACCTACCAGACACAGGATGCAATTCACTTAAAATACGCAGAATATCTTCCTGACTAACTCCCAGCAATATAGATGTACCCATTACTGCCATCAAATTACTGGCATTGAACATACCAGTGAAATGTGTCCATACTTCTTGTCCTTCGATACTGAGCAACATCCCATCAAAATGTTTTTCAAGCACTTTGCAATGGAAATTGGCCAACGACCTCAACGAATAGGTCTGTTTGATCGCCAGCGTATTTTGAAGCATCACCAAGCCATTCTTGTCGTCGCTATTGGTAAGGGCAAAAGTGCCCTCAGGAAGATGGTCAAAAAATTTCTTTTTAGCTTTAAGATATTCTGCAAAAGTTTTATGGTAGTCGAGATGGTCGTGGGTGAGGTTGGTAAAAACACCACCATCGAACTCAATTCCGCTGATACGATCCTGATCAATAGCATGAGAACTGACTTCCATAAAGCAATAATCGCAACCTGCATCAACCATTCTGGCCATTAGCTCCTGAATCTGTAATGCATCAGGAGTGGTATGGGTAGCAGGAAATTCATCCTCACCTACATAATATTTGATAGTCGAAATCAATCCGACTTTATACCCCAGAAGTGTAAATGTGTTATATAGAAGTGTTGCAATGGTAGTTTTCCCATTTGTTCCAGTCACGCCCACCACTTTTAGCTGGGCAGAAGGATTTCCATAAAAGGCAGCAGCTATTTTGCCAAAATTATACTGGGATTCAGCAATACGAACCAACACGATTTTGTCAGAAATAGTATCAGGTACTTCTTCACATACTACAGCTACAGCACCCATTTCAATGGCTTTTGCTATAAATTGATGCCCATCAACATGTGAACCTTTCACAGCTACAAATAAATCACCTGGTTCAACTTTTCGTGAATCAAACTGAATGTTTCGAATTGGAAGAGACAAATCTCCTCTTGTTTCAAGCAGCTGAATGCCCTTCAATAACTCTTTCAAAGTTTTCATTTCTGGGGCGTTTTAGGTTGAACTGTATTTTTCTTCGTTGCATTCTTTGCATCCATCGCTTTTTTCTTAGCCACCTTTGCCTTCCACTTATCAATAGCCTCCTGAGTAGGTTTTGGTGGTGCTGTATTTTTCTTTATCGTCGTCTTTCCTTCAAGTGCTTTTTGTGCAGCAACTTTTTCTTTCCATTTTCTAATAGCCTCTGGACTTGCTTTTGGCTTTACTGCCGGACTTTGGTTAACCTTTGCGGGTACTTCAGGAATCTGCTTTACCTTTGGTTTTGCAACTTTCGGCTTTGGCTGAATCTGCTTATTTTCAGGCGGGATAACAACCATCGTTTTGGATGGAATGGAATCTTCTGCAATCAGACTATCTCTTTTCACGATTTCGAGTGCATCAAATCCTAATTCAAGAGAAATAGTAGCACCCTTTGAAAAATGCATTCCTGGTACCATTGATTGCCGGTATACCCGACCGAACCCATTAATTTGGGTGACTAAGCCTTCCTTTTCCAGAAGGTAAATGGCATCACTGGCTCCCATTCCTACAACATCAGGAACAGTACCCTGTATATCCTTTACTCCGGTTACAAAAACCGTCATTGAATCATTGGCAACTTCAACATATTCAGCAGTCATGTTCTGGGATTGGGTTTTAAATCCAAGTTCCTTGGTGAAAAGAACAACATCATCCCTTAATCCAGGTTTTACAACCGGAACTTCAGCATAAGGTGGAATTGAATCAGCAACTGGTTCAAGATATGAAGCATATACTTTATCAGCAATCCCCCTGAAAACAGGACCAGCTACTGAACCGCCATAAAATTTTCCTTTTGGACCAACGATAACTACAATGCAGGTATATTCAGGCTTATCAGCAGGAAAATAACCAACAAAAGAAGCCTGATACTTTTTGGCACCTCCCGTTGTATAACCTTTGTTTTCGTTGGCAATTACTGCCGTACCAGTCTTTCCTGCAATTGTATAGTATGGATTCGTTAAACTTTTACCTGTTCCATTAATGCAAACACCTTTAAGCATATCCTGTGCTTTCATTAATGTGGTCTTCGAACAAATAGAAGGGTTAATTATTTCGGTTTTAAACTTACGGACCGGTATTCCATTTTCCCTGATCTCTTCAATAAATTTAGGTTTTACCATTACCCCATTGTTGGCCACTGCGTTATAAAATGTCAGAGTTTGAATAGGTGCAATCTTTATCTCGTAACCATGGGCTATCCATGCAAGTGAGGGGCCCCACCAGCTCGCATCAGTTGGATATTTGATATAAGGCTCTGCTTCACCAAGAAAACCAAGTCCAAGCGGCTTATTCAATCCGAAACTGTATAATCGATCAATAAAATCTTTTTCCTTCCCCTCGTAAAATTTGGTAATGATTTTAGCCACTCCAATATTGGATGACAATTCAAAGATTCTTTTCATGGTGATCAACCCGTGACCTCCTTTATCGTAATCACTGTCAAGCATTTTTTGTCCCCTGTACTCCCACATTCCGCGGCCAGTATCAAACATATCCGCAGTATCAACATAACCTTCTTCCATTGCCACCATTAGTGACATTAGTTTGAATGTTGATCCAGGTTCACTGCAACCGGCATGACCGAAAGCAAAATTGTAAGTTTCGCCATAGGTTCCGTCTTTCTTGCGGCCCATGTTGGCAATCGCTTTTATATTTCCAGTTTTTACTTCCATCACTATGGCAGTTCCCCATTCAGCCTGACTGATTTCCATCTGTTTACCTAATGAAGACTGGGCATAATCCTGAAGGTTTACATTGATTGTGCTGATCACATCCTTACCTTCTTTAGGCTCTATAAGCGGTGTATTGATCCAGCTTCCCGATAAATTGCGTTTTAATGCCAGCCCATTTAGTCCTGCAAGATAATTCTCTTCCAATCCTTCAACCCCGGTGTATCCAACGAAGCCATGAATCCCTCCAAAAACACCTTTATTTAATACGCCGATCGTACGACTAGCCAGATCGCCGTGAGGCAAAATTCTTCTGTTTTCAGTAACTACCACCAGCGCAGAACCAAAGTATTTACGAGACATGGTCTTTAGCTTTTTAAATTTCTGAAACTGATTGTGGTCTATTTGTTTAGGATTGATCAGGAACCATCGGTTCTTCTTGTCAAAAGCTGTTTTTAAACGAATGCTGAAGTCTGCCTTGGAGAATTCAAAAAATGTTGACAGTTCGTCAATCATTGCTCCCGACTCTTTGGCAAACATCTGTTGCACACGTGGTGCAAGCATATCCATCCTTATTTCATAATAAGGAACAGAAGTTGATAAAATACTGCCATCGTCGGCACAAATATTTCCTCTTTTGGCCCAAATCTCTGTGGTGTTGTTTCTCAGATCCTTAGCGATCATCTGCCATTTCTCTGTATTCACATTCTGAATGATAAGAATCCGGCTAATTATAACAAGTCCGAATAAGGCAATCATAAAATATATGATGCCGAATCGTAAGGTTATAGCTTTCCTGATTTCCATTATTTAGTTTCTAATTTTTTAACCTTAATTTTCTTTGCAGGCTCAACAGGCTCAATAAGATCAATTTTCCGCTCCAGAACTTTTTTGGTAACTTCCGATGGGCGGTTAATGTACATTAACTGCGTTTCGTGAATCACCGATTCGGCTTTGAACTCTTTGAGTGAATCTCTTACCAATTCCATTTTCCGGATCGTTTTTTCGGTCCAGTAACGGTTTGTGATTAATGCAATACCTAGAAAAACGATAAAAAAAACGAATGGCAAAAGCTTAGTCACCGTCTCACTGGCCAAAATGGTTCCACCCAGAACACTTTTCAAGTCTGCTTTCGAAATTCGCTTGCTTTTATTTTCTTTCTTCTCAGTCATAATTTCTTTTCTGCAATCCTCAATTTAGCACTACGGGCTCTCGGGTTACGATCAAGTTCTTCTTCAGTAGGTACAATTACTCTCCGGTTGATAGCCACCAATGGTGAATCCACATTTCCGAAAAAATCTTGTTCCTGCTTACCTGATTTATCCCCTGATCTCATAAAGTTCTTCACCATCCGGTCTTCCAGTGAATGATAGGTAATTACCACCAAACGACCTCCCGGTTTCAGCAATTCAATGCTTTGTTCCAGAAATTCGTGCAGCACATCCATTTCCCTGTTGGTCTCGATGCGCAAAGCCTGAAACACTTTAGCCAGGTATTTACTTTCTTGTAGACGAGGCGTACAGGGCAGTATTGCTTTTCTAAATTGCTCAATAGTTTGAATTGGCTTTATGGTGCGGGCCGAAACTACTTCACGCGATAATCGTCCTGCATTGTCAATCTCGCCATATTCGCGAAAGACTTTCCTCAGTTGATCCTCCGAATAGGTATTAACAATATCAGCAGCTGTTTGCGCTGAATCGCGGTTCATTCTCATATCAAGATCCCCATCGAAACGGAAGGAAAATCCGCGTTCTGCCACATCAAAATCATGCGATGAAACACCAAGATCCGCCAATATTCCGTCTACTTTTTCAACCTTGTAATACTTTAGAAAGTTTCTTATATATTTGAAATTGTGTCTTATAAAAAAGAATCGTTCATCGTGAATAATATTGGCAGCAGCATCTTCATCCTGGTCAAAGGCAAAAAGGCGACCTGAATTTAAACGGCTGAATATTTCCCTCGAATGACCTCCGCCACCAAAAGTAACGTCTACATAATCTCCATTTTCCTTAATTTCCAGTCCGTTGACACTTTCCTTCAGCAAAACCGGTGTGTGATATTCTCTTTCCACCTTTATATTTATTCACTGCCAAACAATTGAGCGTACTTATCAGCATAATTATCCAACGAATCAACGTACTGGTTATATTTAGAAACATCCCAAAGCCTGATACGCTCTGCTTGCCCTGTAAATATGACGTCCTTGGTTATTCCCACCTTCTCCATAAAGTCGTTCGGAATGTTCATCCTGCAGCTTTCTGGTACTGGAATGATCTTAAAATTGCGGTAAAACATATCCAATACCCGGCTATGTTCTTTATTGTCCCTATTAAGTTTTGCTTTGATTTTAGCTATCTTGATTTCCCATTCTGACATAGGATAAATATTCAGGCACTTTTCATACGGATCTATCTCGATGGCCAATTGGCCACCGGGAATAATACCGCCCATTTCGTTTTTAAAATCAGCTGGCAATACTACCCGACCTTTTTCGTCAAATGTTGCTTCTTTTCCTGCTGAAAAATCCATTTTTATTGTGCCTTTAAATATAGTTGTAAAAGTAGTAAAAATCATTCATTGTTAGCCACTCTCTTCCACTTTCAGTCCTTTTAAGGCACGCAAAGATAGAATAAAATTTGTTAATAACATGTTCGTAAATTGTGTATAAACACAATAAAATAACCTCAATATGTTATCATACTGTAATTTATAATTTATTCACAATTCACAAAAGTAGTTAATAAAACTTTTCCATTAAATAAAAGTTTTCAACAAAAGTTGCAATACAAGCCCAAAAAGAAGCTAATTATTGAATTTTAAGTAAAAAGTGGATTGATTTTTAAAGGCTCTGGTAGTTTTAATGAATGTTGAAAACTACCGGTGATGTTGAGAAGTATTTTATTTGGTGAATTTAGAATGGTTTCTCTGTTCTTGGATTATACAATCGTTACTTTCTTCTCTCAACGCGCATTCGGGTCATCCGTTCATGCATGCCGCCATTTTTGAGAAAATCTTCTGAAATTGATTGTAATTGCTTAAACAACAAATAATCAGTCTGTTTGATTAGGCAGATCGACATATTGGAAATAGTTTCAGGCGAACGTGTTTTCACGAGTGCCATAAAAAATGCAGTATCATTGTGCTTTCGCCCAAGTTCACGCATCTTCTCTAGTTCAACAGAACCGTTTTCCCATTGGCGGTGATTTCGTGTACGAAGATAGTCTTCGTAATCGATCAGCAACTCATGCAAGCTTGCCTTAGCAACGTTCACTAGTTTTATTTCCGTTTCTTTTGAAGTTGCTGAAGCCGCACACCCTTCTACAATATTTTGTTTACCCGAACGTGCAGCCTGCACCATTTGATCGATGGTGCGATCGAAACGAGGCAAATAATTATTGCAGAAATAATAAGTAATGTTATAAATGCTCTAATTTTTTCTTGAAATTATTAGAAATTTTTTATAATTTCGTCATCAAATAATATCGCTTACAATGAATTCAGAAATTCAGGAACCGGTAAAACCGATCAACATAAAGGAAATATTCATGAATAAGAACCCGGGGCTTGCCAAAAAGCTTCCCGGGTTCATTTACCGCTATATCACCCGCATCATGCACATCGGGGAGATCAATGAATTACTGGCCAATCATGGCAACGAGCAAGGAATAGAATTCGCCAACAGTATGGTAAGAGAATTTAACGTCCATCAAACTTTGGTAGGAGAAGAAAATATTCCCACTTCTGGACGATTTATTTTTGCCTCCAACCATCCTCTGGGTGGTTTTGATGCACTGATTATTTTGGGTAACATAAATCGCTTGTTGGGCGAATCTGTCACCCTGGTAAACGATATTCTGATGAATATTCCACAGCTCCGTGGCGTATTTGTTCCGCTGAACAAGCATGGCGGACTTCCGAAAGAGGTTATCAATCAACTTCATGACACCTATTCGTCAGACAAACAAATTCTCATTTTTCCTTCAGGCTTGGCCTCCAGATTGATCAACGACAAAATTCAGGATTTTAAATGGAAAAAGCATTTTATTGCAAAGGCAATTGAATACCAGAGGGATGTAATTCCAGTATATGTTAGCGGTAGAAATTCAAAATTCTTTTACAGGCTAGCCCGTTTCCGTACTTTTTTTAGAATAAAATGGAACCTTGAAATGTTTTATCTGGCCGACGAAACCTTCAGCCATAAAAATCAAAATTTTACTATAACGTTTGGCAAACCTATATCGTATAAGCATTTTGACAACAGCAAAACATTGAATCAGTGGGCTGATGAAGTCAGAACCATTGCGTATTTATTACCAAATGAGGCAGAAAAATAAGATTATCGGATTGATAAAACCAAATAAGAAAGTTTTTTTTAGTTTTGTGCCTCAATAAAATCAGAGTGAAGAGGATGAAAGATATTATTGCACCTGTGTCGAAGGAAATATTGGTGGCTGAACTGACACCAGATAAGTTGATGCGCAAAACCAACAAAGGCGATAACGAAATCTATATTATCACCCATCAGGATTCGCCCAACGTGATGCTTGAAATAGGACGCGTCAGGGAAATTACTTTTCGCGACGCCGGAGGTGGTATTGGGGAGGAAGTGGACATTGATGAATATGATATTTGTGATGATCCCTACAAACAACTCATCGTTTGGGATCCGCAAGCCCTGGAAATCATTGGAGGTTACCGTTATATATTGTGTAACCATCTTCCCGTTGATGAAAACGGCCTTGTACATCTGGCTACTACCCAGCTTTTTGATTTCTCCGATAAGTTTATCAAAGAATATTTGCCCTATACCCTCGAATTGGGCCGCTCGTTTGTTCAGCCTCATTATCAGTCGAGCAAAGCCGGGGCAAAAGCATTGTTCGCCCTCGACAATTTGTGGGACGGACTTGGGGCACTGATTGTTGACCATCCTGAAATAAAATATTTCTTTGGAAAGGTGACCATGTACACCCATTTTGATATCAACGCACGTAACCTGCTCCTTTATTTCTTTATGAAATATTTTAAGGACAATGAAAACCTGGTCACACCTATCGATCCAATGGATCTGGGAATGAACCTGAAAGAATTGGAAGAGGTATTCAATGGCGGATCATACAAGGAAGATTATAAAATCCTTTCTCAGAAAGTGCGTGAAATTGGCGAGAACATTCCTCCATTAATCAATTCATATATGAGCCTGAGCCCTTCGATGAAAACCTTTGGCACTGTGATTAACCATCATTTTGGCAACGTAGAGGAAACGGCCATTATCCTGACCATTTCCGATATTTACGAAGCCAAGAAAGACAGGCACATCGAAACCTATATTCGCAACAAAGACGCCTCAGACTGGCCTTTGCCCGAATAATTGCAAAGATGACCACTTACTATTCCGAACACGAAAAGTTCCATGTAGCTGTCGACTCCATCATTTTCGGATATGATGAAGAGGGACGTGAGTTAAAAGTATTATTGCTGAAAAGAAATTTCCAGCCTGCAAAAGGCGAATGGTCGCTCATGGGTGGATTTCTCAACAGCCAGGAATCGGTTGATGATGCCGCCAAACGTATATTGCATCAGCTCACCGGCCTTTCCGAAGTGTATATGGAACAGCTTTATACTTTTGGCGAACTGGAAAGAGACCCGGGAGCCCAAATTATTTCTATCGCTTATTTTGCCCTTATAAAAATCAATGCTTCCGACCTCGAATTGGTTAAATCCCACGGAGCTACATGGGTACCCATCTCATCAATGCCTCCGCTGATTTTCGATCATAAAGCCATGGTCAACCGTGCTTTGAAGAAATTACAGATCAGGGCACGCACCCAACCAATTGGATTTGAATTACTTCCCGATAAATTCACCATCCCACAGCTACAAGGTTTATATGAAGCAATTTACAACAAAACATTCGATAAACGCAACTTCCGCCGCAAACTTCTATCTATGGACTTGCTTGAAAAGCTGGATGAAAAAGAAAAGGAATCTTCCCGCAAAGGAGCTTGGTACTATAGATTCGACTCCCAAAAATATGAAGATTTGCTCAACCGCGGCTTCAATTTCGAACTGTAATCCTGCATTAACAGAGGAGTTTTCCATAAGACTCCCATTCTTTTATTTTACATTACAAAATACATAATACGCCACTCCATAATATTAAGGGTAAGGTTTGATGTGCTTGTATGTATATGGCCAACCCAATTTTACAACTATTTAATATTCACCTATATGAGTTGTTTATCGAATCAATAAAAAATAATTCAACAATACAAATCTTCATTTTTATTTTCATTATTGCAACCTATACCATTAACCTTTATATTATCCTTGTCTTATTCTTGTCTTATTTCTATTTTATCAAATTCAAATCAATTACATATATAATACAAATATAATTCGCATATATACGTATTATATATGTATTTTATTTGAATTTGATTTGAATTTGATTTGAATTTGATTTGAATTTGATAAAATAGGAATAAAATAAGAATAAGACAAGGATAAGACAAAGATTATCGTGAAACCAGAATCTGCATGGAGAATCAAGTAAGGAGAAATTGGATTGAATACCTGCTGGAATATCAATTGAAATTGTTCAAAAAGGAAAATGACAGCAGGAATTATTTTCAGAAATAAAAAGGAAAATTATTCTATTTGCTGATAATGTTCTTTTCTGAATTCGAGTGGACTTTGACCGGTTTTATCTTTGAAAATTCTGGAGAAATAGAAGTAAGATTCAAATCCGAGGTCGAAGGCAATTTCCTTAAAGCTTTGATTGGTAGATACCAACAAGTCTTTCGCCTTTTGAATCCGAAGTGATAAATGATATTGGGTGGGTGAAATACCTGTATATTTTCTGAACATCTGCCTGAAATAAGAGTAGCCCACATTAAGTTCTACGGCCAGTTTTTCAATATTCACATTCGTATTTAAATTTTCCCTGAAGTACAAACAGGCTTTGCGGATAGTGCGTTCAATGGTTTTGCCGTCGAATTCCTGGTTGCGCACCACAGAGAGTATCTGGCTGAGCATCAGGATAGTCTTCGCAGAGCCTACCTGTTGATGACCGGTTTTCTCATCTTTCAAAAGTTGAATGATTTCGAAAAACAGTTTCAATAGATGTTCCTGAAAACCCACATACATAATGGGTTTACTCAGAGGAAAGAAGCCTTCGTGAAACAGATGACTGCAAAACTCGCCGTTGAAACCGAGGTAATGTTCGTTCCACCCGGTCGAGGGATCAGGTTTGTAACGGTGCCATACCCCAGGGCGAAGGATCATAATCGAACCAGGGACTACCTGAAACTGATCATTCCTGGTTTCAAAAATTCCAGAACCTTCGGTTATGTAATTGATCTGATATTCCTGAAGGATACGGCCCTTGTCCCAGGTAAAGAAATAGCCGCTGGGGTGAACCTTGGGCGGATAATTCAGCGAAGGTGGTATTTGTGCATACCCCGCCACGTTGAGATATAAGCCCCATTCCTTGTCCAGCGGTCCAGCATTGATATATTTTACAAACGATTCGTTCTGCATAAAAGTTGTGTCATTTTGTGCAAATAAATCATCATTTTGCACATTGATTAGCTTTATAGACTAAGTATCTTTACCTTTACAAAACTAACTATTAAAGTCATAAAAGATAAATATAAACTTAACTAAACTATGAATGCACTATTAGGGGTACTTTTTCATTCGATTGGAGGATTTGCATCAGGAAGTTTTTACATGCCCTTCAACAAAGTTAAGGGTTGGGCATGGGAAAGTTTCTGGATTACCGGAGGACTATTTTCATGGCTCATCTTACCGCCATTGGCGGCTTACCTGACCATCCCGGGTTTTATGGATATCATTGCCGGAAGTTCAAGCCAGATATTTTCGATCACCTTTGTGATGGGATTGTTGTGGGGTATTGGCGGATTAACTTATGGACTGGGAGTACGTTACCTGGGTATGTCGCTCGGGAATTCAGTGGTCCTGGGATTCTGCGCCGCCTTTGGAGCCGTTGTTCCTTCCATCTACTACAGCATCAATCCGACAATCGGGAAAATTTCATTTACTGATATGCTGGCTACTCCAGGTGGGCGACTGGTACTTTTGGGAGTACTGGTTTGTTTGATCGGTATTGCCATTTGCGGCAAGGCCGGGATGATGAAAGAAAATGAATTGTCGGAAGAACAGCAAAAAGCCAGTGTATCGGAATTTAGCCTGGTGAAGGGCTTGATAATTGCAGTACTTTCAGGAATTCTGAGTTCGTTTATGAACTTCGGTATCGAATCCGGCAAACCCATGGCCATAGTCGCCAATGAGGCCTGGAAAGCAGTTAACCCGGGACAGGGAGAATTTCTTTTCCAGAATAATGTCACTTATATCGTGATCCTGTGGGGCGGTTTAACAACCAATTTAATCTGGACTACTATCCTGAGTATCAAGAATAAATCTTACCGTGATTTCACTAACCGAAAGACTCCCATCTTCAACAACATATTGTTTTCTGCTTTGGCAGGAACAGCATGGTATCTGCAGTTTTTCTTTTACGGAATGGGTGAAAGTAAACTTGGAAACGGTGCCAGTTCATGGATTCTTCACATGTCGACTATCATCCTAACGGCCAATATGTGGGGTATTTACCGCAAAGAGTGGACAGGGGTTTCAACAAAAACAAAAGGAACAATTACAGCTGGGATTGCTATTATTCTTTTGGCCGTTGTGCTGGTTGGAATAGGGAATTCAATGTAAGAAAGAAGCAGGGAACTTGGGGCTTGGAGCAGGGAGCTTGGGGCAAGGGCAACCTGAAATTATATAGCCAATATGTTCAGCAATAATAAATAGAAGCTTTGTACATTATCGGCACTCAACTTTGAACTTGAAACTTGAAACTTTGAACTATTTATTAAAAGAGTTGCTTTTAAAATGTACCTCAATGAAGGTCAAAAAGAAGAGTCCTTTGGAAGAAATATTTTACCTTAAATAACTTATAACCATTATGAAACGAATTTTTAGGTTGATGAAGATTTTCATCATTTTTCTGTTTGTCAGTACAATAAATGTATCAGCTGCTGTTAAGCCGGAAGTAAATAATCTGATTTGTGAATACCATACAAATCCAATTTGTATTGATATTCAAAAGCCACGACTAAGCTGGCAAATGCTTTCTGCTGAGAACAATGTACTTCAATCCGCTTATGAAATAAAGGTGTCCGATCAGTTGGCTAAAGGCCGCGAGATCTGGAATTCAGGGAAAGTAAAATCAGCACAATCCGTAAATGTAACTTATGAAGGACCTGCCTTGAAGTCGATGCAGAGAGTAATATGGCAGGTACGTGTTTGGGACAATAACAATAAGGCATCTCAATGGAGCTCTCCCGCAACCTGGGAAATGGGAATTCTTGAACCCGAATCATGGAAGGCTTCATGGATATCTCTTGAATCAGAAAAGGAGATTGTAGGATCCAAGCCTTGTCATTATATGAGGAAAGATTTCACCACCGCTAAAAAGATCCAATCAGCAAGGGTATATGTTACTTCATTGGGTTTATACCAATTGTTTCTGAATGGTAAAAAAGTAGGTACCGACTTATTTACACCCGGCTGGACGAGTTACAAAAACCGCATCCAGTACCAGACCTACGATGTAACATCACTGATTAAGCAAAAGAATGCCCTGGGCGCAATTCTGGGAGATGGCTGGTACCGCGGAAACATTGGATTTCAAGGGCAACATGCTTACTACGGAAAAAGGCTTGCCTTGTTGGCTCAGCTTCAAATTAACTATACTGATGGAACAATTGAAACTCTAAGCACCGACTCAACCTGGAAAGTATCAAGTGGTCCAATTACCGAATCGGATATTTACAACGGTGAAACTTATGATGCAAGGTTGGCTATGCCGGGTTGGTCAACTGCCGGCTTTGATGACAGCAAATGGGGAAAAGTTGCGGTGATCGATCAATCCAATAAAGTGCTGATAGCACCACAAGGAGTGGTTGTCAAGGCGATAGAAGAGATTAAGCCTCTGAAAATGCTGACCACTACTAAGGGTGAAATAGTATTCGATATGGGCCAGAACATGGTAGGCTGGGTGCGATTGAAAGTGAAGGGTAAAAAGGGCGATCAGGTTACTTTGACTTTTGCTGAGGTACTTGATAAATCAGGTAACTTTTATACCGATAACCTACGCAGTGCCAAGTGTACTGATCATTTTATTCTAAATGGTTCAGGCGAGGAAGTTTTCGAACCTCATTTTACATTCCATGGATTCCGTTATGTAAAAATAACAGGCAATTCAGCACCCGCCGCAATTGATCAGGTTACAGGGGTAGTTATACACTCGGACATGACTCCAACAGGATCGTTCACCTGCTCTGATCCGTTGATCAATCAGCTTCAGCACAATATTCAATGGGGTCAGAAAGGCAATTTCGTAGATGTCCCCACCGATTGCCCTCAACGTGACGAGCGCCTGGGCTGGACTGGTGATGCTCAGGTATTTAGCATGACAGCGGCCTACAACTTCAATGTTGCACCCTTCTATACCAAATGGATGCGCGATGTAGCTGCTGATCAGTTACCAAACGGTAGGGTCCCTCATGTAATTCCGGATGTGTTAAACGGTGAAGGCGGCTCAACTGCCTGGGCTGATGTATCTATCATTGTTCCATGGACGACCTATCTTACTTATGGTGATAAGCGTATCCTGGAAGTTCAGTATCCAAGCATGAAAGCATGGGTTGAATTTATGAAAAGCCGCGCCGGAGAAGATCTTATCTGGACAGGTGATTACCATTTTGGCGACTGGCTGGCCTTTGCTACCACCAATTCAGATTACCCTGGAGCCACAACTGAAAAAGATTTAATTGCAACAGCCTATTATTCTTATTCCTCCGGACTACTGGCAAAAATTGCAGGTATTATTGGTAAAGATGAGGATGCAAAAACTTATGGACAGCTCTCACAAGACATTAAGAAAGCATTTCAGCATGAGTTTGTTACCCCAGCCGGACGGTTGGTTTCGCATACCCAAACAGCTTATTCGCTGGCCCTATCGTTTGATCTTCTACCAGAAGATTTAATTCCCAATGCAGCAGCCTTTCTTGCGGCAGATGTGAAGAAAATGGGTCATCTGACGACAGGATTTGTAGGGACTCCATTATTATGCAAAACATTATCGGCACAGGGATACGACGACATTGCCTTTATGTTGTTGAACCGTAAAGAATATCCATCGTGGTTGTATCCTGTCACTCAGGGTGCTACAACAATTTGGGAACGCTGGGACGGCCAGAAACCTGACGGAACTTTTCAGGATGTGGGCATGAACAGTTTTAACCATTATGCCTATGGCGCAATTGGTGAATGGCTTTACCGCCACGTGGCAGGAATGGATATTGATCCTGAAGTTCCCGGTTACAAACATATTCTGCTTGCCCCCCATCCGGGAGGTGGATTGACCAATGCAGATGCAGAATTTACTTCACTTTACGGAAAAGTAAAATCGTCGTGGAAAATAGATGGAAATGACTTTGTTTACGATGTAACTGTACCAGCAAATACTACAGCGACAGTAACATTGCCTTTGGCAAAAGCAGATCAATTAACGGTCAACTCAAAGGTGATGCCGACCTCGATAAAAGAAAGTTTGAAGCAATCAGATAATAGTGTTTCACTTGAGGTAGGTTCAGGAAATTACCAGTTCAGGTATTTGATGAAAACATCTGAAAATTAGACACTTTAGAACTACTCACGGGGTGACTTAAAGTCACCCCGTGAGTAAGATCTTGAGTGGAATGAAATAATAAATATCAAGACATGAACAAAATACGAATTGAAAAGGCTTATGAATTGGCCAAAGAGGAATATGCCGAACTGGGAGTAAATACAGATTCAGTATTGCAAAAGATGAATGATGTAGTAATCTCACTTCACTGCTGGCAAACTGATGATGTGGGTGGTTTTGAAACTCCCGATTCTAAACTTTCGGGAGGAGGTATTCAGACTACAGGAAACTATCCGGGCAAAGCAACCTCTTTGGAAGAGATGCGCGCCGATCTGGAAAAAGTTCTTTCACTTCTTCCCGGTCGTCAACGACTCAACCTACATGCCATCTATGGCGAATTTAAAGGCGAATTGGTGGATCGGGATCAGATTGAGGTGAAACATTTCCAAAGCTGGATTGACTGGTGCAAAGTGCAGGGAATTGGAATGGATTTCAACGCTACGTGTTTCTCTCATCCCAGAGCGGAAGATGGGTTCACTCTTTCAAGCAAAAATGAAGGAAACCGTAAATTTTGGGTTGAGCATGTGAAACGCTGCCGCGCTATCTCAGCTGAAATAGGAAAGCAGCTTGGAACGCCCTGTATTCACAATACATGGATCCCGGATGGATCAAAAGATACACCTATCGACCGTAACGGCCATCGTGCCTTGCTGAAAAAATCACTCGATGAGGCTATGGCTGTTGACTATCCAAAAACCCAGATGAAAGATGCAGTTGAAAGTAAACTGTTCGGTATAGGCGCTGAATCAATGACAGTTGGGTCACATGATTTTTATTTGGGATATGCCATTAAAAATAATATATTGATCTGTCTGGACAATGGACATTTCCACCCAACCGAACAAGTGGGTGATAAAATTTCGTCCTGCCTTCAATTTCTTGATGAACTGTTGCTTCATTTAACTCGTCCTGTGCGTTGGGATTCGGATCACGTGGTTACCTTAAACGAAGACTTACAGTTGATTGCCTCGGAAGTCATCAGAAATAACTTTCTGAACCGGGTTAACTTAGGTCTCGATTTCTTCGATGCTTCGATTAACCGCATTGGTGCTTATGTAATTGGTACCCGCGCTGCCCAGAAAGCATTTATGATAGCATTGCTCGAACCCACCACTACATTGGTCGAAATGGAAGAAGCTGGACAGAACTTTGAACGTTTGGCCTTGATTGAAGAACTAAAAGCCAAACCATTCAGTGCCGTATGGGATTATTATTGCCTTCAAGCCGGTGTTGCAGTTGGAACAGATTATATCACTGAAATTCAACGATACGAAAAAGAAGTATTAAGTAAAAGGTAGAAGTTCCATTTATAAAAGGGTGATTGTTAGGTAAATACTTATCAGTTGCTCTTTTATAAAACCAATGCATTAATCAATGGTAACTTCAACATGATCAGACTGCGATTTGTTGCAAACTCAGGAACCTGCTTGTGGGTTGAAATGACTTGTTATTATCAAGGTAGAGCTCAATTGCCTCTTTGGTTCTTATTAACAGCTCATCATAAGTAACAGTCTGAGAATGACAGGCGGGCAATTCAATAACCGAGGAAATGAGATAACCATCAAAACCTTGTTCAACAATTATATTATATATATGATTTGGCATCTTTCAATTTATTTAGTTATTCCAAAATTAATAAATTCCAATACAATAGCAAAACAAAAATTGCAGTAAGTATGAGTGACTACCTCAATTACTGAATACCCGTTGCTGACCAAAGAACCAAGTATCCTGGTTTCGATTTTAACAGTTTAATGTGATTTAATAACCGATTGGGATCAGGATGAATGTTTAACAAATCGATATTGTGATGGTTGGACTCCATCATATTATTCATTTTACCCCATTTGGCCAGGTCATGGGCCAGGTAACAGAAGTTGGGATCATTGGGTTGAATATCAGCATAATAATCAGGTAAATCGAACGATTTTGATTCTGAGCCATCATTATAAATCAGTTCCACAGTAATCTGTGAATTTCCTTCCGAACTCGTGAGCCCAAGAAACAGTTGTGAATATTTAGCCAAAGGTAGTTCAAATTCAATGGTTCCGGCACCTGCAATAGCAATGTGGAATCGGATAATTTTTGTCGCCCATATTGTACCAGGTAGCACCAGAATGGTTCCCGATTGATTGATTGACACTTATGATGCCATTGGTTCCACCAAACCAGTAATTGTTCCTTGAATCCCTGAAAATGGAGTAAAACTGGTTCCCATCGCCTGTTCCGGTAATTTCAGATATGGGAACATATTGTAGCGTCCTACTGTACCGAGAAAGGGAAATGCCGTAATCAGTTCCGATCCAGCTGTTTTGATTCTGGTCAGTAAAAATGCTCCATATAATGTTGTTGGATAGGGAGTTCAAATTTCGAGAATCGTGCATAACGTATTGTGACGGTTCCGATTCATTGTAAACATACAATCCGTTGTCAGTACCCACAAGCAAACGGAAATCTCCATCAAGCGCCAAAGATTTAACAGAATTATCGTGGAACATTTCAATCTGCCTTATACTCTCATCTACAATGCTATATTTTAGTAAATTACCTTCCGTCCCAATCCAAATACAATGGCGAACGGTATCCTCCAATAAATAATTAATAAACTGGTTATTTTTATGGGGATTTAAAGGGAGTGCTATTTTTATAAAATCATCATTACCAGGCAAATATCTGCAAAGTCCGTTATAGGTACCAATATAAATTTGATTATCGTGAGTTCGGATGATTGAATAGATTGTTTGGTGAGGAAGTTTCCTGTACTCTTTTCGATCGAAATATTTTAGCTTTTTATTGCTCAGAGTAACCGAATATAATCCATTCAGCGTTCCCATCCACAGGTTATCACCTTGCAACGAAAGGGTGCGAACATCTGTTGGAAATTCAGCGGGCGTTTGCTCGTACCGGTCTGTTTGTAAATTATAGATTAGGATACCATTGTCGGTGCCAAGGTAAAGCAATGTTTTGTCAACAATTACACCGCAATAGATCTGGGTATTGCTTCGCTCGTCAACAATAAAATGAGATTGCACACTATAACCGTCGTAGCTATACAATCCTTTATTAGATCCAATCCAAATCAGGCCCTGACTATCCTGAATGAAACAACCGATAACCGATGCGCCAGTCCCCAGATTAATGTTCTCAAAGGTCTGATATTTTGCTTTTTGCCCGTAAGCCAAGGAAAAACAAAGTAAACAGAGCAAAAACAGGGAACTGATTCTCTTGCACATATTTTAGGTACTGAAAAGGTTGCAAGACAAAGTTATATTTTCCTGCTTGAATTGCAAGAAACGCCTAACATCATTTTCAAAAGCAACTTTTAAACGTTGACACAAAAATATAGTTCTCTTATTCTGATTTTAGAGTAATCTTTCCAGATTTTATCCCTTTTGCTTTCGCTTCCAGAACAATCTCCCCAGGATTCATATCTGTCTGAACGATGGCTGTAAGTTGTCCGCTGAAGGCATGCATTTGTGGCTGATGAAAGAGATCAAGACAGGTCGGGTCTCCATTGGCCCCTGCCCTGTAAAGTCCTGCCCCTTCTACAGAAAAAGACATCAAACGGCCGTCGTTTGGGCACAGATTCCCTTCTTTATCGACCACACGAACGGTAATATAGGCCAGATCTTTCCCATCAGCTTTCAGTTGTGTCCTGTCAGCTAACAGCTCCAAATGATGCGCTTTACCGGCGGTTCGGACAACTTTCTCTTCAACAGCTTTACCATTTTTATCATAGCCAATCACCTTAAGTTCTCCCGGTTCATAAATCGCATCTGTCCACATAATACGGTAACGATCTTGTAGCGATTTCTGATTTTTGCTTTGTCTTCCAAAACTTTTACCATTGACAAATAGTTCAGCACTTGGATAACTGGTATAAACAAAGACGGGAATTTTATCCCCCTCATGCCCTTTCCAGTTCCAGTGTGGAAGTATATGTAACGTTGCAGAATCCTTATTCCAGATACTACGGTACAGGTAGTATCGATCCTTAGGAATACTTGCAAGATCAATAATTCCGAAAAGAGAACTGTGGTTGGGCCATGCATCGGTATCGTAAGGCGAAGGCTCACCCAGATAATCAAATCCGGTCCATACAAACTGTCCGATGGTCCATGGCTTGTCGTCTGCCAATGCAAAATCCAAATCCGGCAGGTTGGACCAGGAACAATATTCCAGGTCATACGATGAAGACTGATGATCATCATATTTGGCATCAGTTTTAATTTCTGCCGGAAGTTTATATACACCTCTTGAACTAACTGTTGACGCAGTTTCGGAACCCAATACGATGTTTTGTGGCAGCTGGTTATAGGCCTCCTGATAGCGATTCACACGATAGTTGAATCCTGGAACGTCAATCATAGCAGCAAAGCCATTGTCAAGGACACAGCTCACCTGATCCATTCCGCAGGTGACTGGGCGGGTCGGATCTTCACGGTGACAAATATCCTGCAGAAATGCAGCGACTTTATATCCTTCGGGACTGCACTGAGTAGGTACTTCGTTACCTATACTCCACATCACCACACTGGCGTTGTTTCGATAATGGTGGAGCATATTGACCATATCGCGTTCGGCCCATTCACTAAAAAAACGATGATAACCGTTTTCGCATTTGGCAATGTCCCATTCATCGAAAGGTTCAATCATCAGCATGAATCCCATTTCATCGCACAGCTCTACCAATTCCGGAGCCGGCATGTTGTGCGAGGTACGAATCGCATCACAACCCATGTCTTTTAACAGAACCAATTGATGCCTCAAGGCGGCAACATTGATGGCTGCACCCAATGGCCCCAGGTCGTGATGGTTACAGACTCCCTGGAACTTGCGGTGCTTACCGTTCAGGAAGAAACCTTTATCGGCAATGATCGCTATGCTGCGGATACCAAAACGAGTGATCTGTTCATCAACTTGCCGGCCATCCACAAAAACCTTTGTAACAGCCCGATAGAGTATAGGGCTTTCAGGCGACCAAAGGTTAGGTGATTCAATATTGAAATTTTGTTCATAAGGCAGATCATGGCTTATTTTGCATGTATTTTCTTTATGAGTAACAAGCTTTCCTTCAGGAGAAAATATTTCAGTAACCATGCGAATTTTCTTATCTCCCGAACCTGTAATTTTGGTTTTCAGGCAAACCGAAGCCAGTGAATCGGAAACATAAGGTGTTGTAAGTTGTGTGCCCCAAACCGGTATATGGATTAATTCTGTAGCAATCAGATGCACATTCCTGTAAAGTCCGGCTCCGGGATACCAGCGCGAAGATTGCGGCTTGTTTTCAAGTCGCACAGCCAACTGATTGTTTTTTCCATCCGAATTGAGCAACTTGGTCACATCACAGTGAAAAGAGTTGTAGCCATAAGGCCAAAAACAAGCTTCCTGACCATTCACATAAATCCGCGCTTCGCTCATGGCACCATCGAAAAGCAAGCTAATCTGCTTGTTGGTTAGAACATCGAAAGTAGTTCGGTACCACCCGATGCCAACATAAGGGAGACCGCCGGTACGACCTGTTTTGATCGTTGATTTGGTTTCCAGATTCTGGGTAACCGTTACCTGCTGAAGGTCGTTACTTCTGTCGAAAGGACCATAAATTGCCCAGTCGTGTGGAATCTGAACGGTTTCCCATGCTGAATCGTCAAACTCAGAGCGAAATGCGTTTGGAAAATCACCCTTGCTGAATTTCCAGTTTTTTTCAAGTAATAACTCACTTCGTTGAGCTTGTAGAATGACACAACAGAGTAAAAAGAAGATTAAAAAGAATGTTTTCATTAGATATTTGGTTCTTATTTCTTAAAAGGGTCCAAGGCTATTGTTGGTTTTCCTGAATTATCGAAAGCTCCCATACTATATCCTTTCCAGTTGTTGTAGGATTCTGGTTCCCAATAAAATACGCCCAGACATTGATTATTTGAAATACCTTTGGCTTTTGTGATCAGATCAGTCAGAAAGTCTTTTGCCGCTTGGGCATCATCATAAGGCATCCCGGTTTCGCAAATCATCACCTCTTTACTATAGCGGCTGATCATATCATTCATGTTCTGTATACAGTCGGTAGTCATTGATTGCCAATTCATTACCGTTGGATAAAGCGACATGCCAATGATATCCCACTTACCGCCGTTTCTTTTTAGTCCATCAAAAAGCCACCTGAAAAGGGAATTATTATTTCCCTCTTGTAAGTGAATAATCACCTTTGCGGCAGGAAATACTTCTTTCACCGCTTCATATCCTGCATTGCTGAGTTCGGTATACTGCGCCATATTTTCTGAAGCTTTTCCATCATCCCATAGCATCCCATTACCGGTTTCATTTCCAACCTGTACCCATTCCGGAGCGATTCCGTTTGAATTTAATGTATTTAGAACTTCTTTCGTGTAGTTAGCAATTGCATTTTTTAACTCCAAAATATTAAACCCATTCCATGCTTCAGGTTTTGTCTGCTGTGAAGGATCTGCCCAACTATCACTGTAGTGAAAGTCGATCATGATTCTCATTCCCAGTTTCTGAGCCCTCCAGGCTTTAACCAACACATCACTCTTGTTGCACCATCCTCCGGTAGGGTGGACCCATACACGGAGACGAATGGAATTCATACCCAAATCACGCAACAGGTGTAAACATTCCTTTTCACGACCTAAAGCATTGTAAAATTTGCTTCCCGACTTTTCCAATTCTGTTAGCCAGCTAACATCAGCCCCTTTTGCAAAACCGGACAAATCGTAAACCTGCTCATCAACAGGGGTCTGAAGGCTGGGTCCATCTTCACAAGCAGCGAACAAGGAGCATAACAGAATGGTAACAATGCTGATATAGCTTAACTTCATATCTCTTTATTACTGGTAATTATCAAAATTATTTTGGTGTTCGAAAATACAATAAATTAGTCACAGTCTGCTACAATTGCAGACTGTGACTGATACTTTGTTTATTTACCATTTGTTATAGAATGATATAAGTTCCAGTTAAAAGGTTCACTGTCAGCGTATGTATGCCCGGTGCAACAGTTGCATCATCGGTTATATTACTTCCGTTGTAATTCAATTTACCTGCCGATCCGCCATATTTATGATTCCATGAAGTATCCAAATGTATCTGAAATCCAAAGAGTGAAGCTTTGGTAATTGTTATCGGCCCGGAATAAGTTCCAACCGTGGCTGTTTTTGCCAACATAACACTGAAATCCCATGCATCATTCAATCCTGAAACATAAATCTGGTCACCAACACTGGTCAGGCTGTAAGTGAGTCCTTTCAACGAAGTATCGATCAGATAAAGGCCTGGCAAAGGAGCGGGAAGGTTATTCGGACCTTTAAATGCCAGAGTTCCTGCATAAGCATCGCCGGACGACAAAGTGTATTTATCATCCCAGTTATCCTTTTCAATATTAATACTATAACCCCAAAGCGAATTGACATTAACCACACCTGAATAAGAGAGTTGATCTTCATTGTAAAGGTTCAGTATATTGTCGAAAGTCCAACTGCCTGAGGCAGCATCATCAACACCGGGCAAATAAACAAATTTGCTGATCTCCACAGGTGGCGCTGTGCCCTTAACGGCTTCGCAGGTCCAGCCTTTCGGATCGCTAAGGTTAATGACCAGTGAATATTGTCCGGGTTCAGGGACGGTAATGGTAATGTCCCCTGCTTGCTGTGCAAGGATTAGTTTACCCCCATTTTGGGCAAAAGCTACTGGAGTATCCACGGCTACAGCATCACCAGTTGTGTTGTTATACAATTTACCGTTTCCGCTCACTTTCAAGGTAATAGTCGTTGCAATAGTATTGAAAGTTGCAATCCATTTCACGTTTGGACGATCGAAAGTCATCTCTCCCACCACGTCACCACTCAATGTAAGCGAGGGAATTGACAGGGCTGACCAAACTTTACGGGGAGTATTTACATTCACGTAATAGCATCCGCCAATTCCGGGAAACCAGCAGTTCCAACGTTTGATAGCATCGTTTTCCGAAGAAAGAAGGAAAGGAGTTCCACTCACTCCGTCATTTCCCCAGGTGGTGCCGTCGCCCTCTTTCATGAAGAAATTGTACCATGCAGTTGCACCTATAAATCCGCTATATTCTCCATTAGAATCCGGTGAATAAAGGGTTAATCCAGTATCTGCCATTTTCGAATCAAGCAGGAAGCCCACAGACATATCAATCTGGTATGGCGTAATATTTACTGATACAACATTGCTGTAAACAGGATCCATGTTATTTCCTGTCGAAGCTTTTAACCTGAAAGAAAGCGCAGTTGCAGAACCTGGTATGGCCAGCAGGTTTTTGGCAAGGGTATTCAGTTCGTCACCTGTATAAGTTTTAGAGAGGGACGCTTCGACTGATTCGGTTACGGTACCCGAAAAGTCATTCGACTTGGATACCTGCAAAATGGTAGTCAGAATATTGGGAACTGACATGGTGGAATCGCTCAAGGTCAGGGTACTTGTATTCCATGTAATTGACAGCACATTTTCAGCACTGGTTGCCTGGATCAGAATTACATCTGTCTCAGTGACCATCAATTCGCTCTCTTTTAGTCCCGATAAGGTGATCAATTCTCCGTCTTTCTCACAGGCAGTAAAAGCTGCGATCGACATTATTGCGATAAGTAATCTCTTTATAGTTTTCATCTTATTTCCAACTTAAGTTACTGCAATTAATAATTATCATTTTTCAAATTCGGATTTGCTGTGAGATCAGAAGCAGGGATCGGATAGATGTTATACTTGCTGTCAACAGCCTGTCCATTTTTTACTCCACCTTTCCATTGCCAGATATAATCTGCAGTAGTAAATTTGTTATAGCGAATCAGGTCTGTGCGTCAGGTTCCTTCCCAACACAATTCGCGGGCACGTTCGTCCAGGATAAAGTCAGTGGTGAGTTCTACTGAAGTCAGTTTTCCTGAAGCTTCATAGTTGACACCAAAAGCCCTTTTTCTCAATTGATTGACCAGATCGAGGGCTGCGCTTGATGAACTTCCGCTTCCACCACGCAGCACACTTTCAGCGAGCATCAGGTAAACATCAGCCAGCCTGAACATTGGGAAATCTGTGTTAACACCACCATCAACCGTATTGGAAGCCACTTGCCCATCGTCTGTAAGGTTGGTCCATTTTTCTAGAAAATATCCATTGCTTTGATTGTCGATTAAGTCAACAGTCTGAATCTGTCCTTCCTTGAAAAAGAGGTTACGCCCATCTGCTGCATTAAATTTGGCAGGCAACTCACCACGGACCCGGAACATTCCCCATCCACTGGTGACTCCATAATCTTCGGGTTTTTGAAAGTCTGATGTATTGCTCACTTCTCCGCAAATAAGGTAAGTTGTTGCTCCCCATGAAACCGTATGTACAGCATCGACTGGAAGCGGAAAAATGATTTCATTGGTGCGCTTGTTGTTATCGGCATTAAAAAGTTTTCTAAAATCACTCTCTAACGAATAGCCTCCTTCGCTGATCACCTTATTGCAATAGGTAATACAGTCGGTATTGTGTTCTGTTCAAGTATAAACCTGTGCGTTCAGATAGAGCTTGGCCAAAAGTGTCCAGGCAGCAGCTTTTGAGGCGCGTCCATACTCACTGGCCTCTTTGCTCAGTAAATCCTGATCAATGGCTTTAAGTTCAGACTCGATATAATCGAATACCTGAATTGCTTCATATCGTGGAGGAATGAAAGCACCTACCGGGTCGGCTTCAGTAACAAAAGGAATATTGCGGAACAAATCCAACGCATGATAATAAGACAAGGCCCGAAGAAACCTTACTTCAGCACGGAAATTACGGATATCCGTCTGCTCTGCCTCTGTAAAACGAGAAATCTTGTCATTTCCCGCATTGCGCAGAAATTCGTTTGCTAATGCAATTGTATAATAGATACGATAGTACATATCTGCCACCCAGGGATCATTGGCATCCCAAGAAAGAAAAGTCAGATCGCCTACTTTATCACCTTCAAGCCAGGTAGAGGCTAATTCGTCAGTACCACATTCCTGAAGATTAAAATAGCAACGCATATAGTCTTGTCCGTTATTGCTTGCCAGATCCTCATTTGCACCGCCCTTTTCCTGACCATTGATAACAAAGGATGCATAAAGTTTTGCCAGTACGGCTTTATAGTTGGCAGCTTCGGCATAGACAGTGACAGAGGTTGTTTCTGTATGCGGTAGCTGGTTCAGGTCTTTTTCACAGGAAGCAAGCGACAATAGGCTTACAACCACTATAGAGAAATATATCTTATTCATCATCTTATCATATTTAGTGATTAAAAATTTAGGCGTAAGCCAAGTGAAAAGATTCGTGGACGCGGATAGAATGAAATATCCATTCCATTGGGTACTTCCGGATCGACTCCCGAATATTTGGTGATGGTGAATACGTTTTGTACCATTCCATTGACGTTCATACTAAACAAATTGCCAATTTTTCCAAAGTTATAACCTAAAGTCAGGTTATCCATTTTCAGGAATGATCCATTTTCTATATAATAATCGGATAAATATTGGCGGTTCCTGAAACCTGTTTTCAGAAAACTAGTTGAAAGACTGTTCAACTGATAAGAGTTATAGCTGACCGTGCTCCATGCACCGGAATTCATTGACATACCATTATAAACATAGTTTCCAACGTTTGCACGCAGACTCATATCGAGCGTCCACTTCTTGTAATTGAGCGAAGAACTGAATCCAAAAATGAAATCAGGAGCTGGAGAATGATAACGATAAAGGTCGCTTGAATTGATGTTTCCATCATGGTTCAGGTCGGCATAAGCACCTTCTACAGGTTTGCCTGTTTCAGCATCGTAAAGCTGGTGGTAGAGATAAAACATATATGGTGCGTACCCTTCACTCAGCACCTGAAAGTTGTAACTGTCGATAGTAGGACCAACCAAAGTATTAGTTGTCGCCCCACCTTGCACAAGCGATAAGTTTTTAACCTTCATTTTCTGCCAGGTCATGTTAAAACTGAGGTCCCAGTTAAAATTATCGGTCTTTACTGGCGAGGCATTCAAGGTAAATTCAATTCCCTGGCTATCCACATTACCCACATTCGTCAATATCGTTTTATCGAAATTAGTTCCGGCAGCAGCAGGGACAGTAGCGAGCAAATCTTCCGTCTGGCGGGTGTAAACATCAAAACTACCCGATAGTCTGTCCTTGAAAATACCAAAGTCGAATCCTGCATTCCAGGATTTTGTTGTTTCCCATTTCAGGTTCGCTACATAAGCTTCCGGGCGATAAGTATAATACCATTGGTCACCAAACTGTACCTGAGCCCCATCCTGGCTTAAAGTGTAAACGGGCAGGTAGTTATAGTTTCCAATTCCTTCCTGCTGTCCTGTAACACCATAACTGACCCGCAATTTGAGCGTACTCAATAACTGGTTGTCTTTCAGGAAAGACTCCTGGTTAACCCTCCAGGCCAAGGCCACTGATGGGAATGTTCCCCAACGATTGGTTTCGTTAAATCGGGAGGTCCCGTCGCGACGAAAACTTGTAGTAAGTATAAAACGTGAATCGTAGCTATAGTTCAACCGTGCGTAATATGAAATTAACGAATGTCTCTGATCTGTTGCAGCATAAGTCGTTTGTATCTCCTGTTTTGTGTTCAATTCGGCATAAGTAGGAGCAGTACTTTTCCAAAACTGGTAGTCGCGACCTAAGGTAACCTCAATATTACTTTTAATGGTTTGGAGATACTTGTTATAATTCAGGTAAGTAGTGATTAACTTATTTGTTTTTTCCTGAGGCCCGTAATTATAGTTACGGCCAAAAGTGGTGTAAAATTCAGTTGCCTCAGACGGAACTGATACATTCCCCTTTCCTTTGGCATAATCGTATCCGACGGTAGCATGAAATTTTAAATCAGGTAGAAAGTGAATTTTATAATCCATATCAACATTTCCAACCAGGCGATCAACCTTGCTGGTTGAATGGTTTTGCTTAACCAACCCTAAAGGATTGCGAACAGCCGCATTTACAGGCAGTCCGCTGTTATCGATCGCCTCATTGTAACCGCCAAAAGCATCGTTACCCGAATACACACCCAATGTTGGATTAAAAGTGGAAGCTGCCCAGATGGCGTTTTGATTTGCAAAACTGTTGTTGTTATGCGAACCCTTGGCATTGATATTAAATTTCAGGAAGTTGTTAAAAAATGAAGGGGAAAGGGAAACACTTCCGGTATATCGTTCTGCATTGTCAGTTTTCAGTATTCCGTCCTGACTGTAATAGCCCAGCGAGATGCGCCCGGGCATATTTGGAGTCAGTAGATTGGAAATACTCAGATTATTATCTGTTCCGAAAGCTGACTGGTAAATTTGATCATTCCAATTGGTATTGGCGCTTCCCAACAGTGTTTTTTGATCGGTTGTTACCCTTGAGTTGATCACATCGATAAACTCATTACGCGACAGCATATCAGGAAGTTTTGTTTTAGTCTGGATGGAATTTGTGGTACTGAAATTCATTTTCAGCCCTTTGCCGCCTCCTTTTTTGGTGGTAATCAGGATCACACCGTTGGAGGCACGTGAACCATAAATGGCTGTGGAGGAGGCATCTTTCAGGATAGTGATGTTTTCAATGTCATTTGGATTGATCAGGCTCAGAAAGTTTCCGCTGTTTCCGCTGATACCGCCGCTTTCGAGAGGCAGACCATCGAGAACAATCAACGGGTCGTTGCTTGCATTCAGCGAAGCGCCGCCTCTGATACGAATGGTACTTCCAGATGTTGGTGAACCACTGTTCGACATGATCTGAACTCCTGAAACTTTGCCGTTAATCAGTTGCTCGGGCGAACTGATCAATCCTTTGTTGAAGTCTCCACTGCTGACACTTGAAACAGAGCCTGTCAGGTCGCTTTTGCGCTGTGTCCCATATCCAATGACAACAAGGTCAGCAAGGGCTTGCGTGTCACTTTGCATCTGGACATTGAGGGTACTGCCTGATGGAATTGGCAATTGAAGGGGTTCATATCCAATGTATGAAAATTTCAATTCAAGGCTTCCTTTAGGAATTGTGAGTGAGAAGTTACCATTGATATCGGTAACGGTTCCGGCAGTGGTTCCAACGATAATAATACTGACACCTGGCAGAGGTTCATTCAATTCATCGACCACCTTTCCTGAAATAACCTTTCTTTCAGGTTGCTGTGCCATGGAAGGAGATGTTACTCCAAACAGCAGGCAAAGCAGAATCAAAATAGTTGAAATACGAATTTTTACGTTTTTACTATTCATAACTTTAGGTTTTGATTTAATACTTATCTTCTTTTTATTAGTTAGATTTCTTTCATTCTTATAATCAATCACCTTCTTGGGAGAGGGGGCCTGTATTATAATTTTTCAGCATATAAAAATACATCAAAAAGACTTACAGAAAAAGCAGAGATTGGACATAAATGGATAAAAAAAGGACATCGGAGGGAAAAACTATTCGATAAAGAGTATTTAGGAGTAAAAGTTTAAATAGTCAAGCCTGAAAAGGTGAGTTACAATTGGATTATTCCCATTAACATTCTTCTCAATATCACCAAGGCTTTCAAAAGACAGGGCATAAAAAAAGAGGTCGAATTGACCTCTTGTCTTATTGGGCTCTCCAGGTAGGACTTGAACCTACGACCTACGGATTAACAGTCCGCCGCTCTAACCAACTGAGCTACTAGAGAATTTATTTCACTTCAAAAACCTTTATCGGAAGACTTTTTCCTTTAAAAGCGTTGCAAAAGTAGTAGCTTTTCCGAAAAGAAAAAATATTTTTGCATAAAATATTTTAAATGGACAAATTTAACGGCTCTCCAATGAGCCAAAAGTCAATTCTCGGAATCGGGAATGCGCTTATCGATGTTTTGATCAATATAACGGATGACTCTGTATTACAAAAATTTGGACTTCCAAAAGGGAGTATGACCCTGGTAGATTCAGTACTTTCATCTGAGATAAAAAAAGAAACAAAAAACTTTAACAGAATCATCCAAACAGGAGGATCAGCGGCCAATACCATACATGCTGTGGCCAAATTGGGCGGACAATGTGGTTACATCGGTAAAATATCGAATGACGAAATGGGAAATTTCTTCCTTAGTGATTTTACCGAACACAATATCAACACCCATTTCTTTTACAGTGAAACAGGAACTGGCCACGCCACCGCTCTGATCAGCAATGATTCGCAACGCACATTCGGGACTTACCTGGGTGCTGCACTGGAATTGACTCCTGAAGAAATGAGTGCTGAGATTATCGGTAAATATGGTATCATGCATATTGAAGGTTATCTGGTTCAAAACCATGCCCTTATTGAAGCAGCCATGAAAACTGCCAAAGATTTGGGACTATTGGTTTCAATCGATATGGCAAGCTTTAATATTGTGGAGGCAAACCTGGATTTCCTTCATGAGATCATCAGAAAATATGTTGATATTGTGTTTGCCAACGAGGATGAAGCGCTCGCCCTCACAGGTAAAAATCCATTTGACGCGGTAGAGGATATTGCGCAAATGTGCAGCATTGCGGTTGTCAAACTGGGAGCCCAAGGTTCTGTTATTCAGACCGGTGAACGCGTAATACGCATTGAAGCTATTCCGGCCCAAAGCATTGATACTACAGGTGCTGGCGATATTTATGCCGCAGGTTTCTTATACGCTATGACTCAGAATCTAAACCTGGAAGTTGCAGGTAAAATAGGCTCACTGCTGGCTGGAAATGTCGTGGAAGTAATGGGAGCTAAAATTCCGACACAGACTTGGGAAAGACTTCTTCCACAAATTGAACTGCTAAAGAAATTTGATCTCAATGCTTAAAATTAATAATTGACTTTCAATTATTAGAGGGTATTTCATATCGAAATCTTAATTTTATAGTTCCACAACTGTTTTTTATGGGGATCAACTCTGTTTTCAGACAGAAAAACTTATTTTTGTATCTATTAAATTCAACATTTTTATAATAATAATCAGCTAACAATAGTCAGAATGAAACGACTGAAAATTAAAGAAATACTCGGTGGTGAACTCATTGGTACCCAAGTATTGGTTAAAGGTTGGGTACGGACCAAAAGAGGCAGTAAAAACGTAAATTTCATCGCATTAAACGATGGTTCGACCATTTATAACCTGCAGATTGTTGCTGATGTTGAAAAGTTTGGCGAAGAATTGCTCAAAGACATAAATACCAGCACCTCTTTAGCAGTCACCGGCGATCTGGTTGCATCCCAAGGGAGCGGACAGACTGTTGAATTGAATGCTACTGAAATTATCATTTACGGTAAGTCCGATCCTGATAAATACCCCATTCAGCCGAAGAAACACAGCCTTGAATTTTTGCGCGAGAATGCCCATTTACGCTTTCGTACAGCCACATTCAGCGCTATTTTCCGTATTCGTCATGCCATGGCTTTCGCGATTCATAGTTACTTCAACAGCAAAGGTTTTATCTATCTGCATACGCCCATAATTACAGGGTCGGATGCTGAAGGGGCAGGGCAAATGTTTCGCGTTTCAGCTCTCGATGCCAAGAATCCTCCTTTACTGGAAGATGGAAGCATTGATTACTCGCAGGATTTCTTCGGAAAGGCAACCAATCTAACCGTTTCGGGCCAGTTGGAAGGCGAATTGGGTGCCACTGCCTTTAGCGATATTTATACTTTCGGACCAACTTTCAGGGCCGAAAACTCTAATACAGCTCGCCACCTTGCTGAATTCTGGATGATTGAGCCTGAAATGGCCTTCTATGAATTGCAGGACAATATGGATCTGGCGGAAGATTTCCTGAAAAACCTCATCAAATATGCACTCGAAAATTGCATGGACGACTTGGAATTCCTCTCCAAACGCCTTCAGGAAGAGGAAAAGAATAAACCAATGGACGAACGTTCAATGGAATTGATTGAAAAACTGAGATTTGTAAAAGAGAACGATTTTGTACGTTTGCCCTATACCGAAGCCATTGACATTCTGAAAAATTCAAATCCATATAAAAAGGGAAAATTTCAGTACCCGGTTGATTGGGGAACCGATCTACAGAGCGAGCATGAACGTTACCTTGTTGAAAAACATTTCAAAAAGCCAGTTATCCTGATCAATTACCCCAAAGAGATCAAGTCATTTTATATGAAACAGAACGATGACGGCAAAACTGTATCAGCAATGGATGTTTTGTTCCCCGGAATCGGCGAAATTATCGGTGGCTCTCAACGTGAAGAAAACTATGACAAACTAGTAAAGCGCATGGATGAAATGGGTGTTCCGGTTAAGGAAATGGATTGGTATTTGGATACACGTCGCTTCGGTACAGTTCCTCACAGTGGCTTTGGATTGGGTTTCGAACGCCTTATCTTGTTCGTAACCGGAATGGGCAACATCCGTGACGTAATTGCTTTTCCAAGAACCCCTAAGAACGCTGAATTTTAAGAATAATATATGCTCAGTTCAAAAGTAGGCCTGAAATCATTTAATGGTTCCAGGCCTACTTGTAATTAACTAAATGAGAAAAAACATACCATTGAAATAAATTGATACATTTAAACGATTCCAATTGGTTTTTTTATTAAATTTAGTAGTATTACCAACCTTATCTTTAAATTATAAACTATTGCATTTTCAATTAGAATTCAGATCATTAAAAGAATTAAAATCGAATATTGGTATAACAATTTTCCTTTTACCACCGTTCAATATAGAGTTTAATCTTGGCAAGATGGTTTGATGGCTACAAATAGACAGATAGATAATTATTTAATTTTTACTGAATGAAAATTATTAGTCCAAATTATAGATTTTATTCTACCGATTCACGCGATACAACTTTATAACCCTTATTCATGAAAAACGGTTATAATTGTAAGCATAAATTGATAGTTTTGATGTTATTAACATTTATGTATACATCTGCCGTTGCTCAGCCCAATTTGGCTTTTTATCCCTTTAATAAACAATTTAATTCATCCGACTACAACCCAGCATTTTTAACTTCTCATGAAAAATTCACCTTCAGTATTTTCCCATTAGCAGGAACAAGTATTGGTTACAATAACCAAAGAGTAATTAAAAATTTAGCCTCAAAATTCCTCACTGGTGTTATTACAGATCAGGATTTCACTAGGGTGTTAAATAGCTTGGGCAACCAACCTTCTTTCTATCAAAATATTGAAAGTTCATTGTTAAGTTTCACTTATCGTTCGGAAATAGGGTTTTTTAATTTCCGCATAAAAGACAGCGAATACTTTATGGCTTCTCTGGATGGAGATGTAACGCAATTTATTTTTGATAATAAAGTCCCTAGTGTAGTCATCGGTCAACCCCAGTCCTTGCCTGTCCAAGCTGTTCATTACAGAGAATATAGCCTTGGGTATTCTTATAAATCACTATCCAATAGATTTTCTGCAGGTATACGTGCCAAATTGTATTATGGAAAATCTGCTCTCTTTACAAATATTACCGGTTCAATTCAGTCAGATCAAACCAACCCGAACGACTATGTTTTCAAAACTTCAGGGCCGATAAATATTTCTTTTCCTAAAGCAGTTGTAAATAATACCAATGCGCAAGTCAACACCATTGATTTCAGTAGTTCAACAGTATTTAACTATCTCTTTAACAATGGCAATCCAGGCATGGGGGTCGATTTGGGCATAAATTACAGGATTAGGCCAAACCTTTCATTTTCGATGAGTGTTATCGATCTTGGTAAAATAAACTGGAGAAAAAATCTCTATACAGTGTCTGATGCTCTAGTTTACAAACTATTTAAAAGCTATCGCCCCGACATTATTGATGGAGTTCCAATTCTCTTTAAAAGAGAAGGCTTTACCAATACCGATTCATTGAGTTTCGGCGAATTAGTAGCCAACAACAAAAGATTTTCAAAACCTTTGCCTGCTACCATTTATGCCGGTTTAAAATACAAGGTTAGCCCCATTTTTTCACTGAATATTACTGACAGGCTTATCGTTGTAAAAGATTTGAGTTATAATAGCCTCTCAGTTACAGGCAAGGTAGATGTCAACAAAATTCTATCTTTCAGTTCCGGTTATTCAATTATTGGAGATTCTTATCTCAATATTCCATTGGCATTTATGTTTCAGGGAAACTTTGGCCAATTTTTTATAGGTACCGATAATCTTACCTCCATTTTATTACCCAACTATGGCCAATTTGCCGGAATCAGTTTCGGTGCCTGTTTTTACCTGTTCACCAAAAGAAATTTAAATATGAAACCCTCTGATCTGAACCCTTTTTACAGACCAAGAAAAATAATAAAGAACCCCCGAACCGGTCTTACCAATGATGCCGATGAGGACTTCGAATGACCTTAATATTTTGTTTGGTGCACCTTTTTAGACTAAGATAGGTTGAGGTTAAATTAAAAATCTTAATTTTGAGGAAAGTTGATTTAGAATGGCAGACCAAAGACTCAGTTTACAACAGCGATTATTACAGAAGCTTTCGCCACAACAAATACAAGTTATTAAGTTGTTGGAGATTCCAGCTATTCAGCTCGAACAAAGGATAAAAAGCGAATTGGAAGAAAATCCTATCCTCGAAATGCTGGAAGATAACCAGGACGATGAGAATTATGATGATTCTGATGATACGTCCTCAGAGGGTGATGAATTTTCGTTGGAAGACTATCTCAATGATGAGGATGTTCCCAGTTATCGTTTATCGGCCAATAATTATTCCAAAGATGATAAGCTGGTTGATATGCCTTACTCCTCGGGAATTAGCTTTCACGATTCACTTATCGAACAGCTCGGGCTTGCCGATATGACTGATGAAGAAAAATTAATTGCTGAATACATCATCGGAAATATTGATGAAGACGGTTATCTGCGCCGTGACCTGTTGTCAATTTCTGATGATCTGGCCTTTCATAACAATGTAGAGGTAAAGCTGGAAGACCTTAAACATTATTTGAAACTTATACAGGACTTTGACCCTGCCGGCGTTGGGGCACGCGATTTACAGGAATGCTTACTACTGCAGCTGCAGCGCAAAAAAGGAAGTGATTCGATCATCCTGGCCGCCAAAATTTTGAAGGAAACCTTTGATGAGTTTACCAAAAAACACTACGACAAGATATTGCGCAAATTCGAAATCACTGAATTGCAACTCAAAGATGCCATCGATGAAATTCTAAGGCTCAACCCTAAACCAGGCAGTTCGTACAATAACCCGGGAGCCAAATCGAACCAGGTAATTGTTCCCGATTTTCTGCTCGACAATATCGATGGTGAACTTCACCTGACCCTGAATCAGAAAAATGTACCTGATCTTCAGCTGAATAACACATACATCGATCTGATGAAAACCTACTCGGTTAACAAAACCGGTGCCTCCAAAGATCAAAAAGATGCCATGCTGTTTATGAAACAGAAGCTCGATTCGGCCAAATGGTTTATTGATGCCATCAAACAGCGCCATCAAACTCTCCAGGTGACTATGAATGAGATCATTGAATTTCAGAAAGAATTTTTTCAGGAGGGTGATGAAACAAAACTGCGGCCTATGATTCTGAAAGACATTGCCGACCTTACCGGATTGGACATTTCAACCATTTCGAGAGTTTCGAACAGCAAATATATTCAAACCCATTTTGGAATATATCCACTTAAATATTTCTTTTCTGAAGGAATGCAAACCGACACAGGAGAAGAAGTTTCGACCCGTGAAATAAAAACAATCCTAAGGGAATGTATTGAAAATGAGGACAAACGCCACCCAGTCACCGACGAAAAGCTGGCCGCTATCCTGAAAGAAAAATCTTATGTTGTGGCACGACGCACAGTAGCAAAATACAGAGAACAGCTGGATATTCCGGTTGCCAGAATGCGAAAAGAATTAACATGAAAAACCTATTACAGCCCGTATCACGGATTACATCCGTTATTTTTCATCCGTTGCTGATGCCTACCTGGGGGTTTTTGCTCCTTTCCAGCTCCGGTTTTTATTTTGCACTTCTACCCTGGAGCGTGAAAAAGTTTTTGCTTTTGGTCGTATTTATCTTTACCTGTCTTCTACCTGCATTAAGTATATGGCTCTTATCTTTTAACCCAAAATTCGACATTAATTTGGAAAAAAGTACCGAACGCATTTTGCCATTGCTGATGAGTTCTGTTTTTTATTATCTCGGCTATTTAATCTTGGAGCGCATGCCCATATTTCCAATTTATAACCTCTTTCTCATCGGCTCCGTGTTGGTTCAGATCATGCTGATAATTGTTTCCCTGAAATGGAAAATCAGCGTTCACGTAGCCGCTATTGGAGGATTGGTTGGAGGGTTTATAGGCCTGTCATTCAGGGCTCAGGAGAATCCGGTATTTATAATAACCTTTCTAATCCTGGTAGCAGGAATGGTCGCAACCTCTCGGCTGATTCTTTTAAAACATACCAATTTGCAGGTTTATGCAGGGTTTACCCTTGGATATGTAATCCTGAATCTCATCATTACCTTAATTTAAACTGCATATCGAATGCCTTTCTCCAAAGGCAGTTCAATTCCGAATACACCCAATCAGAGTATTCTTGTGCTTTTTTTTTATTGCTGAAGGTGGATCTGAACTATAAAATCATTCTCCCTAAAGGCTATACCGTCATTATTTACATATCTATTTATCTCATATTTAGCTATTTAACCAAATTACCTTTCCCCTATACAATTATTATCATCCGGAAATTGATTCCATCATATTTCAATTCCGTTTATAAAGCCTGCAGATAACAAATCTGTGATCTCATTTCTAAACAAGGACTAATTCAAGTTAAATTGCTCTAATTTCTGACTTGTCTCTGTCTTATCCTTGTCTTATTCCTATTTTATTATATTCATATATAATTCATATTATATTCATATTATATTCATATATAATACATAGGTATACGAATTATATATGAATTTGATTTGAATTTAATTTGAATATTATAAAAAAGGAATAAGACACGGATAAATCAGAGATAAAATAAAAGTAAAAACCTCCACTTTGGAAAATAATGGGAAGAAGCTTCATTTGATATTCAATCGACTTCATTATAAGTTTACATGCTACCCATTTTGAATGATTTCAATGAGTAGCAATGCAGTAAATACACCATTATTAATCAAGGTGTTAATTGCTTTTGTAGATGGTTTAAATGATCCTATGAATATAGAGATGAAACCGACAGTGAAAAGAAAAAGCTATGATAAAAGAGAATTTTGGAAATTCAGATGAATCGAATTTGCTCTGAAGATTTTATTCAGATTATTGCTGAAAAGAAAATGATTATAAACTCCCGGCACCTTTTGATAGGTGCCGGGCTTAAATTATTGACTGCTAAACAAGTCCGTTTCGCTTGAGAAGTGCTGTAGCTGTAGGTTCTTGTCCACGGAAGGCCTTGTATAATATCATCGGATGTTGACTTCCTCCTTTTTCCAGGATATTTATGCGGAAGGAGTCAGCAGTTTTACGATCAAAAATACCATTCTCTTTGAAGACCGAAAAAGCATCAGCATCAAGCACTTCAGCCCATTTGTAACTGTAATATCCGGCATCGTAACCTCCGGCGAAAATATGTGAAAATGAAGTACTTTGCACACTTCCTTCAACAGGTTCGAACAGATCGGTAGAGGCAATGGCCTGCATTTCGAATGCTTTCAAATCACCTTCAACAGATTGTATCCTATTGTGATAGGCCATGTCTAGAATGGCAAAACCCAATTGACGCTCCATCATATAGGCAGCTTGAAAGTTCTGAGCTTTCTGTATTTTCTGAACCAGTTCCTGCGGCATTGTATCACCGGTTTGATAATGAACGGCAAACAAATCGAGCCATTCTTTTTCGTAGGCCCAGTTTTCATGCATCTGTGAAGGCAATTCAACAAAATCCCAATATACGTTGGTTCCTGAAGTTCCCGAAAACTGGCATTGCGACAACATGCCATGCAATCCATGGCCAAACTCATGGAGGAAAGTGGTCACTTCATCAAAAGTAAGCAGCGAAGGAGCACTATCGGTTGGCTTGGAGAAATTGGTAACCAGTGAAATATGAGGCCTGATCTGATCGCCATTGACATTCGATTGACTGCGGTATTCGGTCATCCATGCACCCGATCGTTTTCCTTCACGCGGGAAAAAGTCGAGGTACAGAACGGCTACAAACTGGTCATTTTCGTCGAGCACTTCATAAGCAGTTACGTCGGGATGATAAACTTCTATATTTTTATTTTCCTTTAGATGAAGGCCATAGAGTTTACGGGCCAGTAAAAATACCCCTTCAATTACTTTCTCAAGCTGAAAATAAGGTTTTACTTCTTCATCAGTAAAATTATATCTTTCCGACTTTAGTTTTTCAGAATAATAACCCCAGTCCCAGCGTTGAACAATACCTTCGAATCCCATTCGGGCAGCATATTCCTGAACTTCGGCAAATTCTTTGAAGGCAAAAGGTTTTGATTTCAAATGTAAGTCATCCAAAAACTGAATCACTTTCTCAGGAGTTTCAGCCATACGTTCCTGAAGTTTATATTCAGCGTGGGTTTTAAACCCAAGCAAGTTGGCCTTTTCAAGTCTCAATTCCACGATACGTTTGATGACCGCGTTATTGTCAAAATCATTTCCATGGTTACCCCTTGAACTGGAGGCACGGAACATTTGTTCACGTAAATTGCGGTTGTCTGCATATTTCATGAAAGGAATGTAGCTTGGGTATTGCAGATTAAACAACCAGCCTTCTTTTTCTTTTGATTTTGCTAATTGAGCAGCCATTTCAATTATCGACTCAGGAAGTCCGCTCAGATCATTCGCATCATTAATCAATAATTCAAAAGCATTGGTTTCGGCCAGTGCATTTTCCTGAAATTTAAGTCCAAGCTGAGATAATTCTTTGGTTATTGCACGGTACTTATCCTTATCTGTATCGTTCAAATTGGCGCCGCTGCGTACAAAGCGACGGAAGGTTTTTTCGAGCAGGGTGGTTTCTTCAATATTTAAAACCAGCTTTTCACGGGCGTTGAATACTTCACGGATACGGCCAAATAACTGTTCATTAAGAGTGATGTCGTTGCCGAAATCTGAAAGTTTAGGGGCAATCTCCTGAGCGATAGCCTGCATTTCATCAGATGTTTCAGCTGAATTGAGGTTGAAGAAAATCGATTTAATACGGTCGAGCCGATCGCCTGTCCTATCCAGAGCCACAATGGTATTGGCAAAATCGGGAGCAACAGGATTATCTATAATCTGCTGAACTTCCTTTTTTGCTTCTGCTATTGCAGTATCAAATGCGGGAAGATAATGTTCAATTGTAACCAGGCTGAAAGGCGCAGTTTGATGAATTCCCTCGAAGGGTTTCAATAATGGATTTTCTGTATGTTGAATGCTTTCTATTGTCATATTTTATAATGTGAATGTCTGCTTTTGCAATCCCAAATATACTATTAAATTTGATTTATTAATGCATTTATATTCTGTTAATTATTTGAATTAAAATACTTTCCATGATTGTTGAATTTTAAACCCACTAACTTTTATTTATACCCAATGAGTACACGTTTCTTATGCTTTATTATCTCTTGTTTGGCTTCTTCAAATTGCTTCAGATATTCAAATATGATTAGAATCTGATCGCTGTGTTCTCCTAGTTTTTGTTCAATTTCGTTTTGCCAACCAAGCAATTCCTGATAATTGGTCAATCTCTTGCGGAGAATCACAAAAGTTCTCATGATGGCAATATTTGTATCCACAGCTTGTTTACTTTTCAACACACTAGAGAGCATTGCGACTCCTGTTTCTGTAAACGCATAAGGAACCGCACCTCCCAAATAGCTTTTAGATGGTATCACAAATTGTGATACCATGTTATCAATTTCATCATAATTGTTAATTGTCAATGATATCCATCGCACAGATCAACCTATCATGTAAAGATACATTTTATAGTTCAATTATAAAAATATTTTTGATGATCAATTATTGAAATATCGTATGAAAGCATTGGGGAGCATTCGTCTTAAATTATTATTTCAAATAGAAGACAATACAATCAATAAAACAAGCAAAAAATAATTTACATCCTTACTGCCAACAGCACCTGAACAATACTTACTTCCTACTGATCACTACCTAATGAACATTGCCTACATCTTACTGAACACTACTTACTTAACACTAAACACTTCCTACTTCTTTTTCTTTTCCACCGACCAGCCGAACTTGCCAATAGGATCACCTAATTTGAAATAATGGCCATGGGAATACACAATAGGTTTGGATTTTTTAAGGTTGAAAGCACCAGTCTCAGGGTCGATATATCGATCGTCGGCAATCACATTGACGACTTCGGAAATGAACATGTGATGAACACCCAATTCGATGATTTGTTTTACCTTACACTCGATACTTATGGGAGCTTCGAGCAAAATGGGGGCCTTTACAATAGTAGCCGGCGCTGGTGTGAGTCCCATTTCCTTCCATTTATTGAATTTGGCACCTGAGCGGCAACCACACCAATCGGTTGCACGAGCCAACTCTTCGGTGGTCAGGTTGATAACATATTCGCCTGTCCGCTTAATGATTTCGTAGGAATGACGACTTGGGCGAACTGATATATAGCACATTGGAGGATCACTGCTGATAGTGCCTGTCCAAGCGATGGTTAACAGATTGTATTCTTCGGGCGTTTCACCGCAAGTTACCAGTACCGCCGGAAGCGGATAGACCATTGTTCCGGGTTTCCAATTTACTTTTGCCATTATATCATTGCTATAAAAACTAATCGACTGCAAAAATAACAAAATTATGCCTCATAATTAAGGAGTGGACCAATAGGTTGGACTCAAAAGGAGAGTTTAGCAAAAACAGTTATTGCTCCTCTGGTCAGCCAGCCAAATTACCTGATAATCAATTCAGTAATGGGTTATTTGACTTATGAAACTGAGACTGACCACAAACTCTTATCCCGAAACCTGAACCACACAGCCTAAAGCTCTAACACGATCTCCAATTAACTGCATATCAGTAATTTTAACTTTCTCAAGGCCTGTAGCTGGTGTATCGCGGTCGATGGTATAAATCATCACCTGGGAGGGTTTAATTTCCTTGATAAGTTTCAGCCATTCAGCCACTTCTTCTTCAGTTGTATTGTCAATTATTTGGTCTTTAAAAATTCCCTTTACAAACAATGTTTGTATGATTACCTTGCCGTTAAAGGATTTCAGATTGCTTACCACATCCTTTAAGCTAAAATTCAAAGCCGGACAATCAATTTTTCGTATGGTCTCCTCAAAAGCGGAATCCAGTTTCTGAATGTTGTCCTCTATTTTGAGCAAAGCCCTTACCACAGCGGGTTTATGCAACATGGTTGCGTTCGACAGGACAGCAATCTTAGCACTGGGAGTCAGCCGGTTACGAAGTTCAATGGCATCCTCAATGATTCCTTCAAATTCAGGATGCAAGGTTGGTTCACCATTGCCTGCAAAAGTAATGACATCAGGCAATTCATTGTTTGCAAGCATGTCAATAAGCTTTTCTTCCAATTTTTGTTTGACCAGTGCGCGTGGAGGTAAGATCGCTTTCTGAATCCGCTTTCGGGGAGTCCAGCCGCATTCGCAATAGATACAATTAAACGAACACACTTTGCTATCGGTAGGAAGTAGATTGATCCCAAGTGATACTCCAAGCCGTCGGCTTTTTATGGGTCCGAATATGATTTGATCAAAAAGAAAAGTTGCCATAAATATACATTAAAATATTGAAAGGAACAAGTAAAATGTCCTTATATGATTAACTTCAACCAGCTTTTGGGAGTAAATTTCAATTCAACCAAATCAACTTTTGACAGAAGGTAAATTCCTGGAATGATTTCTTTTATAAATCCTCCCTCACCAAGTAAAACATCCGACATTTCATTCAAGATGGCCGGAATTTTCATCTCTGGGAATTGAAGTTGAAGAACTTTACCCAAATCTATAAGGTTCTCAATTGACAATTGAGTTGAATCTGCAACTGACTGAAACACAAACTTCTGAAATGAATTATCAGTTACCCTATTCGTTTGGGTTGAAATTGTTTTTGTAAATTGAGTTCCACCCATCAATATTCCATTGTAGAAAGTGAGTTGTTCTATTTCTTTCAAATCGCCTGTTGTATCAATATATTGAACGATGAACCCATCATCGCCGACTAGGGCAATTCCATTTTTCAGAAACACTCCAACATCAGTAACAAGATAATGGGCAGCGAATTTTCTCATTATCTCTTAAGGTCCAGTTTTTCCTCAGGCTTAAATTGCAATTCCGATTCGTTCAAAATATCCATTATCTGCACATGCATTTTCTCATATTCTTTCGGAAAGCTGGAATAATAAATCAACGATCGGATGAAAACGGTATCGACGACTCCATATTTCTTCAGGACTGAATAATATAAATCAGTAGAGGTTACTTTCTGGAGTCCTTTAATATCCTGAGGGGTCTTATTGAGTCCTTGCACGAGGTACACATCGACCATCATCTTCACAAATTTATCCTTTCCTATCAGGTTATCAGGTTTCGGAATCGTGGTATTGTAACATGATGACATACAGGTAACAAAAACCATAAACAGCAAACTGCCAATCCATTGTTTCATGAGCTATTGAATTTTGAAAGTCACAAAGTTAACAAAGTAATCCGTAAGATTGAAAAGTTCGCCCTATACAGATAGATTAGAAATACATTATCCAACAAAGAGACAAAAAGACAAAGAGACAAGAGACATTTGATATATTTGACATTTTGGCTTTTTGAGATCCTATGAATGTCAAAATGCCAAAATGCCACTTGACAGATTTATCTTTTGTCTCTTTGACTTTTGTCTCTTTTTAATAGATATTAAGGATTCCAGCAATTTATATTCACTGGTTTTTTTTACCAAATACATGTTTAAAAAACTCATCTACCCTGTCGAACTGTACTATTTCGATTTTAAACTTCTGAAGGTTGATTCCCTTTCCTGCTTTGGGAATATAAATACTGTCGAAGCCCAGTTTTTCAGCCTCGGCGATGCGTTGCTCCAACCGGTTAACTGCACGTATCTCTCCTGAAAGCCCCACCTCACCAGCAAAGCAGACATTTTTACGAATCGGTAAATCGAAGTTCGAAGAAAGTATTGCAGTAATCACCGTCAAGTCAATGCCCGGATCGTCGACCTTAATTCCACCGGCAATATTAAGGAAAACATCTTTGGTGGCAAGTTTGAACCCAGCTCTTTTTTCAAGGACTGCCAACAGCATATTGAGTCGTCGCAGATCGAATCCTGTGGAAGAACGCTGTGGAGTTCCATAAGCTGCAGTACTCACAAGTGCCTGTATCTCAATGAGCAGCGGGCGTAACCCTTCTATGGCTGCCGAGATGGCAGTTCCACTCAATCCCTCATGAGCCCGATTGATCAGCAGCTCCGATGGGTTTGAAACTTCACGCAAGCCCATATTGCCCATTTCAAAAATCCCCAATTCAGAAGTTGATCCAAAGCGGTTTTTTATAGCTCGTAAAATGCGGTACATATATTGGTTCTCACCTTCGAATTGCAAAACAGTATCTACTATGTGTTCCAGCACTTTAGGACCTGCCAGGCTCCCCTCTTTGGTGATATGTCCGATCAGAATTACAGGGACATTGTTCTCTTTGGCATATTTAAGAATGCCATGGGTACATTCACGAATTTGAGCCACCGAACCAGGTGAGGATTCGATTAGTTCAGTTGAAACGGTCTGTATTGAATCGATGATAAGCAGCTGAGGAACAATCTGTTTGCTTTGCGCCAGAATGTGTTCCAATGAAGTTTCACTCAAGAAATAACAGCTTGTATTTTCTTTCTGAAGTCGCTGAGCCCGTAGCTTAATTTGTTGGATGCTTTCTTCACCCGAAACATAGAGTATTTTCTTGTTCTTCAAGTCAAGGGCCAGTTGCAGCACCAGCGTCGATTTTCCAATTCCCGGTTCGCCCCCAATGAGAACCATTGATCCGGGAACCAATCCACCGCCCAGAACCCTGTTTAGTTCCTGATTACAGGTATCAATCCGTTCAGTATTCTCATCCGAAACTTCATGAAGCAGTTTGGGCTGATTGCCTGTTCCATTTAAAAATAATGATGTTTTGGGGCCTTCCCGTTCCACAATTTCCTCTACAAAGGTGTTCCATTGGCCGCATGAATTGCAGCGACCAACCCATTTAGGCGATTGTGCCCCGCAGTTTTGACAAAAGAAACTTGTTTTCGTTTTGGCCATCTTATTTTCTAATTAATTATTGACAATAACACTAAGGACTTTAAGGACATTAAAGACATTAACGACAATAAGCGCCAGTGAAGTTATTGTCGCAAGTTTAAAACTTCTCTTTTATTTTTTTAATCAGGTCTGATGTTGAAAAACCTTCAGTCAGATCAATCCTTTCAACCCTTCCTCCAGAATTTAATACGATATCCGAACCTGCAATCTCTTCAATCTTGTATTCGCTTCCTTTTACCAATACATTGGGTTGGATGCAGCGAATCAGTTCGTCGGGAGTTTCTTCATCGAATATAACTACTGCATCAACCATCAACAGTGAAGCCAATAAAACAGCCCTCGAATACTGGTCAATGAGAGGCTTGTTCTCGCCCTTCAACAATTTCACCGAATGATCAGAGTTTAAGCCAACAATCAGTCTGTCACCCAGTTCGGCAGCCTTTGTCAGCGAGTCAATATGTCCGCGGTGTACCAAGTCGAAACAGCCATTTGTAAATACCACCGACTTGCCGGCTTGCTTCCATTGCTGTAAGAGAGGTCCAAATGCCTCAGCACTTTCGAATATTTTAGATTGAATAATTTCTTTAGAAGTCATCATCAAAAAGTATTTCTGTAAAAATAGTAAAACCTCACTGCTAAAAGAAGCAATGAGGTTTAAAATTATAATCTTTTTAATAAAATTAAATCAGTTTGTTTGTTTCCGTATCAGGGAAAACAAGCCATGGTGTAAATGTTTTGGCTTCTTCAAAGTCCATTTGAGCATACGACATAATGATAACCACATCACCTACTGCCGCTTTACGGGCTGCAGGGCCGTTAAGACAAATAATTCCTGAACCGCGTTGGCCTTTAATCACATAAGTATCAAGACGTTCACCGTTGTTGATGTTTACAACCTGAACCTTTTCATTCTCAATAATATTGGCGGCGTCCATCAGATCCTGATCAATAGTAATGCTGCCTACATACTGTAAATTGGCTTCGGTTACAGTAACTTTATGAATTTTCGATTTGCAAACTTCAATTATCATCTTCCTGACTTTAACTTATTTAAGAATCAAATGTATTTATTTTTAACTTTAGTTCACCTTAGGCACTTATTACCACATTGTCAATCAGCCTGATATTTCCACAATGTACTGCAATACAACCCACCTTTTTACACGGTTCCTCCCAATTCTTGACAGCTAGTAATGTCTCTGCATTAACAATTTCAAAGTACTCTGTGTTCAAAAATTCGTTTTGGTTAATCCGTTCAATCACCCATTTACAAAGTTCATCAACGCTAAGTTGGCTGGTTTTGTTAACTGCTTCAAACAAGGTAGCCGAAATAACTACAGCATTTTGTCTTTGCTCAGGACTTAAAAGTGAGTTGCGTGAACTCATTGCCATTCCGTCAGCTTCTCGAATAATAGGACATGAAATAATTTCAACAGGCAGATTTAGCTTTCTGACCATTGCTTTAATGATGGCCAATTGTTGAAAATCCTTTTGTCCAAAAAAGGCTTTATCAGGTTGAACGATTTCAAACAATCGGCTAACCACCTGGGCTACACCGTTGAAATGACCAGGCCTGAATTTGCCTTCCATCACCTGTTCTAGCACTCCGAAATCGAATTGCCGCGTATCAGGTTCAGGATAAATTTCATCAGCATCAGGAGCAAAAATCAGGCCACAGGAAGACTGTGTCAATAAATCAATATCTTTCTGAAGATTTCTAGGATAGCGTTCCAGATCGCCCTTGTCGTTAAACTGGGTCGGATTTACAAAAATACTGACCACCGAGAAGCCAGTTTGCTGTCCTGCAACTTCAACCAGAGACAGATGCCCACGGTGCAATGCCCCCATGGTAGGAATCAAGCCAATACTTAATCCTTCTTTTCGCTTATCATTCAATACCAGCCGAAGCTCGTTTATATGCTTTACTACCTGCATTTTGGAATAAAAATAAGGCTACAAAGTAAATAAATATTTCAACACCACTCCTCACTTATTAAGGTTTTTTATGACCACTGTAATAGTCAGTAATTGAATATTGCCGATATTTTACTAATTTTGCACAATTAAACACAGGCGATATAAATGGAAAAGAAAAAAGTCTTATTTATTTCATCAGAAATTACCCCTTATCTTCCAGAGACGGAAATGTCGAGAAAATCCAGAATCCTGCCACAGGGCATCCAGGAGAGAGGAAAGGAAATCCGGACTTTTATGCCTAGATATGGTAGTGTGAATGAACGTCGGAATCAATTGCATGAGGTCATCCGTTTATCGGGTATGAACCTTATCATTGATGATACCGACCACCCGTTGATTATTAAGGTAGCCTCAATTCAATCGGCACGGATGCAGGTTTATTTTATCGATAATGAGGATTATTTTCAACGCAAGCATGTGTTGAAAGATGGTAAAGGAAATGAATTCGCCGACAACGACGAAAGAGCCATTTTCTATGCCCGCGGCGTGATTGAAACAGTGGTTAAGCTGCGCTGGGCTCCTGATTTGATTCATTGTACCGGATGGCTTACTTCACTTGTACCCCTTTATATTAAGAAGGCGTACAACGATAACCCATTGTTTGTAAAGTCGAAAGTGATTTATTCGGTTTATCATGATGACTTTAAAAAGCCGCTTGATGTTACTTTCAGGACAAAGCTGAAAATGAATAACATCAGCAATAAGGACACAGAATTGGTTGATGAACCAAGCTTTGTAAATCTAAGTAAAATGGCTATTAAGTATTCTGATGCTGTTATTCAGGGTAGCCCAAAGATCAATAGTGAAATTTTGGACTATATAAAGGCTACTGAAAAACCATTCTTAGATTACCAACCTGAAAATACTTATGTAGATTCTTACAACGATTTGTATGATAAAATGTTGTAATTAAATAGGCTTAACAATTTTAAAACATTAAGTGGTGAAGAAAGCTCAAGTATTATTGTACAAATTCGTAGCCGGATTTGCTTTGTTTGTAATTACATTCTGGGGGTGTAAGGAAGATTTGAATAAAGTAGGCTATGATTTATTGTTGCCTGGCGATTTGATTTCAGCCCGAAAGGATTCGGTTGATAAATCTACAGTGAAATCATATACCGTAATGGATGAATTACTGCGGACAAATAAACCTAAAAATATTTTATTGGGTACGTTTAATGATCCTATATTTGGTAAAACAACGACTGATTTTGCATGCCAGTTCCGTGTGGATACTCTTAAAGATCTTACAGGTGCAATCATTGACTCACTGGTTCTCGGTGTTTTTTACAAAGAAATATATGGCGACAGGGTCACCCCGCAAAATCTGAAGGTGTATGAACTGAATTCAGCTTTAAATGGCAATGATACAATAACCTATTATCAGGATATCAATCTAAAAGGTATGGCTAACAATGAAGTCTTAGCCGAGATTAACTATGTTCCAAAATTTGATACCATAATCAAAAAAGCTATTGTAGATACTGTTGAGCAGGAAATTTTATTTAAACTTAACCTTTCATGGGCTCAAAAATTTAAGACTATCAATGACAGCTTGCGAAAGGTGCATGCTCCAACTAACGTGAATGACGTTTTTATCAATTTATTTAAGGGATTATACATCGAAGCAGGTGACTTGAATGAAGGTGGAAGTGTTATGAAAGCCTTGGGTTCAGTAATGAAACTTTACTATCATAATGCCAAAGATACACTTGTCGCTAAATATAAGATTAATTCAAATTCAGCACGCACCAGCCGGTTTGTTCACGATTATTCAACTGCCTCTTTTAAACCATATTCTGCCTCTTTTAACCCAAATCCGGATAGCAATTTGGATCAGCAAGACAGTTTGATCTACCTGCAAACCACTGGCGGATTAAACAATAAAATTTATCTTCCAACTTTGAGTAATTGGAAAGATTCTACCGGTTGCGCCATTAACAAGGCAGAACTTATTTTCCAGGTTGAAAAAAGCGCTATTGATACTTCATTATATCCAGTTCCTCGAAAAATAATATTAAGCTTAATAAATGATTCCCTGGGCAATGTATATTCCGATGCCGCGAAGCAAAAATTAATTTTTCCTTCTGATCTTGATTTGGGTGAAGCATACTATGGTGGATATTACAATAAGGCGGACGGAACTTATCGTTTCAACCTGGCCAACCACTTGCAGGACATCATAAAAGGCAAAAAGAGAAATTTTGGATTTTATCTTACTACTGATAATAAAAATGCAATATTCAGGAGATTGGTATTAAAAGGAGCAACCAGTAAAACAGGTATCCGTTTTAATATTACGTATACCAAGATTAAAAAATAGTCACCAATATTCACTATCTTTAAACTAAAATTGTATGTGTGGAATAATTGGTTACATCGGTGAAAAAAATGCTTTTCCCATTATCATACAAGGACTGCAGCGACTTGAATACAGAGGTTACGATTCAGCAGGCCTGGCCCTTTATAACGACCAGTTGCATGTTTACAAATGCAAAGGCCGGGTTTCTGATCTGGAGAAATTTGTTTCCAGTAAAGATATCAGCGGTCATATAGGTATTGGTCACACCCGCTGGGCTACCCATGGAGAACCTAACGACTGTAATGCACATCCGCACACTTCAATGCATGGGGATTTTGTCCTTGTTCACAATGGAATTATAGAAAACTATGCTGAGTTGAAGACAGACCTCTTGAAAAAAGGGTATACCTTTCAATCAGCTACCGATACAGAGGTGCTGGTAAACCTTATTGAATATTTTTACCTCAATGTAGAAGGAGCAACTGCTGAAATTGCAGTCAGATTGGCTCTTACAAAAGTAGTTGGTGCTTACGGTATTGTAGTGATGTGTAAAAATGAAAAGCACCAGTTGATTGCAGCCCGTAAAGGAAGTCCATTGGTTATCGGCATAGGAAAGGGTGAATATTTTATTGCTTCTGATGCAACTCCAATCGTCAATTATACCGACAGTGTGATCTATCTGAACGATCACGATGTGGCCATTATCACTGAAGACAGCGTTACACTTAAGACCCTTGAAAATATTCCGGTTGTAATGGAAATTACCAAGGTTGACATGAGCATCGGCGATCTTGAAAAAGGAGCTTTTGATCATTTCATGCTGAAAGAAATATTTGAGCAGCCTAAAACCATCGAAGATACCTTCCGGGGCCGCATTTCTCCCGATCATACAGATATTGTTTTGGGCGGTTTACTGGATGTATTCCCCAAAATATTGAATGCAAAACGGATCATCATCATAGGCTGTGGAACTTCGTGGCATGCTGCCCTCGTGGGTGAATACCTGATTGAAGAATATGCCCGCATCCCTGTTGAAGTGGAATATGCCTCAGAATTCCGATACCGTAATCCAATTTTATCAAGCGATGATGTGGTAATCGCCATTAGTCAGAGTGGTGAAACTGCCGATACTTTGGCCGCATTGCGCATGGCAAAGGAAAAGGGCGCTACGATTCTGGGAATTTGCAATGTGGTGGGATCAAGTGTTGCACGCGAAACTGATGGTGGAGTATATACCCACGCAGGAGTCGAAATTGGTGTAGCTTCAACAAAAGCATTTACTGCACAAGTTACAGTGCTGACACTTCTGGCCTTTAAACTGGCCAAGGAAAAGGGTAAAATTTCTCCAGGACTATATCTGGACCTGATTACTGAACTGACTGAAATTCCGGATAAATTAAAATCTATACTGGTCAAACATCCTCATATTAAAGAGGTTGCTGCCAAATACAAGGATGCCATTAATGCGTTATATCTTGGACGCGGGTATCTTTTCCCCGTCGCATTGGAAGGTGCTCTGAAATTAAAAGAGATTTCATATATCCATGCCGAAGGTTATGCTGCCGGTGAAATGAAACATGGCCCCATTGCCCTTGTAGATGACAATTTGCCGGTGATCGTGGTTGCTGCCAAAGACCATTACTACGAAAAAATTGTTAGCAACATTCAGGAAGTTAAAGCCCGGAAAGGTAATATCATTGCAGTAGTTACAGAGGGCGATGATGTATTGAAAGATATGGTAAATGATGTATTTGAAATTCCCAAATCTCATCCCGCTGTTGCACCATTATTGGCCATTGTACCGCTACAATTATTTTCATATTACATAGCCGTAATGCGCGGTTGCGATGTAGATCAACCCCGCAATTTGGCCAAATCGGTAACGGTAGAATAATTATTCATCTTGCGGATAAGGTGACTCCAAACGACGTCCACGGTATTCAAAACGGTTGGCCAAGGTGTTCAGAATTTCGTTGGCACTGGTTTCTACCGGCTTGTTGGATATGTTAATTACTGTGAATCCGCCTTTTTCGAAGATAAAATTGGCATTTCTAATTTCCATCGCTACCATTTTTTCGTCTATATAATCGGCATTTCCTATATTGTTAATACTGCGCAACCGCTTTATACGATGCGAGATCAACTGACCGGGGTTGATGGTAAGACCAAATACCCGCCGGGGATCTACTTCAAACAATTCTTTGGGGGGATCAATACCATTGACCAGCGGAATATTAGCCACTTTCCATCCATACATGGCCAGGTAGACGCTTAAAGGAGTTTTACCCGAACGAGAAACTCCTGTTAATATAATTTCCGCATTGATTAGTTTCTGCGGCTGCATACCATCATCGTGATTCAAAGTGAATTCGATGGCTTCAATACGGTCAAAATATTGCTGGTGAATCTCTCTGTAAAGCCCCGGCGATTGTAATGAAGGTATCTGAAGCTTTTCATCAAGATAATCTGCCAGCTCGCCCATAAAGTCTATTTGTTTCACCCCTTGCTCCACACATATTTTACGTAAGAAATCGCGCAATTTCCGGTTCACCATGGTATGTGCAATCAGACCATCCTCCTGTTTTGCCTTTTCAACCAACTCAATCAGTTGTTCCTCTTCCCATTGGTCAGGTACAATAATTACCGGAACATTGTTATTGGGATATTGAATAAGTAACGAATGCACCATATTGTTTCCTGCAAGCCCTTTTCCTCCCGATACAATATAAATTGGTCCAATCGGATTTTCCATTTTGTCGCCGTTTATAAATTCGATCAGTGATCTATTTTATCGTAAAACATGATATTCAACATTAAATATAACATTTTATTAACAAAATAACACATTGGTGTTAAAAAAGTTCAATTAAATAATGCTTAAATGAACAATATTTCTTAATTTGGCTTTTTATATAGCATAAATTAAAAACCAAAAAACTTTGACCATGCAATATCAAGCGGATTTGAACCGATACGATCACATGCCTTACAATAAATGCGGAAAATGGGGATTGAAACTTCCCGCTATTTCATTGGGCCTGTGGCATAATTTCGGAGGAGTTGACCAATATAAAAACGGACGTGATATGTGCTGCCGTGCCTTCGATCTAGGAATTACTCATTTTGATCTTGCCAACAATTATGGCCCGCCTCCCGGATCAGCCGAAGAAACATTTGGAAAAATTATGCAGTCAGATCTGGCGCCCTACCGTGATGAATTAATCATTTCGACCAAGGCAGGCTATTTGATGTGGCCAGGACCTTACGGTGAATGGGGAAGCCGGAAATCCATGCTTTCAAGCCTGGACCAGAGCCTTAAAAGGATGAAACTTGACTATGTTGATATTTTCTATTCTCATCGTCCCGATCCTGATACGCCACTCGAAGAGACAATGATGGCCCTTGATCATGCTGTGCGCCAAGGGAAAGCGCTGTATGCCGGAATATCTAATTATCCTGCCGAATTAGCCTTCAAGGCCTCCAAAATATTGAAAGAGCTCGGTACTCCGTGTGTGATTCATCAGCCCAAATACTCCATGTTTGAACGATGGGCTGAAGGTGGATTACTCACTATGCTCGGATCCGAAGGAATTGGCTGCATTGCCTTTTCACCATTGGCTCAGGGATTGTTGACCGATAAATATCTGGATGGTATTCCCGAAGGATCAAGGGCTGCCAAATCATGGGGCTTCCTCCAACCCGAACAGGTTGAACCTGCTATGGCGAAAGTTAAAAAACTCAATGAGATAGCAAAACTTAGAGGACAGTCGCTTGCACAAATGGCCTTGGTTTGGCTGCTGAAAGATTCAAGGGTTACATCCGTATTAATTGGCGCCAGCTCTGTTAAACAGCTCGAAGAAAATGTTGCTTCACTCAACAACATGCAATTTACACATTCAGAAATGGTTCAAATTGAAATGATTCTTACAGGTGAAAAATTCAATGTTCGCTCAATTCAACCAAAAGAGATCGTGCCTGCAAGTACAACTCCTTCAAGGGGCGATTTTATTAGTAATCTTGCAAAAAGAGTAGGTCGAAAAACACTATAGGACTAGTAATAACTATGTAAATACAGGGATTTATAAAGTAAATGACAAAAACAGCATTCATAACCGGGGCTGCCAAAAGGGTTGGCAAGGCGATATCACTCCATCTTGCAGGGCAGGGATGGAATATCGCCTTGCATTACAATTCCTCAGAAACAGAGGCTGCATTGTTACAGAATGAGTTAAAATCCTCCTTCCCCAATCAGCAATTTGAGATTTTCAAAGCCAACCTGAATAATATGGATGAAGTAGAAACCCTCATTCTGAAAGTGTTCCAGTCCACGGGAAACATTGATTTGCTGATCAACAATGCCTCTGTATTCGAACGCGGCAATCTGGCTGGTACGGAGACCGCCTTTCTTGACCGCCAAATGAACGTTAATTTCAAAGCGCCATTCATTCTAACACGTGACTTTGCCAGGCTGATCAAAAAAGGACTGATAATTAACTTTGTCGATACCCGAATTGTCAACAACAAATCTAACTTTGCAGCTTATTCATTGTCTAAAAAAGCATTGTGGGAAATGACAAAAATGGCTGCTCTTGAATTTGGCCCATCTATCCGCGTCAATGCTATCGCTCCGGGATTAACACTTGCCCCGGTAGAAAAAGACGATGATTTTTTATGGAAACTAGCTGAAAATATTGCCATGAAACGTCCCGGTGGTCTGTCCCCCATTCTGAAAAGTCTGGATTATATATTGAATAATGATTATTTAACAGGTCAGCTTCTGTTTTGTGATGGGGGTGAAAATCTTGGATTAACTAATTAACGAAATAACCATGGCACTTATACGGGTAAAGAATTTACTGCTTCGTACTTTTATAGGATTTAATCCTGAAGAATTGTCCAACCAGCAAGATGTAATTATCAACATCGCCATTGAAGCCGATATTCCCCAGGAAGCCTTACTGGCAGACGAACCCGTGGGTATTTACAACTATAAAACAATTACAAAACAAGTGATCTTACTGGTTCAGGACAACCGTTTTAAGCTCCTGGAAGTGCTCACCAAAAATATTCTCGATTTGATCATGCTCGACCAGCGTGTTATCCGGGCCCGTGTGGAAGTGGACAAGCCCCATGCCTTGCGGTTTGCCGAATCAGTCTCATTTGAAATGGAGGCTGAACGATGAACGACTGCATTATAGGTATCGGTTCTAATATTGAAGCGGAATACAATATACCCGAAATGTTGAAACTTTTAGCAGATCATGTTCAGATTGTTCAGGTTTCGCAATTGGTTCAAACCAAACCCATTGGCATTACTGAACAGCCCGACTATACCAATGGTGCCGTGAGAATTTTGACAGAAATGGAGAAGGAAGAATTGTCTATATTTCTCAAACTTATGGAAGACAAGATGGGAAGAGACCGCACTCAAAAGAAGTACGGGCCCAGAAACATTGATTTGGATATACTGATCTGGAACAATCAAGTGGTTGATCCAGATTATTTTACCCGCGAATTTTTAAGGAAATCAGCAGCAGAACTTGGATTTTCTAATTTAGAACAGTAGAAAGAAAGAAATGAAGTATTTAAATTGCAAGTGGTATATATTATTTATTTTATTTACTGGATTTTTCCTCCAATCATGCAATGATGATCATGATCCATTACCACTTAAAAAAGAATATAAATACTTTGTATCCAGTGAATTGAAATCAAATGTGCTAGCACAGGATATTAAAATCAAATTATTGTTTTTCCAAAATGTATTCCCCGAAGTTTTACCTTTTGTTGAATTGGTCAACAATAATATTGACATTCAGAAAATTATATACAATACTACATTTCAAGACAAAAAAATTCAAGCCTCAGGTTTAGTTTACCTTCCCAAAGTAGCTGGAAACTACCCGGTTCTGTGCTTTCAAAATGGCACCAACACTCAAGATAGCCTTGCTCCAAGCGAAGATTTTAACAGTAATGTATTGTTTATGTTGGAAACTGTAGCCTCAATGGGTTTTATAGTCGTCATTCCTGATTACATCGGGTTTGGCGCATCCTCCAATTTGCCTCATCCCTATCTGCATGCACAATCGACCACCCAAAGCATTTTGGATATGTTAAGGGCCATGAATGAGTTTACAACCAAAGATACCATAATTGCTAAACCAACCAAAGATCTTTTCCTTTTTGGCTATTCACAGGGAGGTTGGGCCACAATGCTCCTTCAGAAAGAGATCGAAACCAAATATTCTTCAGAATTTAACCTTATTGCCAGTTCAGCAGCTGCCGGCCCCTATTCGTTAGAGCTTATGACTAAGTATATTACCAGCAAAACTAACTACCATGAGCCTTTCTTTTTGGCCTATTTGCTGAATTCTTATACTGCACTTGGCCTGGTTCCAAATCCACTGTGCGACTTTATCCAGGCTCCTTATGCAGCAGAAATTCCCGGATTGTATGATGGAAAACATAGCGAAGGTGCTATCAATGAAGCTTTAACCACCAATATGGCTGACCTGTTAACTGCCGACTATCGGGAACAGGATGCGGGCAATCCCAAATTTGCAACCTTCAATAGTGTCCTGATTGAGAACAGCGTTACACCCTGGAAAATAGTAACTCCTACCCGGCTCTACCATGGCATGGAGGACGAAATAATTCCCATCGTCATTAGTGAAAAAATATTACTGGATTTGAAAGCTGCCGGAACTCCTGATTCTATTATTCAATTGATTCCAATTCCCGAAGTTGGTCATTCTGATGCTAAAATTCCAGTTGGAATATTAACCATTTTGTGGTTTATGGAACTGAAGAAATAATTGTTTCTATTCCAAAAAAATACAGCACTCTGATAGGGTACTTCAAAAGTCGTGTCAACCCAAAAATGACATACCATCAGGTAAATTGTCAACCGCAGAGCAAAGCCATTTTAACAGCTACACCAATGTAATAGCCTCACTATCTGGTCATCCCTGCATTAGTTTGCACTCATAGAATTCTCACACGACAGTCGTAAATCCCCTCATACTAATTCCTGATCCTTTGATTGTATTCAAAGTAGTCTCCCTATTTTTGGATACAATATTCCCAATAGTAAGCCAATAGTAAGTCGATATTAACTCTATACGAAGTCAATATTAACTCAATACTAACTCAATATGAACTCAATACCGAATGGGTATATTATGGGTACATTATGGGTACATAATGGGTAGGTTACGGGTTCATGGACCCATTATGTACCCATATATTACCCATAATGTACCCATTGGGTATTGAATTCATATTGAATTAGTATTGAGTTCATATTGACTTAATAGTAATTTGGTATATCCCATTAAATAATAAAAGCTATCCCTAAAGGCATGTGATGTGTGAGGAATTCAGTATAATGATCTGATTTTGTGATGACTATATACTTTTGCAGACGAATTTCGGCAAAGAATATTTCGATCTTTATTGAATGGTCAACAATTAACAGGAGCAAACAATTGGTAAGAGACCCAAAAAAGCGTGCATGCTTTCAGGTCATGAGGCCATGATCACCCTGATTTCTTTTTGTCAGGAGTGACATGAGTTTATTTTTAGGAGTATTTTTTTTCAATATAAGTCTGGTATAAAGTCAACCATATAATTATGCAGCACGAAGATTTCACTCCAATAACCTGATTCCGCTAACCATGCGGCCGGTTTCAATTCCATCGCGGCGTGCTGAATAAAACAAATCGGACTGTTCGTAAGAGCACAAACCCATTACTTCGATATTGGCTTCTGGAACACCTGCTTCAATCAGCACGGTTCGATTGGCTTCCCATAAATCGAAATAGGCCTTCCCTTCATTCAACGAAGGCTTAAGCAATGCTGTTGCGTTACTGAAACTGGCTTCTACAGCCTCGACCACTTCCGGGCCAACCTCATAAGCATGTATATGAATTGAAGGTCCGATACCAGCTATAATGTTGGCGGGATCACAGCCAAAGGTTTCAGTCATCTGCTGAATGGCTTTCAGGACGATTTTAGACACTGTTCCCCTCCATCCGGCATGAATGGCTGCTATCACTTTAAGTTTCGGATCGAAGAGCAAAACAGGTACGCAATCGGCCGTCTGCACACAAACAAACAATCCGGGCTCATTGGTGATCAAGGCATCGGTATCAGCAATAGTATTCAACAAATTATCTGAAGTAACTACAGCAACATGAGTTGAATGTGTTTGACGCGCAAAGATATACCGGTTTGCATCCCAATGACACGATGCGGCAAGCTCTTGACGGTATCCGGAATATACAGATTCAAGGTTACCCGTAAAACGCGGATTGTTACCCGATATCCAACCCTCTTTAGTCGTAACAAAATGAACGATACTGTTATATTTTTTGAAGCTCTCGAATTTAAATACTGAAAGCCGTCCCTGAATCAATTTTCTCATCTATTCAAATAAATTTGCAAATTTGTACCCAATGTTACAAAAAATTCATTAAATTGCAACTAGATTTGTTCCGGAATAATATTAAAAATATGATACGGGAAATAGTAAATATTGACGAAGATAAATGCAACGGGTGCGGAGTTTGCGTTCCGAATTGTCATGAGGGAGCCTTGCAAATCATTGATGGAAAGGCTCGTCTGATCAGTGAACTGATGTGTGATGGACTGGGAGCTTGCCTTGGTCATTGCCCTGAAGGCGCCATTACAATCGAAAAGCGGGAAGCTGATGATTACGATGAAGTACTTGTAGTTCAGCAAATTATCCCTAAAGGTGAGAATACTTTGGTTGCCCACCTGAAACACTTAAAAGAACATAGAGAATTTGTTTTCCTGAAGGAAGCGGTCGGATATTTGAAAATGCATGCAGGCGAAATTCCTTTCAGCATTGATACCGTAATTGCAAAAGTGCATGCTTCAAAAGTTGAACCTTCTGATAGTACAAGTGGTGGTTGTCCAGGATCAAAGGAAGTAAGTTTCGAACCACAGAACCTGCGATTTGCACCTTCAGCACAAGCCAGTGAAGCCCCGTCGGCTTTGCGCCAGTGGCCTGTACAAATGCATCTTATCAATCCGGCCAGTGCTGCTTTTCAAGGTACCGATCTACTGTTGGCGGCAGATTGCGTAGCCTTCAGCATGGGTAATTTTCACTCTAAACATTTATCCGGAAAATCTTTGGTGATCGCCTGTCCCAAACTCGATCAGGGGAAAGAAATTTATGTAGAGAAAATCCGCAGGCTAATTGATGAAGCCCTGGTCAATACCATCACAGTAATGATGATGGAAGTTCCATGTTGCGGAGGATTATCGCAACTAGTCCGAATGGCAGCATCGCAGGCCTCGCGTAAAGTACCTGTGAAAGAAATTATCGTCAGCATCAAAGGTGTCATTATAAGCGAGAATTGGGTATGATAAATTCAAATATTTGGGCATATACACCATCGTGTGAGTTACTTATGTTGCAAACAACAGGGAGTGACATCAATATTTAGTAGGCGATGTATCTTTTATTTTGATGTATTAAATTAGAATTTTAAGTTGATATTAGAAAATATTCAAAATAAACCCCTAATTTAGTAACCTATATTGTTCAAAATACGAACAATAGGTATGATGGATCTAAATATCTAAAAATGGAGGATAAACTTACAACACTCGCTTCCCTTCCTTATTCAAAAGCAGAAATACTACGTTCACTTTTGGAATCTGAAGGTATTGATTGTTTTGCAGAAAAAGTTGATTTTCTGCAAAATGGAATGGATACTGGTGTCAGCGTGCGGATTTATGAAAAAGATGCACATCAGGCCTTTCCCATTCTTGAAAAGATGCTTGGTAAAGTGATTCACGATCCTGTCAAGAGGGAGAATTATGTATTGGTACCGGTCGACTTTTCAAGTTATTCGCTGAAGGCGGCCTTGGTGGGTTTCGATATTGCTGAAAAACTAGGGTCTAAAATGGTATTGTACCATTCGTACCCTCAACCTGAATTTTTAACCATTCCATATTCTGATGTGATCGTATATGATTCAGCTCTATTTCTGAATTATGAATTGGCAGAAAAAGAGACCAGTATAAAATTTGAAGAATTCCTTACCAAGCTCACTGGACAGATCGATGCTGCACGTTGGAAAAAAGCAAAGCCTGAATATATTATCAAAGTGGGTGAGGCTGAAGATGATATCCTTGCCTATATCAATATCCATCCGCCCAAACTAGTTGTGATGGGTATCAGAGGAGGGGATGCACAATCGGACGAGCTCCTTGGAACAACCACAGCCAGTGTGATTTTCAATGCAAAAGTGCCGGTACTGGCTATTCCTGAAATGACCCCTGATAACTGGCTGGAGAATTTCCGTAAAGTTGCTTATGCCACCATTTTTGAGTCAAACGATTTTATTGCTATCGACAGACTGCTGAAGTTATTGACTCCATTCGACACTAAAGTATTTTGTGTGCATGTCGATCAGGGCAATAATCCCAATCTGGATGAAGCCATGCTTGAAGGCATGAAGGAAGCCCTGGATGAAAAATATCCCACTTCAACTTTTGAATGCCATCTGCTTCACCATAAGAATCTTCCGGAAGCCATCGATCATTTTATAGAAGATAACCATATTGATGTACTGGCCTTGACGACCCATCGCAGGAACCTGTTAACCAAACTATTCAACCCAAGCATAGCTCAAAAAATGGTATTACACACCCGGACGCCATTGCTTATTTTTCACGCATAAAGGTAATAAAAAAAAATTCCCGTCACTTGATAAGTGACGGGAATTTTTTATTCCAAAGTAATATTTTTTATTATAATATCAACATCGCATCGCCATAAGTACCAAACCTGTATTTCTCTTTGATCGCTTCTTTGTATGCTTTCATCAAATTATCGTAACCAGCAAAACCCGCAGCCATCATTTGTAAAGTTGAAAGGGGCAAATGGAAGTTGGTAATCATGCGATTGGCTACACTAAAATCATAAGGAGGAAATATGAACTTGTTGGTCCAGCCTTCATAAGGTTTTAAATGTCCCTGTGTTGAAACTGAACTTTCGATAGCACGCATAACAGTAGTACCAACAGCACAAATATTCTTGCGGGCTTCTTTTGCCTCATTTACAATATTACAGGCTTCTTCAGAAATCCATATTTGTTCTGAATCCATCTTGTGTTTGGTCAAATCTTCCACATCCACGCTCCTGAAATTTCCAAGTCCTACATGAAGGGTCACATAACTGAAGTTGACACCTGAAATTTCCAGTCTTTTCATCAGCTCACGGCTAAAATGAAGTCCTGCAGTAGGTGCAGCGACAGCACCTTCGTGTTTTGCAAAAATGGTTTGGTAGCGTTCCTTATCTTCCTGCATAACAGCACGTTTGATAAATTTGGGCAGTGGAGTTTCACCCAATCCATAGAGTGTTTTCTTAAAATCATCATAAGGGCCATCGAACAAGAAACGCAATGTACGGCCCCTTGAGGTCGTATTGTCGATTACTTCTGCTACCAATAAATCATCTTCACCGAAATACAATTTATTCCCGATACGGATCTTGCGGGCCGGGTCGACCAACACATCCCATAAACGCTGTTCACGATTCAGTTCACGAAGTAAAAAGACTTCGATTTCAGCGCCGGTCTTTTCCTTGTTGCCATAAAGACGAGCAGGAAACACTTTGGTATCGTTAAAAATCAATACATCCTTGTCACCAAAATATTCAATGATATCTTTAAAGATGCGGTGTTCAATTTTTCCCGTAGCACGGTTCAATACCAACAATCGAGACTCATCTCTGTTTGGCGTAGGATGTAATGCGATTAACTCTTCGGGTAAATCGTATTTAAACTTTGATAATTTCATTCTATATTTGTATTAATTATAAATTATATCTTATTACAGAGGCTAAAGAATTTTATTGATTAGTCTTAAGACAGCATGCCTTTTACGGACCATTTTTCAATTAGTTTCATTTATCTTCAGTTTTTCCAAAAAATTTCTAATATCCCAGGCATCTTCCAATCTCATATTTCCAATTCGCGTTCTGGATAAACCAACCAGATAGCCTCCACAGTTAAGGGCAACGCCTAAATCGCGCGCCAGTGAACGAATGTAGGTCCCCTTACTGCATACAATTCGCAAAACCATCACTTGATTTGTAAAGTCAAGAATTTCTAATTCAGAGATTGTAATTTTTTTTGATGCAAGGGTAATGTCATCTCCTTTTCTTGCATGTAAATAAGCCCTTTTACCATCGATTTTCACTGCACTGAACAATGGCGGCACCTGATCAATCTCCCCCATAAAGCTTCCTAAAGCCGTTTGAATGAGTTCCTGTGTCAAATGATCGGTATTGAAAGTTTCATTTTCAGCCGTTTCCAAATCATAAGAAGGAGTGGTAGCACCAAATTTGATATGGGCAATATATTCTTTCTCTTTGGCCTGAAGAAGGTCAATATTCTTGGTTTCTTTTCCGGTACATACAATCATTAATCCGGTTGCTTTGGGGTCAAGAGTGCCGGCATGGCCCACTTTCAGCTTTTTAATTCCCGTTTGCCGACATAAATAATTGCGTAGTTTTCTAACAAGATCGAAAGAAGTCCAATCTAATTCCTTGGCAAAAAGAAGAACCTCCCCTTTTTGAAAATCATATCCTTCAATGGATCTTTCCATCCTGAAACGCTTTAAATAAGTGAATTGCAAAAGTGAAACCTGTTAAAATTTCAGGTCGCAAAGATAGCCATCCGGCCAGCAATTATGCAAGTATTACCGGAATAAATAGGATAGATATAAAAGAGGGTACTATTTCTCTATTTTAGTCTTCTTCATGATGGCATAAATTACGAAAAGAAATCCAAATAATACCACCATTGGAGCCAGTGTAATTCTACGGAAACTAAATATTTCAGGATTAAAAACCGCTGGGTCACTGGTCTTACCGCCTGTCATCAATAGAAAACCAACTACAATGATCACAAAACCAATCACCAGTAATTTTAGGTTTTCTTTGCCCAATGCAAAACCATCCATATTTTCAAAATATTTCTTTTCCATCGTATACAAAATTTTGCGTAAAGTTATATGAAAACTTTAAACTTCAAGCTAACTTCTAATAAAACAAATCATCAAATTTTAATCGCAGGAACTTGTTGACTGCCAGATGGGTTGAACTCCATGAGATCATAATACCTAGAAGCATAACTGACAAAAAGACCATCCCAAAGATTTTAAAATCATCCATATCCACTATGCCTTTAAGTTCCTGAGCATAAGTAAACATCAAAATAAACAGCAATAAATTGGCTGAAAGTGCCCCTATTACGCCATACGAAATGCTCCGTCTGATAAAAGGTCTGCGAATAAAACGATCTGTCGCTCCAACCAGCAACATGGTATTGATGATGAACCGCTGTGAATAAATCGATATCCTTATGGTATTGTTAATGAGTGCTGAGAAAATGAACAAAAGTAATCCCGAGAAAAATACCAGAACAAATCCAATCTTCTTTACATTCTCATTGATAATATTGACCATGTCGCGTTGAAACAAAACTTCTTTCACTTGGGGAAAATCCATAAATTTCTTTTCCAGAACGACCAGTTTCTGTGCATTGGCATAATCGGCAAGCAGCTTTACATCGATGGATGACAACAATGGATTGTATCCAAGGAATCCTGTAAAGTCTTCACCCAGCTCTTCTTTAAGTCTCACTGCCGCAGTTTCTTTGTCGATATATTCAACTGACTTAACAAAATCGGTTGCCTTTAATGATTTCAGCAAATCAGCGATTTCTGATTCCTGAACACCCTCATTTAATACCAAAGTAAAGCCTATATTTTCACGTACATATTTTGCAAGTCGTTCTGCATTAAGCATGACGATACCCAATACACCAATGAGGAACAAAATCATTGATATACTGATCGTTGAGGTCAGGTAAGACCTGAAAATGCGTTTTTTAAACTTTTGGGGCTGAACTTTCCCTGCCATTAGTTATAATTTTATTGTTTTTGAAAAGATAAACCAAATATCCTGCAATTGCCAAAAGTAACAAGATTGAACTTGCCATTGAAATAGTATTGCCCACGAAATATGATTTTGGTTCAAACTTAAACTCAATCTCATGTTTACCAGCAGGAATGACCATTGCCCTCAACACAAAATTGGCCTGAACATGTTCAGTTTTTTTACCGTCGATAAAGCTATTCCATCCTTTGGGATAATAAATCTCTGAGAAAACAGCCAACTGTGCCCCAGAGTTCACGGTTGCCTCATATTTAAGGTAATTGGGTTTATATTCAGTCAATTTAATTTCACCATCGCCGGTACCATTTTTATAGCCATTCAATTCTTTGTCGAAGTTTTTATTGACTATAGCAGTTGTTTTCGGATCGAATTTATTCAACGAAGTTATTTCCTGATCGGCATTGTCAACCTCTTTTACTTCCTTTACCAGCCATGCATTGCCCAAGGCATGTGAATTTGCCAGGGGCGGCTGATTTAGATCAATAATAAAATACTTGGTATTGAGCATGTTGATCACCGGCAAAGTGCTCATCACCGAATCAATGGAAGCGGGTTGTTTGAACCCCGCGATCAGGCTTTGCATTTCAGGGGTGATGCAGTAGGTAATCAATTCATTGTAACGTTCCATCTTGGCTCCATGATACCCTCCTACCGACTTATGAAAATAGGAAGTACGTGCATCGGCAAATGGATTATTCCGATTCAATACACGGTAGTACAAATCTTTATCCTTCTTGATTTCTATGTCGGCAGGCGCTTCCTGAAAAGGAATAGCCACTTCTCTGGGTGAAGTAAAATGCTCGTTGTTAAAGTATTTTTTATTCACCGGCCACATATCTACCACAATAAGTGCCACCCACAATAAAATAGCATACTGGGCCTTTATTTTATTATTCCAGTAAGCCCATAACCCCCCAGCAGCCATTGCTACAAATATAAAAGTGCGAAAAGCATCAATACGCAAAGCACTCTGGCGATCGGACATTAGGGCATCAATCAGCTGTTGAGGCCATCCCATCTGTAAATACTGAGCATCCGTACTTCCTGAGAAACTTCCAGCAATACCAGGCAAAAGAGCAAATAAAAGTGCAGCACCACCCGTAATTCCGGCAGAATATTTCAATCCTTTCATAAATTCGGCATTGCTTATTTTGCGCTGATAAACTTCCTTTATAGCCAATGCTCCAAGCAAGGCCATGGCAAATTGCTCAATTACAATAATGTTTTTTACATCCCTGAACTTGTTGTATCCCGGAAATGCATCCAGCATGATATTGGTAAGTAGTGAGAAGTTTTTACCCAACGACAACAGAAGTGAAAAGACGAATACAGCCAGGAGCCACCATTTGTCTTTACCCTTCACTATAAATAAACCGAGTACAAACAAGAAGCACAAGACGGCTCCGAAATAAAATGGAGCACCTGATATGGGTTGACTTCCCCAATACATTGGCATACCACCCTCCACCATTTTTTTTGCAGGACCTGCACCCTGTGATTCGGCTATAAATTTATAAGTCTCTGAACTTGTATTCAATGGCTCACTCATACCCCCACCCTTGAAGCGTGGAATAAATGCCGTCATGGCTTCACCCAGGTCATAACTGTAATCCAAAATGTAATTTTGATCGAGTCCGCTGGTCTTGTTCTCCCCGTTCAGAGTAAGTTCCGATTGACCCCGCATCGAATATTTACCATATTCGTAGGTGGTATACAATCGTGAGAAGTTGGTGCCCACAGCAAAAAGTGCTGCAATAAGCAGGAACACAGTTGTTTTCGCAAAGTCTGGAAGCGTCTTTTCTTTAATAGCAAATATCAGATACGTAATTCCAAGAATCATAACCAATATAGCCGCGTAATAAGTCATTTGAAGATGGTTGGCGCTAAGCATCCAGGACAGGCCCAGTGCGGCAATCAAACTTCCGCCGATTTTATTCTTCTTATAGGCCACCAATATTCCGGCTACAATGAGCGAAGTATAAGTTAATGTATGTGCTTTGGTCAAATGGCCCGTCACCATCACCACGAAAGTGAAAGTCATAAAACCGTAAGCCAGGCTTGCAGCAAACGCAGGCCAGACGCCAATATCGAGTAAAATGCACAAGATGAAGAAAAACAAAAAACTTAATGTAAGAATCATTACCGGTTGCGAAATGCTGGTGATGGCCCTTTGCACCTTGGAAAACAACTCGCCCGGATACTTGGTTGAAGTCAGATAAGCCGGCATTCCGGAGAACATGTTGTTCGACCAAAGTGCTTCTTTTCCAGTGGCCTCACGATAATCCACAATTTCTTTCGACATGCCTTTAAACTGCGTTCCATCAGAACTTTGCAGCTTCTTTCCTTCCAGTACAGGCGAGAAATAAGCCACACTGATTACTACAAACAGAACAATGGCAACCAAATAAGGTGTTAATTTGTGAATAAGATTTTTTGTATCCATAATTCTTTACAAGGGTAATTGATTAATTCATATTTTTGTGCGAAGCAAAATTAATCCTTTTTAAGTTAATAACTAAATAAATGGGTGTAATTAAAAGACAAACAATAAAGGGTTCTATATACTCCTATTTAGGGGTCGCTATTGGGTTTATTTACACCTTAATTTCGTTAAAGCTGTTAACTCCGGCTCAAATCGGACTTACGGCTATTCTGATGGCTGTTTCCGCCATGTATGCCCAATTTTCTACGCTTGGATTTACAAAAGTTACTGAGCGTATGTTCCCCTATTTCAGGGATAAAGACAAAAATCACAATGGCTTTTTATTTATTTCTATCGCTGTTGGACTGATTGGTTTTATAATTTCCGTTGTTACTTTTTTTCTTTTGAAACCCTCTATCATTGAAAATAACCTAGAAAAATCGCCACTTTTGGTAGAATATATCTGGTATCTAATTCCACTTATCTTCTTCAGAATGCTTTTCATGATGATGGATACTTACAATAAAATGCTTTTTGATTCAACCACAGGATCTATTTTAAATGATTTTGTCTTCCGTGTTGGAACTCTTTCTTTACTTGGAGCATTCTTCATGAATTGGATCAATTTTTCGCAATTTGTATTCGGGTACTCTGTGTTTATATGCTTCCCAGCGGTTTATCTGGCAGGTCTTCTTATGTACAGGAAACAGTTCAGCCTACAACCAAAACTTGATTTCGTACAAACACCACTACGCAAAGAAATGATCAGTCTATCGGTTTTTGGACTGATTGGTGGACTGAGTGCCGTGGCGCTCAAACAGATTGATACGATTTTCCTAAATAGTTATTCCGGTTTATCAATGGTAGGCATCTACAATGTGAGCTTCACGTTTGGTACCATTATTCTAGTCCCAAGTGTAGCTTTGGGAAAAATCTCATCTACCTTCATTGCCGATGCCTGGAAAGACAAAGATATGAAAACTATCGATGATATTTACTACAAGAGCAGTATCAATCAATTGTTTGCAGCCCTGCTCCTGTTCATTTTGATGGTAACCAATTTTCACAATATCTTTAAAATATTGCCTAGTCAATATGCAGGCGGCGAATGGGTTATCGTTCTAATTGCACTTTCAAACCTTATTGTTGCTTCCACAGGTGTCAGCGTACAGATTATTGGTACTTCACACAAATTCAAAATTCTGACCTATTCATCGATCATCTTAGTCGCTTTATCTGCTGTATTTTACATGATATTTATCCCTCTTTGGGGAATAATTGGCGCGGCCTTTGTATCGTTATTATCAGTATCATTTGCCTCAATTCTGCGGATATTCTACCTTAATCAGAATATGAAATTGTTCCCCTACCGAATTACTCATTTGAAATGTCTTGCAATCGGACTACTTGCCTTTGCAATAGGTAAGGTCCTCCCTATACAAGACAATTTTTTGATTGATCTGATCTTCCGATGTTCGGCTATCAGTGTGGTATACATCGGTTTATGCTACTGGTTCGACATTTCAACTGAGATGACTACAATTGGGAATAAATTGATTATATTATTGAAAACCCGATGGGGACAACTATTTAAATAAAGGTATATTGTTCCCTAATTATTTAAATTGGCCATGTCCTCAATAATTGTTTCAGTATACTCAGCACTTTTAATATTGATCATCAATTGGGGGTCTTTAGCTAAATCATCATAAGTAAGCTGATCAATTTCAGCAAACAATTTTTCATCAATGATTAACTTATTTCTCTCAATTTTACCTTTAAGTCTAACATATCCTAAACCGTAATCTGTGTCGATTACACAGGCATCAACCATATCTGGCAAGCTTTTGCGCAGGTAAACAATTGTTTTCCATACGTCACCACACCATTGGCCGGTCCATCCTTCAACTCCCTTTTGTTCTTCAGGACTTGGATAATTATCAGTAGGCAAAGCAGCCGCCTTGAAGGGGGGATAACAATCGTGCATAATAATCATTCCCTGTTTGTTTAAATATTTCAGGGAATTTAAGACATCCTTCAATGAAGCCCGGTAAGTATGCAGTCCATCAATTAAAACTACATCCAATTGCTTAATTTTTTTTAATTGAGCCTCTCTTTTGAGGAAGAAGTCATCGCTCGTTTCCTCAAAATATTTGTTATTTATGTTGTAAGGCACTCTGGATAACCACTTAAGCTTTCGCGTTGTTGGTATTTGAAATTGTGGATCCACCGCAAATTTATATCTTGCCTTGATAGGTAAAAATGAAAGACCTTTATGGCATCCGATTTCCAAATAGTTTTTAAAGTTTGTTTTCTTAAAAACTTCCTGAATTAATTCTATTCTGTTCATAGTTATTTTTGTGTTTCCATTTTTTGAAATAACTTTGTATCAATGTCATTCGTTCACCCTTTTGAGGAGATATGAGATTGATATTTTCTCATTTCATTTTTATTTCCATCAAAAGTAAAATATTTAAGCGAATCGTAAGGTATATTTTGCAAAATAATACGTTCATATTTTCTTTAGATCATAAAGGAAAACGAACAAATAAAGTTAACTTTAACCAATATTTCAGAAGTAATCAGATTGAAAATATAACCTTATGTCACAATTAGGAATCATCATACAAGCCCGTACAGGTTCAACACGAATGCCTGAAAAAGTGATCCATCCCTTTTACCGTGGGCAGACCATTTTGGATTTATTGCTTGAGAAAGTTAAAAAACTGAACCTCCCAGTTGTATTGGCGACAACAGTAAACCCTTGTGACGACCGGCTTTGCACACTTGCTGAAAAACATGGAGTACCGGTTTTCAGAGGATCAGAAAATGATGTACTTGACCGATTTATTCAGGCTGCACATCAATTTGGATTCAATAAAATCATTCGTGTGTGTGCCGATAACCCATTTCTGGATTTATCAGCATTGAAAACTCTGACTGATCAGTTCAACCAATCTGATGCAGACTATTTTGGGTTCCAGTTGGATGGAAATAAACCTTCAATCCTTACCCACTTTGGCTTCTGGGCCGAAGGAGTTCGACTTGATGCCCTGGAAAAAGCGGCTGGCCTAACCACCGAAAAGTTGTACCATGAGCATGTCACCAATTTTATTTATGGCAACCCTAAGCTATTTGATGTTCAGTTTATTGCAGCCGATCCTGTCGTCTTTTCACGTACCGATATTCGCATGACATTGGATACTTTGGAGGACTTTGAGATGCAGGTAAAAATATTTGATGAAATCAACAAGGAAAACCCTAATTTTGGCCTCAGGGAAATCGTGCGTTGGCTGGATAAACAACCAGAAATTCTGGAAAAGATGAAGCTTGAAATCATGAGAAATCAGAAGTAAAATATGAATATTTAATAAGATGACAAATTCAACCTATATCATTGGCGAAATTGGACAGAACCACAATGGCGAAGTTGAAATTGCTAAAAAACTCATAGATGTGATCGCCCAACCGGTGATTGACAAGCTCTTTGGACAAAAACTAATGCCCATGAACGCTGTCAAAATGACCCGGCGTGACTTGAATGAGGAACTTTCAGCCACCGAAATGCATAGGCCTTACGACACACCCAACTCATTTGGAAAGACTTATGGTGAGCACCGTGCATTTCTTGAATTAAGCGATCTTCAGCATTTTGAAGTGTTTAGTTACGCCAAACTGAATGGACTAGAATTTGTTGAAACCCTTTGTGCCAAAGGATGTTTGTCGATGTTGAGCCTCTTTACTCCCGACCGGCTAAAAGTAGCTTCGCGCGATCTGACCAATCTGCCATTACTCGAAGCGATGGCAGAAACAAAAATACCGATGATTCTTTCTACTGGTATGACGGGTAAAAAAGAATTGGACGACGCGCTTGCAATTGTTACAAAATATCATTCAAACATAAGCATTCTGCATTGTTTATCTCAATATCCTTCTGAATATCAGAATATTAACCTATTGAGTATTCAATATCTGAAAGAGCAATATCCTCAATATACAATTGGGTACTCCGATCACTCCATCGGTATTCTGATGCCTCCCGTCGCTGTTGGAATGGGGGCTGAAATTATTGAAAAACACATCACCCTCAGCCGAACCATGAAAGGAACCGATCACCGTGGATCTCTAGAGCCAGAAGGAATATGGCGTATGGTTCGCGATATCCGCAATACCGAATTTGCCATTGGTGAAAAGGAAATATTTGTTAGTGATACAGTTCTGGCTACACGTATAAAACTGGAACGTTCGATCGCGACTATTCGTTCAATTGCAGCCGGTGAAACCATTACCGAAAGCGATCTGCATTTGCTCAGTCCAGGTGATGGATTGAAATGGATTGATAAAGACACCATCGTGGGTAAAAAAGCCCTGGTCGCTATTCCCGCAAATGAAATTATTTATCCTGAAATGATTAAAAAATGAAGATTAAATTGGTATTGACTGACATTGACGGGGTTTGGACTGATGGGGGAATGTACTACGACCAGACTGGAAATGAGTTGAAAAAGTTTAATACAACCGACAGTGCAGGGGTTGTTTTCCTGCATTTGCTGGATATTCCAATGGGAATCATTACAGGTGAAAATACCAAGATTGTATGGCGCCGTGCTGAAAAACTGAAGATCAATCACCTGTTTATCGGGGTCAAAAATAAACTTGAGACTGCAGAAAAGCTTTGTGCCGAATTGCATATTTCGCTTCAGGAAGTTGCTTACGTGGGTGATGATTTAAATGATGCCCTACTGTTAAAAGCCGTGGGATTCAGCGCCATTCCTGCCAATGCACCGAGTTATATGGAACGGTATGCCAAGTTAAGACTAACCAAAAAGGGCGGCGATGGCGCTTTCCGTGAATTTGTGGAATTGATCCTTCAAAAAGAAAACCTGCTGGATACTGCCATTGATAAATACCTGAATGTTACAAGGCAGAAGTAAAAGAAAATTGCATAAGACCAACAAAATACAGGGCTGCTCAGTCCCAATTTATACCTTCAAGACCTAACCCAAAAATAGTTGAGTTAGCGATATAAAGTCTCATTTTATGTAATATATATAAGGATATATTGGATATTCATCCAGTATTCAGCAGTTGAAACACCTTCAAATAGTACCTTGATTTTTTCAGTAATCATTTCAATTTCATTACTTTGCACTAATATTTACAGAAATATTCTTTAGAATAATAATGCTTGTCTGAAATTATATCTTCCAATTATATCGTCACACTTACTCTTATGCTCAGGGAAAGCTTAATTATTTCCCAAACCTTAATTCCTGGCCAATCTTTTTATTTCCTCTATTTTATTTCTATTTTATCTCTTTTTTGTATAATACTAATATAATACAAATCTAATACATATATAATAGTCATATCTACGAATAAGATATGTATTTGATTAGTATTTGTTTTGTATTTAATTCGAAATAGATAAAATAGAGGTAAAATATAAATAAAATAGAGGCAAAATAGTATTAGTAAGACTGACAGCTATCAAGCATGATATACATGGCTTGGTGATTGGATTTCATTTTCCCCAATATTATGATTTTAATTGGGGAAAAGATAGATGATTGTGCAGAGATCAAACATTCAAGGTTTTGTAATTCATAAAGATTTAATTTCTAATAAGTTTTGTATGGGTAAAATTGAGCAGGCTTTTTCAAGTGCAGAGCACTGGCAATATTGGTAGTAAATATATGGAATCAATGTTCTCCTCAGGTGCAGAGCACCGGTGATATTTGTAGTAAATATATGGAATCAATGTTCTCCTCAGGTGCAGAGCACCGGCAATATTTGTAGTAAATATATGGAATCAATGTTCTTCTCAGGTGCGGAGCACCGGCAATATTTGTAGTAAATATATGGAATCAATGTTCTCCTCAGGTGCAGAGCACCGGCAATATTTGTAGTAAATATATGGAATCAATGTTCTCCTCAGGTGCAGAGCACCGGCAATATTTGTAGTAAATATATGGAATCAATGTTTCCATCAGGTGCAGAGCACCGGCAATATTTGTAGTAAATATATGGAATCAATGTTCTTCTCAGGTGCAGAGCACCGGTGATATTTGCAAAAACATTTCATCAATTTGAAATAGATACATGAATATTTGACCGACAAGATTCATTATCGAACTAAGGATTATTCTATTGTTTTTTTCTTACCTTTGGATAAAATAGAAAAGTATGAATACGTCTACCATCAGAAAAAAATTATCGGAATACATTAAAATAGCAGATGATAAACAGGTGAAGGCCTTATATACTATTGTTGAAAGAGAGATCAATGAAATGGAACAATGGTGGAATGATAAGAACCTAATTGATGAACTAAACAAGCGATCTGAAGATTTGAAGAGTGGAAAAGATAAAGGAACTGAATGGAAAGATTTGAAAATGAGCATTAAAAGATCGACTGTACAAAGAACTGTCTAGCCAATTCCCCATCCATAAATGCCTTAGAATATTAGATACCAATTGATTATATCCTAACAACTCAATACCGATAATTCATAAGCCATGATTTTCCTACCCTATTTTATTGTATGGTTGGATCAAAAGTAATGGCCTCGATGCATCGCTGGGCCACATTTCCATCGATCTGAAAAGCATATTTCAAGATGAATGAATTGTATTTTAAACGGTCGACTCTGAGCGTTCCTCTGAAGATGAGAGAAAGGATGGTGGTTAAACTTTCGGCATCGGTCGCTTGAAAAGCCACACCCTCAGCTGCATAGCCCAGAATATCCTGTTTCAGATGATCCAGGATAATCAAAGGTTTGTAAAAATAAACAGTTTCAGTACCCACGGTCGAGAAACAGGTAATCAATACATCACACGAGGCAATAAGCTGATACAGATCGGATGATCTATCAATTGTATAGTTCGTACACCCTGCCTCCACAGCAATGGCAGTATAATAAGGAGAATCAGCGAATTCACGTGGGTGAAGTTTCACGATCAGCTGCGTATTGGGCAATTTCTGAGCTGCCTTGAATACATCAAAAGCCGCCTGGTACCGCAATTCAGGGTCACGCTGAGGCTGTGAGGCAAAAAGAATGCGTTGGGTCGGATTTGCCTGCTTCTGATTTTCAGCCCTCGTTAATACCGGGATAATATCTGTACGTATTTGCCCCACAGAAACCACCGAGTCGATGGGGTAATTGCCCTTTTCAATGAGAAACTGCTCCCAGTATTTTCCCCAGGTCAGGGTCATATCAGGCATCACATGATGGAGACGATCGTTGACTGTATATAGGTAGGCGGGATGCAAATCGTGCATGGTTCCATGCTGCATACCAATGGTTTTTATTCCGCAGAACTTAGCCGCATCCAGTAAAGATTTGGTGAGCGGGCTGTTTTCATCTCCGGCAATGACCGCTTTAATGCCTGAACCGGCAAAGAATTTACGGGTAGCGAAATAACGGAACAAAAAGAATCCGGATGAAGAATGCAACGACCTGAACACTTCCAAGGTCAACCGTTGAATCACTGTAAGTTTTATTTCACGCACCAGAGGATACCCCGAACGCAGTACTTTTTTTGCTGAACGGGTTGAATGCCTCACCTCTTTGTTGAATAACGCTGAAATCATAAACCCTTCAAGGAATATTTTTGGACAATTATTGAGGGACTTTTGATACTGTTTACTTGAAAATGCAAAGTCAGATTTCCCTTTTGGCTTAGGCATCAAAACCTCCGTGAGCAGTGCAAACCGATCGTCCAATTCGGTAATAAGATATTCCAGGATATGATGGCCTGATTTGTTTTTCAAGGTCTTCTTATCCATGACAGTCGAATACTTCTCAGTCATGTAAAGGAGGTATTCAGGTTTCTTTTTTGATGAAAAAAGATAGTATAGACAACGTATTTTTATCAGAAAAACATAACTGAAAAGGATTGAAAAATTGAAACCGCTTTTGGTTTCTTCCTCCGGGAAATGGAATTCAACTTCAGAAAATAAATTGCGCAATTGCTTAACTTCCGGCGCCACATACCAGATATGATCATCGAAAGAGGTGAACTGCAGTCTGAGGGGATGCAGGAAATACATCAGGTTACGAACTGCAAAATAAATTCTAAACTTATGATAATGCCAAACGCTGGCCGTGTCGATACGAAACACATCTGCGACAGTTTGATCACCCACGGGCAGGTCGCCAAACTGAAGCACCTCATCCATGGTTTGATAATTGAGTTGCCGTTTCTCATCGGGAGTTATTATGATGGGTTGAGCAAAATCCAGAGATTCGCCTTGAGATAAAGTAAACACTTTGGCTCCCTCTTCCATTAGAAGTTCAATATCCGAACGTTCTGATTCAGAGATGGGTCGGTTGATAATTATCGTTTTGCTCATGCATTCAACTTTAAAGTGTTCAATAATTGGGCAATCTTTCCCGTTAACTGTTTGCGCGAGTATTGATCAGCCTTTTCGCTCTTAAATTCTGACACCTGATGGTTCATATTTGCCTTTATAAACTGGCTCATACCTTCCGAATCGGGATAGTCGAATATTTGTCCACAATTGGTGTCCCTGATGATTTTAGCCAGATCGCTATTCGTTGGACCAATGGCCAGAATAGGTTTATGAGCCGCAAGGTACTCAAAAAATTTGCCCGGAATAATACCCCCATTGTTTTTCACGTTGGGGATAATGAGCAAAAGTAAATCGGAGAGCATAAGATATTCAACTGATTTAGAATGGTCAACAAAACCTGTAAATTCAATTTCTAATCCCGTTGAAATGAATTTTTGCTCCACAGAAAGCGGTACCTTACCTACAAATCGGATTTTCAGCTGCGCTTTCATCTGTTCACTTAATCCGGAAAGACTTCCAATCAAGCCGGTAATATCGTAAGCCTCTGATATAGTGCCGATATAAGTCAAAACTCTTTTTGAGTCTGAAGATACAGGACGAACTGCAAAATCTTCTTCATCGAATCCGTTGGGGATAACAATAATTTTATCAGCAATATTTTTTGGTGACTTTTCGACAAACAAACGTTTAAAATCTTTACTTACAGTGATCATCAGATCAGCACTTTCAACCATTTTTCGTTCATATTGAAGATCAATATTACGGGCCATAGAGGTATGTCGAAACTGATTGTAATAATAAATATCGGTCCAAGGATCACGCAAATCGGCAATCCATTTAATGTTGAATGTTTGTTTCAGCTTAAGCCCAATGAGTTGAGTTGAATGAGGAGGACTTGTTGTTACCACAGTATCAATGTTAAACTGTCTGATGAGCTCAGCAGCCTTTTTGAAAGCATATTTGTTCCATCCCTTGCGGGGATCTGGAATCAGAAAATTACCCCTAAGAAATTTGGATACTTTCTGAAGCAGGCCTTCCTTCGATTCGTTTGCAAAACCGCCATAAGGGACTTCCTTTTTCCTGAATATAAATTTATAAACATTATACAGCTCAAAGCTTTTGGTAGTGTAGACCCTACAATTGGGGTCGATTTCGGCAATCAGGCTTTCATCGCGCTGAGGATAGCTCGCGTATTCCGGATCGACTGTGAGAATGATGGGTTCCCAGCCAAATTCGGGCAGATATTTGGCAAACTTCAGCCATCGCTGAACGCCTGCGCCTCCCGATGGAGGCCAATAATATGTAATAATTAAAATCTTTTTCATGACCAAACTGAACCAGAAAACTACTGACCCGGTAAAGGTAATTTATTTCGAATGAAAAGTTCAATTCATTAAAGTATTCATAAGCTTTGGACTTCAAATTATCTAAAAGATTTTGACCTTCAGATTTGTCGCAATTAATCTTAATTTTGTAGGAACAAATATCTTTGTGAAAAATTATCAAACAGAATATTTATGAATTTAGAATCAGTTACAGTTGTAATTCCTGCACACAACCGTCCGGAGAAGCTTCGCAGGGTACTTCATTATTATTTACAAACGAATATAAATATCTTAGTTTCAGACTCTTCAGCAATGCTATTTCCTTATTTGAATGAATTTCCAGAATTGAACTATTATCATTTTCCCAAAGAGCAATTTCTTAGAAAGATTAATAATATACTCCCCTACATCAACACTAAATATGTTGTATATTGCGCTGACGACGATTTTATTGTACCCCAGGCGATAGAGCAATGCATTATTTTTTTAGAGTTGCATCCCGATTATAACTCAGCCCAGGGACATTATCTTTCTTTTGAAATGAAAAAGGAAAAGGTCTATTTTTCACCTGGGTACCTCAGAAATTTCGATAAAGACATCAATCAGAACCTTCCTTCAGAGCGGTTGCCTGAATTTAGGAATTTATATGCTTCCTTACTTTATTCTGTTATCCGGGCAACTACTTTTGTCGAAATGTATAAGAAATGTATTGAAGGAGAGCGGTTAAAATTCACCAATCTGTTTTTAGCAGAGACCTATTTTAATTTTTTTTCATTGATGTCAGGAAAGAATAGAACACTTCCAATATTTTATAGTGCACGTGAAAAAGATTATAGTTCAGCCGCTTATTCAACGGTTCCCATAAGTGTGTTACGTAGTTTGCCGGAGTATAAGGAAGAATTTCAAAACTTCTTCAATATACTTGTGAATGAACTTGTTGCCAAAGATAATGTGGATATTGAAACTGCAAAAGACTTATTGTCCACATTATTACAGGACCCCAAAATGGATCATATTCATCCATTTAAGAGGAAATTACTGAACCTGTTAAATGTGTATGGCCCCACTGAACTGTTGAAAAAGTACTTTAGGCACACGTATAAATTAAAAGCCATGAAAATTACAAAAGACATGAAAAGTTATCCATATAATATATCCACACCTGAAAAGGAAAGTATTATCGATTGTATTATCAGGTATAAATAATTACTCTTAAGCTTTTTATTACAAGATTGAATGCGTATCTTGCTAAGGCAAAAAATATATGCATTTTGTATTGTAAGCATAAATAGATGTAATTATATGACGTTGATTGAAAAGATTTTAAGCTTTTACAACAGGATTAAGATACGCAATTCTGCGAAATACCGGCTTTTTTCACTGTCTAAAAAGATATTAAAGAGTAACGGCTATACTATCTGTTACAATCGTACTATCAGGAAAAGCTATAATCCAAAGAAAAAGAACATTTTAATTGCCATTGAATCTCCTGAAGTGGTCAATTACAATGGTTGGCTTGACAAAGATATGGTTTTTGTAGCCGAAATATCTTTTGCAAACTTTTATAATTTGGAGCACTTTTATTGTTGCCGCAGCTTGTATTCGACCAATGATAATTTTGTCAACTTTGACTATAAAAATGAGTATAAGCAAAAAGACAAGCTGATTTCTTTTATTTATTCGAACAAAACACACTTGCCGGGACATCAATTGAGACATGAAATAGCTGCACGTTTTGCTGGAAAAATAGATACCTTTGGCAGTGGTACAGGAAGGTTTTTAAAAAGAAAGATCGAATCACTGGAATTTTACAACTATCAAATTGTGATTGAAAATGGTAAATATCCAGACTATGTGTCGGAGAAATTTTTCGATTGCATAAAAACAAAAACAGTTCCCATCTATTATGGAGGTGATCAGGGGCTGGAAAAAATGGGATTTAACAATAGGGGATGGATCTCGTTTAATACAATTGATGAATTGGAGCAGATCATAAATACGAAAGCAAATGCCGCATATTATATGGAATGCTTACCCTATATGGAGAAAAACAGAGAATTGTTACTTGAAATAAGAAAGAATCATTATTTGAATCTGGCTTTGAATCTTGTAATGGTTAATGGGTATATGCATACAGAAGATTCATACCACAATGGTAAGTACAATGAATTGAGCTTTTTACTGGAATAAACTATAGTTCAATTATCTTTTTTCTTTTATAACAACTAAAAACAAATAATTATAATTCAAATCTATTATGCAATTACATCGTCCTCTGGACTATTATTCCAAATATCCTCTCAGCACATTAAAATTAATGGTCAAACTATTTTATGAAATAGGGTTCAATGAGAGTATACCCAAATCAATGCCCCAGGATTTAAAGGAAATAAATGAGATCATAAAGGGCTATGATGTAGGAACGCATTATAATTTCAAAGGTATAATCTTAACAAAACAGAAATTCAACCTCGATCTCTTTTTCAATGTTGTTTACCCTCACCTCAACGGACTGAAATACAATATCCCAGAAGTGAAAGGTTTTTACAAGTCACTGAAAAAGAAATGGAAGAGTCTGAATTTTTACTCAGACAATGCACTGTTCCTGGTAAATACAAAGGGAATAATTGCCCATGGAGTTACCTATTTCATGAATGCCTGCCGTATTGAAAAGGATGATGTTGTTATCGATCTTGGAGCCACACCAGGCGATTTTGGAGCATTGGCAATTTGTTATGGAGCCAAAAAGGTATATTGTTTTGATAAAAATATAGATTCCAGCATATCGGAAACGGCAAAACTGAATGAGGATAAAATAGAAATCATATCAAGCTATGTTTCAAATAAATATCAGGAGGGGTTTAGCACTACTTTGGATATTTTCGCTGAAGGAACTGGTACTGAAAAAATAAATTTTATTAAAATGGATATTGAGGGGGCAGAGGTAGATGCTATATATGGTGCAAAAAAAGTAATTGCAGAACATCATCCCAAAATGGCCATCTGCGTTTACCATGATTACAGTCATTATAAAAGAATAAAACAAACAATCAAAAACATTAACCCGCATTACAGATTCGAAACCTTAGGACCAATATTATATTGTACACCTGTATAAAGTAATTTCAGTTCCGCTCTAATCAACCATCAGCCAAGTCATTCAGAGTCAAACTATAGTCATCGTATCAGGACATCAAAAGAGCCGTTTCAATTGCTTGAAGCGGCTCTTTTAATTGATGATCTATCACAAATTATGGACACTATTGGTAATTTCCATAAATGGATTTAGTTGGAATGTTAAAGATTATATAATCCCTTTACTTCAGACTTAGTTAAAGCCCTATTGTAAAAAAAGATATCGTCAATACTTCCTTTAAAGTAACGATTGGGTTCTGTTCCCCATGATCCCACATAAGTATTTAACGAACAGTATGCAGTTTCATAATAATATGGAAATGTACTATTTTGTTTTACATTGTCGATATACATTTTCATTCCATCATGAGGATCAATGATAACTACAACATGATACCATCTGTCTTTTTCCCAGGATGAACTATTGGATTCAACAGAATAAGAAACATCTATATTGTAGGCATAAGAAAATCTCAAGGTTCCTGGAGTGCCAGTCCATATTGTAGGTACAAAATGCAGATTAAATTCGGAATAATTTTTATAATCACCCTCTCTGGTTATTAATGCAACAGGGGTGGCGAGACGATTGTCAATATTCATATCCAAACGAAACCACAAAGAAATAGAACGAATTCCGTTGCCAACCAAAGAGCTTAAATTAATATATTGGTCCTTGCCATCAAAAGCATAAGCACTGTTCGCATTTCCTTTTCTATCTGAAGTCATGACTGAGCGAAATACCCTGCCATCATATTCATTTTTGCTCTCATCATAAGCATTGTTATTAAATGGATAGTATGCAACCATGCCATCCAATGGAATTTCGGACTTATCCTTTACAACAACTGTTATTGTTGCAAAATTAAACAAAGGTGATTTGTTGTTATCTGTAACTTTTACCAAAAATTTATATTGTGGTATATTTTCAAAATCCACTGAAGCCCCTGTATTTATTACCAAATTACCTGTGGATGGCTCAACAGAAAAAGGCAGTTCTTCAGCGCTGATTATTTCGTAGTTCAACAAATCACCATCCAGGTCAGAAGCTACGATGGTTCCAATTATGCTATCAGTAGGACTGTTCTCAGTCATTTCAAAGGTCTGATTTGCAATTACAGGTGGATTGTTTTCTTTTATACATGAAAAAATAGTCAGAGAGGTAACAGCAATTAACGAAAGGTAAAGTTTTGATTTCATAGGTTTTTATTTAATGATATGACGTAATAGAATAATGCGGAAATATATGTAATTAAATCCAATAAAAATATGAATATGTCAATTAAATTTTTGATGTCTACAAAATACCCAATACTTATTAAATTTTATAACTTAAAACTCAATCCAATTAAACAGTTTAGACTTATCGGCATCGGTGGGTGAACAGTAAAAAAAGCCGCTTCAGTCTATTGAAGCGGCTTTAATTTTCTTATCTCTGTGATATTAATTCAATATATGATTTAGTGCCGTTCAGGAGTTCAATCTTATTCTCTTACAGGAATTTTAAACCGCTGTACCTTTTGATTGTCTTTGATAGACAGCACATATATTCCGGTTTTAAGATTAGGTGTAAGGATACTATTTATGCTTCCTTCTTGCATATTCCTGATTAATACCACTTTGCCCTGAATATCGTAAAGAGTAGCAATGGCCGCTTTACTTACATTTCCGGCAACCCTGATTTCCGTATTTCCAATTGACCATGCACTTAATTGATCAGCTTTCGTTCCATTATTAACTCCAGTCACGAAGCCAGTGCGAATTTGGAAACGATCGAAAGCACTTGTATTTGCATCAAGAGTTGCGGTATAAGTATTCAATGAAAGATCGGTAAATGTATTGGTCAGTTTGTCCTGCAAAATAGGCTTTCCAAGTAGCGGGAGGTTAAAAACCTCAGCTGAGAAAACAACTTGACCACCAGATTTACTATCTATTCCGACAGGAATAATCACAGTATTAAATTCATTTTCAGGTAAAGCCTGAATAGCAAAAGAAAATCCGTTATCTTGCACTAATCGGGTATAAACAGCCAAATCAGAACCTCCTTTGAATAGACCAGCATCATAAGTGAGATCTAATCCATTGGTCATCTTGCTATTAAAAGCCATGATGGTTGAACTTTTCTGGCTGTTAGCTGAAATTGAAAGTTTAATTGTAGGCCATAATTCTGTTGTAGTTTGCGGGCCTGTACTATGAATTTGCATTAATTTACTAAAGCTTACAGCACCAACCGTTGGTTTCATTTTTACCATGAATGCCTGACCAGGCTGCAATTTAGAATCTGAAAATCCTGGAGCAGGTACATTTGAAATAGCTGTGTATTGGCCGGTTAACACATCACCTACATAAGTACTATCCCAAACATAAACTCCATACATTGGATCGAGATTTGTTGCATTGTAAGTTAAAAAGTTAACTGCACTGCTAGCTTTAGAATTAATTCCAATTGCAGAAGTATAGGGATTACCAACACAGTTCCATTTATCCAATACGGTGCCTACGGATATCGGTCCTGCCTGAAGTAATCCGTTATATACCACAGCAGCATCAGCAGATCCCTGAAGGCGAAGAGAAAATCCTTTACCTCCCCCAATATTTCCGACAGTAACATTGGTAAACAGGCTGTTCCACATATCCAGGGAAGGATTATAATCCATCATGCCCCTATTGTCGCCGATTGATTCAATAGTAGTAACATTTATCGGAGCAGTGAGGAAACCGGCAATAGATTGACCTGACAACGGTGATGATACCATGTTCCATGCATTGGCATGCAGAAAACTTTCGGCATTTGTAATACCTGTACCCATCGCACTCCCTGCGATTAATGAGCCTGTGCCGGTAGCATTTGATTGTAGGGTCAGCGTGCCGTTATTTGTAATTGCATTGGTTACAGTAACTGCACCAGTTGAGGTAATTGTAAATGACGCACCATTATCAATGGTGAGATTGTAACAATTTATTGCAGTGTTGATCACAGGATAATTGGCAGTTCCAGTGGGTATAGTTGCTCCATCAGTAATTAAAGGCACTGTGGCCAAACTCCAGTTGCCAACATTATTCCAGTCTGTGTCTGTAGTTCCTGTCCAGATAAATGTTGCACTGCCTGCAGGATCAACACCAAACTTATATTCGTAAGCTCCCATATCAATGGTACCTGCTGCGCCATCAGCTTTAGCCAATTTTCTACCAAAGCCAGCACCCCTGAGATCATTTTCCTGGGTGTTGTAAGTATCAAGTCCCTCATCCACAGCTGGTGAATTGCCTGCAATGAGAAAATCTATTCCACCCGCAACAACAAATTGAGGGTCTGTAATTATACTGTTTGTAGGTGTAAATGTTGCGCCAATATTGGATTCTACATTATTGATACCATCTGTATAACAAGAATAATCAAGTAGAACTGATCCAGATTCAACATAAATTTGTTTACCACCCAATGTTGCAGCATTGCCCCAAACAATTGAATTTCTAAATTCAGTGATTGATGAATCTATATTGTAAACACCTCCACCATAAGTGGCTGCTGTATTTCCAGCTATCGTACAATTGATGAAAATTGGATCCGATGCATCTTCGCTCAAAACCCCACCACCATCAATGGATGCACTATTATAGGTAATTTTACAGTTAATAAAAGTTGGAGATGATCCATTGTTACATATTCCTCCACCTCTGCGGGAAGAATTGTTGGTGATGATACAGTTGGTCAAAATTGGTGAGGATGCCACTTTATTATAAACTCCTGCCCCAAATGATCCTGTATTTCCTGTAATTGTGCAGTTGTTCAACAAAGGGGATGATGCATAATTAAATATACCACCACCGGCATCTCCTAAACCAATTCCATTGTATCCACCCTGAATGGTAAAGCCATCTAAAATAGCTGTATTACTAACTTCAGAATTATAGATCACATAATGACAATTATCGGAATTAAGACCTATGATGCCGATTTCACCGCTTAAAATTGTAACATTGCTAACCCAATCACGGGCAGTAAGTGAAACTTCGGTCCCTGCAAAACCGCCATATATTGCCACTCCACTTTTCATAGAGAAGTGATTAGTAACCAATGTCCCTGGTACATAAGTACCTGCCGCTACCCAAACTTCTGTTACTGCCGGAACGGACTCTTCCTCGATAGCAATTTGCAATTGGGTACTGTCATAAGCATTTAACCAATCAGTTCCATTTTTTAAACCAGCTCCGGTAGATGTTACATACCTGATTTGTGCTTGAACAAATCCATTCATCGCAATGATGAGTAAAATAAATAGTAAAGTTTTTTTCATTATAATCTGTTTTAAATTTAGTAAACTTTTGATTTATAGTTATATGGTAGATTAGTTCCCCATATAATTAACTCCTGAAATATTGATTGACAAAAATGTATTTTCTCTTGGATGAAAGAAAATTCATATAATAACTATTCAAAAAACAATAACCATAAGTGAAAAATTTATATTATCTAATACTTTAACAGCAATTGATTTTAATTGAATGTCTTTATTTTCACTTATTTGGATACACAATGAATCTACTTTCAACAAATAAATATAACGAAAAAAACAATGGATATTTAGGGGGAAAAGGAGTATTTTAACTAGGTAAAAAGGTGGAGGAAGATATACGACAGAAGGAGTATGCGCATACATATATATCTGAATTACAAGACTTAATAGACAGATTTGAATTTAAGGATGAAATGATCAAGTTAATTTTTTAAAGCGGTGCAGCATATTCACATGATCTATCTAACGTAATACTATTAACAAGGATTCGACATCAGCAATCCTTTAAAAAAGGCCAATTTTCTAAAGATGAGATTCAACAAGGTGGGATGATCTCTTTTCTCACTAAAAGAGCTTGATTAACATGAATATAAGGGTACTATAAAATGGGACTAAATAACTGTCACCCTAACCTTCTTATTCTTCAACCTGCTGTTATCAACCAACGAAATCAGTTTATTTACTTCGGAAGCCTGAACGGCTACAAAAGCGCAATCCTGTTTGATTTCGATGGTTCCCAACTGGTCATTGCTAAGTTGGCCTTGTTTCATGAACAATCCTGCGATATCACCCTTCGAGATTTTATCTTTTCGGCCCCCTGAAACAAACAAGGTTTTCCACTTTAAAAAAGACTGTAAAGGGACATTCTGTAGTTCTTCCGCTTCAGCATTTTCAATAAAGTCAGGCATGTCTTCGTTTTTCCACTTGAGCACGTAGGCAGTTCCATCATTGAACATCCGGGCAGTACGACCATTCCGGTGGGTAAATTCATGGCTTCTTTGAGGAAGCTGATAATGAATGATGAACTTGATCTCAGGAATGTCAATACCTCTAGCGGCAAGGTCTGTAGCGATTATCAGCTGATGAGTTCCATTACGAAATTTGATAAGTGCCCTCTCCCGGTCTTTTTGTTCCATTCCTCCATAAAAGCAGCCATGCTGGATGTTCTTTTCAGTAAGAAAGTCACTTACTTCCTGAATTGTATCCTTGAAATTACAGAATACTATGCCTGGTTGATTTCCAAGCTGGCTAAGTAAACTGGCAAGTGATTCCAGTTTATCTTTGGAAGTAGCGATTATGATTTTAACTTTAAGCTGCGAAGTTGCTTTGTCAAGATAATTGAGACAGATAGGATTCTGTAACCCAACGAATTTTGGAATTTCCACCTCTTGTGTAGCCGAAGTGAGAATCTTTTTCTGAACATTGGGTAACAATGCCAGGATTTCCTTCATTTCATTTTCAAAACCAATCTCCAGAGATTTATCGAATTCATCGAGCACAAGTGTACGGATGAATTGAGTTGAAAAATTGTCCCTTCGCATGTGATCTGCAATTCTGCCAGGGGTACCAATTAAAATAGCTGGACGATGTTTTATCTCTGTTTTATCTTTAGAGCCGGCCCTACCGCCATACACAGCATTGGTTTTATAACCTGTTCCCATTTCACGGATCACCTGTTCAATTTGGATGGCCAGCTCGCGCGATGGAACAACAATAAGCACCTGAACCTCAGCACAGTTAATATCTAACTCAGCAATAATAGGTAACAGGAATGCAAGGGTTTTGCCCGTTCCTGTTGGAGAAAGCAGTACTATTTCTGAAGAAGAAAGTATGACCATTTGGGCCTCTTCCTGCATGACATTGAGCTTCTCAATGCTCAACTTCTCCAGTATATTTGTTTGATTTTTTATCGGACTTGTCATTCGCCAAAGGTACTTTAATTCAGATAACTGCAAATATGGAATCCCATGAATTGATAAGATATATAATTATTCCAGTATAGAAGAAATTTTCGTAAAATTCTTCAAAAAGGCAAAGTTATTTGTTGTTTGCATAGAGCATTAAAAAAGTAATAAAAATTAAATCCAAGATCTCTAGATAGTTGTGTTGAAAAACAAAATGCAAAATCTGCAATCAATAGTTATCTATTTTTGGGCATAAGATGATTTTTTGAAACTAAAGAAATGCTGAATCCGATCATTACCCGTGATTTTAATTGTAAGGTAAATTGAAAATTGTTCCAGGATGTGTATTCATTTTAATTTCTTTGTCGTATTATTGAACTGATTTTAAATGGGCTGATAAATATCTCAATTCTATGAAAATTTTCAATTACAAAATACTTTTCTCACTTATTGTTTATTGCTCAATTTGGTGTTCCCCAGTCGATGCTCAAACAGCTTATAAATCACTGAATTATCTTTATAGTATATCTGGTACAAAAACAGTTGCAGGGATTCATAACCGTGAACCGAACTCAAATCCCCGTCTTTGGACAGATTCAATTTCAGCATTAAGTGGAAAAACACCTGCCCTGTGGAGTGGTGATTTTTTATTCTTAACAGATGATGTGAAGGCCAGGTGGACCATGATTTATGCGGCCGAAAAGGCCTGGAATCAGGGCTCTATTATTAATTTAATGTGGCATACCTGCTCACCTTCCCATTCAACACCCTGTTTATGGGATGAAAATGGTGTGCTGGATCAACTTACGGATACGGAGTGGACTTCATTAATAACCGATGGCAGCACATTAAATACAGTATGGAAAAAAAGATTGGATGATGTTGCCATCTACCTTAAGTACCTGAAAGATAAAAAGGTGGAAGTTTTATTCCGACCATTTCATGAAATGAATCAACCTGTTTTTTGGTGGGCAGGCCGTAAAGGCATCAATGGTACATCCCGATTATTTCAAATTACACACGATTATCTTAAAAAAGAAAAGGGGTTAACGAACCTTATCTGGGTTTGGGACCTACAAGATTTCAGCACTCTCAGCAGTGATTTGACTGATTTTAATCCAGGGAATGATTATTGGGACATACTTGCTTTGGATATGTATGGCAGCGATAAAAAAGGTTATACCCTTGAAAAATACAACGCTTGTTTAACTTGTGCAGCAGGAAAACCCATAGTGATAGGTGAATGTCAGCAACTACCTACTTCAGAAGAATTAACTGCGCAGCCGAAATGGACATTTTTTATGAGTTGGGCTGAGTTAACGGTCAAACACAATACGCTGTTGCAAATAAAAGAATTGTATGACTCTCCTAATGTTGTAACATTAGATGAAATGCCAGGATGGAAAAAGCGAATGAGAAAATAAAAAGCTGATGATCAAATTGTTTCTATTAAAAGTATGATTAAATTGGTTGTATCATTTCAGATCTAAGCCAGAAGTCTTCTAAAAGTAAAAGGAGTACTTTTTTACTTTATAAACAATATGGAAGTCTAGTTTTTTTGTCACTTCTAAATTGACGCATAATGCGTTATCAATTAAGCTATGAATCTTTAGGAGTATATTTTGCCCCGTCCTATCAACTTTTCAAAATAAGCAATCGATCCTGGATTTCTCCCTCTGTTCCGATGGAATGGGTTGGTGTTTGTGCCCCATCATCTGTAACCCATCTGTAACTCATCTGTAACCTTTCTGTAACCTTGCATTACAGAAAGGTATCAGATGAGTATCAGAAAGGTATCAGATGATGGCTTGTTATCCCTTGCATAATAGCATTTGTATATCACTGTTATTTATCTTTGATGTCCATTTTAAAATCCGTGTGGGGACCGAAGTAACCAAGGTCAAATCCCCTTCAAGAGTGCAAACATTTTGGACACTTACTCCTTTTTTTTCCTACACTTAATACAATGAATATTCCTATAAACAGCTATTATTAAGTACAATTAAAGTTTTTCGGCAGACCCTACAGAACATTGGGTATTGAATTAGCACTTCATCTGAATGGCTAAAATATAATTGTCAACAAGTAACCCATTGTTGCACCGCCTATTACAACCAATGCACTATTCACTTTTTTGAAACTGAAAGTGATAGCAATACTTATTATTCCTATCAGAATTGTTCGCCAATCAGTAATGCTTTCTTTGCCCATTAGGTAACAAATAGCTATAATAATTGCAACTGAAGCGACATTTACCCCATCCAGGAAAGAGGAAAATAAGCGGGAGTTTCTCATTTTCCTGACCAATGGATTGAGCAAGGCTACGAAAACAAACGAGGGCAGGAATATGCCGATGGTTGAAACCAGTGCGCCTGTCCAACCGTTGATTTGATATCCAATAAAAGTAACCGAAGAGAAGAGAGGTCCAGGAGTGAATTGCCCAACAGCAATAGCATCAATGAGTTGCTGTCGTGACAAAAGTCCTGTTGTTACCAATTCTGCATCCAAAAATGCAAAGAGCACATAGCCGCTGCCATAAAGGATAGCACCAATTTTAAGGAAAATTAAAAATAAATTTAAGTTAGAGACCGATAAAATTGTAACATTGGAAATTTGAAGGATAGTCAATGGGAAAATGGAACCGGCTCCTGATTTAAATTGGTGATTTCGGATAGCCGTCAAGACCATAGCCATAAATCCGGCGCCAAACATTATATAAACTTCATTGAAACCAACAAGTGATAAAGTGAGGGCCGTCAATCCGAGTATTCCTAACTCAGTGGTTTTCAATGATTTTTTGGCTAATGGTAAAATCGCTGCAAGTATAACAGCAATGATTGCAGGTTTTATACCATAAATAAATGGCTGAATTTCGGGAAGCTTTCCATACTGTTTATAGAGCCATGCGAATAGTAGTGTAATAAAAATGGCCGGTAAGATAAAACACATTCCAGCTACAATTAATCCTTTCCATCCTGCTTTTTCGTAACCGATATGAATGGCCATTTCGGTACTGTTAGGCCCTGGTATCAAATTTGTTGCACCGATAAGATCAAGAAAATGTTGCTCACTGAACCATTTTCTCCTGGTGACAACTTCGTACTGCATCATGGCAATATGAGCAGCCGGGCCTCCAAATCCTATTACTCCCAGTTTTAAAAATAAGCTTGCAACCTCTTTCAGCCTAACGGGTTGGCTTTCGTTTTCCATGGCTCTTTCGATGAAAATCAAAGGACCAGTACCCGCCTCCTTTGATGATTAGAAAAAGTGTTCCAATAAACATGCAAAAATCAACTCTGGATTCATGGGCGAAAGTCCAGAAACTATTATGAAGCATCGGATATTTAGTGGTGATAATTGCTACACAAATATTTATAAATAGAAAAACAGATGCAATACGGGTGAGCAGGCCCAACAATAATAATACTCCTCCAACTATCTCGACTATACCTATAAATGGAGCAAAAAATTCAGGATAAATAATCCCTATCTTGATGAACCGTCCTACTCCCAGAACATCAGGAAATAGAAACTTCTGAATTCCTTCAGAGAGGAAAACTGCACCAACCATTAGCCGGATCAGAAGGGTAGTTTTTGAATCGTCGGTATGAATAATTCCTGTGAACATAGTTTTTTGATCGCTTTAAATTAAAGGTTTCAATTTGAAATATGCTTCCAGTTGGGAGCAGAAAGGTTCCATTTATCATACCAATGTATGACTGGTTTGTTATCTTCAAAAGTAATTGGCAACCAAATGTGCTGGCCATCAATCGGATTATCAGGTGTCCATCGGTCACCCATAAAGATGAAGGTATCTTTTTTACCTTTAACCGGCATTACAAAGGTGCTTTGAGAATGGAATGTCAACTCAGAATCCTTACCTATACATGGATTTCCAAGCTCTGTCCATTTCCCGAATATCTGATCAGCAACGGCCGATCTGGCTGCATTGGGAGACCATCCAGTACAGTCACTTGCAATGATATAATATTTTCCGTTTCGTTTAAACAAGGTGGCGCCTTCCATGTATCTACCTGAGAAAACCCGAATATACTGACCCGAATACGATAAATAATCGTCCGTCAGCTTAGAAATATGCAAGGTGCTATTTTCTTCTGAAGAAAAAATATGGTATGCAGAGCCATCTTCATCTACAAAAAGGTTCATATCCCGCGCCATTTGCCCCCCTTTGAAATCGCGTCCCAATATATTTACAGAATCTGGAGAAGCCGGCAAACAACCTTTTCCACCACAATAGGAGGCTTTAACGGTTGAGGCAACAGGTTTTTTATGAAAGGACTGTACATTGATTGGCCAGTAACCTGCATTGGGGCGAAAGCTTTTCACAAAGGTAAACGGGCCGGTTGGACCATCACTTACCGCTACACCACTTCTGGAAGCATCATATCCTTTATTTTTCAATTCAAGATGAAACCACATAACGAACTTTTTGGTCTTCTGGTTGTAAATCACTTTCGGACGTTCGAGTATACAGCCTTTGGCTATGTCGCTCAACGAATCTGTTTCATTTACTCTGAGTGCAATTCCTTCATTTTTCCAGTTGTACAATTCAGTCGAAGAATAACAGCTAACTCCAACCTGTGCGGTATTTCCTAATTTCCCGCCGATCTTATGTTCTCCGTACCAATAATAAACACCTTTATGGAATAAAATACCTCCACCATGCGCATTGATATGAGTTCCTGTATTGTCTTTCCAAATTTGTCCTGGAGTAAACTGACTGACTGTTTGTGCTTTAAGAATAAAGACGCTGAATAAAGCAATTAAAAAAAGTTGTATACGGTAGGTCATAATGGATTAAGTTAGGTATAATATTCCGAAACGACAGTAAAGTTAACAGCTTAGAGGGAAACAACAAATAATACTTTCCAATTTGTTAATTTTTTATATCGGAAAGTATATTTTGAACTTTATCAATGTCACTTTCTTTGAGGAAATTTTAGTGAAATGACAGTTTGAATTTTTTTAATGTTTCCCATAACAGTAACCTTGGTAGTATCAGCTGATTTATAATCGAGTACTTTGAAGATCGTCCCACTTTTCGTCCCCGCAATATAGAGTTGACCTTGGAAATCTTCGCCAAATGTGGTAAAACTATTACCAGTGAAATGACCAAAATCTTCCTTTACCCACGTACCTGCTACCTTATGAAGAGTCCAAATCCTGTCAGAGCAATAATCGGCGAAGAAATAATAACCATAATAAAGTGATGATTGTGACCCCCTATAAACATATCCTCCTGTAATTGAACATTCTTCTCCATGTGGATAGGTGTAAACCGGAAAAGAGTAAGAGGATTCAGAATTACATCCAGAGTTATTATAAATCTTATTGCCTTCATAACATCTCCATCCATAGTTTTCGCCCCCTTTGCTCGCAGCAGGTTGAAAGTCAATCTCCTCAATGTCATCTTGTCCCACATCAGCAATCCATAAATCACCTGTGAGGCGATCGAAACTGAATCTCCATGGGTTTCGCAATCCAAGTGCCCAGATTTCACCCCGAGTGGTCGTACTATTGTAAAAAGGATTGGATGGTGGAATAGCATAAGGATTTCCCTTATTCATATCAATGCGTAATAATTTCCCCAGATATTCCATAGGATTTTGGGCACGGTTACCCGGATCGCCTCCCGAGCCACCATCTCCCAAACCTATGTAAAGGAACCCATCGGGACCAAAACATAAATTGCCCCCATTGTGATTGGTAAAAGGTTGAGGTTGAGTTAATAGGATAAATTCGCTTCCGGGATCAGCCATGTCTGGATTTGAAGCACTTACCTTAAACCTCGAAATATGTGTAATATTTCCAGTACCCACATAATTTACGTAAAAGTAACCATTCGATTTATAGTCCAGATGAAAAGCAAGGCCAAGCAAACCTTGCTCACCACCAAAAATGACTTTGTCATGGATATCAAGAAAAGGCTGTGATTTTACATTTCCGCCAACATCAACAATTCGGATATAACCAGCCTGATCGACCACAAACAAACGATTGTCACCTGCATTGGCAATTGAAACCGGGTTACTCAGGCCAGTTGCAAAGGAAACCATTTTGGTTTCAACCTTTGGAGCTTCCTTTGGATCATCATTGTTATTACAACTTATGTTATTGAATATCATC